>Ga0182005_1000039_pt1 | contig 155210 bp, 131 predicted proteins | sample Sormic07211103_1_FD_123021 | JGI IMG/M metagenome (GOLD analysis project Ga0182005, IMG submission 123021) | Rhizosphere microbial communities from Sorghum bicolor, Mead, Nebraska, USA - 072115-103_1 MetaG | ecosystem: Host-associated > Plants > Roots > Rhizosphere | place: USA: Nebraska... | reverse complement strand
GGGCGACAAAGGCTACGCCCAACTCCAGGTAGAAGAATACCTGAAGGCCATCCCCGTGCTGGAACAGCTCAATGAACCCGGCATACTGGGGGCCACCTACCAGAGCCTGGGAGACATCTTCTTCAATAAAGCCCAATACAAAACCGCTACTACTTATTATAATAAGAGCCTGGATACTTACGCTGACTCCGCGGAATTTACCTCCGACATCATCAGCCGTCACCTGAACCTGTCCAGCTGTATGTTTTTCCTGGATAGCCTGCAGCAAATGCAGCAACATCTTTCTGATGCCAGGAAAAAACTGGACTCCATGCCTGGGGACTCTTCCATCCTGTGGGCGTCCTGGTTCGATTATCAGGGACAGCTGGATCAGAAACACCAGATGTATGTACATGCCACCACCATGTTCAACAGTGGATTGTCTATAGCACGTCGCTACCAGGACAATACCGCCATCTGCCAGAACCTCTACTCCCTGGCCAAACTGCATAACCGCCTTGGCCAGTACGATTTAGCCATGTCTTACATGAACGAATACAAAACGCTGGCCTCCTCTCTCAGGGGTTATCCCCTGCACATGCCGGCGCTGGACCTCATGGCAGATATCGCTTACAAACAAAGTAATTCAGATCAGGGCTACCGGTTCCTGAGAGAATATATCACCCTCTCCGACAGTATGCAGGAACAGGAAGTGACCGCCAAACTACACGAACTGGAAACCCAGTTCCAGACTTCCGAAAAGGAAAGGCGCATCCTGCAACTGCAACATGAAAACGAACGACAGGAATTTGCCCTGCAGAAAAACAGGTTGTTGATCTCCCTGATGATCGTAATCATGATCTCACTATTGGTAGTAGCTGGTTTAAGTTATCTATTCTACCGCAATGGCCGCAAACTGCTCACACAACAGGAACAACTGCACCAGTTCGAAGTAGACCGAATCCGCCAGGAACACCACATCTCCCTTTTGAGTGCAATGCTCGAAGGTCAGGAACAGGAACGTACCCGACTGGCAAGGGACCTGCACGATGGATTAGGTGGGTTATTATCTGGTATCAAACTTGAGCTATCTACAATTCCTACCATAGAGGATATCGGGATCAAGCATGATAAGGTAAACAATACCCTCCAGCGACTGGATGGCGCTATGGATGAACTGCGCCGCATAGCCCGTAGCATGATGCCCGAAATCCTGATTAAATATGGATTGGGTGAAGCAACCGTAGAATACTGCCGTGGCCTCAAAAAGACCGGGGTAAATAATATCGTCTGCCAGGTATACAATTTCCATACTGATAGTATGAAACATACCCGCCAGGTAGTACTGTACAGAATCATGCAGGAGCTGGTCAATAATGCTATCAAGCATGCCGCTGCCTCCCAAATCCTCGTACTACTGCAGCAAACCGGCAATACCATCTTCCTCACAATTGAAGATGATGGTGCTGGTTTTGATACCTCGCAGGGTAACAAACTGAAAGGCGCAGGCCTCGCCAATATCCAGGCCCGTGTAGACTTCCTTGGTGGAAAAATGGAAATTCAATCAGAAATAGGAACAGGAACCACCATCACAATAGAATGTGCAACAAGCGAAAAAAATGATGCATGATAAAGGTTATAGTTGTTGAAGACCACCCCATTATGGTGGAAGGACTGAAGAACATACTGCGTACTGACCTGACCATTGACGTGATCGGGGATTATGGCAATGGCAAAAGCGTACTACAGGCATTAGAAGAAAAAGATCACCCGGATGTCATCCTCATGGATGTAAACCTTCCGGATGTGAGTGGCATAAACCTGACCACTGAAATCAAAAAGAAATACGAAGATATCAAGATCATCGCCCTCAGTGTGCACGATGAGCAACCTGTTATTCACAGCATGCTCCAGAACGGAGCCAGTGGATATGTATTGAAAAATGCATTGGGCAATGAGATCATCAAAGCCATCAATACCGTCATGGATGGGGAAGAGTACCTTTGCACCAGCACCCGCGAAGCATTGAAAAGCGCCGACCAGGATCTGCTCAAGGCTATCCCACGTATTACCCGCCGTGAAAAGGAAATCCTCCAGCTCATCGGCAAAGGGCTTACGACCATTCAGATAGCAGAACAACTATTTATCAGTACCCATACAGTAGAAAGCCATCGTAAGAACCTGATGGAAAAATTTGGCGTGAATAATACGACTTCGGTTGTAAAACTCGCGGCTGAATACAAATTATTGTAACTGGGAATATACCTGCAGCTTCGCTGTATCTGTCACAGCTATGCTCTTGCCGGATACAGCGATGGCCTGCTCCTGGATTAGCTCACTCATCGTTCTGAACGCCGTTTCATACGTCGTACCTGTATAGGAAGCCAGATCCTGTCTGCTCAGTATCAGGTCTATATTTCCCTCTCCATCCTGCCCAAACTTCTCCAATAGTAATAATAAGGCATACGCAATTCTCCCCTTCACCGGCATATTCACCAGGTTCCGCATCTTCTGCTCTGATTCCTGTAACTCATTGGCATAAAACAGCATCATGGCATACAGGAAGTCATGATTCACCTTCAGGGTAGCCTGGAAGAAACCGATCGGAATAAAACAAACTTCCACAGCCTCCAAAGCCGTGGCCGATACAGGATAAAACTGCGTGCTCCCGACTCCCCTGTGACCAACAATGTCTCCCTTACGGGCAAAGCGGACAATCAATTCCTTCTCATCCCCCCAGTGCTTATGCACTTTTACTGAACCACTATATAAAAAGAATATACCCTGTACAGGATCTCCCTCCTTAAATAACAGTCCGCCTTTTTTAACAGTATAGGTTTGCTTGTGTACCAGGATCGCGGGCTTCCATTCAGGTACACACAGCCGGCAGAACATACAGGTGGAATTATCGCAACCTGACTTATCTTTCTTCATTGTTCTTCTTTTTGATCAATGCCTGCACTTCGGCAGCTATATTACGCAAACGTACTACTTCTCCCACTACTATCACAGCCGGATTTGCCAATCCTTCATGTTGCGCCTTATAATAGATGTCTTTTACAGTACCCATTACCATTTTATCCCTGCCTGTAGTCGCCTCCTGGATAATTGCCACCGGCAGATCCCTCTTCCCGTGTTTGGAAAAGATCTCCATGATCGCCTCCAGCCTGCTCATAGCCATTAATATAATAACAGTGGCCGTAGAGCGGGCTGCTAAATCTATATCACCAGAGATTTCACCCGTTAGCGTTGTTCCCGTTGTCACCCAAAAGCTTTCAGTAACTCCCCTGCTGGTCAGTGGTATCATCTGTGATTCCGCCGCTGCCAGTGCACTGGAGATCCCCGGAATCACCGCCACCTCTATACCCGCTGCATTGGCTGCCGCAATCTCCTCCCCTGCACGGCCAAATACAAATGGATCGCCCCCTTTCAACCTTACTACATGCCCATGACTCAATGCATACTCCACAATCAGGTGGTTGATCTCCTGTTGAGATAAAGAATGACACCCATATCTTTTACCTACAAACCGCAATATCGCCTCCGGCTTTGCATAATTCAGCAGGTCTTCGTTCACCAAAGCATCATACAGAATCACATCTGCCTGCTTCAAAACATTAATTGCCTTTAGCGTAATTAGTTCCGGATCGCCCGGACCAGCACCTACCAGGGATAATTTTGCCATACTTCCTATATATTATAAATAATTTTATGTGATACAAATCATACTAATCACTATAAAAATACAGTAGTTATTCTTAATTTCATGATGCAAGTCACAGAAAATGGAATAAAATCAACATCAGGTAAGGAAAAAGTTAACATATTAACTATTTCATAATAAATAACCTTCTGCTTCTTATCAACCATGAAAATAGTAATCATTGGCAACGGAATGGTGAGCTATAAGTTTTGTGAGAAGATACTCTCAAAGACACACTCAACAACACCTCAGATCACAATCTTTGGCGAAGAGCCCCGCCCCGCTTACGACCGGGTACACCTGAGCGAATTTTTCGCAGGCAAAACCGCGGATGATCTCCTCCTCGCCCCTTCCTCCTGGTACAGTGATAATAATATACAACTGCACCTCGGAGATCCTGTTCAACATATTGACCGTGAAAATAAGACCGTTCACTCCTACAAAGGTATCAACGAATCTTATGATTATCTCATATTCGCCACAGGTTCAGCAGCTTTTGTACCTCCCATTCCCGGTGTAGATAAAAAAGGCGTATTCATCTACCGCACCATCGAAGACCTCGAACTCATGCGCGACTATGCCCCCAAAGCAAAGCGTGGCGTAGTGATCGGCGGCGGTCTCCTGGGCCTTGAAGCAGCCAAAGCACTCCTGGATCTGGGTATTCCTGACACCCACGTCATCGAATTTGCACCCCGGCTCATGCCCCGCCAGATAGATGATGCCGGATCCCGCATCCTCCAGTCCAAACTCAACCAGCTGGGCCTGGAGATTCATACCAATAAGAACACCTCTATTATATTAGGTGAGGATACCATCACCGGATTACAGTTCGCCGACGACACCGTCCTCGAAGCTGATATGCTCGTGATCTCCGCAGGTATCAAACCAAGAGATGAACTCGCCAAACTCTGCGGACTGGATACCGGCCACAGAGGCGGTATTATGGTAAGCGACCAGTTGCAAACCACCGACCCTTCCATCTTTGCCATCGGTGAATGTGCGTTACATAATGGTATGGTCTATGGCCTCGTAGCCCCCGGCTATGAAATGGCGGAAGTAGTAGCCACCAACCTGGCCGGAGGTAATAAAACCTTTACCGGCTACGACATGAGCACCAAACTCAAACTCATCGGCGTAGACGTAGCCAGCTTTGGTGATCCTTTCACCGGCCGTCCGATTGTATATGAAGACACCATGAAAGGAATATACAAACGTATCAATGTTTCTGACGATGGTAAACACCTCATCGGTGGCATCCTCGTTGGCGAAGCAGAAGCGTACAACATGCTCCTGCAAACCTCCAAGAACAAAGTAATACTGCCACCCAATCCCGAAGATGTACTGCTCGGTGCCCGCGGAGGCGCCACAGAAGCCGGTCCCGGTGTATTAGGGCTGCCAGACGATGCTATCATCTGTAGTTGCGAAAGTGTAACCAAAGCCGCCATCTGCCAGGCAGTGGAAGCAGGTCATGAATCACTTAACGATGTAAAGAAATGTACCAAAGCCGGTACCTGCTGTGGAGGTTGCGTTCCTATGGTCAAAGACCTGATCACTTCTACCATGAAGGCGCAGGGCAAATACATCCGCAACGTACTCTGCGAACACTTCAATTACTCCCGTCAGGAACTGTATGACCTGATCAAAGTAAAGAACTTATATTCTTTCGATGAAGTCCTGGACACCTACGGTCACGGCGACGGCTGCGAAACCTGTAAACCAGTAGTCGCCTCTATCCTCGCCAGCCTCTGGAATGATCTCATCCTCGACAAAGGCAATGATACCGTGCAGGATTCCAACGACCGCTTCCTCGCCAATATACAAAAAGGTGGTACCTATTCAGTAGTACCCCGTATTCCTGGTGGCGAAATCACTCCTTCCAAATTATTGGTCATCGCAGAAGTGGCCCTCAAATACAATCTCTACACCAAAATCACCGGTGGTCAGCGTATAGACCTCTTCGGAGCTCACCTCAGCGATCTGCCTTCCATCTGGGAGGAGCTGATCGCTGCTGGCTTCGAAAGTGGCCATGCTTATGGTAAAGCACTCCGTACTGTAAAAAGTTGTGTAGGCTCTACCTGGTGCCGCTTTGGTCTTCACGACAGTGTGAGCTTTGCCATTCAGATCGAAGAACGCTACCGTGGCTTACGCGCTCCGCACAAAATTAAATCTGCTGTATCAGGCTGTATCCGTGAATGTGCAGAAGCCCAGAGCAAAGACTTCGGCATCATCGCTACCGAAAAAGGCTGGAACCTCTATGTAGGTGGTAATGGTGGTTCTAAACCACAGCATGCCATACTGCTGGCATCTGACCTGGATAGCGAAACCTGCATCCGCTACATCGACCGCTTCCTCATGTTCTATATCAAAACAGCTGATCCCCTTACCCGTACTGCTACATGGCTCAACAAGCTGGATGGTGGCATATCCTACCTCCGCAATGTAGTCGTAAACGATAGCCTGGGTATAGCCAGCCAGCTGGAAGCAGAAATGCAATCGCTCGTAGACAGGTATAAATGCGAATGGAAAGAAGTGGTGGACAATCCTGAGCTGCGTAAACGCTTCAATCACTTTGTCAACGCCCCCGGCGAAAAAGATCCTACCGTAAAATTTGATCATCTCAGAGAACAAAAAAAAGCTGCCGAATGGAAATAACTACAGACACTCAGACATCATGGGTACTTGCCTGCCACACCTCCGACGTCCCTGCTAACGGTGGCGTATGTGTAAAACTGGGCGATGAACAGATAGCCCTGTTCCGCTTTGCCCGCAGAAACGAATGGTATGCCACTCAAAACCTTTGCCCACACCGCCAGCAGATGGCCCTGAGCCGTGGCATGACCGGCACCCAGGAAGGAGAACCTAAGGTAGCCTGCCCCTTCCATAAGAAGACTTTTTCCCTGAAGGACGGCCGCTGCCTTACAGATGAGCATGAGTGCAACCTCACTACTTACCCTGTGAAAGTGGTGGAAAATAAAGTATATATAGGCGTATATAATCCGGCAACGATCATGTAAATTACGATTGACCTGTCATGTACTGAATGACAACAGTGTAACAATCGTAACTAACACCACTCAACCAAAATTTATGAAGCAACTGTTCCGCGCCGGAGCATTCTCCATCGTATTGAGCGCTATCTCCTACCTCCATGCAGATGCGCAGTTTTCTATCGGGGCACAATTGAGGACCCGTACTGAGTACAGGGATGGACAAGGAGCTCCACTTCCAAAGGGATCGAATCCGGCCGTCTTTACATCTCAGCGTACACGTCTCATGGCTGGCTTCTCCGGTTACCGCTTCAAACTGGGCGCTACTATCCAGGATGTAAGAGTATGGGGACAGGATGTATCACTCATTAACAGAACAACCACCCAGGACCTCAATGGCCTGATGGTGTACGAAGCCTGGGCCGAAGTAATGTTGCTGGACACCGTATACAAAAACAAAACCCTGAATCTGAAAGTCGGCCGGCAGGAAATTGCCTACGACGACATGCGGTTACTGGGTAACCTGGATTGGCTGCAACAAGGTCGTCGCCACGATGCAGCTATCCTGAAGTATGAAACAGGCCCTTTCCAGTTACACCTGGGCGGTGGCTTCAATCAGAACAAGGAAAACACCACTGGTACCATCTATAGTGAAACCCCTCCGGGCAACTATACCGCTACTACCAACGCGGGTACCATGTACAAAGGCATGGAATTTCTCTATGCCGGCAAGAAATTAAAGAAGGGCAATATGTCATTTCTCTTCTTCGCTGACCAGTTCTCCAAATATCACATCGATACGGTGGCTGGTGTAGCTACCAAAGTGTATGAACAGGCTACATATACCCGTATGACCACCGGACTGTTTTATACAAACACGTTCAATAAATGGACGGTAACAGGCTCTGGTTATTATCAGTTTGGTAAAGGGGCCACCGGTCTCAAACTGAGTGCGGCTACCCTGAATGCAAACTTCATGTATCAGGTATCCAAACCATTCAGTGCGGGTGCAGGTCTGGACTTTGCTACCGGCGGTACATCCAGCGATGGCAAAACCAGCAATGCGTTTGACTTCCTGTATGGTACCCCACATAAATACTGGGGCTATATGGACTACTTTTATGTAGGCAGCCCATTTGGCAACAGAGGCTTGCAGGACTACTATATCAAAACCAAATTCAAACCAAATACAAAATGGACACTCACCGGGGATATTCATGAATTCCTCGCCAGCAGTGAAATTCCAGGATACGACACCCGTCGCTTTGGGGAAGAACTGGATATCGTAGGTACCCTTGCCCTCACCAAAGTGGTCAGCTTCGAAGGCGGTTATAGCCACTTCTGGAGCACCAATGCATTGACATCAGCAGGCGTTAAAAATGTCGCAAACGCTAAAAGCAATAGTAACTGGGCTTACTTAATGATCATCATCAAACCGGATTTTATTTTCAAGTAAAGGATTAAGATAGCCGTTCGCCAGCCCATAGCTGAAATCACCTTTTCAGCTAAACGGTACCGCCATGCCATTACTCAACCAAAAAAAACTCATTGCACTATGTCGCAAAACAACCAGCTCACGACTCTTCCGCTATTCTCCCTGAATAGCATTAACATGCGCACCTTTCATATTACGTGGCTCATGTTCTTTGTTTGCTTCTTCGGCTGGTTCGGTCTTGCACCGCTCATGCCCACCATCCGCGAAGACCTGGGCCTCTCCAAGGCACAGGTAGGCAATATCATCATTGCCTCTGTATCGGGTACTATTCTCGCCCGCCTCATTATAGGTAAACTCTGTGATACCTGGGGGCCTCGTAAAACAGCTATCCGGTTACTGATTGCAGGTTCAATTCCTGTATTTCTTGTGGGCATTAGCAGGGATTATACCACCTTCTTACTTTTTCGCTTAGCCATCAGCGTGATAGGCGCTTCCTTTGTGGTTACACAATATCATACTTCCATGATGTTTGCTGCCAATATCAAAGGCACTGCCAATGCTGTAACCGGTGGCTGGGGTAACCTGGGCGGTGGTGTGACCAACATGGTGATGCCCATTATCTTTGCAACGATTGTTGGCTTTGGGTTTACAAAGTCTGAAGCATGGCGGTACGCTATGATCATTCCGGGTATCATGATGCTCCTCGTTGCCTTCCTGTATGCCCGCTTTACAAAAGATACACCGAACGGTAATTTCGACGAAATCAACCATGCTGCCAATAAAACCAAAACTGATTATACCATTCTTGCTGACTGGCGTATCTGGGCACTGACCCTCGCATATGCCATGTGCTTTGGTATGGAAATCACCTTCGACAACGTAGCAAGTCTGCACTTCGTAGATACCTTTCACCTCTCACAAAGCAGTGCAGGATTCTGGGCAGGTGTGTTTGGATTCATGAACCTCTTTGCACGTGCCATGGGAGGTATCGTATCCGATAAAGTAGGTGCCCGCTTTGGCCTTAAAGGAAAAGGCCGCCTGCTGGCCATGGTATTACTACTTGAAGGCATTGGTCTCTTGTTCTTCGCACAGGCCGGCAATCTCACTCTCGCTATCATTTCCATGCTCTCCTTTGCACTCTTCCTAAAGATGGCAAATGGTGCTACCTATGGTATCGTACCTTTTATCAACGAAAAGAACATTGGACTTGTAAGCGGCATCGTAGGTGCAGGTGGAAACCTGGGAGGTATGCTCTTCGGCTTCCTGTTTAAATCTGAATCTATCACCTATGTACAGGCATTCACCTACATCGGCTACATCGTAATCGGTGTTTCGCTCATCGTGATGCTCACTAGATTTATCAGTAAACCAGCGAAATCATGGCTTCATATAAAACAACCTGTTGCTATTGCGGAGTAGGCTGTGGGATCGTAGTGCACCAGGACCGACAGGGAAAAATTCAGGTAGAGGGCGATAAAGATCATCCTGTGAACAGGGGCATGCTCTGCTCCAAAGGGATGAATCTGCACTATACCGTGATGGATACCAGCGATCGGTTATTCTATCCTGAGATGCGCTACAACCGCCACTCACCCAGACAACGTGTCTCGTGGGACCAGGCACTGGAACGCACAGCTGCTGTGTTTACGCAACTTATTCAACAATATGGCCCGGATGCAGTAGCTTTCTACGCATCCGGGCAATGCCTTACCGAAGAGTACTATGTGGTCAATAAACTCATCAAGGGTTTTATTGGAAGCAATAACATAGACACCAACTCACGTCTCTGCATGAGCAGCGCCGTGGCCGCCTACAAACTGGCATTAGGCGAAGACAGTGTGCCCGGTGCTTACGACGACCTCGAACTCGCTGACTGTATCTTCGTGGCAGGTGCCAATCCTGCATGGTGCCACCCCATCCTCTGGCGACGTGTGGAAGCAGCAAAAGCCGCTAATCCAAACCTTAAGATCATCGTCAGCGATCCCCGTGTTACACAGAGCTGTGCCACTGCAGACCTGCATTTACAGATCCATCCCGGTACCGACATCGTATTACATCACGCTATTGGCCGTGTGTTAATAGAACAGGGACATGTAGATCCCTTATTCATCCGCGATCATACCGATGGCTTTCAGCAATACAGGGATATTGTGATGGAACGCAGCATTGCCAGTGCTGCCGAAATCTGTGATATACCTGAAGAATCTATCTATGAAGCAGCAGCCTTAATCGGTAATGCTTCCGGCTTCATGACCCTCTGGACCATGGGCCTCAATCAAAGTGTTGTAGGTGTACGTAAAAATCTGAGTCTGATCAATCTGCATCTCATCACAGGGCAGATAGGCAGACCCGGCGCAGGACCTTTCTCACTCACTGGTCAACCCAATGCAATGGGTGGCCGCGAAGTAGGTGGCCTCTCCAACTTACTGCCTGCTCACCGTGTGCTGGATAATCCTGCACATCGCAAAGAAGTACAGGAGTTCTGGGGGGGTGTACCACTCTCAGAAAAACCCGGCCTCACCGCCACAGAAATGTTCACAGCACTCAATGATGGTAAACTGAAAGCCATCTGGATCATGTGCACCAATCCCCTCGTCAGCTTACCTGATGCACGACTTGCAGAAGCGGCATTAAAGAAAGCTAAGTTTGTAGTCGTACAGGAAATATCCAATCGACCTGAAACCCTGCAATATGCAGATGTCATTCTTCCTGCCGCAGCCTGGACGGAGAAGGAAGGTACCATGACAAATGCTGAACGCCGTATCAGCTACCTGCAAAAACTTACCACGCCCCCCGGCGAAGCACTGCCCGATTCAGAAATCATCTGTCGCTTTGCACGAAAAATGGGCTTCCATGGCTTCGACTACGAAAATGCGGCCGCGATCTATGCTGAACATTGCCGCCTGACAGCTGGCACCAACATCGATGTAAGTGGCCTGAACTATACAACCTTACAGGAAAAACGTACCGTACAATGGCCTTATCCACAAGGAGCCAAAGGCTATGGTACGCCACGCCTGTTCACTGATCATAACTTCTATACCAAAACCGGCAAGGCCGTCATTCACTCCTTCCCAGATGGTAATAACTCTACACCGCCTGATCCGGAGCTGCCACTCATTCTCACTACAGGCCGCATACGCGACCAGTGGCATACCATGAGTAAGACAGGCAAAGTGAGCAAGCTGAAACAACATATACCTGCGCCACTGCTGGAAATCCACCCTGACGATGCAGAAGAAAGGAACATCCGGGCGGATGATATCGTAGAGATTTACAATACTAACGGCAACGTACGTGTGAAAGCGCAGCTGAGTACCAACATCAAGAAAGGCGTCGTCTTTCTGCCCATGCACTGGGGCAAAACCCTGAACAGTGACCTGAACAGGGCCAACAACCTGACCCACACACTGGTAGATCCCATTTCGAAACAACCTGACCTTAAATACAGTGCTGTGCAGGTACGCCGCTTTCAAAAACCTGCACAGCGCATCATTATCATCGGTGCCGGAGCAGGCGCCTGTGGATTTGTAAAGTCCTATCGCGCACTCAATACAACCGATGAAATCACAGTCTTCAGCAAAGAGAACTTCCCTTTCTATAATAGAGTGATGCTCCCTGACTACATCAGTGGTACCCAGCAATGGCAACAACTGGTTAAGATGTCTGACGAGGAAGAGGCAGAGTTGAATGTCAACCTGCTCAGAGGCATCAGCATTGTAGACATAGACCGTAAGAATAAAACAGTTACCGACAGCGAAGGCAATGAGCATCAGTATGATATTCTCATTCTCGCCATGGGCTCACGGGCGGCCATGCTCAAGGGCGTACCACCTTTACCCGGGGTGTTCACCATGCGTAACCGCCTGGATGCTGATGCCTTTATCAAACATATCGATCCTGCAAAAGGAAAGGTGATGATAGCTGGTGGTGGTCTGTTAGGTATAGAACTCGCTGCCTCACTCAGAGAGATCGGTATAGAAGTCGGTGTATTGCAACGTACTTCCCGCCTGATGTCTGCACAGTTAGACAAATTAGGGAGCCAGTTACTATTTGAAGAACTGACTGACAGAGGCATTGAAATATTGTACAACGATGAAATAGAACGCTTTACCGGCATCCAACAGCTGGATGGTATCCGCTTAAAGAGTGGTCGTCATGTACCCTGTCAGGCAGTCGTACTATCTATAGGTACCACGCCAAACATAGAGCTGGCACAGGCTTCGCAGCTTACCTGCAACAGAGGAGTAATCGTGAATGATTACATGCAAACCAGTGATCCTGATGTATTTGCTATTGGGGAAATTGCAGAATTCAAAGGCACTCTCTATGGCATTACAGCCGCGGCAGAACAACAGGCAGCAGTCGTAGCGAAGTTCCTGAGCGGTGATATCAGTACATACTATCAGGGGTCACTCTTCATGAACATCCTGAAGATGCATGGTACAGACCTTTGTGCCATGGGTACAGTAGAGACACCTAATGATCCTGCCTACGAAGAAGTGGTGTTCATTGACAAGTCAAAGCGTTATTATAAGAAGTGTGTTATACACAATGACCGGCTCATAGGTGCTATATTAATAGGTGATAAGTCAGAGTTCCTGGAATTCAGAGACCTGATAGCGAACAAGATTGAATTGTCAGAGAAGCGACTGGCCCTGCTACGGTCTAATAAGAAGGCGACACCTGTGGTCGGCAAACTGATTTGCAGTTGTGGCAGTGTGGGAGATGGCAATATAAAAGAGAAGATCAAAGAAGGAGTGCATACGCTGGAAGGCATCTGTCAGGCTACAGGCGCAGGTTCCGGCTGTGGTAGTTGCAGGCCGGAGGTAAAAGCGATCCTTGAAAAGATATTACAACCATGCTAAAGAAAACACAGACAATACAGATCAATTTTCCCGGGGGCATTATCTCTCCTGGTTACCTGCTGTCCATACTGGAGATTGCGGAAGCCGCGAAAGTTTCCGAAGTACGGTTCGGACAGCGGCAACAGTTGCTTATAGAAGTATCTTCCCAAACAGCGGCATTATTCGCGGATCATGTCAGCACGACACCTAATATAATAAGTTCCTATCCGGCTAATGGCATCTTCATTGCCAACAGCTGGCTCTCTGAAGGGATCTATAAAGATGTCTTCGAAATGCTGAACTGGGAGCCAAAGCTTAAGATCAATGTATGTGATAGCCGGAATACCTTTACGCCGTTCTTTACAGGTCACCTGAACTGGATTGCAGGTGCACAGCCTAATTACTGGCACCTGGTGATCCGTTATCCCAAAAGCAACCAGCTCTTTGCATGGCCGGAATTATTGTACACCAATCATATTGGTGAACTAAGCAGGCAATTGGAACCAGTACTGCTCAACCATGAACCGATTACGGGTGTACCGGTGGAGAAAGAGCTGAAACTGCCGGACTTTCGCCTGCCTTACTACGAAGGATTCAATAAATATGACCAATATTACTGGCTGGGAATTTATCGCCGCAATGAATATTTCCCCGTGCCGTTTTTGAAGGGCCTTTGCCATATCTGTCTTGAAACCAAGACGGGACAACTGTATGCTACACCCTGGAAATCATTGATCATCAGGAATATTGAGCAGGAGCACCGCCCGCTATGGGATTATCTTTTAGGGAAATATGGCATCAATGTAAGGCATGCCGCCAATGAACTGAACTGGCAGATCCCGGACAATAATGAAGATGCGTTAGTGCTCAAGCGCCATATCATCCGGCACTTTGATAGTGCAGATGTGCGTACATATGGACTTTGTTTCAGTGTAGGACATCATTGCTTTGGTGGTATTGTGATCACACAACAGGAATCGAAATACAAGACAGCACTTAAAGGTCAGCTTCGTTACGATATCAGCTATACGCCAGACTTTAATCCCAATTCAGGAACGTTGATCAATTACCGGTCAGGTGTAGCCAAAGAACATCTGGGCCCTTATATCACCTCGCTCTGCAAATCCTTCTACGAAAGACACAGCACCGACGATCCGCTGCCGGGTTATGTTGCAGCGCATACAGCAACTGTACCAGCTGTAGAGAAATATGTGCATCAGTGTCCTGCATGCCTGAGTATCTATGATGAGCAGATAGGTGATCCTGATCAGTCTATCACGCCCAATACCCCATTTGAACAAATAACTGACCACTATCAGTGTCCGCTTTGTGAAGGGCCTGCATCCACTTTTAACAGGGTCGCATACTCCGCGCTGATGGCATAACAGTATCATTTCTTTATAATAAAAAATGAATCCTTTCCTGCTGCCATAGGCCAACCGCTCATGCTGTTTCAGGGAATTCCTCCCCGCTTACTGGCTTTAACAATACATTTGCATTTTTTCCATACAGCCTTCCCCATTACCTTCCACACCATTCTCAGCCTTTAGCCTTTTCAAAAACAAGCAAAAAACGGTGAATTCACTACAAAATCCGATCATTAAGTATTATTTTTGCGCTGCAAATCGCGTAAAAAAAATAATATGTCTCCTAAATCGGCGCCTGACATCGTACTGATCGGTGCGGGCATAATGAGTGCAACGCTAGGCGTATTGCTAAAAGAATTACAACCGGAGCTGACAATAGAAATCTTCGAACGACTGGACGTGATCGCCGGAGAAAGCTCGGATGCCTGGAACAATGCTGGTACTGGCCACTCTGCTTTCTGTGAGCTGAACTACACTCCGGAAAAGAAGGATGGATCTATCGACATCGGAAAAGCGATTAAAATTGCAGAATCTTTTGAAATCTCAAAAGAATTCTGGTCATTCCTCGTACAGGCAGGTTGCGTAAACTCGCCGGGCAACTTTATACAAAGCGTTCCTCACATGAGCTTTGTATGGGGAGAGAAAAACGTAGAATATCTCAAGAAACGTCAACAGGCGCTTTCTGCAAATAATCTCTTCAAAGGCATGGAATATTCCGAAGACCAGGAGGTGATCAGGCAATGGATCCCGCTGGTAATGGAAGGCCGTGACCCTAACGAGAAGGTAGCAGCTACCCGTATGGATGCTGGTACCGATATCAACTTCGGAGCCCTCACCCGCTCTCTTATTGCATATCTGCAACAACAACCTGGTGTACATCTTCACCTCGAACATGAAGTGAGAGATCTGGATCAGAACGAAGACGGCAGATGGAAACTGAAGGTGAAGGACCTGAAAAATGGTAAAAAAAGAACATTACAGGCGAAATTTGTATTCATCGGTGCTGGCGGTGGTTCTCTTCCACTGCTGGAAAAATCAGATATCGAAGAAGGTAAAGGATTCGGTGGATTCCCTGTAAGTGGCCAGTGGTTGGTCTGCAAAAACCAGGCGATTGTTGAAAGACATGCTGCCAAGGTATATGGCAAAGCTTCTGTAGGTGCTCCTCCAATGTCTGTACCTCACCTCGATACCCGTATGATCGATGGGAAGAAGGCATTGCTGTTTGGCCCTTACGCCGGCTTCTCCACCAAGTTCCTCAAGAAAGGTTCATGGCTGGATCTCCCCCGCTCTATCAAGTTTAATAATATCCGTCCGATGCTGGCGGCTGGTCTTGATAACCTTCCGTTGACCAAGTACCTGATCGATCAGGTACGTCAGTCTCCTGAAGAAAGACTGGAAGCGTTGAGAGATTTCCTGCCTGATGCTAAGTTAGAAGACTGGGAACTGGAAGTAGCCGGACAGCGTGTGCAGGTGATAAAGAAAGATCCGGAGCATGGTGGTATACTGGAGTTTGGAACTGAGGTGGTGAGTGCCGCCGATGGTAGTATTGCAGCCTTGTTGGGTGCAAGCCCCGGGGCAAGTACAGCAGTGTCTATTATGTTGGAATTGCTGAACAAGTGCTTTAAGAAGGAGTTGGCAACTGAAGCGTGGAGGAATAAATTATTGCAGATGATTCCGTCCTATGGTAAGAAACTGGCGGATGATCCGGAGATGCTGGAGCAAGTGAGATCATGGGCTAACAATGTATTGGAATTGAAGGATTAAACATAAAAAAAAACGCTTTTGCCAGATAGCAAAAGCGTTTTTTTTAGAAAGTAAATTTTCCATAAACTCGTTAAGACAAAGCAAAGTAGGGGATATGGATATATCCCCTTTGTTTTAACCTTATCTTATTGTTTCTAAGAGACTTCATTTATCTTTTAAATAGAGACTTCATTTTACCTTAGCCCACCTGCCTTATAGGGCACTCTCACCACTACACTCACATTCTTCCCCGGCTCCATCACCAGATCAAAACTCCCCTCATGCAAAGCCGCCATATAAGACATTAAATAGCATACCGGCTGGTTGAGCAATTCATGATCAGTATCCCTGAAATAATTTGCATAAAACTGCCCCCTAATCTCAAAATAGCTTTCCTCAAAACTAAATACAAGCTTAGGTAACTGATGACTTGTAGAATGTCGGTTCATCCAGAAATAAAGATTCAATACCAGCTGACGGATTACAAACTCATCGATATACGCGTCAATCACTTTCTTTACAGCGGGTAACTCGGTAACGGGTTGTAAAACTTTATCATACGGTTCATCCCGGATTAACTGATTCAAAAACAAGTGCAGACTCGTCTGCTTCCTGTTAAACGCAAAACGCTTGTTAAGCATATATTGAACTATACGCACATTTTGCAGTTGGAAGTCCAGCTCGATCACCTGCGATTTGATGGCCTCCGTCTGACGGGTTATCCTCCCCTCCACCATTTTTCCATCGTATAACGCTATCAGCTCTACGCTGGAAAGTATACTCGCTACAATGGATTTCAGTTCGTGAAAGATATCCTCAATAAGCCGGTTGTCCTCAAGGAAATTTTGTACTGACACAGAAGTTTTCATTTACTACGCTGTTTACAGGCTCCCTAAAGTTGGTCGTCGGCTTAACAATGATGCCGGAGTGTAAAACTAACACTTAATGCCTGTTGTTTTCTATTAACATTATTACTTATATTAGTAAAATATGGCCAATCTGATGTTTTTTTTCAAGATTAAAGCATGTCCGCTATAATAACAATACAACCAAACTACCTTTCACAATATTCAAAAAAAAGTTAAAATGCATTTTTATCTCCTCTGATCGTATTAAATACCGTCAGAAATATAATCTTCAGATCCAGATACACAGACCAGTTTTCCATATACCAGATATCATGCTCTATGCGCTTCGCCAGGTGCAGATCATCCGTAATCTCTCCCCTGTATCCATTTACCTGTGCCCAGCCCGTAATACCCGGTTTTAAGAAATGCCTGATCATATACTTCTGAATGATCGCTGAAAATTCTTCCGTATGCTTCAACATGTGCGGCCTCGGCCCTACTATCGACATATCCCCCCACAACACATTCAGGAACTGCGGCATCTCATCGAGATTCGTCTTTCTCATAAACTTACCTAGCCTGGTAAATCGCTTGTCGTTCCTCGTGGCCTGCTTACTATTCGCATCGTTATTCACATACATACTCCTGAATTTCAAACAACGGAACGTCTTGTTATTACGCCCTGTCCTATGCTGAATAAAGAATACAGGCCCTCTGCTCTCCAGCTTCACCAGTAGCGCCAGCAAAGGAATCAGCCAGCTCAGTAAAAAGATGGTTACACCCAGGCTGAACACCAGGTCAAAGACACGCTTCCTGATCCTGTTTGCAATATCATCCAGCGGCTCTGATCGCAGTGAAATGATGGGAATATCATCCAGATAATCAACGTAGATCTGCCTGTTAACAAACATCCTGAAGTCAGGTACAAAGCGAAAACGGATAAAATGCTTTTCCGCCTCATGCGCCAGCGTATACAAATAAGGAAACTGCTCCGGGGATAAGGTGGAATAAATCTCCCTGATGTCATTCGACTGTGCGTAATTGATACATTCCTGCAGGTTGCCAATCACGGGGTAATAGGACAACTCATGTACATTGCTGTATTCTTCAAAATAGCCCTCAAAACGGAGGTTACTTTTTCTACCCAGCAAATTATCCACCAGCTGCTTCGAAAGGTCATTATAGCCGACAATGACCACTTTCCGCTCGATTTCCTTCCGCTGCAGCAAATAATGCGTCAGCAGGTAAAAGAAAAGCCTGTCTGCCAGCACCATGATGATGAAAAGCATACAATAGGTAATGATGAAAGTACGGTTGTAGGCTTCTTTGTTTAAAAATACAAATAACAATATCAAAAGCAGGTATAGCAATATGCCCTGTACCGTTTTTCTGGCTATTCGCTCATAACTCATTTGCTGACTCATGAAATAAATACCCGTAGTATACAACGCAATAACCCACGCAATATTTGAAGCGAGTAAAAAAGTATCCCTATCCAGGTGTACTGGTACTTCTTTTTGCTGTAACCAGTAGGAAACAAAAAAGAAAAAGGCATTCAGGCAAAAGAAATCCATAATCAGGATCTGAATGCTGCATATTTTTAAATAACGGTTCAACATAAAAATAAGTTTTATCCTACTACTACATGTTCTTCAAATCGACCCATAATTCTTCCTACCGACAAATAATTTTCTGCATACACCCTGCCATTCACCGCTATCTCCCTCACATCTCCATTTACCGACCGCAGTATCCCTTCATTGAGGGCCTGCTGGTTTTCCGCATCTACCAGTATCCCCATGTTATGCGTACTCACAAGGTCATACAGACTCGTACCGCTATTTGCCGTGATCAGGGCCAATCCACCCACCGCTAAAATTGTCGTGAGCTTGCTCGGCATCACCAGGTCACTGGCATTCGCTTTCTGTATCACCAGGTGCACATCGGCCATATTCAGAAAGTGATTAAACCGTTCAAAGGGCTGCAATGGAAAGAAAATCACATTCTCCAGTTTCATCTCTTCTGCCTGTGCCACCAGCCGCTCTTTATAAGGCCCGGAACCACAGATTAAAAACTTCAGGTGCCTGTCTGCCCGCAATGTCTGTGCTGCCAGCAGAATGGACTCTAATCCCTGCTTTTCTCCTATCGCCCCTGAATACAACACAATCTTGTCCGTTGCCGCAAATCCATACTCCGTTTTTAACAACAACCGCTCTTCAATAGGATGAAATTTGTTCACATCTACCCAGTTCGGGAAAAAGAAAATTTCCTTCTTCGCTTTCTCCTGGATCTTCTTCATCATCCCATCAGAAATACTACCTACCATATCGGCCTGCCTGAAAATATACCGCTCCATTTTGAAGAGCAGATTGATCAGCTTTGGCGAGGATATCATCTTCAGATCCCTTGCTGCTTCTATCTGCATATCCTGTATATGATAAAACACTTTCGCACCCCTCAGCTTCTTGTAAATCACCGCCAACAATCCAAGATGAAAAGGTGGCACCACGGTGATCACTACATCGAACTTCCTTCCGGGTAACAATGTCAGCAACTTAAAAAACGCAGACACGGCAAATGAAAAGTCGAGCATGATACGTGTCTTGCCCGTAGGTTTTGCAGGCACATACTGCGGACATCGGTATACCGTCAGGTTCCCCTGCTTCTCTTTTGTATACCAGTTTTTTTTCTTGTCGTAAGGCGGCTGCACCTTCCACTCCGGGTAATAAGGATAACTGGTGATCACTGTACATTCATATCCATTCTCTGCCAACCATTTCATCATCTCACCATTGTACTTACCTATCCCGGTAGGTTCCGGTGAAAAATTCCCGCCTATGAGTAATATTCGCTTGGACATAACTATGCTAAGATCTCTCTTTTACGTACTGAAATAGCAGGATTCCCTGCATATATACTCCAGGCATCCATATCTTTTGCAGCTACTGACTTCACCGTCAGCACCGCATGGGAGCCACATACAATACCCGGACACACGACTGACTGCGCACCAATCCACACACCATCTTCCAGTCTGATGCCCCCCAGTCTGTAAGGAAAATCACTGCGCTTGTAATCATGGTTACCTGTCAGCAACATCGCACCCTGTGATATACACACATGATTGCCTATGTATACATCATCCAGGTTATCAATCCACACACTCTCTCCAATCCAGCAATGATCACCAATGGATAACTTCCACGGATATTTGATCCTTACTTTAGTCTTGATCACAAGCCCCTTGCCCACTTTCGCGCCAAATGAGCGCAACAGTTTTACTTTGATACCATAGGGCCATGGCAAAGCACTGTTAAAAACGTAATAGTTAACCAGGTACCATAATCCGATTTTCCACTTGGGTCCGGCTGCATAGTTACCTGTGTTAAACCTGGATAGATCGGTGTTCATCGGTGTATGAAATATTTAGATTTGTTTTGAAAAAAGCGGCATAAATAAACTCCTGCTATAGCGCCTGTCGTATTGAGCAATACATCGTCGACATCAGCTACGCCAGTTCCTGTATAATATTGTGTAATTTCAATGGTCAGGCTTAACAAACAGCCCGACAGGGCAATCTTTATCACATTCGTCATATTGAATACCCACATCATCACAAATGAAAAAGGAAGAAACAGGATGATATTCCCAAAGAAGTTAACAGAGAAAAAGAAAGCATGTAACCACCACGTTCCACCATGATTATTGAACAATTCCTTCACACTATCTACAACCGGATGCAATCTTAACCGTTCTGCTGCTGTTAATTTCACCCCCTTTCGCCACGGCGCCCAAAACACGATATACACTAACAACACGAAATACCCCGCACTAAAAAAGATCTTATTCCTCATCCACATCAGTTAAGCACGATATTATAATCTTCCTTCAGCAACGCAAGCATTTTCTCTTTCCCTGTATCCCCGTTCAGCTTCTGTTCAAACTCCTTCAGATTCACATCTACCAGCAATCTGTACCAATATCCCTGCATGAAGTGAAATACAAACCCATGATACCCATCCATAAAACCAAACCGCAATACATACCTGTACAGGAAGTAAAAAGAAGCCCGCATACCAGGCGATAAAGAAGAATATACCCGCTCTTTGAGGAATCGTTTTCTCTTTGCCTGCGTGCTCTCCATTTCCAGTAATCGCTTATCTGCATCCAGCAGGCGGTATTTAATGTTCAGCAGGTCTACCATCTCACGGATCGCATAGTTATTATGCTTGTTCACCCACCAATGGATCTCATTCAGGTTATAATCCACAATATTCTCTTTGAACTGCACTGTCTTTCCCTGCGACAATACGATGTGCTCATCCATCCAGCGCTGCTCTATACTCCCCACCCCATTTCTCCAGATGCGCAGCAGGTTGTGCGGATAGAAACCACCATGCCTGATCCACTTGCCTTTGAATAATACTTTTCTGCGGATGTATACCCCACTTACTTCAGCAGGCAGTCCCTTTACCTTCTCATTGATCTCCGTGATCAGTGCCGGCTCCAGGTATTCGTCGGCATCCATGCGCATTATCCAGGGAGCTTTGATACCACAATTATCCAATCCCCATTGAAACTGCTGTGCATAATTCACCCACTTGCGCTGTAACACTTTTACGCCATAGCGCTCCGCAATCGCAACCGTATCATCCGTAGAAAATGCGTCTACGATATAAATCTCATCCGATACCTGCCGCATGCTTTCCAGACACCGGCCTATATGTTTCGCTTCGTTGTATGTAAGAATAATGACTGCCAGATCCATATTATATAACCTTTTTCGCTGTTCCTGAACTTTGATACAATGTGACATAATCTCCCGCCAGCTTGTTCTCATTGAAATCTCTAATGATGATATCTTTCGCTGTAGCGGTGATGCGGTTCCGCTCCAGCTTATCATTATAAGCCATTGTCAGCTTCGCTCTTACCTCTTCAATATCTTCAATACCCGTGATCCATCCCAGTCTGTTTTGTTCTACATAACCGGACAATCCTACATTGTTACTGATCAATACCGGTGTACCTACATACAATGATTCAATCACCACGATGGCAAAGTTTTCATTGTGAGAAGTAAGTGCAAACAGATCAGTGCTTGCCAGGAAGGGAAACTTTGTTTCTGAATTCTTCCATCCTACCCACTCTACATGATCCTCCATATTCAATGTCGCTACGATGGACTTCAACTCTGCCATATAAGCATCCTCACCGGATCCTGCTATCTGTAGTTTGTATTTAAAGGCCACTTTTGACAAGGCAAAGAGCAGAATATCCAGTCCCTTCTTGGGATCTACACGGGAGAGAAAACTAATGGTAAACACGTCGTTCTCCTGCCGGGGACACGCTACTACGGGCAGATCTACCAGGTTAAAGATCTTTGCACCCTGCCAGCCATTATTGATGCGCAGGCATTCATTCCATTCCATGGGAGAAGAAGTATGCAGGTAAGTATGTTTCAGCAAACTTTTACCAATTACATTATGCAACACCTTTTTCTTTGCCTGATTTTTTGCTGTCAATACATAGTCGCAGAACATGCCATGTGGGGAAAGCACCGGTTTGATACCTCTCAGCCTGCACATAAGCGAAGCACCCAAAACGAGGAAACTCCACCATGAATGAATATGCACGACATCAAATGATCTGGCCGTTTTCCAGGTATGTTTCCACAAAGCAGGAGATACATGTGTATGATCGCCCGTAATTCTTGGGAAGTAATACACCGTTACACCATCCACCTGTACAGGTGTCTTCACAGGTACTTCGAGCTCCTGGTGACCGTTAGCAGTTGTAGTGTATACAGTCACCTCATGCCCAAGGTGCACCAGCCGCTCAGCCAGTCTCGCTATCACTACAATCGGCCCGCCGTATATAAAAGCCGGCTTGTAAGAAGGAACAATAAATAAGATTTTCATTATGATGCTTTTGCGCTGATCACCGGTAGGTTCACAGCTGCTTTCTTACGTTTTTTAATCAATAAGGGCATAGCCACTCTTTTCTGAAAATGTATTTCTAACAGGTAAGCCATCACTAAGGTCAGTCCTGCAAAACAGATCCATGTCAATGCACCGGGTCCCATGTAGTGCTTAACAAACCGCAGCAAAGGCACATGCACGATGTAGATACCATAAGAGATAGGCGCCAGTAAGGATAAAGACTCCATCCACCTGAATTTCTCCGCATTTACAAATCGTGCTGACAACATCCATACTGCCGCAAAACCAATCGCTGCTACAAAATGTCTGATTTCAATAAAAGGATGTAACCCAATAGTACCATGACTGGCCCTGATCACAGGATAACTGGCTGCCACATATGCAACCAGTGTGATCAGTAAACTCCCCATGCCTTTCCAGAAAGGTGCGTTGGTGTTCGACAGCGAAGCCGCTGCCAGGGAAGCGCCCAACCACCAGATAGGCAGATATAATAATGTGAGACAAGCTTTGTTAGGAAAGAAAGAAAACACAACGGCAGATATGACAGAGAGCACTGTCACCGCCAGCAAATTCCTATTGAACTGTGCAGCACCCGTAATTGCATAGAACAGATAAAACCACACCTCATATCCCAGACTCCATAGCGGATCATTGTCGCCAAAGGTAGGATACCCTATTCCCGGTTTCTGTAACTGTGAATCCTGCAATCCCAGCAGGTTATATCCAAAACTACGCAGGTCTGTATGTGCATCCGCCGTACCCATAGCGAAATCTATTCCTACACTCATGATCATCACGACTATGAAAATGGGATAGATGCGTACAAAACGTTTCCACAAAAAGTCTTTCCTGTCAAAGGTTGATTTGGTGCTGTAGTTATAATGGATCACAAAACCACTGAGCAGGAAAAACAGGATCACTGCCTCCTGGCCAAACAATAACAAGGGCCGTATCGGTGCAGGCAGCAACTCCCTTGAATGGTGCATGACCACATACAAGGCTGCCAATCCCCTGCATACTTCCAGTGGCCATAACTTATTCTGCATCTTCATGTAGTAGTGGCTTGGGTGAAGAAATATGTCGGATGGCAGTCACTGCATTGTCTGCCATTATATCCATGGTTAATTCCTGCTTTACATATGCACGGGCATTCTCGCCCATTCTGCTTATTTCTTTTTCAGTCGTCAGTGCCAGTGCATCTACACAATCTCTCATGTTGTCGAAGATCATTCCATTGTGCCCATGCCTGATATAGCTGTATTCTACACATTGCAAAATGGATTCAGACCGTCTGAATGTAAACACCGGCTTACCATACGACATCGCCTCCACAATGGACAAACCCACCCACCCGGGCTGAAAATAAATATCTGCCATGCTGAAGAGCTCATCTTTCACCTTCCTGTCGTACAATGCACCAAAGTCATGTACATGTGGATATGCAGAAAAATCAGGTTTCAATCTTCCATCTCCAATGATCACAATTGCGAATCCCTCAGGTGATAATGTCTCAATCAGTTCTACCAACAGGTCTACTCTCCTGCCCGGCTCATTGAATCTTGCACAATAGATGAGGACCCGTTGCTGGGTAATACCATAATTGGCTCTCAGTGCCTGCTTATCCGGCATGTTCAGTTCAAGAATCGCATCCACGCCAGAGATGGTATTGTTTAATGCATGTCCATTCATCTTCGGCATAAATGTCTTCCACACTTCCAGTTCTTTCTTCGTATAGAACCACACACCGTCAGACAGGGCAATCATCCAGCGCAGTAACAGGTCTGGTTTCTTTTCTTCCTTTACATATCGCTTTACTGAAATGCCATGCCCCCACAGTACTATCTTTTGTTTGATAAAAGGCTTCATCAACAGGATCAGCCAGGTGCTCAGGTGCCCGAAATTCAGCATCAGCACCAGCACATTGTATTTCCTGTTCAGCAGTGTAAATGGGTTGTAGAAAACATATGGCCCCTTCACTATCGCACGCACTGGAATAATACCGGTATTAGCTTCCTTGAAATGATGCCTGCCGATATCGGCCTGCTTCTCATAACAATACAGGTCCATTGGCAACTGCTGTCTCAGCATGTTGAAAAACTCCTCCCTGTAATGAGGTATATAAGGTTGCAAAATGGCGATCATGTTATCAGTTTAGTTACCCATCAGGTACTTTCTCAATGTGTCATTCTTTGACAATACTTCGGACGTTACAAAGCTGAGCAGGTAAGTCACAATAATGGATCCCAGCGTCAACGCGAGGCCCTGTACAGGATGATGAATCAGCTGCATACCTGTTTTAATTCCTTCCAGAAATACACCGTGTACGAGATAGATGCCCATTGAATTTCTGGACAACGCCATCATACCCGGATAGCTACCATTCAACCGGAATAAGAGCAATGGAAAGAGCACCGCTACAAAAGCCAATCCTGTCAATACATGTGGCACAAACAGCTGTGCAAAAAACAGCGCTATTGCCCATATCGGTACCAGGATGTGTAAACTCGTACCATACTTCTCTTTCACTTTTTCATAGTTGATGTAGAACAACATCCCTATTGACGCAGAGACTAATGAAGGAACGAAGTACAATAAGATGTGCCGTGTAAACCAGTCTGCCTGTCTGATATCTGCCGGTGTATACCACAGAATGGCAGCAGCTATGAGTAGGATGAAAGAAAACACCACGTTCGCAGTCTTTCTGTTTTTCACCGCCACATTCAACAACGGAAAGAACAGGATGCTCAGGTAGAAGAGGTTAGGCAGGTACCATAGCTGATAAGAACTGCCTTTAAACACGAATGTTTCTATCCACTTCATTTCAAATGGTTCGTGTACAAATCTCGCCTTGAACAATCTTATTCCGAGGTAAATCAGTGTCCACAGTAAAAAAGGAATCATCAGCCGCTGGATGCGGGTCACCAGCATTTCTCTAAAGTTCCGGCGCCCCTTACCAATGATCTGCCAGGCAAAAAGAAACATTGAAATAGCGATAAACACCGGTACCGCATAAGCATTCAACGGGTTCAATTTTCTGGTCCATAAGCTGCCGGCACAACCATGTATCCAAACAACGCTAAAAGCGGCAATAGGTCTGATAAAATCAAACCCCGTAATGTGCTGCTTGTCGTTCATGAGCAGGGGTTGTGTCTTTTGATTTAATAATGTCACTTACATCGAATCCATAAATTTGTCTGCTCCCTTCATGAATGGAATCAAACGCTACCATCGTGCCGTCTCCCTTCCATCTTGGGTGCAGATCGCAATGCAGACCACTACGAGTGAAAGCCATCTGCTGTGGCGAGAATGCTTTCAACACCGTCTTGTCCACACCTTGCAGGAATGGCATAGATTTATCGAGGTCAGGCTGCTGATCCAGCATCTTATAAGTGCCCAGATCTACACGGCGCTGTGTACTGTATTGGAATAAGAATAAGGTACGGATCCCTTCGCTGTTAGGATAAGTATCACAGATCATCCAATCCCGGTTTGCAGGGCAGAACATCGGATGCCCATCTTCAGTGATCACATCCTTTGCCAGCAATGAATGTGGTGCACCTTCTGCATCTGTAAACAATAGCCAGTTGAATCCCGGATTACTGTTCACTCCTGCTTTACGTTTATACAGGAGCTTCTTGATAATTTGCTTACCCTTGCCCACCAGGCCAGATGGCAACATGCGATACAGCAATGAGCCACGCAATTTCTCTACACTACTACCTGTACGTCCCCATATGGCAATATGATTATCATCCTGCCAGTCAAAGTGGCTCAGGAAGCCTGATGCCAGGCAGTGCAATTCAGAACCATCTGTATTGATCGTCATGAGGCGCGTTGTCTCACCACCATCTTTCAGTTTATAACGATGCAAAAACGCCACCCTCGTTTGTGAAGGGTTTAGTAACAGATGCGTGAAATAATGGTTATTACCCAGGTTGGCATTCATCTGGTAATTCGCCACTTCCGCTACTGAGATGATCAACTCCTCTTCACCAGTATATACATTATGCCTGATGATACCAGAACTGGCAGGTGCATCTTCACTTGCATATGCATCCGGCAAACCGGTATACCCATAACCACCTACCCGGAATAAGCGGGCATAATCTAAGCCAAATGCCCAGCCATCATCCGTAATTACATGTGTGGGAAATTCAAGTGGTGTGCATTCACCTGTCTTTGTATTATAGATCTTAGAGCGCCATGCATGATTGATCTTATCGTTCACAATGAACAGCTCTGTTTTACCAATCCATTGCTGGCGGGCGCCCTGTGGGTAATTGTACGCATAGGTTTCACCCATCTTATGATATTTGCCTTCCTTATCCAGATAACCGATATCACATGGTACATCAGGATTAGGAGGAGTCAGCATATCATCGATTCTCAACGCCAGTAATTTATCGCCTGCATTATTCCATGCGATCAGATCATGGAAACCGAAATAATAGTTTCCTTCACCCTTAGAAAGTAAGACAGCTTTATGCATACATCGGTTCTTTTTGTAGTATCCAGTTGGAAAATTCAAGGGAACGGGTTGTCCAGCTGTGCGCTGTAACGTCCAATGGCACACGTTCCAGCTCCTGCCGGACAAGCCCTGTAATCAGATCAGCCAATGTACCCGGCCGATTGTTGTCAAAATAGTACCCTTCGTCACCAAAAATCTCTTTTGGCTCTCCAATATTGCAGGTGAATACCGGTTTATGAAAAGGAATATACATGTAGATCTTACTGGGACAACGTGCCCAATCCTGCACTGTATCATTCAGTGGGGAAATAAATGCATCTGCCAGTTCGAAATAAGAACTCAGCATCGTCTCTGGTGCATACCCCAGGAACTCGATATATGCATCGAGCCCGTTTGCAGTCACATATGCTTTCGCTTCATCCAGATGTCTGCCTCTACCTAACAGCAACAGCTTGATGTCCGGCGTCTCTTTCACAGCTTCCCTGATAGCATCGATCATTGTGAACAAACCATAGTTTCGGGTCATGGTCCCCATATAGATGAGCACTGTTTTCCCTGCATACTTTGCCTGTAACTCTTCGAGGTGCAGCTTCGGCGCATCGATCACTTCTGTACTATAAGCATAAGGTGAATACAGTACAGACATGTTACGACGCAGGAACTGCTTAGATTTCTTACGATAGAAAGTTTCCAGGTAACGGCTGGCACAGATCAGCTTATCGGCATATACTACAGACAGCGACTCGATAAAGTGTGCCATGATCTTCTTCAATCCCTTATTATCAGGAATACCAGATTGCAATTCAGAATGCTCAATCACCATCTGTGGATTGAATCCCAGTGCGCTTTTCCGGATCCAGTTACGGAATCCAAATGAGCAGAAATAAATATAATCAGGACGGATCTCTTTCAGCAGCATGATCTTTTGTTCTACCTCACCATTCATGTTGGCAGGCTTGTAGTAATGTACTGCCACATCAGGGCCACACTCTATGCTGGCTCTTTCTCTGTTCTCAGCACAATCCATCGCGATGATAGATACCTCCCAGCCCAGATCAGCGAGCGGATTGGCCATTCCCAGTGCCCGCTTCATCGTGGCTATGGTAGTAATATCCCCCGTTGTCAGGAAGCAGATCTTCTTCTTCATCTTCTTCGTCGTTTTGTAATGAATGGTAAATGGTAATTATAAATGCAATCATTAATGGCAGCGTACTCCTGATATGTGGCAAAGGTGAAAATGGAAATATCCAGAGTAGCTGAACAGTAAACAATACAACAAGCGGATAGTAAGGTGTCTCCATGGCCCGCTCATCCATAAACAGCGAGAATGCCCGCTTCATGGTTAGCCAGAAGATGTAGAACATACAAAGGAATGCAATGATGCCTCCATATACCCAGGCACCTAATAGTACAGAGTGACTGGGTATCACACCACTGTTATTCATGGCCAGTAACCGGCTTTTATCTTTGTCAAGATCTTTGAACATGAGGCTGCGGTAATGGTTGTCTTCATCTACCGCCCATGAACCATGTCCCAGCCAGGGTGCATCTTTCACTGCTTCGATGGCCACAAAGAATTCACCACGCCCCTGACCTATCAATGCAAATGGATTGTAAGGATTGCCCGCTTCTGACAACTGATCACCCGCATGTTTACCTCCAAACTCACCGGACAATACCGCATTCACATAGCACATGTAAAGGATCTGAAAGAGAAGACCTACAAAAATGGTCAACCCGATTTTCCTGGCAAGTGTCATGTTCATCAGCACCCTGCGGAAGTGAATGATCAATCCGCCAAAGAGAAAGAACAGACCATTGGAACGAAAGTCCAGCGCCACATTGGCAAGGCCATACACCATGATGATGGCTACCGTGAGCGTATCTTTTCGTTTATTATAAGTATAAAAAGTAATGAGGTAAATGATATAATTTGTAATAGGTGCAATCCTGAATTTAAAGAGCGAATAGTCTTCCATCATCGAAGAAGTATCCTGCTCAAGATTTGAATTCCCGAAGAGGATCAACCGGACCACCTCAGCACACATAAAGGCAATGATGATGCGGGGAGTATCGTCGAACATCCGGAACATAAACGTGAAGATCACCAGGGATACACCAATCGCCGCCCAACCTCTCAGCATATTGTTCATGCTGTTGTGGTTGATCACATCACTCAACACCTGTATCACCAGGAATATAAACATCGCTCTTTGTACCTTTTTCACATCTGGATTATTGCGGTACAGTTGCCTGATACGGTCGAAATTAAGTGAGTTGAGACCTGCATATACTTCACTCATAATAAGCGTACCTACAAATGACATCTGCACAGAGCTGAGCAGAGAGTACAAGACTATTTTTATATTCGATTTGTTCCTGGATAAATTCATGCGCTGATCATACTTTTATAGAGTTCAGTTACTTCCTGTGCATATCGCTCCCAGGTATGACCTGTGCGGATCGTTTCTGCAGCCTTGAGTCCCATGTCCTTTCTTAATATCGGGTCTGCGCTCAGTTGCTGTATAGCAGCGGCCAGTGCTTCGGCGTTATCGTCAGGTATGAGAAATCCATTTTCCATGTGAGTGACCGGTGCCCCGCTGTTCACTGTAGTAATCACTGGCAATCCTGCTGCCATCGCTTCTTTCACAGACTGTGCAGCGCCCTCTACATAGGTTGGAAAAATATACAGGTCACTGCTGGCGAGAAATTTCTTCAGCTGATCCTGTGGCATAGAACCATGCAGGGTGATACCCGGATGATTTCTGAACCAGTCAGGAATGGCCAGTTCATTCGATACATTGCCGATCACATCCAGTGTGAAAGGGAAACCTTTTTTGACCAGTTGTTCGATAGCAGCTACAATCAGATGCGCCCCTTTGCGCACACCGAAGTTGCCGGTGAAGACAAGACGGATGGTGTTTGATTCATAAGATTGTTTCAGCGAATGAAAGCTTTCATCAATTCCCAGGTGAATCACTTTGATCTTATCAGCAGGAAATCCCTGCGCCACGAAAGTGTCTTTCACATAGTCTGAATTCACCAGTACCACATCTGCCTCTTCACAATCCTTCAATACATTGTTCCAGAACCCGTCGGAGATGTTTATGAACTTTGAGTCTTTACTCTCACTCAGTAATTTGTCCAGTTGTCTTTTAATTTCACTGGGGTGTGCAATGCTGTGGTCTACCACCACCTTCATGCCTTGAGCGCGGGCTTTTTCAATAGCTCCTGCGCGGCCTGCACCACTGCGTACATGAAAGATCTGGCTATTGCGGATGTACTTTCTGGATTCAGTACCAAACGCTTTCCAACCCATTCTTGCCGCTTTGTCTCTCGTTAAAAATTTCTTTCCGGTAAGGATAAAAAGAAATTGGATATAGAATTCAGAGAAGCTACATGTGCGGATCTGCTCCCGTGGAAACCCCTTAGGAGAGCGCTTGCGCAAGCCGTAAGCCAGATTGCTCCGGCCTACCAGCTTCCCCATGGCATTAATAAATTTGTCAGGAAAGTGCTTGCCGGGTACCCAACCCGTAATCACTTCCACGTCTACCCCCTGCTCTTTGATGGCAATGGCAGACTGTATCAGGTGTAGCCTGCCCTGTCCTGTAGAAATAATACTTTTCATAGTTGACTTAGTTCCTTGTGAGCAAGCGTTTAACTCCGTTGGCAACGGGAAATTTTTCAAACAGTAATCTCTTAATCTCAGCAAATGTATCAGGCATAGCCAGGTAAATACCGCCCACGTACAGCCCCGAACCAATCACTGATATCAGGACCATGGCCGTGATAGGGTTAGCCCCCAGATAAAGAAAACGGAAGAAGTACCAGCAACTACCGTAGCAGAGCATGGCTAAAGGAATGGGAACTACAAACATGGGCAATGTCTCTTTCCATGTACCACCCAGCAGTTTGAATCCATTGTACAACCAGATAGGGCTAATCACTACATAATAAAGCGATACTGCAGCAGCAGTGCCATACACTCCCCAGGGCAATGTACCTGCTACGATGAGGATCACCATCAGGATAAGTGAATAAAAAGATTGCTTTGCCATATCGGCAAACTTTCCTTTCAATCTGTAAGGTGTGGACCATAACCATGCCACTGCACGGAAAGCCATCCCTATCGACAGAATTTCAACCAGAGCAGTTGTCTGTACCCACTTGGCAGAAAGAAACACGCGTACGATCCAGTAAGCAGTAGCACCCTGCCAGACAGCAAATGCCGCACCAAATACGGATAGATAAGTCACACTCTTCTTAAACATATCTTTTGCACGCTGACTATCCTTGATCGATGCCAGACTGGGGAACAATACACTCGGCAGGTTGTTGGCCACAAAACCAATCACCTGTATTGACAAACTGAAGGCCATATAGTAAATACCAACAATCGTCTTACTCACCCACAGGCCCAGTACAATGTAATCCGCCTGATCCATGATACGCTGTACCACGGAGTGTACCAGCGACCATGAACTGCTCACGGTGAGATATTTCCAGCGGCGCAGGTGAAGGTTAAAATGTATTTTCAGATGCGTGACACGGTACTTTACAATCAGGGACACAGCAGATACAATCATTGGTGGTATTACAAAACTATACACCCCAAATCCCATATACGCCAGCGCCACCGTCATGAACATAGTGAGCACTGTTTCCATAATACGGATCACGGAGAGTGTTTTGAAATCCAGTTCTATTCTCAGCTTGGTCAATGGAATCACACTCAGTGCGTCCATCGGCGTAGTCAGTGCATAGAAAGCCACGAGGATGAAAATGTTGTGATCCTTATACACCAGACTGCCTACATAACCCAGCACCAGCAAAAAGATACAGGAGATACATCCGAATACCCATGAGATACCAAAAGATAAGGGTAGCCAGTTATGGAATGCCTTCTGTCGCCTGATCAATACATCATTCAATCCAAACTGCTGAATAATCAGACCAATGCTGGTAACAGTATACACCAGGCTGATGAGACCAAATTGTGCAGGTTCCAGTAACCATGCCAGTATAATCTGGCCCAGGATGGAAGTTAACTTGGTAGCACCTGTCTGCATCAGCATCCAGCTGATACTGTTAAATACATGCGTTCCGGAGAGATTCTTTTTGCTCAAAACTAAATAGATGACTTAATGAATGAAGATAATTTCTCCGCTTCTGTATCGATGATGTCAAGATTAGGATACATGATGCCATTATCCTTACGATGGTCAAAGCCAAGTCTGTTAAAGATCCCTGCCCTTGGACTGTTGGTAAACAAACGGGCAGGCTTGCCAAAAGCCAGACTTACTGCGCAGGAATGTACCCTGTCTGATACAGTGAAGTCGGCCGATTTATACAATGCCAGATAAGAAAGGAGGTTGAAACTCAAAAACGAATTAGGCAATGCAAAATTGATATGGTTAAACTTCGTGGACACTTCCTGGTTTACTCTAACAATCTTATGTCCGTTCACACCATCCTGCACCGGGCGGAAACGATTCAGGTGACGGCTAAAACGGTGACTAAGTCCGAAAAAGGTCTTTTTACGATCCAGCTCTACGTTTTTAATCTCCACTTCACCATTTACCTTATACACTGGTTCAAGTTCCCGGTAGAAACTGCTGATGAAGAATTTAAAGTTGTTGTCCAGCTGATCGACTGGCAACATCTTATTCACCAGAAAGGCAGTGCAGATCCCGTTGTAGGAATTCTTCACATAATCTTTGAACTTCAGGTAAGTATCCTGGTCACGTGATGATAAGAACAGTGGCGGGTACTTCTGAAAAAATTCTCCTGTTTCAATGCGCAAAGGATCAGAGATGCCAGCGCTGGATGCACTGATCAGGGCATATTGCTCACCTCTCTGTTTAATCTGCATGATCTTGTCTTTGTAATTTGTCAGGATCTGGCGGATCATGGGACCGGAGAATATATGCACATCGGCAGATTGATAATCCATCAGATGAAGGGCATTTTTTTTCTGCCAGTCGCTCTTCGGACGAAATGCTCTGAAGATCGGCCCTTCTTCCATTAAAACATTGGCTTCCGGATAGAGTTTCTTTATCAACACGAATAGTGCACTCTGATAAAACCCGTCACCTATGTTATTCCAGGTGGAGTTTTCGACTAATATTTTCATACAGATAGCTATTTATTTTACCATCGCCGGCATGACCTCCGGATGGTTACTTAATGGTACGCGTTTGGCGGTTGAGGTAAACGGTTTTTCAAGGATGAAGTGTAATGCATAGGCAAGCAGCACAACAAAGGCCACTGCCAGCCAGGCAAATACAAATGTTCTTGGCATCTGGTTATGGTTTATACGCAGTAGTATTCCGTTTGCTAAAATCAATATGGGAGCATGGATCAGATACAAAGTGTAAGAACAATCGCCCAGCCATTTGAGGCGGCCAAATCCCTGTACCACTTTTTTTTCCCGGTAGTCCAGCAGTAACAGCAGCAGTCCGCTGAAACCAAATGCCACGATCTGATCTTTTACCAGTGTGGGGATACCGGAAGTGTGAATAACGGGGATCAATGGTACGATCACCATTAATGGATAGATCAGCCAGCGGTTTACATTTACCCTGCCCGTGTAGATGTCTGCCATGAAGGCACCCACCCACCAGGAGAATAAGCAGGCGACTACCTGGTCGAAAAGAATGAACCCGGTATGAAACCCGGCTGTATAAAGCCCGAAAATGCCTGCCACACCAAGGATTGTCAGCTTTGGAAACTTTTTGTTTGTGAGCAGCAGTATGGGGTACAACATGTAGAAATACCATTCGTATTTCAGCGACCATATACTACCATTGGAACCAAACACCGGTACATAAGCATCCTGCAGGAAAAAGATGTTCCCGATCAGGGATGACCATGAATGATGAAAGGTGATATTCTGATTGACAAGTGGCAAAGGTGTAGTATGCGTATAAATCGAAAACTGATAATGCGCCACGAGGCTATCACATACGATCGTGAGCAGAAAGGCAAAAAGATAAGGTGGCATAATACGCTTCAGTCGCTTCATGAAGTAAGTACCGAAGGTAAAATGTGTGTCCGGACCTTTAGCTAACTGTAACGCATACTTAAGATGGATCACAAAACCTGAAAGCACAAAGAAGAATAGTACCATCTCATGTCCAAACTTGAACATAGACATACCTAATGCAAATGCTTTGCCGATCACACCATACGAATCGCCTGCCTGCCTGAAACTTTCTCCGCCCTCCCACAGCAGCCAGCGGGCATGCCCCGTCGCTACGTACAGGGCTGCCAGCCCACGCAGGCCGTCGAGAAAGGAAAGATTAGTCTTAACCGGTAATAGCTTCGCCATAATAATGATTTACCCGATGAGATGTTCAAATTGTGCCACAGACTCTTTACGGAACAGCTCAACGTCGGCTGCTACCATTTCTTTCACCAGTTCAGGCAGGTCGTATTTAGGCTGCCAGTCCAGTTTTGTCTGTGCTTTGGTAGGATCACCGATCAGCAGTTCTACTTCTGTAGGACGGAAGTAAGCAGCGTCTACTGCAACTACTTCCTTACCGATAGGCAGTACAAATTCCTTATTACGGCAGGCGGTTACGACGGCTACCTCTTTTTCACCTTTGCCGGTAAAGGCCAGTTCAATACCCAGTTCGTTAAATGCCATTCTTACGAAGTCGCGTACCGGCGTTGTGATACCTGTTGCGATTACATAGTCTTCTGCAGTATCCTGCTGCAGGATTCTCCACATCGCTTCTACATAATCTTTGGCGTGGCCCCAGTCACGACGGGCATCCAGGTTACCGAGGTACAGTTTATCCTGCTGCCCCAGTGCTATAGCGGCAACACCACGGGTGATCTTGCGGGTAACGAAAGTTTCACCGCGCAGGGGGCTTTCATGGTTAAAAAGGATACCATTGCAGGCGAACATGCTGTAGGCCTCACGATAGTTTACTGTGATCCAGTAAGCGTAAAGCTTTGCAACAGCGTATGGGCTGCGTGGGTAGAAAGGAGTTGATTCGCGCTGCGGTACTTCCTGCACCAGGCCATAAAGCTCGGAGGTGCTGGCCTGGTAAACGCGGGTCTTTTTGTCCAGCTTCAGTATGCGGAGCGCTTCGAGAATGCGAAGGGTCCCGATACCGTCAGCATTGGCAGTATATTCAGGTGTATCAAAGCTTACTTTTACATGGCTCATGGCAGCGAGGTTGTAGATCTCGTCAGGTTGTGTTTCCTGGATGATGCGGATCAGGTTAGTGCTGTCTGTCATGTCGCCGTAATGAAGTTTGAAACGCACGTTTGGGTCGTGAGGATCCTGATAGAGGTGGTCGATTCTATCGGTATTGATCAGGGAAGCACGGCGTTTTATACCATGAACCATGTAACCTTTTTCTAATAATAGTTCTGACAGGTAGGCTCCGTCTTGTCCGTTAACACCGGTTATTAAGGCCACTTTCATATTATACAGTTTTAAAGTTTCTTTCTTGTTTCTGAATGCTGAATACAGCTGTTGTATTCCTATTTAGTAATAAATTCGATCGTGTTCGGTTGTGCAGTTCCTATCCCATATGCCACAATTCCCTTCCTTTTCAAATACGGCAAATCATAAATATTCCTGCCATCAAACACCACTATTCCCTTCATCCTGTTCCAATCCGGCAACCTGAAATCATTCCACTCCGTCACCAACACCACGGCATCTGCCCCAAGGACCGCATCATACATATCCTCACACCATACCACCGTATCCCCCAACGTTTTCCTCGCCTCTTCCATCGCCACGGGATCAAACACTCTCACAACGGCTCCTGCCTCCAACAGCGCATTAATCAGCACCAAACTCGCCGCCTCTCTCATATCATCCGTCCCCGGCTTAAATGACAATCCCCAAATTCCAAACGTCACCCCGGAAAGTTCCCCTTCATAATGATGAAGTATCTTATCGAACATTACCAGCTTCTGATCATTATTCACCGCTTCCACTGCTTCCAGTATCCGCAACGTATGCCCATATTCCTTCCCTGTTTTCACCAGCGCCTTCACATCCTTCGGAAAACAACTCCCTCCATATCCTATCCCCGGATAAATGAAACTCGTTCCAATTCGCGCATCCGACCCAATCCCCTTCCTCACCATATTCACATCCGCACCCACCAGATCACATAAATTGGCTATATCATTAATAAAAGAAATTTTCGTTGCCAGCATCGCATTCGCCGCATACTTCGTCATTTCTGCCGATGCGATGTCCATGAAAATAATCGGCCTTCCATTCAGCAAAAAAGGTCTGTACAACTGCTCCAGCACTTCTTTACTCTTATCACTGTTCACTCCCACCACAATTCTGTCCGGCTTCAGAAAATCATGTACGGCAGCACCTTCTTTCAAAAATTCCGGATTGGAGGCCACATCATAATCCAGCAGCTCATCGCGCCGTTGCAAAGCCTGCTTGATCTCCCTGTTCACCTTCACCGCAGTCCCCACAGGCACTGTCGATTTCGTCACTACCACGAGGTAATCCGTCATCGACTGCCCAATCTCTTTTGCTACCTGCAACACATATTGCAGATCAGCACTGCCATCTTCACCAGGAGGCGTTCCTACCGCAATAAAAGCGACCGCGGCACCAGGAATTGCCGAAGCCAGATCAGTACTGAAAGACAATCTGCCATTCGCAGCATTGCGGGTCACTATTTCTTCCAACCCCGGTTCATAAATGGGAAGAATGCCCTGCTCCAGGTTCCTGATCTTCGTTTCATTCACATCTACACACACCACTTCAGTCCCTACCTCTGCCAGACATGCGCCGGTCACCAACCCGACATACCCGGTGCCTATAACAATTACTTTCATCAGTTTACTTGATTAACAATGTGAGCAATAAAAAAACTCAGCTAACGGCCATATGACGTTTCTTCAGGAAATCTGCATACGCCTGTACCAATCCTTCTTTCAATTCAGTGGTATGTTTCCATCCCAGGTTATGCAGCCTGGATACATCCATTAGCTTACGTGGAGTGCCATCAGGTTTCGATGGATCAAATACAATTCTACCATCGTAGCAAACCACATCTTTCACTGTCTCAGCCAGTTCTTTGATGCTCAGGTCTTCGCCGGTGCCAATGTTTACCAGTTCTTTGCCATCGTAATGGAGCATCAGGTATACACAGGCTTCAGCCAGGTCGTCGGCAAATAAAAACTCACGACGTGGGGTACCACTACCCCATACGGATACACTCGGTTTACCAGCTTCCTTCGCTTCATGAAAACGACGGATCAGCGCAGGTAATACATGTGAATTTTCAGGATGATAGTTGTCGCCGATACCGTACAGGTTCGTTGGCATTACACTTATAAAATTGCAACCGTATTGATCACGGTAAGCTTCGCAGAGTTTGATGCCTGCTATCTTGGCAATAGCATAGGGCTCGTTGGTCATTTCCAGTGGCCCGGTCAGCAGGCTATCTTCCTTGAGTGGCTGTGGTGCCATCTTCGGATAGATGCAGGAGCTACCGAGGAACATCAGTTTTTTCACACCCTGTTTATAAGCAGCGTGAATGATGTTCGCTTCCATCATCAGGTTATCATACAGGAACTCTGCGCGGTAGGTATTGTTGGCATATATACCTCCTACTTTGGCAGCAGCCAGAAATACGTAATCAGGTTGTTCGCTGGCAAAGAACTCGTTTACAGCTGACTGGTTGCGCAGATCTAAATCCGCAGAGCTACGGGTGAGCAGATTGTTATATCCTAAAGTTTGCAATCTTCTTCTGATTGCACCGCCTACCATGCCGCGGTGACCTGCTATATAGATTTTATCATTCAGTTGCATAGTGATAGTTTAAAGTAATTCCGGTCTGTTTTCTTTTACCCATTGGTGCAGTTGTTTCACCTCCTGCCCTTTTCCTTTTTGTAAAATGAGCAGGGCTTCAGGTGTATTCACTACTACCACATTCTCCACACCTACCAGTGCCACCAGTTTATCTTTTCCCAGTACCATGCTGTTCACAGGGTCACTCTGGATAAAGACAGCCTGGTTGTTGCTGTACTGGTAATGATTGGCGAGTGCTTCAGCCAGTGCTTCATATCCTCCTACATCGCTCCATTCCATAGAGCTGGGTACGACTTTCACAACATTGCTTTTCTCCAGTACGGCATAGTCAATACTATCGGCAGGAATGGCTTCCATGGTAGATAGCTGAATACGACCTGATTCCAGGTATTCTTCCGCAGCAATGGCAGCAGCGGTGTAGATGGCAGGTGCATATAATTCCAGCTGTTGCAGCAATACGCCTGCTTTGCCCAGGAAGATGCCGCTGTTCCAGAGGTAATCTCCGCTGTTGAGCATGGCTTCGGCTGTGACGAGGTCCGGTTTTTCAGTAAAGCGTACCACGTCATATCCATCATACTGGATGTATCCATACCCTGTTTCAGGATAGGCAGGCTGCAGGCCGATAGTGACGAGGTGATTATCTGCCGCCAGTTTTTCTGCCTGGAAAATTGTCTGGGCATATATGTCAGGCGTGCCAATAAGATGATCAGCTGGTGTAATGAGGAGAATGGTTTCCGGATCGGCGATGAAAGCAGCTAAAGCAATGGCAGCAGCGGTATTTCTACCTACAGGTTCCGCAATCCAGTGAGCATGTGCAGCACCTGAATTGTGCAGTTGGTCTACCACAGTCGTGACTTGTTGCTCATTTACAATGGCCAGCACACTGTCACAGGCAAACGCATTACGCTGCCAGGTGAGCTGTAATAAGCTCTGACCGTCAAATAAAGGCAGCAGTTGTTTAGGCGTCTGTTTGTTAGACAGCGGCCAGAGGCGGGTTCCTGACCCACCACAGAGGAGTATATGTTGCATGGAAAAAGCGGGTTAGAGCGAAACGTTAGAAGGCTGTTGCCTGTATTGATTACTGTTGAGAAGAACCAGTTCGCTTTTCTTAATGGTTGCAGTAAGGGCAAAACCCATGCTGTATAACACAGCTTTCACCGTATTCTTTCCAGCTTCTACCACCCTTCCACGCTGGTGCATGAGCGGGCCTGCAGTAATCTGGATAAGGTCATTCTGCTGAATAGGAAAGCTTTCAACCTGCACGTTGTCATATTCATGCAGAAAACGCTTGATCAGATCAATTTCATGCTCAGGAATACAAGCTGGTTTTCCCAGCCAGTATACAAAGTTCACAATACCACCTGTTTCACGCACGGTCGTTTTCATCTTCTCAGGAATACGTACAAAAACGTAAGATTTAAAAAGCGGTTCTTCAATTACTTTCTTGCGATCGCTCCACTGGTGAGTGACACGGTTGATTGGACAGTAAGTTTCGACCTGCTTGCGAATCAGCGATTCTGCGACTTTCTTTTCCCATCTGGGTTTGGTATACACCGCATACCAGGAGTTCAGATTCTGTTCCATGGGAATGGTTTTAACGGTTAAAAAATCGAGACTGTGTTGGTGGAATTTACAAAGACAAGCGGCGGGCATGGTCACCTGGAGGCATAGCTTCGCCTCCTCAGTCCCATGAGTGTCTTAAAGGGTTTTCAGTAAATGGTGAATTGGCAAAATCAGAACATCAATGTATATAACCCGTTTATTTAAATAACCGGGTTAATCCCTTCTTGTTGGTAGAACCATTCTGATGTTCGTCGGTATACCCGTAGCCGTACCCATTGCCATTGCCATAGCCGTAGCCATTGCCATAACCATAGGTGTAACCTGGTACACCCCGCATTTTGATACCGTTGAATACAATATTCAGTTTCCCAAGTTCCTGCGTCTGATATAACTCATCGATCATGCGGAGATGGAACTTAGGCGTGCGTTGATGGCGTACCACATACAGGGTTGCATCTGTAAATGGAGCCAGCAGGCGGGCATCTGTAACCGGGCCAACCGGTGCTGTATCTATTATGATATAATCAAAAGTGGCACTAAGCGAAGCTAATAACTGTTCCAGTCTGCCATTCAGAATCAGCTCTGTAGGGTTTGGAGGAATCACCCCGGCAGACAGCAGATGGAAATATTCGTTCCCTTCCAGGGGTTTTTTCAGGATCTCACCTAATACCGCATGTCCGATCAGGTAATTGCTGATACCCGGTGTATGGGGTACCTCCAGCATTTTACTTACCCTGGGCTTGCGGAGGTCAAATTCCAGCAGCACTACCTTCTTTTTCATCAAAGAGAGGCTTATAGCGAGGTTAATGGCAATAAAGCTCTTACCCTCACCAGAGATCGAAGAAGTGACCATAATGGTCTTATTTGCCCCATTAATGCCAATATAGCTGAGGGAGGTACGAAGCGCACGGAATTGTTCCGCAACTGCCGTACGGCGACCATCAGTAATGGCAATGGGATGTGCTTTTTCGTCCTGCATAATTTCTGCCACTATAGGGGCGGAAGTGGCCTTTTCAATGTCAGCACGGAACAATACTTCCCGGTTGAACATATCCTTGACAGAGATAAACCCTGCTACAACTGCCAGTCCTCCGATTACGGCGAGACCGAGGATCATAGACCTTCTTGGACTGAAAGGGAAAGAATCTGCTTCGGCCGGATCTACGATACGGCTGTCTGAAATAGCCGCAGCATATTGCAGGGCAGTTTCTTCTCTCTTTTCCAGCAGGAAGGTGTAAATGTTATTTTTGATTACCTGCTGACGACTGATGGACAACAACGCTCTTTCTTTGCTGGGTACTGTTCTGAGGATGCTGCTGTATTTCGCATTATCCACTAACAGCTTTTGCTTGCCAGCTTCCAGGTTCGCCCGCAGACTACGGATGTTATCCAGGATGGCAGGGGTCAGTTTCTTCTTCTGATCTGCCAGGCTGGCTAAGAGCGGGCTGTTTTCTCCCGTCGTTTTCTTTAGTCGTGTCAGCTGCATTTCGGTTTCAGAAAGCCTGTTCACCAGCTCCAGCAACACCGGATCTGTAAGACCCAGGGTAGCAGGTACCATATTCTCATCATCCTTTCTACCTTTTACGTAATCTTCTATTGATTGTAAAACCGACAATTGCATATTCGCTTCCGTCAGCTTGGTATCGTTCTCTTTTACATTCTCGAGGAACATTTTGCTTTGTTCGCCGATATCTACGAGCCCTTCATTCGTTTTGAACTTTTCGATTTCCCCTTCTACCTGCCCCAGTTCGTTGGTTACAATACGGAGGCGTTCTTCTACGAATGCCATGGTTTTGGCGCTCATCTTATTTTTGTCATCGATGGCTGCCGCATCATATACTTTCATCAGTTCGTTCAGCACAGCTTCGCCCCGGGCAGGTACCACATCATTGTATTCAAGGCTGATCACATTTGCCTGTTTATTCGCCTGTCCTACCTTGAGATTACCGATTAGTTGTAAAGTAAGTACTTTATCGCCGGAGATATGCACAAAATAGTTGTGTTTACCATTGTCCTTCACGTTGCCAGGCAGGAAAATCATACGTCCCCATTGGGTTTGAACAGTATCACCCAGGTGATAAGTAATGTTACCTATAGACACCTGCCGGGTAGCATCGTTTACTTTGAGCGGAAGCTTTTCATTCTCGAGCGGCGCTACCTGATCTGGTTCCAGGAACACCATTCTGACAGGTGTTTGCTGATAAACAACGACATCTCTGATCTTACCATCTTCCACTACTTCACCGTACAGGTTTAAGTGTTGAATTACTTGTCTGGCAAGTGTTTTGGATTTGAGGATTTCGATTTCGTTATCTATCTGTTTACCGGAGCCAAAGAGGTCCAGCGAAGAAAGCACAGAGCCATCCATGCCTTTAGCATCATCTTTAATGAGCAGCGAGGCAGTGATCCTATATACAGGAGTAGCATAGCGCAGGTACACAAACGCTGCTGCGAAAGCGATCAGACCAGCAAGGACAAATAATGGCCAATAAGGCTGATAACGGCTTCTGAGCAGATCCAGCAGATCGGTCTGATCCTCCTGCTGCTTACGGATATCGGTTTTCTTTCTTTGCATGTAATTCCGCAAAAGATTTGATAAAGAATGGGATTAGTAATAAGCACGACACTTAGCAAGACATGTCTAATCTCGTCGCCTGGTTTCTCAATAAATCAATAGCTTTGTGTCTCTAATTAGTTTATCACTAATCTGTCTAAAATAATCACCAGCAGTGAAATACTGCTTATGATAATTGGCAATACCTGTCGTGTTGTATTAGTGCTCGCCACTTTCGCTTTGGTTGGCTCTACATAAACAACATCGTTGGAACGCAGGTAATAATAAGGCGATGATAACAGTGATCTGTCATTCAGGTTAAGCCTCTTCACTGTTCTGGTTCCGTCGTCACTCTCACGTATCAACATTACATTTTCTTTTTTACCGAATGCCGTAATATCGCCGGCAAGTCCCAGAGCTTCGAGCACAGTGACCCTATCATTGCTGACATTCACTACCTGTGGCCTGGCTACTTCTCCAATTACGGTTATACGGTAATTCAGAAACCGTACGCTGACTACCGGATCTACAAGGAGCTTACGTTCTGTAAGCTGATCACGTATAGTTTTGGTAAGCTGGGCTTTTGTAAGCCCTGTGACTTTTACCTGTCCTAATACAGGATACTGTATGTATCCCGAATCATCTACTAAAAATCCTGTTGCCTGAGGTCCGCTGCTCGCAGCCCCTCCCACAGTGGCCATACTAGGCGTGTTGTAGATTACTGCATCCTCCGCGTTCATTGAACTAACCGTGATTTGCAGAATGTCATTTTTCTGTATTACCGGCTCAAAATTTCCTGTTATGGGTGCCAATACTGTATCTGGCAAATCGTGAAAATACACTGATTGCTTTGTACTAACACAAGACATAAAGAAACAGCAGATAAGGACCGGAAAAACGAATCGGGTTAAATAATCCTTACTTAAAAACATTTCCAATTATTATTTAGGTTTTTCTTCCGCGCTTTCCGTAATACAATATTAGTTTATCGAGCCCTCTAACACTATTACTTACTAGAGTATAAATCGCAGATATAACACAAACGTGTCTACTAAAAAAAGTAGGCCTTATTCAGGCAACGCAGTTCATCATGCGAAAAACTGATTTGAATAAAATGCAGTAAAACCCACAAATAATAAGGCCGTACACAAACTATTCGACCATATTTTTGAAATCAACTCCGATTTTGTGGCAACATTTAGTTTTTGATATACTTTTTTGAGATGTTGGTTGACAGTGAAAACAGTAACGAATAACTTGTCTGCCATTTCCTTATATGAGTAACCCTCTTTGAGCAGCGCAAGTAATTCATATTCCCTCTTAGTGAGCTTGTGTTTAACATCTTCTAATGGATCTTTATTTATATGGTTGATCAACAAGTGAGCAGCTTTCGGAGACAAAGTTCCCCCTTCACTGATGGCATCTAATATTGAATGATAGATTTCCATCAGACGACTGGTCTTTATAATATACCCATTCGCACCATTGCGAATCGACTCAATTACATAATGCTTTCCATCATGCCCTGAAAGAACAATAATCTTCGCTTCAGGATATACACGACGCAGTTCCTGCATGCCTTGTATACCTGATTCTCCGGGCAGGGAGATGTCTAAAAGGATGACATTTACTTCAACTTCTTTGAAGGCCAGCTCTCTGAACTCCTCCATCGATTTACAAGCAAAGACAACTTTACACTCCTGAAAATCTTCGAGAAACTCCCGATAATTATTCAATTGGAAATAGTTATCCTCTATAATTCCGATGTTGATCATAGGTGCTTAATTAACTTGGTTATTTTTTCAATATGATATGGTCTATACTAAATCTATTCAAACAAAAATGATTCCAGAAAAGCCGGGACGGGTATGAAATTTTAATTAACCACCGAGCAGAGCCTTACATATTATGGTTTAATCTTTACTGTTCCACTGTTGCTATTGCAAAAAATTCTATGTGTCTTCTTTGGTTAACATTCTGGTTAAAAAATTGTTTACTTATATTTTAATGGTAATTTAAAATTAATCATTTTAAGAGAGAATTTCATCTTTATAATTAATTAGTTAATGATTATCTTGGTAGTCATAATAAAAAGACAACCTACCCGAACCCTGTGATTAACATTAGTTTATTTACTATGTGAACAATTTTCTACAAGTCGTGCATACCAATTTCATCAATCGCACGTTAACCGTAGACACATGAAAAATGGAGACACTACTGCTCCACAGGACGCAGTGAATTTATTGAATAACGCTAGCAACATCATTGCTATTACTTCGCATGAATTTAAAACGCCGCTGACCGCCATATCAGCTGCTGTAGAATTATTGGCGGCAAGACTGCATACCAGCCAGCAAATGGATGCATTCTATGAGAAAAACCTGTCGCGTATCACCACTGAAATTTTTCGTCTCAATAGTATGGTCGATGAAATGCTCACGATCAACAGCATCATGTCGGGGCGTATGTCATTAAATAAACAGGTGATCGATGTGGTTCAACTGCTCAAGACTCTGCGCGCTAACTATTTTGCAGAACCAGAAGATACCCGCAGCTTCGAACTCTTTGTTACAGGCATTCCGCAAGGTATTTATGCTGACCACAATCAGCTGAATAAAATATTTATGAATCTCATAGGAAATGCTTTCAAATTTTCAAGAGAACAGCCTCCTATCGTAACCGTCGATTTCGAAGATGAAAAAGTCGTGATAAAAGTGATCGATGATGGCATCGGTATTCCGGCAGCAGATCTCCCGCAATTATTTCAGCCCTTCTTCAGGGCAAGCAACGTAAATGAAATAGCAGGAACCGGATTAGGGTTATCAATCGTTAAAACTTTTGTACTTGAAAATAATGGCACCATTAGTGTAGATAGTATAGTTGGTGAAGGCAGTACATTCACCCTTTCCTTTCTATATCATTCTGATTCTCTATAGAGAAAAGCTATGCAACATACCATCTTATTAATAGAGGATAAAGTAGGTTTAAGAGATACGTTACAAAGCCTGCTGGAGCTGCACCACTATGACGTAATTACCGCCGCTAACGGGGAAGAAGGTATTCATATGGCCACGGAACACCTGCCCCACCTGGTGATCAGCGATATCTATATGCCGGTATTGAATGGGTACCAGTTATTGGAAGCATTTCAGGCCCACGAACAGTTACGCTATATTCCCGTTATCATCCTGAGCGCCCGATCGGCCACAGAGGAGGTCACCCTCGCCCTGGAAAAAGGCGCGGCGGCCTATATCAACAAACCTTTCCTGTTTGCCAATCTGAACGCCAGTATCCAGCAACTGTTGCAAACTAGCGGAGCAGCACCACTGAACCTCTGAGCTCATTGTGCTCATTGTTCCGGTCATTGAACCTGCAGACATAAATAAATGCCTGTTGATCCTGTATGATTCCTTTTACATATCCATCCCAACCCGCCTGCGGATCGCTGGTACGGAATACCAGACCTCCCCAGCGATTAAACACACTTAGCTCATAGCTGGTCAGCGCATCGTAAACTTTGGGCTTAAACAGGTCATTGTTGCCGTCTCCATTCGGACTGAATGCTGTGGGCATTACAACCAGGCAATTCTTAAATGGCGTTGTAATATTGGCGCTACCCCCTATGCTGCAACCATTGGTATCTGCTACTTCGAAGATATAGTGCCCCGCTCTGAGAGAGGTCAGGATACTATCCGTTTGCCACGCCTCGTTTTCTATTCGGTATTTATATGGCGGTGTACCACCTGCTATCTGCAAGGTGACTTTTCCATCCTGCGTTTCACTACAACTACAGGGTTTTACTTCCACCTCTTTCAGGGTCAGCGGTGCCGGCTCTTTTAATATTGCAGTAAGTGTATCTGTACATACCTGCGCATCTCTTACATACACCTGGTACCTTCCCCCATCCAGCCCTTTGAACACAGCATCTGCCACAGGTGTATTGTCATCCAGTACAAAACGATATGGCGGCATGCCACCGGAAACGGTTACGTGAATTTCTGCATTATGACTACCTGCACAGGTAGATGGAACAGTAGTAAGTGTTGCAGCCAGATCTGATACACCGACCGTCACCGTTCCTCCACCGGTAGCACCGTTTGCAGCAGTTACCACGACCGTATATTCCCCGGGGGGCAGGTGATCTACCCTGGATGTCGTATAATTCCCCGGTGTCCAGAGGTAGGTATAATTCGTGTGATAATCTACCGGGGTGACCTGTATAGTCCCTGTGCCGGCATTGTTACAACTCGGGGTAGCCGACAGCGTAGTTTTGATCACCTGCCGGATATTGGAGAAGTTATCTATCAGCACGGCGGTACCAATATCACTCGCACTACAGGGCTCAGATGGATCTGCCCAGATAGAAATGTACTTGTAACTGGCAGTTGGTTCGATGATGGCATAATACCGCCTCCAAAGCGTATCTGTAAAAGGTCCGGAAGACCAGAGACGCTGCGCAGTATCTTTTGGACTATTCCCTCCATAAATGGTAAGATTACCATTGCAGGCAGTCTGCAGGTATTTAGGTGTATAGGCGAGATCTACAGAAATAGCATAGGCTAACCCCTGTTCCAAAGGCACAGCCAGCTTCTGGGCTAAACCTTCCCTGTACACGGGGCCGCTATGCAGCCCGGCATACGACTTTCCATCTGCAGGTCGCTTGAAGATATTGAGCGGACCGGGTAATACATCGGGTGTGTTTGAGGCCGCCAGCCAGCCTGCAGGCACACTATCCCTTCCTACATTTCCTTCCATGGAAGGATTGGTCAGCTCAATTACCTGTGCACAGGCAACTTGATGCATAAATAGGTTCACTGTCAGGACGCATATCATACAGGTTAATACACGCGCCATATAGCTATGACGGTGCACTACCCGTATTCTTGCAAATACAGGCATCGACATAGGATGTGATTTTTTGATACAGATGAAAAGCCAACATTAGCCTATGCCCGCAGTATTGGACATGGACTGGTTTATTTTCATAGGTCGGGATGAAGGCAAATTGGGGGATAGTATCCCAACTTCTGCATCCTTTATAAGGTTTCTTGGATATTGCATTCTCAGGTAAAACAAAGATACAATATATTTAAATACACTATATGTTAATTAATGATTTTCTTGTATTGACGAGGTTGTTGTAGATTTCCCTCGTTTAAGTAACTGTGTAGGATGAAGGACAGATTCAAGGCAAAATCTGGGGTAAACCGCAGGTAAAAAATATTTAACCCGTAGATATCCCGCAGATATCCCGCCTCTTTACGAATGCGGGATATCTACGGGTCATTGGCGGGTTATTGGCGGGTTATCTGCGGGATATCTCTATTACCGCCGTATGAAGACGCAGTATTTAAAGCCTTATTCACCGATAAATATGAAATAATTATTATGCTTTTGCACGCATGTATTCTTTTAATCGTAAGCCGGCCGCAGCACCTGTTCTTTTAACTTTTTCCTTCACCTTATTTTTGATATCTTGCAGTAGAGGCACCTATGCCAGGCCTGTAAAGTAAGTATGAAGAAACAGACACATTTCATCACAAGCACTTACTTCATCTCCCTGATCAAATCATGGTTACAGGGCACCAAAACACGACCTGAAATCATCTCCGAGACTGCAGATGTGTTACACTTATCTAACATCGACCATACTGATGTTACTTATTTGTTGACTACAGTCGCCAGGGAAATGAATGAAGACTATTACACAGACATCGTCACCCACATCAATTATGATGCGGACACAGTCCCTACGCGCCAAGGCCTTATACACCACCTTAGCGCCCTGCTGGCAGAAGAAATTACAATGGGGGAATTCATGGAATGGGCACGCTGGTACAGCTTAGACGTAGACCAGCTGAGTGCAGGCATCTTTGAAGACTTTGCTGTAGAGTATTTTTGCCTGGATTTTTTACCAGCCAATGACGATCTCTTCTCGCCCTACATGTGCAGGCGGGCATTGGAAATCATGGAGTTTACCGGCGCTTCGCCCACGCAACAAAAGGTGGCCTTAACACTACTACCCAACCATGAACTGGACGATTTTAAGGAGTTTTTAGTACAGTCAGCATTACAACATCCCTCATTAACAGAAATAGACCGGTACCTTATGAAAAAATTTGGAATGGATCATGAAAGTTTCCCATACATGCAGGAACTCAATACGCAAGGAACAGCAGCAATTTTGAAAAAAGTGCAATTACTCACCACTTAACTTACCATCAGGCTACATCCCCTTAAGGCTGAGTTATCAAGTCTGCCCAAAACTTCAAAAGTACCATGCTCATGTAACCGACCTATATCTTCCGTAGCAATGAATGAACAGGAATACACGTTAGCAAGGTCAACTACATTGATTACACCGGCAGCTTTTTCCATATAGAGCTGGAATGGGTCATTCTCGTCTCTGACCAGCACCTTCATCCATGGTGGGGTGTTGAATAAACCCTGTCCATAGCTGTATGCCTGGGAAAGTAACTCGGTCATGCCGTATTCTGCATGGATCTGACTGCAACCCAGTCGTTCCTTCAGGAACCCATGTACCTGGTCGCGGGTCCATTCCTCTCTTCTGCCTTTCATACCACCGGTTTCCATTACAATGGTATGGTTAAGCTGCAGGGCATATTGCTCGGCAAAGTCCAGCAGGCCGAAGGTCACACCGATCAGCAGGGTTTTCTGCCCACGGGCCTCCAGTTCAAGTAACTGGTGGTAGAGTTTGTCGTGCTCATACAGGTAAAAGCCGCTGGCCGGGTGGCCACTGCGCTTCACCATATCCTGCACCATATAAACGAGGGAGGAGTGCTGCCTTTCCAGGTAGGACGGCAGGAGGCCCACCACTACAAAATCTGTAACAGGGCCGTAGAAGCGTTCAAAAGCGGTGAGGAAGCTTTGCTCATAGATAGCCGCCTCTTTTACCAGGTGGCGGCTGTTGATGGTCTGGGTGGTACCACTGCTTTCAAAAACCAGCTGCGGCTCAAAGGAGCCACAGGTGATCTGGTGGGTTTTGAAGAACTGAATGGGGAGGAATGGAATCTGCGCCAGGGACCGGACTTTGTCCGGCTGGATGCGCAGGGCATCTGTATAAGCACGATATAATGCATTTTCACTATACTGAAAACGGAAGGTCGCAAGGGATAATGCTTCCAGGTCCGACCCATCTGAAGAAAATATTGCTGCTGTAGAAATGCCACTCATATACACTGATTAGTAAAACCGTACAAAGTTAGGGGGAAAGACGTAACAAAAAATGCGAATTCAACGTTATTAGGATTCGGAGGTATTTATGGCCGGGCAGGTACCTGCGGTTATTGTCCGGGGGAGGGATGTTCCTGATAAAGGAATATGATAAGGATGTACTTCCGGAACCAGTTAAAATCGATAGAGTTAAAAAAATAATGTAGGTTTGTTATATGAAGAAAATAGCTTTTTTATCCCTCTTCTCTTTATTGGCGGTTGGCGCCTGTAAGAAAGATTCACTGGGTACAAAACCGGTGATCACCTTTAAATCTTATTCTTCTTCCCCTGTTTCTGCCGATGCCGGAATGGACGTGACCTTTAACGTTACTGACGGTGATGGAGACATTGAAAACACGTTCAATTTCGCAGCTATCTACGATGTTGCACCTACCGATACGGCTTTTGAAGCTCGCCCGATGCCAGGCCTCGATGCCCACAAGGGTACGAAACTGACAGCAGAGGTGATCCTGCAGCTGATCAACACAGATTTTCCACAGATAGGAGCAAACCCGGTGGAAAAGGATAGCGTGCACTACCTGGTATTCATCGAGGATGATGCTGGCAATAAAAGCGACACCATCGTAACACCTAAACTGGAGGTGATCTACCCTTAATTCAATTATTGTCATATACCTTTTTAAAAAAACGCTTTTGCCGCTGGCAAAAGCGTTTTTTTATGTTTTTTTCCCCGATATTTAATTTTCGCGCGTTATTTAACACTTAGATACAATGGATAAGACCACGGAACTCCAAAACAGAATAGCCGAAGCTATGCTCGGCGGAGGCGAAGCCCGTATCGCCTCGCAGCACAAAAAAGGAAAACTGACTGCTCGTGAAAGATTGCAATTACTCATGGATGAAGGGTCTTTTGAAGAACTGGACATGTTTGTACATAACCGTAACCGTGGGATCACCACCGACGAGGAACAATTTCCCGGAGATGGCGTTGTCACTGGATTTGGTACGATCAATGGCCGGCTCGTCTATGTTTTTTCACAGGACTTTACTGTATATGGTGGGAGCCTTTCAGCACCCCATGCCCGCAAGATCTGTAAGATCATGGACCTGGCGATGCAGAATGGTGCACCTGTCATAGGTTTGAATGATAGTGGTGGTGCACGCATACAGGAAGGGGTCGTGAGCCTCGGTGGCTATGCCGATATTTTTTATCGCAATACCCGGGCCTCCGGCGTAATCCCGCAGATCTCCGCTATCATGGGTCCTTGTGCCGGGGGCGCCGTCTACTCCCCTGCTATCACCGATTTTATCCTGATGGTAGAGCAGACCTCTTATATGTTTGTAACAGGCCCGAATGTGGTAAAGACTGTAACGCATGAAGAAGTAACGTCTGAAGAACTGGGTGGTGCACATACCCATGCTTCAAAAAGCGGGGTTACACACTTTAGCTGTGCCAATGAAGTGGAGTGTATTCAGAACATCCGGCAGTTGCTCACTTATGTACCACAAAACTGTGAAGAAGATGCACCGAAATATCCTTATTCACCTGCAGATGAACAAAGAAAAGCACTGAACACGATCATTCCGCCCAACAGTAATCAGCCTTACGATATGAAGGAAGTGATTACACAGTTGACAGATACGGAAAGTTTCTTTGAAGTACATGCCAACTATGCAGAGAATATCATTGTCGGCTTTGCACGTATTGCAGGCAGGAGTATTGGTATAGTAGCCAATCAGCCGGCACATCTGGCAGGCGTTTTAGATATCAAAGCCTCTGTAAAAGGTGCCCGTTTTACCCGCTTTTGCGATGCTTTCAATATCCCATTGCTGGTGCTGGTAGATGTACCCGGATTTCTGCCGGGAACAGACCAGGAATGGAATGGTATTATTACCAATGGTGCAAAACTGCTCTATGCACTGAGTGAAGCAACCGTGCCCAAGATCACGGTCACTACCCGTAAGGCTTACGGTGGTGCTTATTGTGTGATGAATTCAAAGCATATAGGGGCCGATCTCAACTTTGCATTTCCACAGGCAGAGATAGCGGTGATGGGACCCAAGGGAGCGGTAGAAATTATTTATAAAAGAGAAATAGAAACTGCACCTGATCCTGAAGCAAGGATGAATGAGCTGGTAGCTAAATATACAGAGCGGTTTGCCAATCCTTACCTGGCGGCAGAGATGGGATATATCGATGAGGTGATAGCACCGGACCAGACGAGGATCAAGCTGATCAAAGGGTATGCGATGCTGGAGAATAAAGTGGTGAGTATGCCACGGAAAAAACATGGAAATATTCCGTTGTAAATTTTACAGCATTCAAGCTCATGGCCGCCGCCCCTGCCCGCAATAGTTTGCTTTTGGCGTAGGCAAAAGCAAACTATTGCCGTAAATTGCATCTCAGTATGTTCAGGGCATTCACAAATTTTTTATTGTTCTCGTCGGTATACGTCTCGCTCTGTGCCATATTACTTATATGGCAAACGAACACTTTATTGAATTTACATCCGGTCAATTTCGATTATTATAAATTCGCATTTTTCTCGACGATTTGCAGTTACAATTTTCACTGGTACCTTACCCCTGCCGCCTACTCCGGTTCACCCCGTTTACAATGGGGAGTAAGGCATAAAAACCTGCAGCTGGTATTTGCGATCATTGGTGGCATCGGAGCTGCTATTTATTTCCTTAACCTGAAAGCTTACTGGCTGGAACTGAGTGGTGCAGCCTTTCTGACTTTTCTTTATTCTGCTCCCAAGATACCCCTTCCTCCTTTTACCTGGCTGCGCAAAATTGCCATTGGAAAGACCATCTTCCTGGCTGCGGTGTGGGTATATGTCACGAATGTATTACCGATCTTTTTGACTGGCGAACATTTTACTTCACAGGCTGTGTTTTATATTCTGCACCGGTTCTTTATCATCTATGCATTGTGTATACTCTTTGATCATCGGGATTTGGAGTCGGATAAGCAGGAAGGGATCCGGTCACTTATTACCTGGTTGAATAAAAAGGGGTTGATGTGGTTATATTTCTTGTCATTGCTGTTGTCCGCAGGGTTTGCCTTCCTGGTAAGCACAAACGCGGTCACCTTTTATCTCATTATCCCTATAGCGATTACTGCCCTGCTAACTAAATATACATTGCATACAAAGTCTGATTATTACTACTACTTTGTACTGGATGGGCTGGTGATGTTATCGGCCCTCTTACATTACATTTCCAGGTTGTGACATAATTTCAATTTTTACACCAATGCCGCCACCTTTTGATTAAAGGTGCAAATGAGCATTACCTATAGCCGTGGTTGCCTGATAATTAAGGTACTTACACCTAATAGCTTTTTCTTACTTTTGTGCCATAAATTACATTAACAGCATGTCAAAAAAGCAAAAGTCCGTATTAAGCAAGGACGCGCTTACGTTCCTGCGGAATTACCTGAATAATCCCTCCCCTACTGGTTTTGAGAAGGAAGGACAGAAACTGTGGCTGGAATATCTGAAGCCTTATATTGATGAACACTTTGTAGATGCATATGGTTCTGCGGTGGGAGTGATCAATCCCAAAGCACCGTTCAAAGTGGTGATTGAAGCACATGCCGACGAAATTTCCTGGTTTGTAAATTATATCTCTCCTGAAGGGTTGATTTATGTGATCCGTAATGGAGGTTCTGATCAGCAGATTGCGCCATCCAAGAGAGTGAATATTCACACTGAAAATGGTATGGTAAAGGCCGTGTTCGGATGGCCGGCTATCCATACACGTATGCGCAGCACGGAAGGTAAAGAACCACAACCCAAGGTAGACAACATCTTCCTGGATTGCGGTGCACGTACCCGGAAGGAAGTGGAAGAACTGGGTATTCATGTAGGCTGTGTGGTCACCTTCGAAGATGGTTTTGAAGAGCTGTCACACGATTACTATGTGTGCCGTGCGATCGATAACCGCATCGGTGGTTTTATGATTGCAGAAGTAGCACGCATGCTGAAAGAAAAGAAGCAGGAGCTGCCATTCGGTCTGTACATCGTGAATGCGGTACAGGAAGAGGTAGGCCTGAGAGGTGCTGAAATGATTGCAAAACGCATCAAACCCAATGTTGCCATCATTACAGACGTTACACACGATACTACTACACCTATGATCAATAAGAACATAGAAGGTGAAATAAAGTGTGGTGCAGGGCCAAGCATTACTTATGGTCCGGCGGTACACAACATTCTGCGTGACCTGATCATCAAGACAGCGAAGAAGAATGATATTCCGCACCAGCTGCATGCAGTAAGCCGTAGCACGGGTACAGATACAGATGCATTTGCTTATGCGAATGATGGTACACCGTCAGCATTGATCAGTTTACCGCTGCGTTATATGCATACTACCGTCGAAATGGTGAAGAAAGACGATATTGAGAATACTATCTTATTGATTTACAATACATTATTAAACATCACACCAAAAACAAACTTCCTATACCTGTAATTAGGTGTTTAGACACCTAATCCATTCATACTCCGTTAGTTTGGCAGTTTGGATTAAATGTATAGATTTGCTTCTCAAATTACATAATTATGCAAGATGTGCAGATCCGTCACGACTGGTCTATTGAAGAAATAAAAGAGATCTACAATACGCCCTTACTGGAGCTGGTTTTCCGTGCAGCATCTGTTCACAGACAGACGCAGGATACTGCAGAAGTACAGGTATGTACTTTGCTCTCCATCAAAACTGGTGGTTGTACTGAAGACTGTGCTTACTGCCCTCAGGCAGCGCGCTATAATACTGACATTAAAGTACATGGCCTGATGCAGAAGGATGCGGTGCTGGCTTATGCGCAGAAGGCGCGTGAGGCTGGTTCTACCCGTTTCTGTATGGGGGCTGCATGGAGAGAGGTACGTGATAACCGCGACTTCGATCGTGTATTGGATATGGTGAAAGGTGTGAATGAAATGGGAATGGAAGTATGTTGTACGCTTGGTATGCTTACGGAAGAGCAGGCGCAGAAATTGGCGGATGCAGGCTTATATGCTTACAACCACAACCTGGATACTTCTGGTGAGTATTATGAGCAGATCATTACGACCAGGACTTATGATGACAGGTTGAAGACTTTGGATAATGTGCGTAAGGCGGGTGTGAGTGTATGTTGTGGAGGTATTATTGGTCTGGGTGAGAGTCATGAAGACCGTATTGGTATGATTCACACGTTGAGTAATTTGCCGGTGCATCCGGATTCAGTGCCGATCAATGCGCTGACGAGGGTGAAGGGTACGCCATTAGAGAATATGCCAAAGGTGCAGTTCTGGGATATGGTGAGAATGATAGCAACTACGCGTATATTAATGCCGAAGGCGATGGTACGTTTAAGTGCGGGTCGTGCGGAAATGAGTATGTCTGAGCAGGCGCTGTGTTTTATGGCGGGGGCGAATTCTATCTTTACGGGTGAGAAGTTGCTGACGACTGCGAATCCGTCATTTGAAGAAGATCATATGATGTTTGAATTGCTGGGATTGAAGCCTAGAGAGGCGTTCAAGAATCAGGAAATTCAGGAAGCGATATTCTAAAGCATTAAATTTCGAAACAAAAAACGCTTTTGCCTTCGGGCAAAAGCGTTTTTTGTTCGCAGGCACACTGCTATTAAAGAAAATAATTTATGCCCAACGCATACCCCTTCATCCCCAAACCAGCAATCATTCCTTTGCACACCGGCGCTATTACAGACTTATGTCTAAACTCCTCCCTTGCATGCACATTACTTATATGAATCTCCAGCACCGGCGTCTTAATCGCCGCAATCGCGTCCCTGATGGCAATTGAATAATGCGTATACGCTCCCGCATTCAACAGGATCCCATCGTAAGTAAACCCTATCTCATGTAAAATGTCAATTATATTCCCTTCAGAGTTATTTTGATAATACTCCAGCTCTACATCCGCAAACAATACCTTCAGCTTCTCAAAATAATCTTCAAAAGGTTCATTTCCGTAAATACCCGGCTCTCTTTTACCTAATAAATTTAGGTTAGGGCCATTAATAATTGCTATTTTCATTGGTACAAATTACTAATTTATTCTTGTCCCCACCTATAAGTATCCTGTTGTATTCCAATCAGGTCCAGCACCCGGTCTACAACAGTAGCTGCCACGTCCTCCATATTCTTAGGGACGCTGTAGAAGGAAGGTGTTGCCGGGCAGATAATTCCACCCGCCTCTGACACGGTGAGCATGTTCTTAATATGGATCACATTATAAGGCGTTTCTCTCACTACGCAGATCAGTTTGCGGCGTTCCTTCAGTACGACGTCGGCGGCCCGGGTAATGAGGTCATTGCTCATCCCTCCCGCTACCCGCCCAAGGGTGCCCATGGAGCAGGGACATATCACCATCGTGTCGTATCTGCCGGATCCGCTGGCGAAGGGTGCCATAAAATCCTGCTGGGTATATGTTTTAAAGGGCAAAGCCTTGTAGTCATCTGTACCCAGCTCCGTTTCCCACACCGTCCTTGCATTTTCCGTCATCACAATGGCGACCTGCTCTGTCTGTGCCGCTGCTTTTTCCAGCTTCTGCAACAACTGGCGGGCATATATGGCCCCGCTGGCCCCGGTAACTGCTACAACTATACGGTGTTTCATGTATACAAATCTAGTTAAAAAGGCAGTTTCAGCCTTTAGCGGCATGCGTCGATAAAAATTAATTATAAGCCTTTTATGTAACTTATAGATAAAAAAAATACCGGCCAGCTGGCCGGTACTAATTTCTTTGGATAAATAGCTGCAAGCTAATAATCTTAATTGGCATGTGATACCAGCTCATCCATAATTATGGCACTATGGCTCTCATCATACACACACTTTCCATTCCTAATCAGCAACACCTGGGGAGATTCATGGTCCACGCCATAAGTTGCTGCAATTTCATCTGATATTTTCCGATACTTAATAAGGTCCAGATAATAGAAAGTCATATTCTCAGGCGCTTCAGCTCTGTCGAGCCTTGACTTGGCTACCGCGCTGATGGAACAGCGGGTGCTGTGCTTAAAAATAACGACGGTTCCTGATTCAGATGTTTCCTTGATAGTTTTTAACTGATCTTCAGTAGTTAAAGGTATCCAGTTCATTAACAATCCTTGCTGTTTGCCGCATGGCTCACCTTGCCTATCTTCATCGGACAGCCTAATTTGTTTTGAGACGCACACGAAGTAAATAAAGTAGCAAAGATACAAATAAGCGCAGCGCCGCCCAAAACTTTGAATGATACTTGCATAAAGGGATGTTTAAGTGGTAAATGAAATTTCATAGGGAAAGGTGATATCACTTTTTTAATCGCCATTTTTTGACGTTACTTTGCAAATATAAAATTTATATTAAAAATTTTATCTATAATACCAGTCCTTTTTCCCGTTTCACATAAATATAACGCAAAAATACCGGCAACTGTTTTATTGCATATGACAAAAGTACATTTTATTGCTATAGGTGGTAGCGTGATGCACCAGCTGGCAATTGCGCTGAAGTTGAAAGGTTACCAGGTGACCGGGAGCGACGACGAGATTTTCGAGCCAGCTCTCAGCAACCTGCGTCAGGCAGAGATCCTGCCTGCTACCATGGGGTGGGATGACTCCCGCATTACCCCTGATCTGGACGCTGTCATTCTGGGTATGCACGCCCGTGGCGACAATCCAGAACTCCTGAAAGCCAAGGAATTGAACCTTAAGATCTACTCGTTTCCAGAATATATTTATCAGGAAAGCCTGCAGAAAAAACGTGTCGCAGTCGGCGGCAGTCATGGTAAAACTACCACCACTGCTATGATTATGCATGTGTTACAGCAGGCTGGGAAGGATTTTGACTACCTGGTAGGGGCTCGTCTGGCTGGTTTTGCACAGTCAGTGAACATTACCAATGCGCCTACTATTGTCATGGAAGCAGATGAATACCCTGCCTCTGTGATTGAGAAGCGCCCTAAGTTCCATTTTCTCCATCCGCAAATTGCCGTTTTAACAGGCATTGCCTGGGACCACATCAACGTGTTTCCTACCTATGAGATATACCTGGAACAGTTTGTCATCTTCGTCAAAACCATGGAAAAGGGTGCGACCCTGATCTATAATGAGACTGATCCTGAGCTGGTAAAACTGGTGCATGCCGAAGGCGGTCACCTGAAACTGGTGCCTTATGGGGTGCCTGCTCATACTATCAGCAACGGTGTAACCAGCGTCACCTTTGGTGGCGAAACAAAGGCAATGGAAGTATTTGGCGACCATAACCTGCTGAATATGCACGCTGCCCGCCTTGTTTGCAATGAATTAGGAGTAGATGATACCACGTTTCTATCCGCCATCGCTACCTTCAAGGGCGCAGCCAAACGCCTGGAACTGGTAGGGAAGAATGATCATTGCGCTATTTACCGGGACTTTGCCCATGCACCGTCCAAGGTAAAGGCCACGATCGAGGCCCTGAAGGAGCAATATCCTACCCGGACCCTCATAGCAGTACTGGAATTACACACCTATAGCAGCCTGAATGCAGCCTTTATGGTACAGTATCAGGGTGCGATGGATAAGGCAGACATTCCTGCTGTATTCTATAGCCGTCATGCGCTGGAAATCAAGCGTATGCCAGACCTGCAGCCGGAAGGCATTGCCCAGGGATTTGGCAGAAATGATCTCCAGGTATTTAATAACAGAGAGCATTTACAGGCGTTTCTGGACGCACAAAACTACCAGAATGCAAACCTGCTCCTGATGAGTTCAGGAGATTATGAAGGAATGAACGTACCTTCGCTCACAAAGTATTTATAATTTTTAGTCATGCCATCATTGCAACTTAAAAGGCCCCTGGCCGTTATTGATCTTGAGACAACCGGTACCAACGTGGCCACAGACCGTATCATCGAGATTGCGATCGTAAAAGTAATGCCCGATAAGAGCATTCAGAACAAAACCAAACGCATCAACCCTGGCATGCCGATCCCTCCAGCTACCACAGCCATTCATGGCATCAGTGACGAAGATGTGAAGGATTGCCCTACCTTTAAACAAGCTGCGAATGAACTCAGACAGTTCATGGACAATTGCGATATAGCCGGATATAACTCGAACCGTTTTGACATACCGCTGCTGGTAGAAGAATTTCTCCGTACAGGACTGGAATTCGACGTCAAAGGACGCAGATTCATTGATGTGCAGAAGATCTTCCATCTGATGGAGAAACGTACCCTCAGCGCGGCCTACAAATTCTACTGCGATAAGAATCTGGAGAATGCACATAGCGCGGAAGCCGATGCGCTCGCTACTTACGAAATTCTGGAAGCCCAGCTGGACCGTTACGAACAGTTACAATCTGAGGTAGAACACCTGGCAGAATTTACCAAAGAAGAAGAATATGTTGACTTCGCCCGCCGCATGATCATGCAAAATGGGGTTGAAACTTTCAACTTCGGTAAATACAAAGGCAGAGCTGTCAGAGAAGTGCTGAAGATTGAGCCTCAATATTATGACTGGATGATGAAGGCTGATTTTCCATTGAATACCAAGCAAAAACTCACAGACATCTACCATAGTATGATGTTAAAAAAGATTTAATGTTTATAAAATAGGGAACTTATTTCCCGATTATTATAATTTCGCAGTCCTAAAACAACACTTAGCTGATTGGAAAAGCTTGTCATCATTCCGACCTACAACGAGAAGGATAATATAAGAAAGATCATTGACGCAGTATTCTCACTGCAGGAAGACTTTCACATTCTGATCGTTGATGACGGGTCGCCGGATGGAACCGGGAATATAGTAAAGTCCTTACAGCAGCAACATCCGGGGGAACTCTTCCTGTCGGAGAGAAGCGGCAAGCAAGGGCTGGGTACTGCCTATATTCATGGGTTCAAATGGGCTTTGGAAAAGGGATACCGCTATATCTTTGAGATGGACGCGGACTTTTCTCACAATCCAAAGGACCTGCCAAGGCTTTATAACGCCTGTGCGAAAGAAGGTGGGGATGTAGCCGTAGGCTCCCGCTATGTAAAAGGTGGCAGAACAGAAAACTGGCCATGGGATAGGGCTGTCCTCTCCTACGGCGCCTCTGTATATGTGCGTTTCGTGACCTGGATGCGTGTTAAAGACGCTACAGCAGGGTTCGTATGTTATAAAAGAGAAGTACTGGAAGCCATCAACCTGGATGCTATCCGTTTCGTTGGATATGCATTCCAGATAGAAATGAAGTTCACTGCCTGGAAGCTGGGCTTTAAAGTAAAAGAAGTACCTATCACCTTTATAGATCGTAAAGAAGGATACTCCAAAATGAGTAAGGGGATTATTAAAGAAGGGGTTTGGGGAGTACTCAAGATTCAATGGGAGAGCCTGTTTAAGAAATATGAGAGAAGAGTGCGGAAAGAACAGCTACAGGAACAGGAACAATAGAGAGCATGCTGATATCGCTGTCACAGCCTTTTGGCAGCGGACTGATACAAAATGAAAAAACCTTTGCTGCAATTACACCTGTCAGTCTTCCTGGCAGGTTTTACGGGCATCCTGGGAAAATTGATTTCCCTCAATGAAGGATTGCTCGTTTGGTACCGACTATTATTCACTGTCATTTCTCTGTTTATTTTATTTCGCTGGAAGGGGATGTTGTCGAAACTGTCGTTTAGACAATTAATTCCTATTGGTTTGAATGGAGTGGCGATTGCCATGCACTGGCTGTTCTTTTACGGGAGTATCAAGTACTCGAATGTCAGTATCGGGGTGGTCTGTTTTTCATTGACGAGTTTGTTTACAGCGGTGTTGGATCCGATTATCAGCAGGCGACGGTTTGATGTGAGGGAGTTGTTTTTGAGTGGGATCACTTTATTCGGGATTGTGTTGATCTTCCATTTTGATTCGCAGTATCATACAGGGATTGTAATGGGTATCATATCTTCTATTTTTGCGGCCTTGTTTACTATTGTGAATAAGAAGTTGCTGGGGCGTTATGATTCTCCTTCCATTACGTTTTATGAGTTGCTGGTAGGGTTTGTCGTGCTGTCGATGTTTATGCCGGTATACCTGGGGGTGGTGAATCAGCATTTCCTGCTGCCTTCAGTAACCGATCTGATTTACTTGCTGGTGTTGAGCTGGGCATGTACAGTATGTATGTATATGTTGCTGATGGCGGCGCTGAAGAAGGTGAGTTCGTTTACTACGAATCTGACTTTTAATCTGGAGCCGGTGTATAGTATTATTATAGCGTTTATTTTATTTCATGAGAATAAGCAGTTGAGTTGGGCGTTTTATGCGGGATTGGGGTGTATTGTTCTTTCAGTTTTTTTACAGATGCGAAGGATAACGCGAACAGCATAAAGCAGGCAGGTGGGATCATATGATCCCACCTGCCTGCTTTCGCAAAATAAAAAGAAGGACCTTTCTGTTGAAAGGTCCTTCTTTTTTTTAATAATGCACGTATCCGATGAGCCCACGGGCTTTTGTGCCAGTAGTAACCGTTATATTCCCCTTAAAAACAACAGAGAAACTACGCTGTACAGTAAGGTTCGCGAGGTTCCCCGTAGTCAGCGTCATAGTAGCAAATACACTTCTATTCCATAAAGGCGTAGATGCAGGTGCGGAGCGGGTTACATAGAGCGTATCCTTCACATTTACATCGTAAGGCACCGCAATATAATCACTCAGTTCACCAGGATTTAAACCAGCAGCAACAATACCGTGCCTGCCGGAATAAAGATCCACTGTTTTGCCAGTAGTATCATTGAGCACAGTATGAATAAAACGGATATCAATCGTCCCACTGTCCGGTTTTGGAAACGCATCTTCAGCAAAGATCTGCCCTGCACTGGTGAGTATAAAAGTATAGTACTTACCAGCTTCAAAGGTGTCATTATAGCTTTGTAAACTGATAGAATCCCCTACCAAAATACCCGGTTTGAACAGTTCCACCTTTTGTGTACCAGGATCAATAGTGAGATAAGAATTGACACCGGAAACAGGAAAAATTCCATTGTAAGTAATCGCCGCACCATTCACCTTCACACCTCCCACATATAAGTTGAACGTATCCAGGTTAGTTGATGCATGTACCACTTTCAGATAGGCTTTGCCGGTAATCCCCTCTTCAGCAGAGTGTCGGGTGAATTCTTTTTTACAGGCGGTTATCCCCAATATTAAGGCCATTCCTGCCAATATGAATTTACGCATATCGAATATTTTTATTGTTGTGAAAACCAGCATTCCTTTGTGTTATAATCCAGTTCCAAAGCTCCTATTGCTGTCAGTGCAGGAATGTTGTACAGGTACTCTGAATTGTACCTTGGACGACAACGGTAAGCCAGTTTCTGGTTGTTATTGATATACAGATCAGCAGCACTCAGCGGTGTCCAGCCTGCATAGACCTGTGCTCCTGTTGCAGGATCCTGATCTGTATAGTGGAACCGACGCATATCTACCCATGTTTCACTCACACCAAAACAATACAGTGCAATGTACTTCTGCAGCATGATCTGCGTAAGGGTCAGGTTAGCCGCGCTGGCAGGTACTACGCTCACATTGGCCATGTAATTGGCTTTTGCTGTTGCTGTCATGGCCTTCCCCGCAGGAATGTTGTTTGGGTAAGCATACATCATATCCATGCTGAGAGAGATGGCATTTGTGTAAGCGATTAAAGCGGTCGCCTTATCCCCTTTGCGATACGCTGCTTCTGCTTTCATAAACTGCATTTCAGTAGCTGTCATCACCGGCCATGGAGAATCATCTGCATAGAGGTAACGGGGATCCAGTGATTTGGAAGAGCTATACTGACCACCCCAATAGTTACGGGGCAGGTCAGCCGTATCCAGACCAGTACTACCAGTTGCACCATAGTTAGGTCTGATCCCTTTGAAAGTGCCATTGAAATTTTCACGGATCAGGTAGTAAGCACGTGGGTCAGCTACAGGAAACACGGGATTGTTACCGCTTTCGAGGTTAGCGATATATTCACCCTGTACAAGAGAACCAATGTTTGAACGGAAAGGACCAAAGTAGTTTTTAGTAGCGCTGGTAGTTTCATTCGCCACTGTATACACCGCATTGTCTTCATTACTGCTCATCGCCAGGTCCGCATACTTGATTACAGAATCCGGCTGATAGGTAGCTTTGTTGGACAAGTGATTGTAAGAACGGGCAAGCACACCGTATACAAATTTCTTCCACTTATTCACATCTCCTTTATAGAAGTAAGCATCTCCTTTTGCAAGGTTAGTGGCACTGGCGTTATCCCCAGTATTATTCAGGTATTCCAGCGCACGGAAGGCAACGGCACGCACAGTATCGTATACTTCTTCCTGTGAGTCGTAATCGAACTGATCTCTGCTGGTATTGAAAGCTTCTCTCAGTACCACCTCACCATATTGATCAGTCAGACTCAGCCATCCCCAGGCACGCAGTGCATAAGCCACCCCTACATAATCCCATTTCTTTTGTTCAATACCCCACTGCACCACCTTATTCAGGTTTTGTCCCATGCCGTAATAGTGGGCAGCCCACATGTTTCCCAATACATCACTGGAACCTGTGGCGCCCCCCATTTTGTCGTATTGATTGCCATTGGCATTTGCACACCAATATTGTATATAACGCCCAATGTAATAGTTATCTACCACGGTGCCATAGTTGGTTCCATTGGATGTATAACTGTTCACCAGATTGGAGATCAGGTTGGGCAATAATGTTTCGATAGGTTGTTGTACATCCGCATTCGGATTGGTGTAGGCCTCATCAATCAGCTTCTTACACCCCGTACCCAGCAGGCAGAAGATAGCGCCCAGGCAGGCATATTTCAACAATTTATTCTTAGTCATACCTGTAGTTTTTTAATTAAAATGAAACCCTTAAACCAAAGTTGGCACTCACCGGAGCAGGCAGGTTACCAAAGTCAAAGCCAAAACCACCTACGCCTTTGTTTGCAGAAGTGTTACCATTGCTCACAGGATCTGCGCCTTTGTAATTGGTGATCAGAACCAGGTCATTGAAAGTGGCAAAGGCACCGATGTTGCTGATATGTTTCCACTTGCCAAAGTTGTAGCTGATGGTCAGGTCCCTGAGGCGGAACCAGTTCACATCTTTCTGAATGAATTCCTCTTCAGGCATAGTGGTGTAGTAAGCCTGCTGGCGATAAGGAAGTACTACGATATTGTTTTCTGTCGGCTTGTCTGTATTCTGCAATCCATCCTGCAATACGCCTTTGATAACACGGGGTGTTTCTCTGTCGGCAGTTTTGATACCTCTACCCTGTACTGTGAGGAACATGTCTGTACCATCAAATACATCGCCGCCCACCTTCAGGTCCCATAGGAAACTGAGCGTCCATTTCTTGTAGCGCAAAGTATTGTTGATACCCAGGGTAAAGTCAGGATTACGATCTCCAATTACAGCAAAGGTGGGATCTACAACAGGCAGCCCTGTCAGCGGATTGATAAGGATATCTCCCTTATTGTTGCGGGAATAATGATACCCTGTGATAGTAGTGGTTGCCCCCCCTCTCATCAGCCCTCCTCTTGCATTGCCATAGATCCAGGTATCGCCGATATAGTATTCGGTAAGGGTATTTGGAATAGAGAGCACCTTGTTGTACATCTTGTTAAAGTTCAGGGTCACATCCCATCCCCAGTCGTCCTTCCGTATAGGAGAAGCTGTGATCATGGCTTCTACCCCTTCGTTGCGGGTGGAAGCAGCATTCATGGTATTCAGTACGAAACCTGTAGCATAGCTGGCGCGGAAGTCCTGTGCGATCTGGTCTTTTACCAGTGTATTGTAATAGGAGATTTCTGCATTGATCCGGCCATCGAACAATCTCAATTCCGTACCTATTTCATACGTCTTTTGTCTTTCAGGTTTCAGGTTAGGATTTGCATTTGTATATCCATAAGAGAACCCTCCTCCACTTGCCTGGTTATTCACAAATACAGACTGGTTAGCGTAAGGATCAGAAAGGCGTGCAGTGGCAGCCAGGGAAGCGCGGAGTTTCCAGTAGCTAAGCACCTTGCTGGTTTTCATACCAGGAATGATTTCGCTGGGAATGAAGCTGGCGCTGACACCGGGATAATTATAATTACGGGAAGTAACCGGCATGATGCTCGTAGTTTCGAAACGCTGTGTGAAGCTGACGAAAGCGAGTTCATTATAACCGATGGCCGCTTCACCGAAATAAGCGATGTTTCGGTTGATGCTCATGTTGTACTCCCCTTTTGCATTTCTAAGCAGGCGTACACGGGTGCTTGGCTCTGTGTTGCTGCTATCTGTACCCATAGGATCCGTAAGGTTGGTACCTCTTACAGCATACATACCGGTTTCATTATCCTGCCACATGGTACCGATCATTAAGCGACCGTTGAACTTCTTATAAGTTTTGGTAGCAGTAGCAGTGATGGTGTGGTTGTAACTCCAGTATTTCAGGAAGTAGTTTTCCAGTGCACCATTCTGATCTTTAGTTACGTTGTAGGAATCCTGATTGTACAACATAAACCCATTCGTGCGATAAGTATCGTAACCAAAACGACCAGCTACAGCCAACCAGGGGAATGGATTGATGTTGATACCCAGGGTAGCGATGTAGCGATTATTTTTATCCTGGCTGAGGTTACGGTTTACACTATACAGTGGATTGTCTAATTCTGCATTGCGGGAGTTATTCGCAACGAGAACCGCTTTACGCCCCGCTGAATCCTGCCAGTCATGAATATTATGATCGGAAGGCCAGAGGTATAAATCCAGCAGGTAACCACCTGCGCCTCTGAGCGGCTTGTTGTTGACACTGCTAATCACAGAGAAGCTGGGCGTGATCTCGATGTACTTACCGATTTTGGTAGAGTTGGATAAACGCAGGTTTAGTTTTTTGTAATCGTTGTTAGGGATCACACCATCCTGGTTGATATAGGAGGCGGAGAAACGGAAGCCGGCATTTTTTACACCGAAGTCCACACCGAGGTTATGAGTCTGGGCAAAGCCGGTTCTGAAAAAGTTGTGAACGTTATCATACAGTTGGGTGGTATCGCTGTATTTAGGTCCGAAGAAGGTACCGCTGCCTGCCTGGAAGATATTGGCGTAAACCCCGTCTGTACCGGAGTTGTAGGCATTGGTGGTTGTATTGAAGCGGGTAATTTTCTGTGTGCGGAAACTGTTGTCATAGCTCACGTGAATACCTTTTCCTTTGCTTCTTTTGGTCGTGATCACAATCGCACCGGAGCTGGCCTGGCTACCGTACAATGCGGTGGCTTCAGGGCCTTTGAGTACGGTAATGCTTGCGATATCGGCAGGGTTGATATCGGCAGCGCGGTTGGTGTAATCACTGTTTTTGTTTGCCATGTTGGACACGAGACCAATACCGGCGCCGCCATTGGAGCTTTGGTTCAGGGTCTGGTTGTCGACGATAATACCATCTACAACGAACAGTGGCTGGTTGCTCAGAGAGAGGGAGTTGAAACCTCTGAGTACAATAGAGGAACCGGCACCTGCCTGACCTGTAGTAGGTGTGATGGTAACACCTGCCACCCTACCCTGCAAGGCATTCACGAAGTTCTCACGTTGGGTAGCTGCGATTTCATCACCACTGACACGCTGTACGGAGTAACCAAGTTCGCGGGCATTACGCTTGATGTCCATGGCGGTCACAACGACTTCGCCAAGTTCCCCATTGCTGGGTTTCATCACAACTTTGGCGGCATCACTGGCATTGATTCTGACGATGCCGTAACCAATGTAGGAGAAGACGAGTTGCTGCCCTTTTTCGGCAGCGATGGAGTAGTGACCGCTGGCATCAGTTTGCGTACCTTTTTTAGTGGTTGCATTGACTACTGTGACCCCGATCAACGGGCTTTTTCCGTCTTCTGCCAATACGGTACCTGTTACTGGTGCCGACTGGCCAAACGACTGTAATAATGAAGATAGGAGGAGAACTATCATCATTCCGGCAAATTTTCGCATAGCAATGATTTTAGAAATAAATAGGCAAAAAGGATCCCTGCTGCGCAGGTTGGCGCAGTTTTAACAAACCAGAATAAACTGAGTGGTAAATGTTTTACCTCAGTAAATGAATACACTGTAGCTACATAGTGCTAAAGTTTACGATCGACTATACTATGGCTCAGATGAAAAATTAAGTTCAATAGTTAAAGCTGGTTGATAAAAATCATAAATAGTGGGTCTTCTCCCTTCAGCATAAAACAAATAAAAAAAAGGATAAAAACCGCATATTCTTGCGTTTTTTTGATGGATTCATAAAAAAATGCCCCTTCATTCATGCATAAAGTAGCAAACGGGAGAAAATACTATTATTGGAATTTGACCTTTCATACATTTTGCAGGTTTTAGCAAAATGGAATTTTTTAAATTGCCTGTCTTATGAAAAAAATGATGGTTACAGCCGTTCTATCCGGCATTACTCTCCTCACCTATGCGCAACAACCAGCAAAAAAACCGCTCGACCAAAGTGTGTACGACAGCTGGCAAAGCATTGGCGCCAAAGTCATCAGCAATAATGGTCAGTTAGTTGCCTACACCATTACACCGCAGGAAGGTGATGCTTCCCTGGTGATCTATGACACAAAATCAAAGAAACAGATACAGGTGCCGCGCGGTACTACGCCGGTGATTACAGAGGATAACAAATATGTTGTTTTCTCTATCAAACCCACTTTTGCTTCCGTAAGACAGGCAAAAATTAAAAAGAAAAAACCAACAGAGATGCCGAAAGATTCACTGGGTATTCTATATCCCGGTGCAGATACGGTATACAAAACAGGGGTGATCCGCAATTTCAAAACACCTGAAAAAGGCAGTGGTGTACTCGCTTATCTGCTGGAGAAAACACAGGTGGATACGACCAGTGGCAACCTTGTGATTGTATCTCTCCACAAACAGCAGCAGGATACCATCAAAAACGTGCAGGATTATGTGATCAGCAAAACTGGTAACTATCTGCTGGTAGAACTGGTGGCTGATAAAAAAGATTCTACTACGCGCGATGCTTTACTGCGCTGGGATGTAGCAGCCAGAAAAGCAGATACACTGAGCAGGGGTTTTGGAAACAGAACACAACTGGCCTTTGATGATGCAGGTAAACAGGCTGCCTGGGTAAACACCAGAGACAGTGTAAAAGCACTGCAACAATTCTATGAATTATACTATTATACAGCGGGTCAGGATACCGGTAGTATTGTGGCTGACAAGAACACCAAAGCCTTTCCCGCTGGCTGGTCTGTAAGCCAGTATGGAAAAGTATGGTTTAGTAAAAACGGGGAAAGATTATTCTTTGGGTCCGCACCTATTCCACCTGTAAAGGATACGAATATCGTCGACTTCGAAGTAGCGAAAGTAGATGTGTGGAATTACCTCGATGATTATCTGCAACCGATGCAGTTAAAAAGTCTGGATAAAGACCTGCAGAAGAATTTCCTTGCTGCTTATTTTCCCAACAATAAAAAAGTATTGCAACTTGCCGATAAAGATGTGGATAATGTAAGCGTTGCTGATGAAGGTAATAGTGACTATGCCATTGCATATACAGATAAAGATCAGCGGGTGGCTGTGCAATGGACAGGCGGTACGTTGAAGACTTCTTATTTGCTTCGAATTACCGATGCATCCCGCAAGTTAATCATCAGGGACCTGGATAGTGCTTCTTACATTTCTCCTGACGGGAAATACGTGATCTGGTTTGACCTGAATCAGAAGCATTATTTCACTTATGAAACCGCTACGGGTATCACGCGCAATATTACTGCCAACATTCCTGTACAGGTGTATGATGAGGAAGATGATATGCCGGAATTGCCGGGTAATTATGGTATTGCAGCATGGTTAGAAAAAGATGCCGCTGTGTATATCTATGACCGTTATGATATATGGAAAGTAGATCCATCCGGGAAGCAGGCACCAGTAATGATTACCGGTGGTACTGGCAGGCAACAGCATTTAGTGTTCCGCTATATCAGGCTGGCGAAAGATGAGCGTTTCCTGAAAGCAGGCCAGCAGTTGGTGTTACAGACATACAATGATAGTACAAAGGAGAATGGTTATTACACCACAGAAAGCACTAAGAGTAATCTGAAATTGGTGGTAATGGGTGGTTACAACTATACTAAACTGGTAAAGGCAGAAGCTGCGAATTATTATTTATATTCCAAAGAAAATTACCAGCAATCTCCTGATGTATACGGTGGTACCGATATTCCTCATGCTGTACAACTGACACATCTCAATCCACAACAGGCGGAATACAACTGGGGCACAGCTTCGCTCTTCAAATGGACGGCTTACAATGGGCAACCTGCCGAAGGTATTTTGTACAAGCCGGAAGATTTTGATAGCACAAAGTCTTATCCTGTACTGATGTATTTCTATGAGAAATTGTCAGAGCAGTTATACTGGTATATTCCACCGGCACCTACACCTTCCAGGTTAAACATCTCTTATTTTGTGAGCAGAGGTTACCTGGTACTGGTACCAGACATTCATTATGAGAAAGGCCATCCGGGCAGGAGTGCATATGATTATGTGGTAAGCGGTGCGCGTGCATTGGCGGTACATCCGTGGGCAGATAGTACGAAGATGGGTATACAGGGACAGAGCTGGGGAGGTTACCAGGTTGCCTATCTCATTACAGCGACTAAGTTGTTCAGTGCAGCATGGGCTGGTGCACCGGTAGCGAATATGACGAGTGCATATGGTGGCATCAGATGGGAAAGTGGCATGAACAGGCAGTTCCAGTACGAGCGTAGTCAAAGCCGTATTGGTGCTACATTGTGGGAGAAGCCGGAGTTGTATATAGAGAATTCTCCGTTGTTCCATTTACCAAACGTGACTACTCCGCTCGCGATTATGGCGAATGATGCAGATGGTGCAGTGCCCTGGTACCAGGGAATTGAGCTGTTTACAGGGTTGCGCAGACTGGGGAAACCTGTATGGATGTTGAATTATAACAATGAAGCACATAACCTGATCCAGCGTCAGAACAGAAAGGATATATCACGCAGAGAGCAACAGTTCTTTGATCACTTTTTGAAAGGAGCGCCTGCGCCGGAGTGGATCTCTAAGGGTGTGCCGGCGGTAGATAAAGGTAGAAACTGGGGGTGGGATCTGGAGAAAAACTAGCTGATTTCAGGGATATAACCAAAACCAATGAGGGCCGCAAATTGCGGCCCTCATTGGTTTTGGACGGATTTTACCTGTATAAAGCATTGTGCCTCAACCTAATCAAATTAATTTTTTTTATATACTTACTAATCTCTATGTTTGTATCGGAAATGAAGACCCTGATTGAATGTGAAGTATCCGAATTAACCACCTAACATGCTGATCCTATGAACTTCCGTATCTATTCTCCGGCAGCATCGCTTGCCCCTTATGTGAAGCACTATTATCATTTACAGAATGCCAATGATGGTTTGCTGCATCTTCCACAGAATTTATTTTCTTTAGGAGACTTGTATATGGTTTTCCTGCAGGAAGGTGAAGTTACTTTTCAACCTGCGCAACATGCTGCTTTCACATTGCCAAAGGCTTCTGTGGTAGGGCATTTTACCTGTCATCATACGATTAAGGTACAGGGTCCTGTAAGGATGACCGTGGTGCAGCTGAATGCATATGGTTGTTATAAATTAGCCGGGCTGAACATGTCTTCGTTTAACAATTACTACCGTGATTTGCTGAAGCAGGATAATGGGCAGTGGCAGCATCTGGTAGATGCGATTAATGCGACGACTGATTATATGCAGCTGGATGCGAGTCTGGATAAGGTATTTATGGACATGATGGCAACACAGGAGCATCCGTTGAAGCAGATGGATGAGGTAGCGGATTATATGTTGCGTCATCAGGGGCATGTGAATATTGACAGGTTGGTGCGTAAGTTTAAGATCTCCCGTCCTACGCTGGAAAGGAAGTTTATGGAGGTGATTGGTATTACGCCACAGTTGTATGCGAGAATGCTGAGATTCAGAGATGCGATGAGGCATATGCAGCAAATGAATGTAGAGCAGTGGCAGTCGTTTATTACGAAGAGTGAGGGTTATAACCAGGATTTGTTTAACCAGGATTTCCAGTTTTTTAAGGGGTCGGAGTCGACAATTGCGAGGATGCCGGTGGCACAGACGATGGCGGTGGCATAATGAGCTGCTGAACTCCTGTTGCCTGGTACCTGATAAAGGTGAGGGCTGATATATTTGCGCAGATAATTTTTACTATACAATGAAAAAGGTGTCCTCATCGAGGCACCTTTTTTGCTTTCTTTGTATTTCAAATTCAATCTTACTCATAATCATCTCTATGATACTCAACCAGCCAAACCATAATGCCGAGTACTGGCGTGAACATTTACACCTGGCATCTCATGTGGAAGGTGGATCTTTCCGGGAAACCTACCGGGCGGCGCTGAAAGTGCCTACTTCTGTACTGCCTTCTGCTTTTAAGGGGGAGCGGAATGCATCGACAGGCATTTACTTCTTGCTGGAATATGGGGATTTTTCTGCTTTTCATAGGATTGCGGCGGATGAGATGTGGCATTTTTATGATGGGTATACATTGACCATTTATGAGATTAAGCCGGAAGGTGCGCTGGTGGTACATCAGCTGGGGAAACATGTGCATCTGGGAGAATGCCCGCAGTTGGTCATTACAGCGGGGAGCTGGTTTGCATCGAGGGTGGAGGTAGAAGATGGGTATACTTTGGTGGGGTGTACGGTGGCACCGGGATTTGATTTTGCGGATTTTGAACTGGGGGACAGAGGTGTTTTGCAAAAGGAGTATCCTGCGCATGCGGGGATTATTGAGGAATTGACGAGGTAATAGTTGAATTGAACAGATATCTTGTGTAGGTGATGAAGGAAATTAACCAGAAATTACCACTGTCAATAAATAATTTATGATTGCCAATATGAAAAGATTTTTACGGTTTTTGATCTTAGTAGGCTTTGCATTGCTGCTCTTCTGGCTGGGAAAACAGTACGGGAGTAAGAATGTGAACCAGGAGATCTTGTCGAATAGTATGATCGTGAAGAATATTGCGGAGCTGGCGAGTTTGGAGGTGCAGGGAAATGCGATGATCAAGCGGAGTAATGTGGAGAATGATGGGAGTTGGATGAGTAATATGAAGAAGGCGTTTGTAGAGAATACCATTTGGGTAACGATACCTTATGTGGCGAAGTATGGGATTGATGTGGATAGTCAGCATTTTAAATTAGAGGTGAGTGATAAGAAGATAGTGGTAAGCCTTCCGGAGCCGAAATTGTTGAGTTATGAGTTGAGGGTGGATAAGATGGAGACGGCCAATAAGAAGGGGGTGTTGTTATTTTCGGATGATGAGACTTATACGGATGTGCAGAAGAAGTTGTATAAGGAATCGAGGGGGCAGTTGGAGGGGAATATGTTGTACAGGAATCAGAGTAAGGAAAAAATTGTAAACATGCTGAAAGTGTACTATAAGCCGTGGCTAAAAGATCATGAACTGGTAGTGGAATTTGGGGGCGTGAAGGCTTCTACGCTTAATTAACCAGCGAAAATTGTTAGTGAGTGAGGGCGGTGGCCCTCACTCGTTATTTTAGGCGGCGTGATTAGCTATATATTTTACAAGACTTCGTTTTGCAATTGGCAGTAAGGTTTCGTTCACCGGAAATGCCAGCTTTGTATCCACCCGGTACACGGCGGGGTTCGGAAGTTTCTTTCGTTTCTTAATCAACGTTGTTTTGATATGCTCACAGGAATGCACCAGATCCTTCGCAAAGGACTCCAGGTATTCTGTATGAATCCCCCGATACCGCTCATCATGCCGCTCAAAGATGCTTAACCGGTATTCATACACCAAAGTCTCCTGGTGTCGTCCATCGCAAAGGAAAAAATACCCTTCCTGAGAATCGAGGGGGATAAGTCCTACGGGAGAAATCCGGAGACTATCCTCTACAAACTCATAAATCTCCGTTCCATCTTTAATAGCGGTATCCATTTTAAACATGGCGAACTGGATAATGCTTTCCAGCTCCTTCATGAGTTCATCGTCCGCGATGATCTGCTCATACAATAACTGGAGACGTTCCATATTCACTGCTGTCAGTCTCTTCGGGAATTGCTGTTGCAGGTACTGCTTATTGTCCCTGAAAGAAACCAGGTTGTTGTAGTGAAAGATAAGGTCTCCCAGCTGCGGATACAGCTTGTTTTCATTAAAATAACGGTTAATTTGTTGCAGATAAGCCAGTAAAGAGTACTTTTTCGACTCAAAATCAATATAACCGTCTGCAAACCAGGTTTCGCTCAGACTCTTCATATTAAACAAAATTTAATGGATTATCACACTTAATTTACAAAAAAAAGTGCATATTCCAACCCCCATTTTGGTGCTATCCGAGGGGATTTGAGGGTGAAATTCTATTCTAAAAACGCCTGTCAGGAAATAATTTTTGAGCTGGATGTATTTATTGAACTTATTTCTTTAACTTCAGTATTATTTTTCATTTTTTTAATTTTTTAGTCATGAACATTTACGTAGCCAACCTGCACTACAGGTTGAACGATGCGGACCTTCACCAGATATTCAGCGAATTTGGCGAGGTAACTTCTGCAAAAATTATCAAGGACCATGAGACTGGCCGTTCACGCGGTTTCGGTTTTGTGGAAATGCCAAACCAGGAAGAAGGTAGCAAGGCTATGGATAGTTTGAACGGTACTGAAATCGAAGGCAAACAACTGATGGTAAACGAAGCAAGACCTAAACAACCGAATAATAATTCAAGAGGTGGTGGATTTGGTGGAAACCGCGGTGGTGGCGGATATGGTGGCGGCGGTGGCCGTGGCCGTTATTAATTATTCTGTTGGCCCAAAGCTTATTTCGGTCAAGAAATTAAAGGCTCCCAATTCCAATTGGGGGCTTTTTTTATGGAATAAATGATACAAAAAAGGCTTCTACCCAGGGTAGAAGCCTTTTTTGACAAGGTTTGCAATCGGCGGGCAATTGAAGCCGAAGGCAAATTATTTTTTAATATTCTCTATGAATGTCAAAGCTTTCCAACTCATGCACCACAGCACTCAGGAACGTTGATCCCAACGCACCATCGATAATTCTGTGATCATAAGACATAGACAGGTACATCATATGCCTGATTGCAATGGTATCTCCATGTTCTGTCTCGATTACCACCGGACGCTTCTTTATTGTACCCACCGCCAGAATCGCTACCTGCGGCTGGTTAATAATAGGTGTACCTGCCAGGCTACCAAACGTACCCACATTCGTGAGGGTAATAGTACCATTCTGGGTATCATCCGGTCTCAGTTTATTGTTACGTGCAGCGTTCGCCAGCTGGTTTACCTGCTTGGTCAGGCCCACCAGGTTCAGCATGTCTGCATTGCGGATCACCGGAACGATCAGGTTACCGCTAGGCAGCGCCGTCGCCATACCCACATTGATATCTTTCTTCATGATGATCTTGTCACCTTCCAGAGAGCTATTCAATAATGGATACTTCTTGATACATTTTACCAATGCTTCGATGAAAAGCGGGGTGAAAGTGATCTTTTCCCCTTCTCTCTTTTCGAACACCTTCTTCTCCTGGTCTCTCCACCTTACTATATTCGTTACATCCGCCTCTGCAAAGCTGGTCACGTGCGGACTGGTCTGCACACTTCTCACCATATGGTCAGCGATCAGCTTACGCATACGATCCATCTCAATAATTTCAGCAGCACCACTGTATGATACCGTGTGACCATTGGAAGAAGCCTGTGTTTGTGGCTGTACCTGCACCTGCACCTGCGGTTGCACCTGTGGTTGCGGTTGTGCTTTTGGCTGTTCTGCTACCGGCGTTTCTGCCGCTTTCGCTGGCATTGGCGTAGCGGTTGGTACAAAACCTTTCGCCTTTGATTCAACGTAGTTGAGTATATCTTTCTTAGTAACTCGCCCCTCATTGCCTGTACCTGGTATCTTCTCCAGTTCGGCAAAACCAATACCCTCCTGTTGGGCGATGGTCAGCACCAACGGAGAATAAAAACGAGGGCCCGCAGCTGTTGTAAACTGTGGCTCATGTACTTCCTCCTGTGGTTTTACCACCTCCACTTCTGCCTGTTGTTGCTGTTGCTGAACAGGTGCTGCTGGAGCGGTCGCAGGCGCAGATGCTGCTGCTGCCACATTCGTGTTGATACGTGCTATCACAGCACCTACCGGAACTACATCATTTTCTGCGTAGAGTATCTCGGTAATTTCGCCATCGGCGATAGAAGGTACTTCGCTGTCTACCTTATCAGTGGCAATTTCCAGGATGGTTTCATCAGATTTTACCTGATCTCCCGGTTTTTTATGCCAGCGTAATATGGTGGCTTCCATAATACTTTCTCCCATCTTGGGCATTACCAGTTCTACAATGGCCATAAGATTGCGTTTAACTATTTGATAGAAAACAAAAGTATGAATTAAATACTAATAATCAGGAACAGGGAAGCAGCTTGAACCCATTCTGATGAACATCATTTTTTGGAATGATCTTCCGCAGGTCATGCATTTTGTAGATGAATGCAGGCTATACTGAATGCGAAAAGGGCTTTTAAAGGACATTCAATGATGTATAGGAGGATGTCTTTTACTGTATTTTTTCCGTTTACTGAATGATCTTTCGCAACTCATTCATCGCATAAGCCGCCGTCATCTGTATATTCATATACCTATCATATCTTAACTGAAATTTCACTGCCACCGTCTCTGTCGCACTCCCTACTCCTACCCACACTGTCCCTACTGGCTTCTCCGGTGTACCGCCATCGGGCCCCATTATTCCGGATACTGCTATCACATAATCTGTCTGCAAATACGCCAGCGCACCACGCACCATTTCCTTTACCACCGCTTCACTGACCGCTCCATGTGCCGCCAACGTCTCGGGTTTCACACCCAGTATACGGGTTTTGATCTCATTTGCATAACTGATCACACTGCCTCTATACCATGCAGAACAACCCGGTACCAATGTAATACTATGTGCAATGAACCCGCCCGTACAGCTTTCAGCCGTACCTACTGTTTTCCCTTTCGCTGCCAGCAACTGACCAATCACCTCGCCCATCGGCAGATCCTGCTCCGCTATTACAATGTCCGACAAGATCTCCTTCAGCTGATGGAACTGCATAGACAGTGCTGCTGCTGTTGACAATTTATCCTGCCCATGTGCAGTGAGGCGCAATTTGATCGTTCCAAATGAAGGCAGATATGCCAGTTTGATATTCGCTGGTAACTGCGCCTCGAAATCAACCAGGCGCTCTGCCACAAAGGACTCACCCATACCCGCTATGATCAGTGTCTGATGCACCACCACCGGTGTCTGGAAATGCTCCTTTAAGCGTGGCAACACATGATCTTCCATGAGGCCTTTCATCTCAAACGGAACACCTGGCATGGATACAAACACCTTTCCATCTTTTTCAAACCACATTCCCGGTGCTGTTCCCCGTTTATTGTGCAATACTTTACATACATCCGGTACCAGTGCCTGATCCATATTACGCTGTAACGGTGGTAATCCACGGCTTTCAAAGAACTCCATCACCTGCTTAAAGGTGGCTTCATCCCTGACCAGCGTGCCTCCAAAATATTCTGCCAGCGTAGGTTTGGTGATGTCATCGGCGGTAGGGCCAAGGCCTCCCGTGATCAATATAATGGGCGACAGTGCACTCTCATCGTCCAAAGCCTTTACGATGGCTTCCTTTACGTCGCCAATTGCTACACGGCGGTGCACCCATATCCCCATGGCATTGAGTTGCTGCGCCATCCACGCTGAATTGGTATCAATCGTCTGTCCAATCAATAATTCATCGCCAATAGTAATGATACTGGCTACTACTTTTTGCCCTTCCATAGTATTATAATATTACAGGCTATTCAAAAAAAGGCGCTAAAGCCTCCCGCATTAGTGGAGGCAGGCCATATTTCAATTTGGTATCTGCATGTAAAAATACGAGGGTGGTCACCCCAACATTCAGTAACTCCCCTTTTTCGTTGTACAATTCTGAGTGGAAGCGGATCTTATGATCGACCGGCATCTCTTTCAGTATAGTCTTAACGGTTATCAGGTCATCATAGTAGGCAGGCCGTATGTATTTTACATTCAGTTCTGCTACCGGCATGATCACACCTTCCTTTTCCAGCTGGGCATAGGTAAAGCCCAGTTTGCGGATGGCTTCTGCACGGCCTACTTCATAATATAAAGCATAATTCCCGTAATAAAGGTACCCCATCTGGTCTGTCTCTCCATACCGTACCCTGATCTGTGTTGATTCAATGAACATATCTTTGCTTTAACTTTCTCATTTACAGTGCCTGTTTGCAAGGTAAGGCTTTTTAGAGGCCTATTTTCCGATGGCGTTGTCCAGACTCAGTTTTCCCGGACCTGCCAAAAGGAGTACCAGGAATGGAATCATATACAATATAGCAGGTTCCTGCTCTTTCAATGACTGATGACCATGAATCATAAATAGTGCCACACCCATCGTAACTATCACAGGTACAGTGGCTAAGCGGGTAAAGAGGCCTAATATTATGAACCCTGCACAAAATACCTCGGCGAATATTGCCAGACCCAGGGAGATCGTATGACCGATGTGTAATGGATCGGGAAAGGAATCTTTCATGGATGAAAAACCTTTTAATTTTCCCAGTCCATGATTCATTAACAGCATGCCCCCGAAGGTGATACGCAGTAATAAAAGGGAGAAATTGATGGCACCATTGGATGCTTTAGAAGAAAACAGTTTGCTCATATGTCAAAAATGGTTTGATCTTTGCACAAATATAAATCTTTGATTTTTTGATAGTGTATGATTTTAGCGGGGTTGCATCCGCCTTCGGCAGAAGGTGTTAATTAAGAGGGAGATTGGTGAAGACTGAATTTGCACCGGCCCTTGGCAAACGGTGTGAATTTAATCGAATAGCACCAGAGAGCACCCGATTCCATGTTGTAATCTGCGGGAGTTGCGCAGTTTATTAATTAAATGCAATAACTATATTTGTCCCTGTTTTAGTTTCCCTGAAAGCATTATATATTGATCCTGAACAGAAAATAATAACTGTAAAGGATTCGTTTAAAACGCATATTAAAGTTTATAACAGGTTAAAAGCATGCAATTCATAAAAAAGTTTCTTGTTCCCGGACATTTGTTTCTCTATCTGGCAACCTGCTGTATCCTGGCTACTTCGGTCGCCAACGCCCAGCAAACCCGCATCTACACGGAGCCGGATAAAGTCTTCAAGGACGCTCAGCAACTTTTCCAACAGGAAAAATACGCGGTGTCTATGCAACTGTTCAAGCAAACACTTGATAACATCGGTTATTTCCAGGAGACCAGCCGTAGCCTGGTAAAAACAGACGCACAATACTACTACACCGTCTGCGCCCTCAAACTGGGCAACGCCAACGCAGAAAAGTTAGCCCTGGAATACCTCGCTACCTACAATAACAATGCAAGGGAAGAACTGGTTAGCTACCAACTGGCCAAGTACTACTTTCACCAGAATAAACTGAAAGAAGCCATTCCCCTGTACGAAAAAGCAAGCATCGAGAACCTCTCCAATAACGAAATTGCTGAAGCGAAGTTCGAACTGGCCTATTGCTACTTCAACGTAAAAGATTTTAAAAAGGCACAACCCCTGTTTCAATCAATCAAGGAACTGCCTGGTAAATATTACATCCCGGCTAATTACTACTACGGTTTTATTGCCTACTACAATCACCAGTATGCGGAAGCACTCACCAGCTTCCAGCGGGTAGTAAAAGAACCCAAATACAGCACTGTCGTACCTTATTATATAGCCGAAATTTATTACTTCCAGCGTAAACCTGACCAGGTGATCTCTTATGTAGAACCCCTGATCCAACAAGGCGGTCAATACTACGAAGCCGAGCTGAAACAGTTACTGGGTCAGACCTATTTCGAGAAAGGTAACTATGCAAAGGCACTGCCTTACCTGCAGGAATACCAGGACAACGCCGAAGAAGTACGGAAAGAAGACATTTACCAGCTGTCTTACAGCTACTACCAGACTGGCAACTACGCGAAAGCCATCAATGGTTTCAAACAACTGAGCAGCGAGAAAGACTCCCTGGGTCAGAACTCTATGTATCTGCTGGGTGATTGTTACCTGAAAACAGGGCAGAAAGCCAACGCCCGAAATGCCTTTGCTTTTTGTGCACGTAACAGTGCAAACCCTGGTCAGCAGGAAATTTCCCGCTTCAACTACGGTAAGCTCTCCTACGAACTGGGTTATGGAGACGTTGCCATTTCTGAACTCACCACCTTCCTGAGCACTTATCCTAATTCTGCTTACAAAAATGAAGCAAGAGAAGTACTGGTAAGCGCCTTCCTCAACACCAACAACTACAAGGATGCGATGGCGGTAGTCGATCAGATTCCTGACAAGAATCCTACTGTACTGAAAGCTTATCAGAAAATTGCTTACGGCCGTGCAGTAGAACTGATCAATGACCAGCAACTGCAGGATGCAGACAAACTGCTGGACATTGCCCTCAAAAATCCTTACGATAATAATACCGTTCAACTGGCTCACTTCTGGAAAGCAGAAATTGCCATGCGCCAGAACAATACCGATGGTGCCATCACTCACCTGAACACTTACCTGACCAGCAGCGCCCCTTCTTCCGGTGAAGCAAATCCGCAGACAGCGAGCTACAACATGGGTTATGCACTGCTCAAAAGAGAAGATTACACCAATGCACTCAAGCACTTCGAAGCTGCGCAACGCACCAGTGGCCCGAATGCAGCCCGTATCACCAACGATGCTGCCCTCCGTGCTGCTGACTGTTATTATATGCTGAAAGATTATACAAGAGCACTGGCACTGTATGACCGCATCATTTCCGGCAACCAGCCAGGTTCTGACTACGCTACTTACCAGAAAAGTATCATACTCGGTATTCAGGGTAAAGCCAATGAGAAAGTGGCCCTGCTGAAACAACTGGGTGATAAATTTCCTTCTTCAGGCTTTGGGAACGATGCAGATCTGGAAATCGCCAATACTTACCTGGCAGAAGAAAAATATAACGAAGCCATCCCTTACCTGGAGAATGTGCTGAACAAACAACCGAATGGTCCGAACGCGCCAAGAGCATTGCTGAAACTGGGTCTCTGCTACTTCAACAGGGATGATGAGACCAAGGCCCTCTCCTATTACCGTCAGGTAGTGGAGAAGTATCCAAACTCTCCTGAAGCAAATACCGCACTGGCCAGCATCAAAGACATCTATGTAGGTCAGGGTAAAACTGATGCCTACATTGCTTTGCTGAAATCAACCGGTCGTACCATTTCTACCAATGCAGAAGACTCCCTGGCTTATGCTGCTGCTGAATCCAAGTTCAGCACCGGCGATTGCACAGGTGCTACTGCTGCTTTCAACAACTACATTCAGCGCTACCCTGACGGTCAGTTCATTCTGCCTGCACAGTTCTACAAATCAGAGTGCGCTTATAACAATAAAGACTACGCAGGTGCATTGCCTGGTTATGAGTTTGTATTGTCAAAAAATGCGAGCCTTTACGCAGAACGTGCTGCACTGCAGGCTGCCAATATCAACTACTACCAGTCTAAAAACTATGAGAAGGCACGTACTTATTACCTGCAGCTGCAGGACCTCTCTACCACAAAGGAAAATACCTTTACTGCTACAAGAGGCCTGATCCGCACCAATTACCAGCTGAAACACTGGGATGAAGTAGGTAACTATTCTGAATTACTGTTATCCAGCTCCAATATCAGTACTGATGACCAGATCATTGGTCACTTTAACCTGGGTAGATCTCAGCAGGAACAAGGTCAGTACGACGAAGCCATAAAAGAACTAAAAATCGCTGCTGGTCTGACTAAATCAGAAACTGGTGCAGAAGCGAGATATAATATTGCGGTTTGCCTGTTTGCTAAAAACGACCTGGCTGCTGCTGAAAAAGCAGGCTTTGATGTAATTAAAAATACGCCGGGTTACGAAATGTGGGTCGCTAAATCCTACATACTGCTGGGTGATATTTACGCCCGTCAGAAAGACTATTTCAATGCCAAGGCAACCTACCAGAGTATTGCTGAAAACAGCTCTATCGCTGAGCTGAAAGCGGAAGCAAAAGATAAACTGGCGAAGACAGAGGCTGAAGAAAAGGCCGCATCAAAGATCAAATCCAATAAATAATTACGAACTACGACCATAGCATGAACGCATATATCAAACATATTCAACGGGTTTTAACAGTTACAGGAGCGGTGATGCTGGCACAGCAGGGTATTGCTCAGGACAAAAACCTGAAACAGGAAACGATTGATATCATTTCAAATTACCGCCCGAAACTGCGGGATGCGGCCAAACTGAATCTGACAGCTTCCCTGCCGGCTTCTGATACCACGCGTCCTAAATACCAGTATCAGGTACCTGCACTGAATCTGTCTTTCCTCTATCAACCTGTGCCCCTGAAACCACTGGCGCTGGGTAAGGATACACTGCAAACCCTGCAGAACAACTTTATCAAAGCCGGTTATGGTAACCTGAGCACACCGCTCATTCAGGCAGGTTTTGGTAGTGGCAGGCAGGATAAGTACAACTTCGGGATCTATGGTAACTACACTTCTTCCAAAGGGAATATCAAGAACCAGGATTACAGCACACTCAATGTACTGGCATCCGGTACTTACCTCTCCCCTATCCTGGAAATCAATGGTAGTGTGGGTTATGACCGCAATCAGTTGCATTATTACGGCTACGACCACAGTCAGTACGACTATAGCAAAAGCGATGTAAAGCAGGCTTTCAACCAGTTCTCCGCACAGGTGGGTGTGAAGAACAGGCCGCAGAACGACTGGGCGTTTATGTTCCAGCCTTCTGCCAGATTCATTTACTACAGCGATGCTTACAACCGTAAGGAACCGACTGTGATCCTGAAAGCTCCGGTAAGCAAGCAACTGTTCGAAGACATCTTCCTGCGTGTGGAAGGTAACTTCGACCTCTCTTCTTTCAAAGCAAAGGATAGTGCACAGTTCAACAATAATGTGGTAGCGATCCACCCGGCACTGGAGATCATCAAACCAAGGTTTGTATTGCATGCCGGTGTGAACCCAACCTGGACTAACAGCAAGTTCTACCTGTTGCCAGACATCGTGAACGAATCCCACATTATCTACAAGAAAGTAATCCTGAGCAGTGGCTGGATCTCTTATATCAATAAGAACAGCTTCCGCGCCATGACGAATACAAATCCGTTCTTCACCAGCTATGGCAGTGGTATCCTGAACACCCGTGTAGAAGAGAAATACACCGGTATCAAAGGTACTTTGGGCAGCCACTTCAACTACAACACCAAGTTTGCAGCAGTGACCTGGTACAACATGCCACTGTTCGTGAATGATAGCCTGGATGGAAAGACGTTCTACACCAAAAATGAAGCTGAACTGCGTGCTTTCAACCTGCATGCGGAAGTAGGTTACATCCAGGAAGAGAAGTTCCAGCTGCGTTTTACAGTAGACTGGTTCAATTATACCAAGCAGAAAACAGAAGTGAAGCCATGGGGACTGGTTCCATTCCAGACCGAAGCGTTTGCCACCTATACACTGGCCAGAAAACTGCACCTGAATGCGAATGCATTCTTCCTGGGTAGCAGCTACTACCTGGCAAACGGGGATTTCCAGAAGACCAAGAGTGGTTGGGACCTGAATGCAGGCGCCAGCTATGATATAGGTAAGAACTTCAACCTGTGGGTGAACACCAACAATATCTTCAATACCCGCTATCAGCGCTGGTATGGTTATAACACCTACGGTTTCAACGTAGTAGGTGGTGTAATGGTTAAATTTTAAAATCGTACCATTGCATTTTGTGAGGCTATCCTTCTCACACGGGGAGGATAGCAAACACAGGCATACTTATTGATAGAGAGTCATTTTACTAAGGTATATTCTATATAAACATTGGTACTACAGCAATACATACAGGACACTTTGTTCCGGAAGGAACCTTGTATTCTCCCCAAAACAGGCATCTTCACGGTGCAACACATTCCAGCGCGTTATAATGTGACTACCAAAACACTGGAACCGCCGCAGGAGGTGATCCGGTTTGAGGATACCTGGGGGGACGAGGAGCAACTGGTGAAATGGATTTCCCAGCGGGAACATCTGGTCAACAACGTTGCCCGGATGAAGATGGAAAAATATGTGGAAGAGGTGCATGCGCTGCTTAAATCGGGGCAGCCTTTTGCCATTCCCGGCGTAGGGCAGCTGAAAGCCGACATTGCGGGGCAGGTTACCTTTATTGCAGAATACCTGCCGATAGAGCTGGAAACCCTGATGGTACAGCCAGTGATCAGGACAGACGTGAGTCACCGGGTGACTATTGGTGACAAAGAGTTTGTGAATAACCAGGTGGTGAACCATCTGTCTGCTTCTTCAGAAAATGCGAAGCCCAATGCCGAATATACAGCCAATACTGATTATCCTCCTTTTCCGGAAGAGCAGGGATCTTCCTTCCGTTGGTGGTGGGTAGCTGTACCGGTAGCTGCTATAGTAGCAGCGGGGCTGGTATGGTGGCTGATCTCCAATCAGCAAGGTAATGATCAGGAACCTGTGATCAGTGCAGACAGAAGTGCGCCGGCCGTGGCAGACACTATGAAGGTGCAGGATTCCACTACCCGTTCAGACAGTAGTCTGCAACAGGCAGCGGCATCTGCGACTGCGACTACGACAGGCGATAAAACCTATTATGTGGTGGTTGGTGAATATCACAACCTCAGAGATGCGACTAAAAAGCTCAACTTTCATCATAAAAACGGCCGGGGTTACGTAACGCTGCAAGCGGATGCGACTGATACCAGTTTCTACCGATTGTTAGTTCCGGTCACTGCCCCATTGGCTGATACAACAAAGGCAAACGACTCTATCCAGAAATTCTTTGGGGTACCTAAACGTCGTATTGTTTTCTAGGGGCTTAAATCTCTTTTGCCACTATCTGCAATCCTTCTTCAAAACTGTGCGGTTGATAGCCCAGTTCCTGTACGGCTTTGCTAATTACGAAACCTGTTCTGGCAGGGCGTTTAGCCGGTTGAGTAAAGTTTTTTGCATCTACTTTCTCCAATAACTGAGGATTGAGCTGGAAGTAGCCGGCTGTCTGAACGGCCATTTGATAAGGAGTTAAGGTTTCACTACCTGAGATGTGGAAAATACCTGTTGCCTTTTTATCGGCGACCAGTTTACAACCTGCAGCGAGATCCTGCACCAGTGTGGGTGTACGCCATTGGTCATCTACGACTTTCAGTTTCTTACCTTGTTCCAGATTCGTTTTTACCCATGTAATGATATTACTGCGTTTAGGGTCTGCGGCTACGCCGTAAACCAATACCGTACGTACAATAGACCAGGATAAGTGGCTATTCTGGACAAGCCTTTCTGCGGCTACTTTGGTAGCGCCGTAATAACTGAGGGGGTTGACAGCATCGTCTTCGGAGTAAGGACCTTGTAAGCCATCGAATACGAAGTCCGTAGAGAGGAAGATGAAAAAGCTCTTGCTTTTTTCTGCGGCCTGGAGGAGGTAACGGGTCGCGTTGACATTACAATCCCAACAGGCATCTTTGTTTCTTTCGCAGTCGTCTACCTGGGTCATGGCAGCCGCGTGGATCACGATATCTGGCTGATGCTTCTGTAGTAACTGATTTACGCTGGAGGAGTCTCTCAGGTTTGCCGCCTCGTAGAGGTAACCAGCCTGGTTCGGGAGGCGATTGGCGCCCCTGCCGGTAGCGATGACTTCGTAGCGGGAATCCTGTAAGAAGATGGGGATGAGGTGCTGGCCCAATAATCCGTTACTGCCTGTGATTAATACCTTCATAATTATGCCTTTTGCTAAAATTACGAAGAAAAAAAACGCTGATGCCTGCGGCATCAGCGTTTTTTTATTAGTTCTTAAAATGCATCCCTAAGTTGTACATCACAAAGGCCCAGATGTCCGCAGATTCTTCTATCAGCTTGCCCGTTGGTTTACCGGCTCCATGGCCTGCCTGGGTGTCGATACGTATAAGCGTTGGGTTAGGCCCTGCATTATCTGCCTGCAGTGTAGCAGCAAATTTGAATGAGTGTGCAGGTACTACCCTGTCGTCATGATCGCCTGTAGTGACCATGGTAGCAGGATAAGACGTACCTGGCTTCAGGTTGTGCAATGGTGAGTACTTAATCAGGTACCTGAACTGATCTTCCTTATCGCTGGTACCATACTCCACACCCCATGCCCATCCAATGGTAAAATGCTGGTAACGCAGCATATCCAGTACACCTACTGTAGGAATGGCTACCTTGAACAGATCCGGACGTTGGGTCATCACTGCGCCTATGAGCAAACCACCGTTGGAACGGCCATGTACCGCTAATTTAGAAGTATTGGTGTATTTTTCTTTGATCAGGAACTCAGCTGCGCCGATAAAGTCGTCGAATACATTCTGTTTCTTTTCAAACATACCTGCCTTGTGCCAATCTTCACCGTATTCTGCACCACCCCGGAGTGTCACCTGTGCAAAGATGCCGCCCTGCTCCATGAAGAAGAGGTTAGATACACTGAAAGATGGTGTAAGCGGAATATTGAATCCACCGTAACCGTACAGGAATACAGGGTTGTTGCCATTCAGTTTGATCCCTTTCTTATAGGAAAGGAACATTGGAATGCGGGTACCATCTTTACTATGAAAGAAGACCTGTTTGGTTTCGTACTGGGTAGGATCGAATTTCAGTTCAGGTTTAAAATAGATGGAAGACTTACCGGAGCTGATCTCATATTTATATACCAGCGCCGGTGTCACATATGAATTAAAGGTGTAATAGAATTCCTTGTCTTCCTTTTTACCGCCAAATCCAGCTGCGGTGCCGATACCTGGTAGCTTGATTTCTCTTTCCAGGTGGCCAGCATAGTCTAACTGGTATACGCGGTTAGCAGCATCCTGCAGGTAAACGGCAAACAGTTTTCCACCTCCGTTATTCACATGAACGAGGGTTTCTTTACGTTCAGGAATGATCAGTTTGCGGGGGCCCTGCGGATTTTTGGTATCGATCAGCTCTACTTTATAGTTAGGTGCCCCCTCGTTAGTGATCACGAGCAGCTTATCGCCGTCATTGTCTATTACATTTGGTTCATAATCGAACCCTTTGATCAGCAATTTAAACTCCTTTTGGTCAGGATTTTTCATGTCCCAGAACCATATTTCATTGCCGGAAGTCCCTTCAGACGCGTCCAGGAGCACGAAACGTTCGTCTTCGGTGACACTTGCTGAAAAATTGCGAAGTGGGTGATCTGAATCAGCGTGAATGAGTATATCCTTATCCTGAGAAGTGCCTACCTTGTGGTAGTAAACTTTATGGAATTCGTTCTTTTTGGAGAGTTTGCTGGCTTCGGTAGGTGCGTCGTAGCGGCTATAGTAAAAGCCATCACCTCTCCAGGAAAGACCTGTGAATTTGAGCCAGTTCAGGCTATCTGGAAGCAAAGTTCTGGTGGCAACGTCCATGACGAATGCCTGCTGCCAGTCGGAACCAGCCTTAGCAATCAAATAAGCAGCATATTTTCCGTCTTTTGAAAACTGTACAGTGCCTAAAGCTGTTGTACCATCGGCGGAAAGTTTGTTCGGATCGATGAAGACTTCGGGAGTAGCACCGGGGCTGGTTGCCTGTCTGTATAGTACAGCCTGGTTTTGCAAGCCATCGTTCTTATAGAAGTATAAATAGTTACCTCTATGATCTGGTGCACTTGTTTTTGGATAATTCCATAACACTTCCAGACGATTTTTTATCGAGTCGCGGAAGGGTATCTTTGCAAGATAATGCTGGGTGACAGCGTTTTGTTCCTTCACCCATGCCTTGGTTTCGGGACTATTATCGTCCTCGAGCCAGCGATACGGGTCGGCAATAGTAGTGCCATGGTAGTTATCTGAGACTTCGGTCTTCCGCGTTTGCGGATAAGCAATGCCAGTCTGTTGTGATTGCGCTTGCGCTGTGGACATAGTAGTAAGGAGCAATGAGGAATTAATAAAAGTAAAGATAAAAGCAGGGAGACGTTGCATTATTGCATTTAAATTATACATATGTATATTTTTTTAAAAAAATACTGTATTGGTTAACAGAAATTGAAAATTTTCTTTAATTCATCAGAATACTATTAGAAAGAATATCCAAAATGTTATTTTTGTGCGCCAATTAAATATTTTTCCGGCAATTTATGCATAAGGAATGTGATAATCAGGAAAAGAAGAGGACATGCGGAAAGAGATTGTTAGAATTTTCGGGATATACCACTATGACACATTCGGGGTATAACCTGGGCATCACAGATTCAACGTCGGGGAATTCCCACATAAAACAACGTAGAGAGGGAAATATAACATAACTATGAAAAAAGTTAACAACATTGCGGTCCTTACATCAGGCGGAGACGCGCCGGGCATGAATGCTGCCGTTCGTGCGGTTGTAAGAGCGGGAATTTACAATCAGCTGAATGTTTTTGGTGTCATGTATGGTTACAGGGGAATGTTGAAGAACGAAATCTTTCCTTTGGAGTCTAAATCTGTTGCCAACATTATACAGCGCGGTGGTACTATCTTAAAAACAGCCCGTTGTAAAGAGTTTTACGAAGCCGAAGGCCGCAAAAAAGCTTACGAGAATTTAAAGAAGCACAACATTGACGGTATTGTGGTGATCGGAGGCGACGGTTCCTTCAATGGTGCCTACAAAATGAGCCAGGAGTTTGACATTCCTTGTATTGGCTTACCTGGTACAATTGACAAAGACATTGCAGGATCTGACTTTACCATTGGATTTGATACGGCTGTGAACACTGCTGTAGAGGCGATTGACAAGATCCGTGATACAGCTGATGCGCATGACCGTTTATTTATCATAGAAGTAATGGGACGTGATGCCGGTTATATTGCCCTCCACAGTGGTATTGCTACTGGTGCTGAGCACATTATGACTCCTGAGCATACTATTGACGTACAGGACATTATCTTGGATCTGCAGGCAAATGAACGCCGCAAGAAATTAGTTAATATCATCGTAGTAGCAGAAGGTTCTGCTGCCGGCGGTGCAGAAGCGGTAGCACGCCAGATTAAGGAACAATGTCCTCAACTGGATACCCGCGTAACCATCCTCGGACACATCCAGCGCGGTGGTTCCCCAAGCTGTCAGGACCGTATCCTGGCCAGCCGTATGGGTTACGCTGCTGTTGATGCCCTGTTGAACGGCACTTCCAATGTTATGGTTGGAATTGTAAACAACAAAATCCATTATACACCTCTGGAACAGGCCATCAAAGCCAAAGAACATATCGATCCGGAATGGTTTAAAATTGTAAAAATACTTGCGAGTTAAAATAAGAGCTATGAGTACACAAGATATATCTAAACACAAAACGAAGATAGTTGCCACAGTAGGACCGGCATGCGACACTTACGAAAAATTACTGGCCTTAGTAAAAGCCGGCGTAAACGTGTTCCGCCTGAACTTTTCACATGGCTCTCACGAAGACAAGCTGCGCATTATTGGCCATATCCGCCGCATCAATGAAACTGAATCTTTCAACGTTGCCATCCTGGCTGACTTGCAAGGACCTAAGCTGCGCGTAGGTGAAATCGCTAACAACGCACTGCCACTGACTCCGGGTATGATCCTTACCTTCGTAAATGAGAAGGTAGTTGGTACTGCAGAAAGAATATACGTATCTTATGCTGACCTGCATAAAGATGTAAAACCAGGCCAGAAAATCCTGCTGGATGACGGTAAGATTGAAACTGTAGTAAAAGAAATCACTGCCGCAGGTGAAATCAAAGCTGAAGTTACCCTGCCAGGTGTGCTGTCTTCCAAGAAAGGTTTCAACCTGCCAGATACAAAAGTATCCCTGCCAGCGCTGACTCCAAAAGACGTAGAAGATCTGGAATTCATCATCGACCACGATTGTGACTGGGTTGCCCTGTCATTTGTAAGAGATGCTGCTGACCTGCAACTGATCCGCAAACGTCTGAAAGAACGTAACTCTAAGATCAAGGTTATCTCCAAGATCGAAAAGCCTGAGGCTATCGCCAACCTGAAAGAGATCATCTGGGAAAGCGACGGCGTAATGATCGCTCGTGGTGACCTGGGTGTGGAACTGCCAGTTGAGCAGATCCCTATGATCCAGAAAGATATTATCCGTAAATGTATTCACCGTGCTAAGCCGGTAATCGTGGCTACCCAAATGATGGAATCCATGATCGACCGTACCCGCCCTAACCGTAGCGAAATCACTGACGTAGCTAACGCAGTACTGGAAGGTGCTGATGCCGTAATGCTGAGCGGTGAAACCGCAACTGGTCAGTTCCCTGAACTGGTTATCCAGACTATGCGTAAGATCATCGGTGAAGTTGAAAAAGAAGAAATCATCTACAACCGTAACCTGATCCCTCACCGTCACTCTCCAACCTTCCTGAGCGATGCGCTTTGCTACAACGCTTGTAAGATGGCTGAAGACCTGGAAGCAAATGCACTGGTTGGTATGACCCAGAGCGGTTACACCGGCTTTATGCTGAGCAGCTACCGTCCACGCTCTCCACTGTTCGTATTTACTAAAGAAAAGTCTTTGGTAAATCAGCTGAGCCTGAGCTGGGGTGTACGTGCATTCTACTACAAAGAAGAAATCGGTCTGGACAATATCATCAATGATCAGATCAGCATCCTGAAAGATAAAGGATACCTGAAAACTGATGATATAGTTGTAAACACTGGTTCTACTCCGGTAGCAGAGCATCTGCCTACAAATACTATCAAGGTTTCTAAAGTTCTGTAAGAGCTTTCTATAAGATAAAAAAACAGGAAGGGCTCCCTTATCGGGAGCCCTTCCTGTTTTAGTCTTTCTATTTTTAAATTGAATTAAAAATCCAACACGACCCTTGTAAATAATCGCATGCCATTTACCCCCATCTGCACCGGATCCCAGGCACCGCCCGCTTCTCCGTCAAAAGCTGATAGCTTCGCTCCTTTCACATATCCTAAATCAGGATGCACATTAAATACATTATCCACACCCACAAACCAGTTGATATGCCTGTTGAATTTATAACTCGCATAGACATCTGTCACTAACTTGCCTTTGTACACAAACAACTCAGGTACGGTCTTTCCTCCTTCATCCAGTTCTACAATCGGGTTGATACCGGTTCCAGCCAGGTCGCCGGAATATCCATAGCCAAACAGGGAGATCTGGCCAAAGTAAGTAAGGTGTGAACCAAAGCTAATTTTATTGATCCCGTATTCCAGGTTCAGGCCCATCTTCACCGGTGGTGCAGAAGCTTTTACAAAGCGCTGCTCACGGTCGCTGAAAAAAGACTGGCGATGCACATAGCTGTCATTCAGCTTTGCAGGCACATTGATCTTATCAATATTCATGTGCTGGATATTGCCCGTAAATAACCCGCGGAAATGCTGATTTCCCCAGCGTTTATTGTAATCTACTACCAGGTCTACCCCATAGTTGGTAGTATTTACGGCATTGGCAAAGAACTGCGCATTGTCGATATGCAGGCTGTTCAGCGTGTTGTATACTTCTGCATCCAGGGTCGTATCGCTGGCACTAAACTGACCAGAAAGTACGATACGATCTTTTACTTTCACATAGTATCCATCTATCGTCACCGTCATTACAGGCAATGGTTTCCAGGTAAAACCAAGACTTGCATTGATAGATTTTTCCTGCTTCAGATCAGGGATACCAGCAGCCCTGGTGATCGCATTGTAGTTAGGTGCGATCTTCACTTCGGAGATTAAACCACCCTGTACGTTGGTGTATTGAGAGCTGTAGTTGATCTGCTGGAGGGAAGGTGCCCTGAAACCTGTGCTGATGGACGCGCGGATATTAAAGTCATTCGTGATTTTGTAGCGGGTAGCCAGTTTATAATTGGTCGTGAAACCAAAGTCGCTGTAGTTTTCAGCCCTGATGGCAGCACCGATCAGCCATTTCTTCGTCACATCCCATTCTGCATCCACATAGCCGGCGATGTTACTCCGATTAGCCGCCACTTCATCGCTGGGGCGGTAGCCAGGGAAGCCCTGAGAACCTGTGGCTTTAAAGAAAGTAGGATCGTAATTGGTGTATGAGGCTTCTTCACCTGCATAGATGCTGTATCGTTCATAACGATATTCTGCACCAAAGGCGAGGTTCAGTGTATGGATCGCTTTTGTGAAGGTTACATTTGTGGTGTTCTGCAGGAACGCGAATCCACCATCATCAAAGTGTGTAGGCGTATTGGCTCCCAGGGAGGCGTTGAAGGTCTTGTCGCCATAGAAATGAAAGTTGTTTCTTCCCAAGGTATTACTTACATCCCAGGTCCAGCCTTCTCCAAATTCACCTTTTACCCCGATGGCGGCAGAGACATCGCTGACATGGGTTTGAATATGCGGATCGAAAATGGTGTCATCCGGTACGGCGTACATGATGTCTTTGAAGAAGATCAGATTGCCGTTAGCATCGGTAGGGAAACGGTCCGGATGCCCTGCAAAGGAGCGGGAATAGGCAAAGGCATCAGAGCTTTTATAGTTATACCCGCCAAATGCGTAGAGAGACGTCTTACCGGTGCCAAAAGGGACCTCCAGGTTGATCATACCACCTCCATTTGTACGGGAGCCATCGCCGGCCCCTCTTCTTACGCTATTCACAGGCAATCCATCTTTCGTATTCAGGTCCGTATTAAGGTTTTGTCTGTAGGTTTTACCCTGGATGAGGAAGTTGCCTGAGAAGTTCAGGAAGCCCCCATTTTTACCCAAAGGAAGGCCATAACTAAGGCCCAGGGTACCTGTATTACCATCGATAGGTACACCGTATTGATATTGAGATTGTTTACGGCCAAACCAGGTATTGTATTTATGGTCATAATAGCCGGCATAACCTGCGGTGAGATTGAGGTGGTTCACATCTTTTTTGAGGATAATATTGATCACACCAGCAATGGCATCAGAGCCATATTGGGCGGAGGCACCATCGCGCAGAATTTCGACCCTGTCAATAGCGGCTTCGGGGATGGCATTGAGGTCAGTGCCGGAATTACCACGGCCACGGGTACCGTAAACGGCCACGAAGGCGGTCTGGTGACGTCTTTTTCCATTCACCAATACCAGGGTCTGGTCTGGCCCAAGGCCTCTGAGGGTGGCCAGGTCAATCATGTCTGCACCATCGCTTCCGCTTTGTTTATTGTAGTTCAGGGAGGGTGCGGCCATATTTAAGATGGCGGTGAGGTCGGTTTTGGCAGTGGGCAGGGCTGCCTGCGCAATGGGTATCACGTCGACGGGAACTGCGGTTTCCGTTCTGGCCCTACCTGTACCCCGGCTTCCAACGAGTACGATCTGGTTCAGTTCCGAGACGGCCGAGACCAGTTTTACGTTGACCACGGACCTGCCATTGATTGCAATAGCCTGCGGGTTGAACCCGATGGCACTTACTTCCAGGACATCGCTTCCTTTGGCCTCAATAGAAAATTCCCCGGACTTGTTGGTTAAAGTGCCGGAGTTACTGAGTTTGACCCTTACGGTGATTCCTTCTAATGCTGTGCCGGTGGTGGCATCTGTGACTTTTCCGGTTACATTTTTCTGTGCGATGGCTACAGTCAGGCAATGGCATAACACTGCCAGACAGAACACGATTTTGGTTAACATATTTACAGGTTTGCGTTATGTTTAAATATAATCATTTTGTGGCATAATAGTATTACTCACTTATTTAACGTCGGGTATCAATTTGAATTAATTAAGCTGGCCGCGGGGATTAGGATGTTTTTTGAAAGGAAAATGAAATTGATACACCTTATTTATGATTAAGACCCATTACATTTTTTATAAGTATTTTGAGTACCAGGTGCTAAGGTTCGCCGACTATTATCTGATATGAATTTAATCAGACAGTCAGAACAACATATTTTCGCCGACTACGTCCAGGTAGAAAATGTCCCCGAAATCATGCATGCCTATATTGTTCCCCACGCGAGAAGAACGGTATACGGCAATGCCCGTGTATTTGTATTTAAACAAATGCTGGAAGCAGCCCCTTTCCGTGTATGGCAACACCACGCAATTACTTCCCAGGTTACAGACATTCATCCCCATGTAGCATCCCCGGGATTACATTTAGGAGTGACCCTTAGCTCCCTGCATGTAGCTTCGGCAATGCGTGGAGGGCTCCCCGAGCATGTACAGCAGGGAGATCTGAATTTATTTTATGTCACCCATGAAGAAAAAGCGGTGACGATACATCCGGGTACACATTGTTTTTTTAACATCGGGTTTCATGAAGGGCTACTTCCTTCACTGGCCGATAGTACGTTTATTGACGAAATCATCTTACCTGCTATTGCAGACAACCTGCGGGGTGGTGTGATCAATGCTGCCCCTGTACCACTGGATGCCTATGGTACATTATTGCTTGAACAGATACGGAATCCGATGGGCAATAATGCCTTTGCCCGCAGCAGGTATATCAGCAGGCAATGTGAATTGTTGCTGGTCCATTTTTTTGCACAACTGCAACATCCCCCTTTGGAATATCAACCGCTGACCGATAAAGATCTGGATAGCATTGACAATGTGAAGGCACATATAAAAGCTAAAACTACCGGTATTTCAACCCCGGAATTATGCCAGCTGTTTGATATTTCCCTGGAAAAATTGCAGAATGGATTCAGATACTTATATGGTACCAATGTCGAAACTTTTGTGATCCTGTGGCGGCTGGAAAAAGCAGCTATACTTTTAACGCAGGAGGGTGCCAATGTGGAAGCTGTAGTAAAAGAAACCGGCTATCATCATATGGATGCTTTCGTGAATAGTTTTACGCGGTATTATAATTGTACTCCTGATCAGTTCAGGAAATTATAATCCTTACTTTTACAGCTTACCGAGTCAAAACTTTATTCACATGAGTACCTTCAGGAGTATTAACCCATATACACAGGAAACCATTGCTGAATATACAGCGCACACACCATCAGAACTCGAAGAGAGACTATCAAAAGGGCATCAGGCACATCAGGCCTTGAAGCATACTTCGCTGGAACAGCGTTGCAAATGGATGCAACGACTGGCCGAACTGCTGAAGGAGAAAGCAGATGAACACGCCACCATCATCACCGGGGAAATGGGGAAAACACTCAAAGAAGCGAAGGCTGAAGTATTGAAATGTGCTACATCTGCTGAATATTATGTACAAAATATAGGGAGTATGCTGGCCTCTAAGGTCATAAAATCTGACGGCCAGCAGAGTTATGTTGCCTATGAGCCCAAAGGGATCATTCTCGCTATTATGCCATGGAACTTTCCTTACTGGCAGGTATTCCGTTTTGCTATTCCTAATATTCTTGCAGGTAATGCAGGCATTCTGAAACATGCCAGCAATGTTAGTGGTTGTGCACTGGCTATGGAGCAGATTTTTCTGGAAGCAGGTTTTCCTGAAGGCGTGTTTCAAACCGTGCTGGTGAATTCAAAACATATAGAGCCATTGATCGCTGATTCCCGTGTGCAGGGAGTGACCCTCACAGGTAGTACTGCTGCGGGTATGAGCGTAGCAGGGCTGGCAGGAAAATATATTAAAAAAACGGTGTTGGAACTGGGAGGCAGTGATCCTTTCATTGTACTGAAAGATGCCAACCTGGAAGCCGCAGCAGGTACTGCTGTGAAGGCCCGTTTTCAGAACGCTGGTCAGTCATGCATCGCGGCAAAGCGGTGGATTGTAGACCAGGCAATAGCTGATGCATTTACCGAACAGGTGACGACACTCATACAGCAAATGAGCCAGGGAGATCCTACCTTGCAGGAAATTGACATGGGGCCAATGGCCCGCCCGGATCTGGCAACGGAACTGGGGCATCAATTACATCAATCAATAGAACAGGGTGCGAAGCTGATCACCGGCGGACAGCGCTCCGGGGCAAATTTTGCGCCTACCCTGCTCAGCGGTGTAAAACCTGCTATGACAGCCTTTGACGAAGAAACATTTGGACCACTGGCAGTCATCATTAACGCTGATAATGAACAGCATGCTATTGCACTGGCGAACCAGACACCATATGGACTTGGATCTTCCTTATGGACCAGCGATCTGGACAAAGCAAGAAAACTGGCTACACAGATCGATAGCGGCAATGTATTTATCAATGCCATGGTACGTTCAGATGCCCGTTTGCCCTTTGGTGGCGTGAAACAATCGGGGTATGGCAGGGAACTTTCCCTGGAAGGCACACATGAATTTTTGAATGTTAAAACGGTTTACATAGCTTAGCACCCTGAAACAACAGAATCGAATCAACAGGTCAACAGCATCTAAACTAAATGACACGGAACAACTACGCTCCCTATATCACTATTTCCCGTGAAGAATGGGCAAATAAAAGTGATGAACCCATGGAACACCTGATCAAAGATCTGGATAAGTTACACGGGTTAAATGAGCCGCTAACGAAAGAAGAAGTTACACAAATCTACGTGCCGCTGTCACGTTTGCTGAATCTGTACGTAACAGCTGCGCAGGAGCTGCATGCAACCACCAATACGTTTCTGGGAAGCAAGGTTACAAAGGTGCCGTACATCATTGGAATTGCAGGTAGTGTAGCAGTTGGTAAGAGTACGACGGCGCGTGTATTGCAACGATTGCTGGCTGCCTGGCCCAATCATCCACGGGTATCGTTGGTAACGACTGATGGATTTCTGTATCCGAACAGGGTATTGGAACAGCGGGGAATCATGAATAGGAAAGGTTTTCCGGAGAGTTATGATATCAGACGGCTGGTAAAGTTTTTAGCAAATCTGAAATCAGGAAAAGAGAAGGTCGCAGCACCGCTGTATAGTCATCTTGAATACGATGTATTGGCGAATGAAATGCAGTGGGTAGAATCGCCTGATATTGTGATTGTGGAAGGTGTGAATGTATTGCAGGTGAGACCAAGACCACTGGGGTCACCGGAACCAAGTATTTTCGTATCTGACTTCTTTGATTTTTCTATTTTTGTGGATGCTGAAGATAAAGACCTGGAGCAGTGGTATATAGAGCGTTTCAAGTCATTAAGGACCACGGCATTTTCTAATCCTGAGTCTTATTTTCATAGGTATGCACATCTCAAGGATCAGGAATCAGAGGAGATAGCGAGGAAGATCTGGAATGAAATCAATAAGCCGAATTTGGTGCAGAATATATTGCCGACACGATTCAGAGCGAGTTTAATTTTGGAGAAAGGAAATCATCATTTTGTACAGTCGTTGAAGTTAAGAAAGACTTAAAATATTGGAACGGTTTTGCTAAATAGCAAAACCGTTCTTTTTTCCGCTTACATTTAGCAAAACTTTTGAGCACAATGAAAAAACTCCTCCTTCCTGTTACAGCGTTTATCATTTTGGTAGCATCAGCATTTACCGTCCTCTCCGGACCAGATTATAAAATTGCTGCAGGCTATGCTGTCAAATTTTCTGCTTCAGGAGCCAACGGTATTTTCAAAGATTTAAAAGGCAGGATTGTCTTCGATGAGCAACATCTGAATACTTCTAAATTTGATGTAACGATCGATGTATCCAGTATCAATACTGGTAATGGTTTGAAGAATACACATGCCAAAGGGGATAAATGGTTTGATGCAAAGAAGTATCCGGCTATTACATTTACTTCTTCTGAGATCTCCAAATCAGGTAGCGGATATATTGCCAAAGGTGAGTTGACTATGCATGGTATAAAGAAGCCGCTTTCCATTCCCTTTACGTTTGTAAAAGCTGGTAATGGAGGCACTTTCACAGGAAAATTTGATGTAAACAGAAGTGATTTTGGCGTGGGTACACCAGGTGGTAAAGTAGATGATATTATTAAGTTGGAAGTGAATGTTCCTGTCAACTAATTTGTATTTATACAGCAGGCAGCTACAGCAACCGGGGCATCCATATCTGGAAGCTTTGAATGGTGCGCTTCGGGTGAGCATCTGATTTATACTATTGGATGCTGTCCGTTAACTGTACCTGCCTGCTGTAAAATGAGTTACCTGGTTTGCCAGCATTGGAAAATGCCAGGGTTTTCAATAATGTACAAACATATAAACATATAGTCATTATTTTTGATGAACGGCCCAATTCCTTAACTCCGCGATGGCATCATACAACACCCCGGCTTCTCCTCTGAAATCCCCTGACCCTTTAGGTGTACCTGTCTGCACATCATACCATTCATAAAAGCCATGATGGCTGAGCGCACGGTCCAGCATAGGGCTTAATTCCGCGTAAGCTTCTTTCACAAAACCATGTTCTGTAAGTGCCTGCACCATTCTGCCACCAAACCATGTCCAGTCACCGGCATTCTGGTACACATAAGGCTTCATATTTGGAAATTCCTTTTCAGGGTATGGCGGGTATACGGTAATGCCTATCGTCGCGTATTTCTCTTTGGCGGCAGCAACCAGCATTTGCTGATTGATGTCTTTGATCTCCCGGGAAGAATGGAAGCCGGCGAGAATGGCGGTAGCAGTACCACCGGTATAGAGCATTTCGTCTTCTTTAAAATCAGGACTGAAAGGACTACCATTCAGATAGAGATGTGGCCTGTACTTACCGGCAGCGGATTGCCAGAGGTATTTACGTACGTTGGTTTTGAGTAGTTTGTATTGTGTGAGATAGCTTTTGTCCTTTGACAGTGCTGCATATTCTTGAAGAGCAATGGCATACATTGCATTGTCATAAATGTCAATGGACCATTTTGTATGGTCATTGATCACAACACCCCAGCCTTTTTCAGGCTGTACATCTCCCCAGTCGATAGTCGTTGCGCCGGTAACCAGGTTATATTCCGGTGACCAGCGGTTTGTGTGAACATATTGCAGGGCGGCAGCCAGCCGCTGGAGCACGCTTTGACGATCGATCACTATGTGCAGGATGCTGGTATCTCCTGTATGTATGATGTATTTGTATACCGCCTGCATCAAAGAAGATTCCTGATCTGTTTCCACGGTGTTCTTATGTGCAGCCCATTCAGGCGCCAGGTTGGAATAGATGTAATCATAGCCTGCCTGTGCTTTCTGTTTGGGGATCATCCCATCAACGATGTTCCCATCTTTGCCCTGCATTTTGAAGAAGAGCAGGAGCATGTCTTTCACTTTTTCTTTGTCATAAACGGCCAGGGAGCCGTTGATAAAAGTGTTGAAGTCCCTGATCCAGACTTCTCCGTAACTGGTGCCGGCAGTGAAGCCGGTGAGGAGTTGTAATGCCCTGGCCTGAATGGTGTCCAGGCGGTGGTCGGCGAGGATTTTATCAGCCAGTTCTTTGTTCTGGGCGCCTGCTGTGAGGGCGGTAAGCATGATGACAGCGAAGAAGAAGACCTTTTTTCTCATAGTATGTATATACATACAAACATAATGATTAATTTTAGCAGATGGAAATAAGTATTGATCATCAGAATCCTCTTCCTTTACATATTCAGGCGGAGCAGCTTTTGCGGAATATGATCAGGGATCCGAAGTATGCGGGTGGGCAGTTTTTGCCGAACGAGGTAGAGTTGGCCAAGCAGCTGGCGATATCCCGGTCTACGCTGCGGCAGGCGCTGAATAAACTGGTGTATGAGGGATTGCTGGTGAGAAAGAAAGGTGTGGGCACAAAAGTGGCCGAATTAGAGCGGATCAGTTCGAAGGCGAAGAACTGGATCAGCTTTACGCAGGAAATGCAGGCAAGGGGCTTAAAAGTGCGAAATTTCGAACTCCATGTAACGTGGGTATTGCCGGATGCTGATGCGATGGCATTTTTTGGTATTGGCGCATCGCAGAAGATTTTAAAATTGGAGCGGTTGAGGGGGACACCGGAGGGACCATTTGTTTATTTCATTTCGTGGTTTCATCCAAGGATCGGGTTGACGGGTGAGGAGGATTTTAAGCGGCAGTTGTATGATATCCTGGATAAGGATTACGGCGTGGTGGCAGTGTTATCGAAGGAGGAAATCAGTGCGAGAACTGCCGATAAATTCCTGGCCGGGAAATTAGAGATTGATGCGGGGAGTCCGGTGTTGTTCAGGCGACGGTTTGTGTATGATAAAAATGATTTGCCGGTGGAGTATAACCTGGGATATTATAAAGCGGATAGTTTTATATACACGGTAGAGAGCAGGCGGGAATGAACTGGTTTGCGGCAGCAAGGAATGTAATTTTCTTTGCTTTGGGGAGGAAAGAGTGATCGTTGTAGTGCTACATGTCTTTCAAAAATATAAAGGCCCTCCGCGCCAGCGGAAGGCCTTTTAAAAAAGGGCATAATTTTCTTTAGCAAATCATACCACTACTTTACCCATTCATTGATATGGGAAGCATTACCCATGGCAATTTCACGGGCAGAGATAGTGAATGAAACCATCATCGGGTTCTGGTTGTCAGCATCGAAGGTTTCTTCGAACTTCACCAGATAACCTTCCTTGAAGTTGAGTGATTTCAGTTTAGCATCAGAATCTCTCTTGTAGAATGTGATAGTACCATCCTTCCTTTCGAAGTTGTTTACCATCCACTCAAACAAGTCTGTGTCACCATTAGATTCTACTGTTAAACGGATACGGCCACCGCGGGTAATTGCTGAAGGGCGACCAGTTGCATCTACTTCTTGGGTGAGGTCGTAGCTACAGTGTTTTACAACCATCTGTTTTCCTGCTACTTCAAACACGGATTTGAATGACATGGGTTAAATGTTTAAGGTTTACAATAAAGAATTAACAATTAAGGGCTATTTATTTATTTATGTATTTATGATGCTCAAAATTAAAAATAATTCTTTGGATAGCCAAGACGGAACGGCCTTAAAACCTCACTTTAACAAATTATATTTTTAATCATTTATCATTAATGATATGTATAAAACAGTTACCTGCTTCTCATTAACTGCCTGTTGTAATCCAGTTCACTCCTTGCATTTTCCAGCTCTTTGTTCAGATCACTGATCTTTTCTTTCAGCTCCGCAATGCTTTGTTGTGCGTTAGATAATCCACGTAATTGCTGCTTACTTTGTTGCAACAACAGACAATTCTGAATGATGTTTGCATACAGTCCATAATGTGTCACGGCATCTTTAGGTATAGAGTTACGCATACTCACCAGATCCTGTGCTATTACCTGATCCATATAATTCGCATTCTGGTTGGGCAGGTTGATAGAGTCAAGATTGTTTCTCACTCTCTCCAGCTTAGCCAGAAACTCTCCCTGAAATGCCTGCTCCTGGCGGAATGTAGCCAGCTCCTTACGCAGCTCGGCATTCTCGCGGCTTGGCACCTGGAAGTTGAAAAATATGGCCAGGACAAACAGCCCTACTGTAACGATAAAAAATAACAGGAACCATAAAAAAGCGGATGTTCTTTCCTGTTTGTTCAGTACACGCATGTGATATTAAATTGAGTTGGTAATTATGATCAATCTGTGAAAAACCATTTCTTGGTTTTATGTTTACGGATGTATTCTGCATCTTCTGCAGATTCTTCTTTTACGAAGATGCCACTATCCATCTTACGACCGATGTAATCCAGTCTGCTCAGGCTTTCGAACAACTTGTTAATCGCGCGTACAAAAGGAATCATAGGTTGCAGGCATTCCCTTACATCGGTGTGTTTATAACGGATATTTGCACAGTTTACCATCAGCGTTTCCAACTCACCTTGTTTCAGTTCACACCATTCTGAAAAATAATTCAGCAGTTCTTCTTTACCGGCACTTGCACGCTGATCGATCGCGTTTTTCATGGTGCGCGCCAGCCCGGCAATCACTTCCAGCATGGCAGCAGGGGTTTGATAAATACCTAACCAGCGGAACTGCGAGATACGGGTTCCAAGATATTGTACTAATCTTTCTGTGATGTACAATACTACCTGTGCCAGGTCATTATTCTGATTACGTGAATAAACTTTCTGCACAATGTGTACACCATACAATTCCAGTTGTCCGAGAAACTGATCCAGCTCCTGATGCAGGTCTGCCAGTGAGGGATGTGCATACACCATGGTACATGGGGGTATATAATCATCATCTATCTGCGGGCGACCATCTACGATGTTGATACGGCCCAGGATCATCTGGTAGCTACCCAGCTGCCCTTGTGGCAACTGTGAGGCAGGGGTTACGTACAGCTGATATTCAGGTGTAGCATATGGTAAACGTGGTGGATCTTCATGCAGCAAAGGTTCTCCGCTAGGCTGGCGATCGAATGGGTTTACCTGTATGAGAATGTAGTATGCATTTTCTGAGTGCTGAGGATCCCAGTTGAAAGTAGCCTCAGGAAAAGTGGTCGCATATTTCAGCGAGTGTACGGTGTGTTCAGGGATTTCGATTCTTGCACCACCCGGGGTCACAGCACGACATTCGGTGAGCTTGATTCGCCATTGCTGTTGATTGTCGGTTACAAACCAGCAACGTAATGATTCTTTACTTTCTGCTTTAGCAGGCAACAGCCCGTAGTTCTGCGCATGCAAGCCGCTGGAAATAGCATCCCTTATCTGATCCAGCATTGCGTTTTCTGTTTCAACGAAATGCTGCTTCTTTATCTTCATACCATCAACCCAGTTGACGGGAAAATATTTGAGCGGTTCTGCCATGGATGAATAATTTAAAAATGTAGGGATTAATTGATAATAATTCTGTTACAAATAATGACGCTGTTCTCCTGCATACCATTCATGAATACGGGTTTATCAGGATCGAGGGTTTTGGCGGTAAATGACCATTTTGATTTCAGGTGAAATACCCAGCCATATGGTTGTCCGTTTGCATCCATTACGTCAATTGGCGTATTGGGATAGCGGTCGTTGTAATCATTGATGAAATGATAGAAGAGGTCGCCAAGGTCCATTTTGATAGGTGTACGTGCACGAAAATAAGTACGGTCATGGTCTGTTATTTTCTTCTCCAGTTCGAAACCTATTACGATCAGGTCACGCATGTCATCTTCATTTACTTCAGGCAGTTCCTGGTAGGCAGGATATTGCCACCACTTGAAAATTTTGGCGGGAATGGCCATCATTTTTTCAAAGGTCTTATACACAAAAGTAGGCAATGCAAATGCGAACATACAGGTAAGTAGCGGATAGAACACCAGCTCTCCTTTTACAAAAAGATGCTGTATGAGCAGGAAGCCGATGCCGCCAAACAACCAGATGGCTACAATGAAGGCCAGCTCTGATCCCAACGAATCATCACTGCCCCAGAAGCGGGTATACATGAGGTTACAATGCACTACGCCCAGCCCCAGGAACCATACTTCGTAGAAGATATACTGGCTCATGGAATTCTGGTGTGTAAAGAGGAAAGGAATGGAGCTGATAACAGCAAATATCAGTACCATCAGTGCGAGGTACCAGAGTGCCTTTTTCTTATATAGGGAAAAGTTCTTAATATAACGGCTCAGCAATCCCACTATCAGGGAACCGATAGCCATGAATGCCGCCAGTACAATGTAGATTTTAGCTTTTAGTATCATAGTTTATTTCCTCGGAAAGGGTTAAACCTGTTGGATGATTTGGGGGCTGGAATACTCCGCTGGGCCCGGAATCAAACCATAAGGGTATATAACATGCAAAAATAGTTCCATTTAATGCTTACAGGTAAAAATTATAGCCTCCTAACCCTTCTTTTTCCTGAGAATCAGCCATAAAGACGTTGCGTTCATCCTGGCGGGGTTCCAATATGGTTTCTACCTCTACATCAGCTGGCACCAGGAAACTTATACAGGTCTCTAACAACTTGCCATAGGGTTGCCAGGGAAGGAAGTCGTATACCCTGTGCTGTTGCAGGGGGCCGATGGTTATTTTCCATACCGGCATATCTGTAAAAAACAGGTCCCCTGTCATGGAATCAAGCCCCAGCCTGGAATCGCCCAAAGGGACAGCACTTCCTGTCTCCACAGCAGTCGGGGTATCTTCCTGTACAATCTTTACCGGCTCATCCAGAATGGCCTTCAGGTATAATTGCACCAAAGGCAGGTTGCCGGCTATGCGGTAGATGTATGGCAACAATTTAACCAACTTTTTCAGGGCTGGTTTGGGAAGATCTGACCTGATACCCCAGAATGCCAGGAACAGTTCATCGGCATCTTTTCCAAACGCATCAAAGAGCAGGTGTTTTTCTTTCTGTTCGAGAAATACTCTTTGCAGGAAGAATTCATTTTCAAGGGGACGAAAAAACTTTCTGGCTTCCTGTTGTTCTTTTTGCTGACGCTTGTAGTTGAGCACCATTTCCCGCACAGAGCGCTGTTGCTGCTGCGGTGTGAACTGGTGGAAGATACCCTCCGGTAAACGATCGTACAGTCCATCACGGGAGAGGGTAAGTGAAATGAAGGGATGATAAGGCTGCGAATCATCCAGTTGAGCATCTAAAATATCTTTATTGAAAGACCGTACAAAAACGTTTTGATTCTGTACAGCAATTTCTTCGGCACGCACATGATTATCCAGCAACTCCCCCACTACTACTTCGGCACGTACATCGTAATGCAATTTGCTGATATGGTCTATCACTTCTTCCAGCACCGCGGCTTTTTGGGCATTATTTACCATACGGGTTAATTTAGGTTTTTCTTTATCTCTGGTTTTTCAGGGTTACATACTAACAAATATCACCAGATTTCACGGATTCAAATGTTAAAATTTCAACTACGAATGTAGGTAGTTTATTAATTTCTCTAAAAAAATATTTAAAATTGCAGAAATACGAGAAACCTATGACCCCAAGAAAGTCCGCAAATGAGCGAAAAGTTACTACGTATAGACCATTCAGCAAGATAACAAACCATATCGACCCAATGGTACTGTACACATTCCTTGCATTACTTGGCATCAGTATTATCATACTGGCTTTCCAGGTTACCGGCCGTGAAGATTGCAGCCAGATAAGCATCGAGCTGGCAAGCCGGAACAATGCAGGCAAACACACTTCTTTTAGTACCGGAGAAGTGATCACCTTCAAGGCTGCTACCAAAGCAGCTGATAACAGCGGGCTCACCTGGGATTTTGGTGATTCTACAGCCGCCACTTCGGGGCTGCAGGTTTACCATGCTTTTACCAAAGCTGGCACTTATATGGTCACCTTATCACATGGCAAGTGTACCTGGCACCAGGAGGTGATTATTATCAATGCTTTAGCAGATAACACACCTGCTCCGGCAGCCGACCTCTACCCCACTATCGACGGTCCGGAAGAAGTGCTGGCAGGCCGTCCTGCTACCTTTACCAATAGCACCGGCAATGCCCGTACATGGCAATGGCAACTGCTGCAAAGAGGCGCTGAAGTGCATAGTGGCCGCGCTGTCACTTACACCTTCTCCTCACCCGGCGAACGCATATTATCACTCATTATCAATGGCGATAGCAGCAAGATGGTGACCAAGCATATCATGGTATTCCCGGCGCAAAGCAACCATAAGGTACCTGACTTTACCCCCATGCCGTTCCCGGAAGAGAACAAGACACCAGAACCGACTCCGGTACCCGCTGCACCTGAAAAGCCAAAAGTACCTGCTGTATCAGACGATGAATTTAAATTCATGCTGAGCCAGGTGGTCGACAAACAAAAGAATGCCAGCGACTTCTCTGCATATCTTTGTGAAAACATCAATGCAAGGGTACTGCTGAATGATAAGGATACCGACACCTTCAGTCACTTCTGCTCACGCATTCGCGGCAAGAGAAGATTCAAGATTGAAGTCGTAAACCTGATCAAAGATCAAAACGGCTGTGTGAAAGAAATACGTGTGCGATATGACAAGAAATTCCTAGGCATTTTTTAATCATTAAAAAATGAAACAGCAGTATTATAAATTACCCATGGACTTTTCCAGAATTTTGCAAAAGCAGGATTTGCCGGATGTAAATCTGGAAGAGTCTGTAGCACAACATATTCAATTGTTAATCACAACCGTATTGGGCGAAAACAAAGACGATCCCCAGTATGGTTGCCAGTTGTGGGACAGCGATTTTGATATCAGGGCTTCGAACAATGAAGTAAAAGAACAGGTAGAATTGTCAATCAGGGCTTCTATCAACAGGTATGAAAAACGATTGACACAGACGAGAGTAGTGGCGCAAATCAGCCAGGAAGAGCTGATGGGGATCAGTGCGAAGAAAGTGAAGAAGAAGATAAGGGTGACCGTGACGGGAGTGCTGGCGAGGAATAAAACCGATTTCCATTATAGCAGTTTCTTTTACGTAAGTCCATTGTCATATGATTAAAAGAGAATTCAATCATTATTATAAAATCATTGAAATTTCTCAACGCCTCCGGCAGGGGCATACATGCGCCGGAATTAATTAAACCTAAACCCATCACCCTTGGCTAAAGAGCAAAAAGAACGAATTAAAGACCGGATGCTTAAAACAGCCGCCAGGCTGTGGGGATACCCTGATGCAGAGGTAGAAACCTCCTTTGATCCCATTGTACAATTATTACTGGAAGCTTGTGCCAGCGAACTTGAAAAGATCTCTGGCGAAGCGGAAGTATCCCATGCAAGACTTGTAGAACGACTCGCACAGATCATGATGCCGGAGCCGATTACCAGCAGCCAGCCGGCCTATGGTATCCTGCATGCCAGCTGCAACGAACGCATGGCAGCACTGACACCCGACCATCAGTTTTTCTATTCCCTGAGGAATGGCTTTAACAGCCAGGACCTCTTTTTCATGCCACTCACGCATCACCGCCTGTTCCGCGGACAGGTAAAATATAGTGTCATTGGAGGTAAACTGTTTGAGACCCGGGACCATTGGTTCAAAGAACAGGTCTTACAAGGCAATTTACAGGCCGATACGCCCCCTAATCATCTTTGGTTAGGTCTGAGTATGGAAGGTGCCCATACCTCCGCAGAAGGGCTCTCTTTCTTCTTTGACCTGAGGAACGTGCACCTGCAGGAAATGTTTTATCATTACCTGCCCCTGGCTAAATTTTATGTAGGCGAAACGCCTTTACAGGTCAAAAGTGGTTATACCCATAGCAAAAGCGCTGCTGAAGAAGACCTGGAAGCCATCATGGAACCTGCCTTCGACACCAATACCAGGTATAGTCAGCAAATCCTGCAACGATTCAAACAGCACTTCCTGACCATCACCAGCACAGACCCTTTACCGGCCGCCATGCCTTTTCCTCCTGCCTTACACCATGTATTCGGGCAGGGCAGCAGCCGACTGCAACAGGAGATTGTGTGGATCCGGATTGAGTTTCCGGAGACCATCCGTCATTCCCTGCTGGAAGACCTGTTTTGCAGCATCAACTGCTTCCCGGTGATCAATAAAAAACTCAACGAACAATCACAGCGGCTGAATAAGTACCTGAACATAATGCCCCTGCACACCAATGATATCTACTTTGATGTGAAGCGCGTGTATGATGTAGCAGGTACCGACTACCATGTGCGTAACTTTACGACAAGTGGGGAAATGCAGGAAGGTGAACTCGTGATCAGGAGCAGCGGTATTGGCCGGTTCGATTCCCGCGAGGCAAAAGAAATCATTGCCTACCTGATTGAAGTGATCAGGGATGAAAGCTCCCTCTTTGAAGAAGTACGTAATGACTATGTGGCCAGCAGAATGCGGGAGCTCCACCAGCTGATCGCTTCCCTCGAAGAGCAGTTACAGCCTACGAGCAACAGGGGTAATATTCCTTACCTCATGATCAAGCCAAAGGAGAATGCGGATTATCTGTTCTTAGAGTTCTATACGACCAACGGCAGCACTGCCAATAATATCCGCATGGGTAGCAAGCTACAGGAATATGGTAGTGTACAGTTACAACCTAATTCTATCACCATGCTATCGAATACACAGGGTGGTAAAGATCGCCTGAGTATCGATGAAAAGATTAACCTGTACAGATATCACCTGCTGACACGGAATAGAATTGTGACACCGGAAGATATCAAGGCCATGGTGCGATTTGTAATGGGAAAAGAACTGAGAGAAGTGAGCATTGCGAAAGGAGTATCTGTGAAACCCGGTGCCTCAGAAGGATATAGCAGAACACTGGATATTAAGATCACACTTTCTAAACCAGCGAATCTATATGCGGAAGGGAGTTTGTTGTATATGAAAGATGAAATGCTGCAGCAATTGAAAGAGAATGGAACGAATAATTATCCGTACCGGATTTTTATGAATGAAGTGCTGATGTAATAAAACATAAAAAAAACCGCTTTTACCTTTCGGCAAAGCGGTTTTTTTTGATTCCATTTGGAAATAATTATATTTTCTGCAAACGAACTTCTCCACCGGACTTTAATATTTCAGGAGTCACGCCTTTCTTCCCTCCTGCATCGCAAAGCACAACTGTATTTCCAAAACCAAGATCTACATAAATACGGTTGCTTACCAACCATCCCCTCCCCGAAAGTTTTGTTTGCTTTCTGATGTAAACCCCATTTGCCTGCAAGTCATCCAACAACAGGATACTTACCAGCTGTCCATCTTCAAAGCTTTTACTGCTCTGCATCTTAGCGGCCAGTGTGGTCACTGTAGCTTTTTCCGACTTACCACCAATATTGATTTTGATACTTCTGAATTGTTTATCTGATGCGATGGCAGGTCCAGCATTAAAGACAGAAGCATTCACAGTTGTTTTGTTGAAAACATTGTATCCAAATTCAGGGATGTACATTTCAGGATATTCGAACAATTGCTTGATGGCAATGATTTTATAAATATACTGTGCTGTTTCGCTGTTCAGCATCAGCTGATAATAGTCGTTACTACCCTGCCTGCGGATATTGCGTGAGATATTGCCTGCGCCACAGTTGTATGCTGCAGCTGCCAGTGTCCAGGAATGTAACTGACTGTACAATTGTACAAGGTATTTACAGGCTGCGTGTGTAGATTTCAGCAGCTCATTCCGCTCATCATTCGATTCACTTACGTCCAGTCCCAAAGTAGTAGCAGTAGCTGGCATGAGTTGCCAGATGCCCTGTGCACCTACGACAGAAGTAGCATTGGTAAAGCCACTTTCTACCACAGGTAAGTATTTAAAATCTTCCGGTATATGGTATTGTTGCAAGATAGGTACGATGAGCGGGAAATACTGTTCTGACCGGGCTTTCAGCGCAGGCAGAAAATTCCGGTGACTGAGATGCCCCTTTATTACATCCATCAGCCTGTAGTGAACAAAGTCACGCTCCATAGGCACAGACTCGCCGCAAAAGGCCACCTGCTGTGCAGATAAGGCTCCTGTTATCATACAACAGGCACAAATCAGGATAATATGGAGATAGCGTCGGATCATTTGGTGACCATATATTTTGGCAGTCCTGCCATCGGTATATATAGAACGATCTGGTTTTTGGTAGCTGCATTGTACATGATGAAGATGAGTTCATCGGCCTTCTTCAGTACAGGTGCAGGTGTTACAAACACTACGTTTTCCTCATCTCGTCCACCAAAAAAGGAGGGACCTTTTTTGTAGGCGATGGGTAGGTGATGCAGTGAGGTGGTATCGGTATGTACCTTATGCATGATCGTTACTTTCTCAACCTGATAAGGTGTACCGCTTTGATTCTTAATCCTGAAAGACAAATACATCAGGTTATTCAGACTCATCGCCTGCGAAAACGTCAAGGTAATATCTTCTGAGGTGGTTTCATACTGGCGCTGCAATTTCCGCTGTTTCATAAAGTCAGCTGCGATGTTGCCCACTGTCACGGTATCCACATCCGGCAGTGGTATGTTGTCATCTGCTGCTGGTTCTGAAGTGGTAGCAGCGGTGTTAGCGCCTGCTGAGGAGCCACCAGTGGTCGCTGTGCCTCCGGTCGGTGTTCTGGGTGCAGCGCCACCGCCAGACAAGTTGTACTTCAGTTTTGATAGTTCAACCTTATCTCTGTAGGCCAGGATCATGTAAAAAATATTGTCTCCCTCCCTGATTACCAGATTGGTCGGTCTTGGATTTGCCACTACCGGCCGGATAAATACGACATTGCCATCCACGATGCGATAGTCGTAATCTGAATTTTTCCCATCTCCGATTTGAAAGGTACTGATGGAAGATCCACAGGTAATAAGGGTGACGGCGCCTTTCGTCGTGATAATACTGTCTGGCTGCGCTTGTCCTGAAGCGGGGCTCCATGACAATAAGCAAACGCAGAAAACGCCTAATAGCAATTGCTTCATCTGACTTTTTCCTTGCTTTTGTTTTTATGTTTACAAAAAATGCTCACGGCTTAAAAAACAGGCTCCCCCTCCAGGAGGGGGAACTACAGTTTGTTTATCATCAATAAGTTGATTCGCCGGGAACCATTTTATGCTTTATCCTGCTCATATTCAGTATTCCATTCGTTAGCATCTTCCCCTTTGTGACCATCCATTTTGATGAGGAAGTTCTTGGCAGGGAAGTATGGTTTCAGGTGTATATCGAGGTGAATACGATCTTTTTGTAAGGGATCCTGTTCGAAGCGGCGGATGTTGAAATCTTCAATCAGTTTATCCGGCCCTGTGATACTATCCAGGAAGCGGATGATCTGCTTCATCAGGTCTTTGCGGGTATTTGCATTGAAGTTTTCAAATGCGCGGCGGTTCAGGAAATCCATCAGCACCTTTGTGACGTAGTCAAACACACGAACTACGGAGTAAGTCTGCAGGCCGATGTTATCACCATTGAACAAGGTTTTTGCGCTGAAGGCCATTACCTTGCCGTATTCCTTTACCATTGGGATGAGGCCCATTTTTTCAAGGCTGGCAATTTCACTTTTCTTCAGTTCGAACTTCACGCCATCTACTTCGTTGATACCACCGAATTTCTTGCCGGCGGTTACCTGCGACATGAGGGTTTTATAGATCTTACCTGCCAGTGCACCGGAAGGAGGAACGTATAAGTTGTCCTGTTCATTGATCTCATCGAACTTACCACGGCCTACGAGCCAGTTGGCTGTCATGATCACATTGGAACGATGTATTTCGCCTCCTGTCAGGTTAGCCAGTTCAAACATTTCCATTACGTCATCCGGCGCATCCAGGTGAGAGAAGTCTGTCACCAGCATGGCTTTGTTTTCGTAAGCGATCTTCGCCCATTTTTCCAGCACCTTGTTGGAGCCGAGATATCCGGGCAGGATCAGTAAACTATAGTTATCACGCAGATCGAGACGATCGTAGTTCTGTACCAGTTCCTGGTGGATGGCGTCAATGAAGCGGGTATTATCCAGGTCCTTCAGTTGGTCTGCCTCCACGTTGATGAAAGAGATATTCTTTACCTTGTCAGATTCAGTATTTTTAAAGAACAGGGCTACGTTGCGATAAGACTGTTCCAGTTCCCTGGTAGCTTCTACAGCTTCGGCCAGGTTGCGGGTCAGTACATTGCCAGCCTGTTCGGAATGTTCAGTACAGTAGGTGACCATGTCAGGAACATCCTGGGCTTCGGTGAGCACTTTTTCCCAGAGTTCCAGTGTTTTTTTCAGGTGGTCTCTTTCTCCTTTTTTGGAGCTTTCGGTCAGGAAGATATTACGACGTGCTTTACGATCGGGGTTCAGGTTTTGTACACCTTCGATGGTGCCTTCCAGCAGATCAAATCCACCGTATTTGGCTAGTATATCGAGATTTTCCTGTAATGATGCGGATTGTTTTTGTCCGGGCGCGGTTTGCAGTTGGTCTTCCTGCTGTCCCCCCTGTTGTTTTTGTAATTCTGTCATGGGTAAGAATTAAATGGTACGAACTACTTTTTCAGATCTGCCAGCAGCTGTCTGATAGAACCCAGTAAAGCTTCTCTGGCGGAAGGATCTGCCAGTGCAGCTTTCAGGATCTTGTTAGTTTTAAGGTGTTTCATGATCCTGAGGTATTGTTCTTTCTCGGTAGAGAGATCGTTCAGGAATTTGCTCTGGGCAGTAATACCTTTCACACCAAAATCACCCAGGTTATGGAATTCCAGGTTTTCGGGTATGGTTCGGCCGTCGGCATCATGATAGAGCATGTTAACAGTGGGTTTATAATGCTCAAACACATCTTCCACAGCCGTTAATCCCTGTACTATCTCCGGTTTAACAGGGGTTTGCTGGGTCAACTTTTCAGCAAACAGGGTCCGGTTATGGGAGATTTCAACAATGGCCTCATTGGCGTCGAGTTTCACTTCGGTGCCGCCAATTCCGTAATTATCATTCATAATAAATGGTTTTTACTACAATAAGTGCGCTATGGTTCTACATTCTAAGTTAACGAATATCCCAGACTAATCCGCCATTTCCATCCACATCCAAAGCTACTTTGTGGTGTGGTTGCAAACTCCCTTCTATGATCATTCTGGAAAGCGGTTTCCGCAGTTTGGCACGGATCACTTCTTTCAGTGGTCTTGCACCATACTGTGGTGAATATCCCTCTCCAGCCAGCGTTTCTTTTGCTGCATCAGACACTTCCAGTTCAATTTGCTGTTGCTTTAGCAATTGCAGCAGGTGTTGCAAATGGATGTCAAATATCTTTACTACATTTTCTGCCTGTATGGGTCCAAACGGCACTATTTCTGTCAGCCGGCCTAAGAACTCAGGACGGAAATTCTTTGCCATAATCTCCATCAGTTGCTGTGATGGGGGGATGACTCCCTGACGGAAAGAGCTGGCTATTATTTCGCTGCCTATATTGGAAGTGAACAGGACAAGGGCATTGGAGAAATCGCCTGTTTTACCGAGGCGGTCATGCAATTTACCTTCATCCATGATCTGTAAAAAGATATCGAATACGGAGGGATGGGCCTTTTCTATTTCATCAAAAAGTACAACAGCATAGGGTTGCTGACGGATCTTATTAACCAGCAGGCCACCTTCTTCGTAACCAACATAACCCGGAGGGGCTCCATACAACAATGCGGCTGAATGTTCTTCTTTAAATTCAGACATATCAAACCGGATCATGCTTCTCTCATCCTGGAACAAGAAGTTTGCCAAAGATTTGGCGAGTTCGGTCTTACCTGTTCCGGTAGGCCCCAGGAAGAAGAAGGAGCCAATGGGCTGTCCTGGCCTGCTCAATCCTGAGCGGGATTCCAGAATCGCCTCAGAAACGGTTTTCAGGGCATGATCCTGCCCTACTACGCGCTTTCTGAGTTCCACATCCATATTTACAAGACGTTCCCGTTCACTGCTTTGTATCTTTCCCAGCGGAATGCCCGTGCTTTCAGCAATCATGGTCGCCAAATCCACGGTTTTAACCGCATTGTGGACCTCGGTAACCTGTTGGTCCAGTTGGGTAAGCATATCGCCTAAAACAGCCTTTAAAGTGGCAATATCTTCGATCTTCGTTACCTCCTCCTCTATATGCAGCCTTGTAGTGAGTAAAGCACTTAAGCGCTGCATACATTGCTGATACCACCACAGCAGCTCTGTCCTGTCATCTCCGATCGCTTCAAATTGCTTACGCAAATCTGCTACCACCTGTTTTCCGGTATCTTCTGTGGTTCTGATTGCAGCCAGGGTACGGTCCAGCAGATTGATGGCGCTATCCGGCAGGCTACGCTCCTTCAGATAACGGCGGGAAAGGCGGATGGCTTCTGTAATCACCTCGTTATCCACGGTGAGGTTGTAATAACTTTCATAATCAGGCATTACAGCTTTGATCATTCTCGCCGCCAGGGCCTCATCAGGTTCAGGGAGATTCATTGTTTCGAAACAATGCCGTAACAGGCTATCCGGTTCTATCATTTTACGGAAACCTTCTGGTGTGCTGGAACCAATGACGATTAGTTCTCCCTTGCCAATGGCAGCTTTGAGCACATTGCCCATACCACCCGCAGAGCCGGGTTGCTTATCCAGCAAGGTATGCAGGTTGTCGATGAATAACACATGCCTCCCTCTCTCCTGCAGATGTGTAATAATCTGCTGCAACCTGTCTTCCAGTTCGTTCTTATAAGCGGCACCAGCTATAAATGCGCCATAGTCGAGTGCATAAATATCCGTATGTTGTAACTGGGCAGGTGCCTGTTTTTGCACGATAGCCCTGGCAAGCGCTTCCGCCATGGAAGTCTTACCTACACCGCCTTCACCTATCAGCAGCACACTGGAACGGCCTTTGCGGGAAAGGATCTCCAGCATAGTACGCACTTCTGCATCTCTGCCCGCCAGCACATGCTTCATTTGCAGGTACTGGGGATCAGTAAGGCGATAAATGTATTTGAGTTTTCCGGCAGCTGGTGGTTTAGCAACACCATTCAGGTTGGGCTGCGGCACATCGCTGATGAAGTGGGTAAGCAGCTGTGTACGCTGTACCGGAAATGATTTGAGTTGTTCAAAAGTAAAACCTACTCCCGGGGTACTGATGGCTACCAGCAAACACCAGGCATCTGCCATATCCATATCGTATTCAAGCCTGATAGCGTCTGCTTCCTGCAATACATTGGCGGCATTCTCATCAGCCTCGGGTTCATCCGGAATGCGGGCTGCTTTTGGTAAGCTGTCCAGTCTCACTTCGGCCCATTCTTCGAGGTAATAGACATCGATACCCATTGCCTGTAAAGGAGCTGTGAGATTCAATTCTTTATGCAAACATGCCAGTAAAAGGTGTGCAGGAGTATATTGCACATGCTGATATTCTTTTGCGAGGGCCTGGGCAATACGTATGGCTGCCTGCACCTCTGGAGCTTGAATTGTATAAGTAGCCAGGGTCATTTGGATGATCTAAGGTTTTTCTTAAAAATATTATCCAATCAAGGGTTAATACTATTTTGGGTCATTATTACGCGGTAAAGATACGCGAAAATGTATATAAATTATTTAATAAGCGGTTAATCATTAAGGTTTTCCTGTTACCTGTTAAAACGATAAATGTTACTTCCCATACTTATTTGGATTACGGTAATAGTTAAACGACTACAATTCAATAAGATTAATCACAATGCAATCGAAATACAAATTCATAATATTTATAAGATTATAATTAATCATTAAACGATAACGATTGATTTTTTATTTTATCACCCTCCTTTCGGGGTATATCTTTAATCGAAGAAACGTCGAACTAGCATCGAACTAGCGTCGAACAACACTCGAACAACATTCGAAGAACACTCGAAGAACATTCGAACAACGGCCTGACAAAAAAAATTTCCATTATCTTCCAGAATAATTAATTTCGTGCTGACCATATTTCTTTTAATTAGCGTGTTAATCTGGCATTTGAAATTGATATAACCCCAATTCATCTGCTGCACCATAAATTTATTGTTAAAACAAAACCTTCAAGGTATGTCATTCAAAGCAGTAATGCGATTAGACGGTGAAGAAATCAATGTACTGGAGTGTCAGTATTCTTTTTCCCAACACACAGATCATAATGGTAAACCCGCTGCCCGCCCTATAGGAGGCTCTGTGACAGTTTTGCTTGAATCAGACGGCGACACCAATCTGTTTGACTGGATGATCTCTAATACGCAAACCAAGAGTGGCAGTATTATCTTCTATCGCCGCGATGCTATGTCCAAGATGAAAGAGCTCAAATTTACCGATGCCTATTGTGTAGAATATTTTGAGCACTTCAATGCCAGTGGCGAAATTCCCATGCAGGTAAAGCTCGTACTTTCTGCAAGAGAAGTACAGCTCGGCAGCTCCACCTTCCAGAACCCATGGCCACAGGCCTAAAGTGGACCATACGGTTGTCTCAGAAGCTAATTTCTCCCAATTTCAGGTAGTGTATCATTTTCAATTCAAATATATCCCAATGGCCTCCGCCGGTTTTATTTATTCAATATGATACACTCCCCGATTTTATCCGGCCAACTGATGGAACAAAATTTCATGTAAATTGCTTCTGAGACAACCTCATTTTTACAGCCGATTTTGGCCCAATAATGGTATCATGTTATTGTATGAAAACATTATTGATTCTTTCAGCACTGTTATCATGTATAACCACTCACGTTATTGCGCAGGTGAAGGTTCCATCTGATGTTGGAAAACCCAAACCACATCCTGAGATGCGCAACAATTACCTCTCTTATCTTTTCAAAGGAAAACAATTCGATATTTACGATCAGCAATCCCGCCTGTTGTATAGCAATGTGCAAATGTCCAAAGATGGTAAATTGAGCGGACTTCCTGGACTTACTGAATGGACTGTATTCACAGGCAATGTGCTGCAGCTGACTGCAGATACAGATGGCAACGTGGCCAGTTATGCCATTGCTTTCGATGGTGAACAGGTAGCACTGAAACCCATACAGGCCAAAGGTATTTTGAATCAGCCATTAGTGCTGAAAGAGAAACAATAAAGTAGCATGAATGAACATAATCCGATTGCCCAACTGGTAATGAAGATCCAGCAGGCCTGGGTGGAAAAAGTGGCCGGCAATCCAAACCTACATTTTGTACGTGTGTTGATTAAACCCGAAGAATCGCGGGTGTATGAAGGTTTTTGCAAACTGGAATCCTCTCCGCACGGCCGGTTGCCGGAGGTGTTTGTAACACAGCTCACAGCATTTGAAGATACAGATACCTTCAGTGGTAACCTGGTCAGGGATTGGCTATCGGAATATGATAAGAGTAATGAAATCGTTCAAAATGCAAACTTCATATGGGATTCCCAACCATATCGCTCTACTGAATTGTATAAGCAGGATGAATTACTCATCACCATGCTCGATTCCTTCCATAAAGCATTGTCCCGGGATCTTGTTTTAGCATTGATTCCAAGACAGGTCAGCAACACTGTTCATCTGAAAAACTGGATCACTCACCTTTTAAAAAAAGGTATTCCATCCGGCGTAAAAATTATGCTCATTGACCACGTAGGCAATGAACAATTTACCATTACAGATAAACAGTTCCCGGGTATGATCTGCAATCTGCATGTCCCCATGGATCTATCTGACGCCATTCAGAAATTAGCGGGACAAGGCGACCCAAACAACCCCGAGATCATGCTACGCAAATGCGTATTTGAAATGGGGAATGCTCTCAAAGATAAAGATGTAAAACGCTTACATAAATGGGGACAGCAGGCTTTAGATTGTACACAGCGAAGCGGGAATAAAGGACTCTTTGCCACTGCACACATTATGTATGCAGGTTTGCTCTTCCATTTCAAACGTGAACCGCAGATCCCACAACTCCTGGAAAGAGGATTACGGGTAGCCAAACAAGGTATGTTACAAAAAGATCCTGCCTGCTTACCACTGGTCGTGCAGTTCTACGGTTATCAGGCAGCTTATGCACAGATCAGAAGACGGTTCTCCGAAGCAATTCCCTTATATATACAACAAGCCGAATTTGCTGAACAACAACAATTACAGACCGCCTCATTAAATGCCTGGTACCAGGCAGCAGAACTATGCAGGCGCAAAGATGCCAGCCGTTATTATGAGGTACTTGAAAAAGGATATAAAGCTGGTGTCAATTTATCCGACGATGAAATTAGTGCTTCTATATACATCTATATATTACGCGACTACTACGAATATGTGTTCTCAAATAAGCAAACCGATATCATTCATGATATAGATACAAAAATGGGTCGCATATTCGGCGCTGAATGGAAAGCAGACGTAGACAATATCCGTAAAAATCGGGCCCCTATGCTCCTCCCCTTAGATATTCCCAACCTAAACAACTGATAATCAATATTTAAAAATAATACCCTACAAAGTTGGTGGAGTATTAAAAATTCCCTTATCTTTGTGTTGTTAATAACAGGCAATCATCTAAAATTTTATCACATGCCTAACAAAACAACATCAGAAAAATTCAATGGCCAATTTTGTTCTACAACCCCAAGCGCCTGCTGTTGTATGTGCATGTGACCCTAGCCTTTTATATACCGTTTCTAAAAAATCGAACTACCATTAACAAATCAACCTTATTAACATGGCCGCTAACAATAATAACTTATATAGATACGCTGATATTGCTCCTGAATTTGAAGTTGAATTTTTCCCTAAAAGAAGTCAGGACAGAACACCGATCAAACCATTACAGGCAGGTGAGCATTTACCTACCTTCCATATACATAAAAAGAACATCATTGCTACTTCCGATACGCTCAAAACGCTGAATGGTTCACTGCCTGTAACACAGGTAATAGACCATCCGCTGGTACTGGCGTTCCATTCTATTCACTGGAATAACTATGGTAATACCCTGCTGGAAAAACTGCAGGAAGTATATGCTGATATCCGGGTACTGGGTGGTCAGCTGCTGGTAGCAACGACTGATGATAAACAAACTTTCGAAAACGCAACTGCTCAGTATCAGCTGCCATTTGCCACCATCTTTGATCAGTACAATGGTATTGCAAAGAAGGCAGGTTTGTATGCCACTACAGATCCTATCTGGGATAGAGTAGCAGGTATCGAAGCAGACGTACCCGTTCCGGGTATTTATGTGCTGACGCCTTCCCTGAAGATTGTGTATGCAAGTGTGGATAAATGGTTTGATCAGCCGTTTGCGAAAGAAGCCTTGCTGGAAGCGCTGGAGGCAGCTAGTCAGGAGCAGGAACATGCTATTGCGATTTAAAATCATCCGATAAATAAAAAAAAGGGGTTGGCCGGATGGCCAACCCCTTTTTTTTATTATATTACTATCATGTCTACAAAACGTCATGATGAAGATGCCTCCACCTGGACCACTGTCGTCTGGACGACCCTTCTCACACTGATAGGCTTTGGCTTTGCCTTTCTGCGTTACATGCAGTTCTACCACAATTTCGATGCAGGAAGCTTCAACCAGCTTTCCCGGATAGAACGGTTTATTTACCGGGCTACCGGTCAGTGGGGCCTCATAGCCATCTTACTGCTGATGGGTATTGTAGGCCTTTTCAACGCCATTATTGCTTTCCGTGAAGCAAGACGCAGGTAACCTTCGGCGGATGGGCAAATGCCTGCCAGGCAGCCTCTGATTCCGCCACTGATAAGTCATTGTCAAATACCACTACCCTATAACGCTGCTGGTATTCCCGCCCGTAATGCAAATTCCACCACTTCATTTTCGTCGGACTATAATTCAACATCAACTCTCCGTGTTGTGCTTTATCATCCCATACCCGTAAAGGTTGCGGTGCGTCATAATTGTCAGGTGCACAGAGGATTAACATGCCAGAACGTCCCTTAGCCGTATTTCCGGTTACTTTCACCCAGCGGGCCCGGGTGCTGTCTGTATTATTGCGGGTGTTGCCGGCATCAGTGATCAGCGTAGTATTATCCGCTTTCCAGTCTGCCGTAGCTCTTAAACCAAATCCTCCCCCATACCTGTATTGCAGTAGCGTGATGCCTTCTACAGTGGCACAGTTCAGGGTAGAAGTATAGTCCCACGTATAGCGGGAAGCATCCGTTCCACTGTAATAGACTTTTACATCCAGTATTTCATCCATCGCTTTCACCTTCCCTGCCATGTGTTGCTGCAAGGCTTTGAATCCGCCAAATACCTGGCCCATATGCTTACTTACAAAACTCACAAAATCCACACGGCCTTCTTTTTTCTGCATATTCCAGAAGTCAACTTCTTTTCCCTGAAAGGAAGTATGCGTAAACGGGTTCCAGATGCCATAGTGATGCAAATGATCCTTTGGCTGAATATTAGTAAGTACCTGCCCATTGGGTGCCCATAATGGGTGGATAAACCCGCTGCGATGGTAAATGCTGTCCACACCTATGGAATGATATTGTAAACGGGCCTTTCCCATCTCAGAAATGGTGAGCGCACCGGTCGTATCGAAAGACCAGATCAGGTCAATGATTACCTTGGCAGGAAATTTCCTCCCCTGTAGCTCAAATAAGCGGGTTTCTCCTGGCTGGGTATTGCCTGTCATAATAAACCAGATCTTCCCGGGTTCGATCTGAAATGGGGTAACAATGCGTTCTTTCCCTTTGATCTCTACCATCTCCACATTTTCTCTGTCCACCAAGGTATCGAAGGCACAGCTAACGGGTAAGTTTGCATAGGGATAGGCCCCTGCCTTAACTGTAAAACGGGCTACCTGCTGTGCATGCAAATGGATTGTGCAGCACAGCAACAATATGAGGGTTATTGTATTTTTCATAACGGATTTTTTCCTATTTCAGGATTGCACCTGTACCTGGCCTGTCGGCATAACAGATCTTTCCATCCACGATCTTCACACCATCCGCCACATCTTCGGCCAGCAACAATGGACCGTCCATGTCTACATAATCCAGGTATGGCAGCAGGTGAGCTACTGCCGATGTACCAACAGTACTTTCGTTCATACTACCGGTCATAACTTTCAGGCCCAGTGCTCTCGCTTCAGCAATCATCCTGCGGGCAGGCGTAATACCCCCACACTTGGTGAGCTTGATATTGATGCCGTGAAACAGCCCTTTGCAGGCGGCTACATCTGATTCTGTTATACAACTCTCATCGGCGATCAGCGGTAATGCCGATTTCGCAAATACTTCTTTCATCCCTTCCCGGTTTTCGGCAGGCATGGGTTGTTCTATAAACTCTACGCCCAGCTCCGCAAATGCAGCGGCGTTCCGCAAGGTTTCCTCCACTCCCCAGGCACAGTTCGCATCTACCCTGAAGGTGGATTTTGTATGTTTGCGTAGTTCTTTTATGATAGCAATATCATCCTTTGTGCCCAGCTTTATCTTATAAATGGGCCAGGGAAATTCTTCCAGTTTCTTTACCATGTTCTCTACACTATCGATCCCAATGGTATAATCCGTCATTGGATTATGAGAGATATCCAGTCCCCACACCTCATACAGTTTCTTTCCCTGCATCTTAGCATACAGGTCATGGGCGGCAAGGTCCAATGCACAGAGTGCAAAGAGATTATCTTTTAGCAGTGGATACATCGTTTCCCAGAATGCTTCGGGAGTAGTGAGGTGATAATTCTCTATAAGGGCACGGTGAGCCTTGATATCATCCATGAGTTTGGGTACGGTGATTTGATAATAGGAATTATCAGCTGTTTCCCCCAGACCACTAAATCCATCCTGTTCAAGGGCTACGACCAGTAAGGGCTGTACATCTTTGGACTTTCGTGAAATAGTGAATGTATATCTAAACTTCAATTCAAACGGATGTAATGTCAATTGCATAGGATATAAATATAATAAAAAAGAGGTTGTTTTCTCATGGGTTTCCATCAAATGAAGCAGGATCGCCGGGATGTAATTAAATAAAAAAAGGCAGTATCTGATGATACTGCCTTTTTTCAAACTATTTATACCTAAAGTGAACCTTATTTTACTTCTTCGAATTCTGCATCGGTTACACCATCGTTGCCAGCTGTGCTACCGTGAGGAGCTTCCTGACCACCTTGTGCGCCGCCCTGAGCATCCTGTGTAGCTTTGTACATTTCTTCGGAAGCTGCTGTCCATGCATTGTTCAGTTCTGCAACTGCTGCATCTACTGCTGCTACTTCCTGAGTCTTGTGTGCTTCTTTCAGTTTAGCCAGTGCGCCTTCGATAGGTGCTTTCTTATCAGCGGAGATCTTGTCACCATATTCCTTCAGTTGTTTTTCTGTCTGGAATATCAGGCTATCTGCCTGGTTCAGTTTCTCGATCTTTTCGCGTGCTTCCTTATCTGTAGATTCGTTTGCTTTCGCTTCTGCCTTCATTTTTTCGATCTCTTCTTTGCTCAAGCCGCTACCTGCTTCGATACGGATGTTCTGGCTCTTACCAGTTCCTTTATCTTTTGCAGTTACGTGCAGGATACCATTCGCATCGATATCGAAGATTACTTCGATCTGAGGAACGCCACGTGGAGCAGGAGGAATATCATTCAGAATGAAACGACCCAGTGTACGGTTCTGAGCAGCCATTGGACGCTCACCCTGCAGTACATGGATCTCAACGCTAGGCTGGTTGTCAGCTGCGGTAGAGAAAGTTTCAGATTTCTTACTTGGGATGGTTGTGTTAGATTCAATCAGTTTGGTCATTACACCACCCATCGTTTCGATACCCAGAGACAGTGGAGTTACGTCCAGCAACAGTACATCTTTTACTTCACCGGTCAGTACACCACCCTGGATGGCAGCACCAATTGCTACTACTTCATCAGGGTTTACACCTCTGTTTGGTTTTTTACCAAAGAATTTCTCTACTACTTCCTGGATCTTAGGAATACGGGTAGAACCACCTACCAGGATTACCTCGTCGATTTCGGAAGCGCCCATACCTGCATCTTTCAGTGCTTTACGGCAAGGCTCCAGTGTTCTTTCCACCAGGCTGTCGCTCAGCTGTTCAAATTTAGCGCGGGTCAGTTTCTTCACCATGTGTTTAGGCACGCCGTCAACAGCGGTGATATAAGGCAGGTTGATTTCAGTTTCCTGAGAAGAAGAGAGCTCGATCTTTGCTTTCTCTGCTGCTTCTTTCAGACGCTGCCATGCCATTGGGTCTTTGTGCAGGTCAACTGCTTCGTCTTTCTTGAACTCTTCAGCCAGCCAGTCCATGATCACTTTATCGAAGTCATCACCACCTAAGTGAGTATCACCGTTGGTAGATTTTACTTCAAATACGCCATCACCTAACTCCAGTACGGATACGTCGAAGGTACCACCACCTAAGTCAAATACAGCGATCTTGCTATCATGGTGTTTCTTATCCATACCGTAAGCCAGTGCAGCTGCAGTAGGTTCGTTGATGATACGGCGTACATTCAGACCAGCGATTTCACCAGCCTCTTTTGTAGCCTGACGCTGAGCGTCATTAAAGTAAGCAGGAACAGTGATCACTGCTTCGTTTACTTCCTGACCCAGATAATCTTCCGCAGTTTTCTTCATTTTCTGAAGGATCATTGCAGAGATTTCCTGTGGTGTATATAATCTGCCGTCGATGTCAATACGTGTCGTATTGTTTTCACCTCTGGCTACTTTGTAGCTCCAGTGAGGGATTTCGTTAGACACCTCGTCAAAATGGCGTCCCATGAAACGCTTCACTGACATAATAGTGTTAACAGGGTTAGTGATAGCCTGACGTTTTGCTGGGTCACCTACTTTTCTTTCCCCGTTCTTCAAAAACGCCACAACGGAAGGGGTCGTCCTACGTCCTTCATCATTTGCAATTACTACCGGCTCGTTACCTTCCATTACGGCAACGCAAGAGTTGGTAGTTCCTAAGTCGATACCTATTATCTTTCCCATAGTTTATATAATTCTCGATTGTAGTTGTAGATAGATTTGTCTTCTTTCCGCTATAAGTCAATCTTTATGCCAACGGGATATAACATGCAATTATGTCAGTCGAGGTTGTCAGTATCGTGGAGTGCCCTACCCATAAAGGTTCGGCATAGTATTTGGGCCTTCAGCGAAAATTTGACCTTATATTATGAAAAAATCTATTCTTGTTATACTGCTGGTAGCTTGCGCTGCTGCAGGAGTTAAAGCCCAAACCCTCACTTTTGGCGTGAAAGGTGGTTTAAATGTTGCCAAACTGACAAACATTGAGAATTCCCATAACAGGGCTTCTATTTATGCAGGTGGCTTTGCCAATTTTGCGCTCAATGACATGTTTGCCATTCAGCCGGAACTGCTGTATTCAGGTCAGGGATACTATTATAGAGATGTAGTGAATAATAAATATACCACTAAGCTCGGCTATATCAACATTCCTGTAATGTTCCAGGTGCACCTGGTAGATGAGTTTTTCCTGGAAGCAGGTCCTCAGGTAGGTTTCCTGGCAGGTGCAAAAGCAAAGGCAGGTAAGGTAACCGTTGATATCAAAGATCAGATGACAACGGCTGATTTCGGATTAGGCTTTGGTCTGGGGTACCAGTTCCCGATTGGCGTGGGCATAACAGCACGCTATATGTTTGGCCTGACGGACGTATATAAGAATGCTACCGAACCTCATAAGAATAGTGTTGCCAGTGTTGGTCTGACCTATACCTTCAATAAGAAGTTTAAGTTATAAAAAGATCTATTTTGATAGAAAACGCTCCCACCTGAGGTGGGAGCGTTTTTTATTTTACCTTTGCCGTTCGCAACAATGTTTCAGCATGAGTGTAGTATTTAATATAAAAACGGCTACGGCCGCGGCCATCAAGGCCCTGTTTGACCAGGATATTCCTGCACAGGATATCGCCATCAATTCTACCAAACCTGAGTTTGAGGGAGAATACACCATTCTTGTGTTCCCATTCACTAAATTCAGCCGACTGAAACCGGAAGATACTGCCGACAAACTGGGTACCTACCTGGTGGCAAATTTTCCAGACCTTATTGCTGGCTATAACGTCATCAAAGGGTTTCTAAACCTTTCCATTGCTGAAAAGTACTGGGTACAGGACCTGCAACAGCGCTTTAATAACAGAAATATTGGCAGAAAACCAGCAAATGGTAAGAAGGTGATGGTGGAATATTCCTCCCCTAACACCAACAAACCCCTGCACCTGGGTCACCTCCGCAATAACTTCCTCGGCTATTCGGTAGCAGAAATACTGAAAGCAAATGGTTACGAGGTGATCAAAGCAAACCTCGTAAATGACAGGGGGATTCACATCTGTAAATCCATGCTGGCATGGCAGATCTTTGCCCATGGGGATACCCCACAAAGCACCGGTATTAAGGGTGATCACCTGGTAGGAGACTACTACGTGAAGTTCGAATCCATCCTGAAGGAACAGACAGCTCCCATCATCACAAGGGCGCTGGAAAATGACTTCAGAGATTTCTCCGGTGAAGACCTGGACAAAATACAGAAGCTCGTCGCGGCTTCCCAGAAGCCTGAAGTAAAGGCTGATAAAGATAAGTTAGCAAAGATCAACGACGATATCAGGGAACTGGCAAGGAAACAAACGGAGATCATGCAGCAGGCCAAGATCATGCTGCAACAGTGGGAAGCCGGTAACCCTGAGGTACGCGCCCTGTGGAGCACAATGAACAGCTGGGTGTACGAAGGCTTTGACCAGACTTACAAACGCCTCGGCATCAACTTCGATAAGATGTATTATGAGAGCAATACCTACCTGTTAGGTAAAGACCTCGTAGAAGATGGCCTGCGTAAAGGAGTATTATTTAAAAAGGAGGATAACTCTGTTTGGATCGACCTCACCGCTGATGGCCTGGATGAAAAACTCCTGCTGCGCGGCGATGGTACCTCTGTATATATCACACAGGACCTGGGTACTGCCCGCCTGAAGTACGAAGACTTCCACATGGACCGTAGCGTATATGTGGTGGCCGACGAACAGAACTATCACTTCAAAGTACTGCAACTGATACTCCAGAAAATGCAGGAACCGGGTGCTGATGGTATCTACCACCTGTCTTATGGCATGGTTGAACTGCCGCATGGCCGTATGAAGAGCCGTGAAGGTACCGTAGTGGATGCAGATGACCTGATCGACGAAATGATCGTTACCGCGAAGGAAAAGACCTCTGTCGAAAAACTACACGATCTGACCGGCGACCAGCTGGATGGCCTGTATGAAATGATCGGTCTGGGTGGTCTCAAATTCTTCCTGTTGCGCGTAGATCCTAAGAAGAAAATGGTGTTCGATCCGAAAGAATCCATAGATCTCCATGGCTTTACTGCTACCTATATTCAATATGGTCATGCACGTATCAAATCAATCCTCCGCGATGTAGCGCCTGATGTCACAAAGCTGGAAGGCTACTGTCATAAGGGCAGCTTATTGCCACTGGAGAAGGAACTGATCCTGCTGAATGAGCAATATGAAACAATACTGGAAGAAGCTGCAAAGGAAATGAGCCCTTCTGTGATCGCTAACTATATCTATAACCTGACACAAACTTTCAACAGCTTCTATGCTGCGAAGGAAGATGGTATATATACTTATGCGGTAAGAAATGCGGAATCGCCTGAAAAGCAGAAACTGCGTACACAGATCATTATGCTGACGGCTAATACGATTACTGCGGCGATGAAATTGTTAGGTATTAATGTACCGGAGAAGATGTAGTCGTTGACGATATTTTACAAACGGCATTCACATTCAGGTGGATGTCGTTTTTTTTATTTTATAACCCTGCGGTGGCCTTATCACACCATAGTTGTCCCTTCTTAGTTTCTCCGTATTCAATATATGATTTACCCAGCATGAACATCACAAAAGCATTCTCCGGTTGAATGCGTAATAACTGCTCCCAGTAAGTAATAGATTGCTTATAATCTCCGTTTTGATACAGGCTCTGTGCAAGGGTTTGCAGCGCTGCCGTATCGTTCGGACGCAGGTTCAGACAGTGATAGAGATGGTGGTACCCTTTAACAAATTGTTTGGATTGCAGGCAGGCTGTACCAATGTGGAGGTAAAAATCAGCATCGCGTTCATATCCTTTTGCTACTGCTTCTTCAAAGGCCGATACGGCTTCGGCATATTGCCGGTTATTAAAGTAGATCACTCCCAACGCATAATAAAAGAGTGGCTCCTTCGGCTCCTTTTCTATGGCTGCTTTGATGGCATGCAGGTAAGAACTGTCTCCTCCGGGAGTTTCACTATGGTAATACATGATAGCTGGACATAATAACGTAGGTAGTTCCGTTTTGCATGGAATCATTCTATAACGCGTGCGACTGTAAGCAGTATGTACAGTGAGCACAGCTAACAGTAGCATACATAGGATACGGATATACAACATAGTTTCGAGTAGGTCGTAAAGATAATCAAAATCTCTCTACTCCATATCTTCTGCTGTGAATCCGAATGGCAGCAGGTGTTTGGCTGTCTTCAGTATGTATACATTTCCGCGCTGTCCGCTCATGATGATACGGATGGGTTTCTTTTGCCTGTTTTCATATTCGGTGATGGTCTGGCGACAGATTCCACAGGGTGAAATAGGCGCATCGTTCTTACCTCCGTTATGGTTGTTATAGCTCACAGCAATGGTGTCGATAGCTACGCCCGGGTAAAGGGAGCTGGCTGTGGACAGTGCAGTTCTTTCTGCACAGATCCCTACGGGGAATGAAGCGTTTTCCTGGTTAGTGCCGGGTACGGTCTGGCCGTTTTCCAATTGAATGATAGCGCCTACGTAAAAATTAGAGTAAGGTGCATAGGCATTTTCAGTCACTTTGCGGGCAGCGGCCAGCAGTTGCTGGTCTGCGGATGTGAGCTCGCTGATGTCCGAATAAGATGTGAATTCGAATGTGAATTGTTGGGTAGTCATGATTGAAATTACGAAAAAAATGCTTCTGGCCTGCAGCCGGCTAAATTCCGTGATGGTCATAGCTTAAGGCCTCGGTGGCTATCCACTTTCCATCGACTAAAAGCCAGACGATGGTGAATTTCGCCACACCAACCTGATAACGGGGTTTGCCTTTTTCTGTAACAAAGAAAGCATGCTCTCCACTTTCTATAGCCCCGTATAGCACGCCATTATTGTACAATGGGAAAACCTTGAATGTATTAGGAACCAGTTGGCGATCTATTTTATTTTCCTGTTTGCAGATGCCGTTTTCCATGCTTTTGATAAAAGCTGCTTTGCCAGATGTAATCCCCCCTTTATCGTGATAAAACCGGAAGTCATCGGCAAAGATGTCATTGTACGGAGCGAGGTTACAGGTATTGAAACCTACCTCAAATATGAGGCTATCGCCGGTTTTGATGGTTTTATAAAGCGCACTGGTATCGGAAACCTGAGCGAATAAGTGCATGCTGATAAAGCATAAGCAACAAAGGAAGGCAGCTTTCATGTGTTATTGATTTTTTATAACACAAAGAACTGAATACCGGATGGGGGCAAAAAAAAGAACTGACGAACTAAAAGAAATCGCTGACAGAAACTGCCTCAAAAGGGAAAACTACTTTAACTAAAAGAGCCAGTATCATCAAAATGATACTGGCTCTTTTGTATTCCTATGTAAGAAAGTCTACTTAATCGTTCTAAACAAACGGCTCCAGCGAATACTGCCTTTACCATAACTCATCCAGATCAACCATGCTTTACCTACGACATGATCTTCCGGAACGAAACCCCAGTAGCGGGAATCCAGTGAATTATCACGGTTATCTCCCATCATCCAGTAATAGTTCATCTTGAATGTATAAGAGTCGGCTGGCTTACCATTGATAGAGATCTGACCGTTGTTAATTTCCAGTTTGTTGCCTTCATATACACTGATAATACGATCGTAGAAGGCAATATTGGTCGCATCAATCTTCACTGTTACTCCTTTTTTAGGGATGTACATCGGACCGAAGTTATGCTCTGTCCAGTGGTAGTGTGCAGTATCATGAGGGAACACGGCTACTTCTTCAGCACTTGGATTGACGAAAGGAGCGAGGTTAGTCACTACCGGCCAGGATTTGAGGGTGGATGCTGCTGCCGGAGTCAGGTTGTACCTGTACTTAGCAGAATCGTAAGGACCATCCGTACCCGGGTCTATATCCATTTCATCCAGACGGGAAGGGTTCAGGGCATCGCCTGTAGTAGTCACCCAGTAACGACGCTCACTTTCCGGGGGAATAGGTGCCTGCTGTCCGTTGATGAATACAACACCATCTTTTATAGAGAGGGTATCGCCTGCAACACCCATACATCTCTTAATATAGTTCTCTCTTTTATCTACAGGGCGGGAAATCACGTGATTCTGCTCCCATACTGTTTCGCGGCCATAAGCACGCACCATCTGGTAGTAGCTCTGGTCCTGATTTTCAAGGGCCACAGTATCACCTTCCGGGAAGTTGAACACCACTACATCATAGCGTTTTACATCGGAGAAACCAGGTAAACGTCTGTATTTCCAATGTACTGCTTCTGAATAGGCTTTGGAATATTTTGTAAAAGGCAGGGTGTGATGGGTAAAAGGTACTGCCAGTGGCGTCATGGGGATACGGGGGCCGTAACTGATCTTGCTTACGAACAGGAAGTCATTCACAAGCAGCGTTTTTTCCATAGACGGGGTAGGAATAGTGTATGCCTCAAAAATAAAAGTGCGGATCAAGGTAGCAGCGATGATAGCGAATATGGCTGCATCAAACCACTCTCTTACGGCAGATTTTTTCTTCTTTGGCTGACCCTCGTTATTCTTTTTCCAAAAAGCCAGGTTCATTCAGATGGTGTTTAAGATAGTTAATTTTACAAATATAATATTCTGTTGTTTGCAAGCTACTGAATAACAGATAAAAGTTTTCTTAAAATATTTTAATTGGTGCTAGTTCAGCTCGTTTTTTAGTATGTCGCTGATCTCCTTTGCCCTGTTATAAACCATGAAATGGCCCCCGTCGGGAATCACGTAATCCGCCTTGACAGTGGTGATAGGCAGGGTAAGGTCTTTGCCCCCATGAATATGGACCAGTGGAGAAGGCACGTCTTCATTTTCCCAGCCAATGAGGATCTTTATGGCCCAGCGGAGATATACAAAATCGGTATGCTTCACATAATCCAACAATAGTTCCTTTTCTGCAGGTGATTCTGCCTTCAAAAAGAAGGGTATGATCAGGTCCCGGTGTTTCCCAAAGAGAATGGCATCTGGCAAAGCCAGTAAAGCCAACAGGCGGGTACGTCGTACCAGGTTAAAATAAAGGGGGCGTTCGGCGGTGGTTTTGATACTGCTGATCAGGATCACTTTGCTCACAGGGCGCTGCCGGGCTATTTCAACTGACAATATTCCACCCATCGATACGCCGACAAGGGTAATATCTTCATCAGCAGGAATGTGGGCAGTCATACGGGAGGCATAGCTGGCAAGCGATTCATCCGGCAATGGGGTGAGCCAGGGAATGAAATGAAGGGTATACTGATCCGGGAAAGTGATGTTCTGAAACACCCGTTCATCGGAGCCCATACCGCTCAGCAAGTACAGATGTTTTGACATGGGAATAACAATTGGAAAAAACGCTTCCACCTATACGGCAGAAGCGTTTTAAAATATTATTATGCATTCACTTTCTTCTTATCTCTCGCGGGAACTACATAATCAACCACATCTTCGGTGGTGATGGTCTTACCTGAAAGGATCACCAGGCGTGCTACCACGTTGCCCAGTTCACGGATGTTACCGGACCAGTTGTGATTCTGGAGAGCTTTCATGGCCTCCTTGTCAATACTTTTTTTCGCCATACCGTATTCCTGACAGGCACTTTCGAGGAAGTGTTCTACCAGGGCAGGGATATCGTCACGACGATCGTTCAGGGAAGGAACGTGAATCAGGATCACGCTCAAACGGTGATACAGGTCAAGACGGAAGTTCTTGTCTTCCACTTCTTTCAGCAGGTCTTTGTTGGTAGCAGCTACCACACGCACGTCCACGCTGATTTCCTTATCGCCACCTACACGGGTGATCTTGCCTTCCTGGAGAGCACGGAGTACCTTGGCCTGTGCGCTGAGGCTCATATCGCCAATTTCATCGAGGAAGAGGGTACCGCCGTTCGCCTGTTCGAATTTACCGATACGTTGCTTTACGGCAGAGGTGAAGGAACCTTTTTCGTGACCAAAGAGCTCACTTTCTATCAGTTCGCTGGGAATAGCCGCACAGTTTACCTCTACGATAGGGCCAGCAGCACGGTGGCTACGCTCATGGAGCCAGCGGGCTACCAGTTCCTTACCTACCCCGTTTTCACCTGTAACCAGTACACGGGCATCGGTAGGTGCCACCTTTTCGATGGTTTCTCTGATCTTCAGGATAGGAGCTGACTGGCCGATCATTTCCTGCGTTCTGTTCACTTTGCGGCGGAGCACCTTGGTTTCAGCAACAAGGGTACTTTTATCCATCGCGTTGCGCAGGGTGACTAACAACCTGTTCAGATCCGGTGGTTTGGAGATATAATCATATGCTCCCTTCTTTACGGCATCTACCGCTGTATCGATATTGCCATGGCCTGACACCATCACAATAGGAACATCCGGATTGGCTTCTTTTGCTTTCTCCAGAAATTCCAGCCCATCCATTTTGGGCATTTTAATATCGCAAAGAACCGCATCATACTGCTTGTCTTTGAACATCTTAAAGCCTTCCGCGCCATCAGCAGCTTCGTCTACTTTGTACCCTTCATAGCTTAAGATCTCCGACAGTGTTTTGCGGATACTCTTTTCGTCATCAATTATCAGAATGTTGGCCATATCTTGGTTTTAGTGAACAACAGGCAAAAATAATATAAAAATGGATTGGGTAACAAATCCCCTTTTGGGTGCCGGGGAAGATTCGGGGTTTTATTTTTCTCCGAAAAATACAATTGTATCTCTCCACTTTACAATTCAAATTGATAATTATCTACTACTTTTATGGACTTTTCCGTAATTTCAGGAAATAGGAAGATTCACTATAGGCCTGTAATTCACTTGCATATGCAACAACTTTTAGAAGAATTAAGGAGGAGGCATCAGCAGGCAGCTGCGACAGCCTATCCCTCGACAAGCGCGGTAAACGATTTTGCGAATAACTTCATCAACTGGCTCTTTCCCGAATATCAGGGGAAAGTAATGCCAGACATCGTCTTGTTAGAAGAATACGCACACATGTTGCAAAATGAATTGCAACACCTTTTACAACCCATGCAACCACAATTGCCTGCAGATGCTGCAAAGCTGAGCCAGCAGTTTATGGCACAGGCGCCAGATATTTATGATGCACTGAATAAAGATGCAGAGGCTTTGTTGCAGGGAGACCCCGCAGCCACCTGCCTTTATGAGGTGATCAGGGCATATCCCGGGTTTCATGCAATTGCATTTTACCGGGTTGCACATGCTTTACATAGATTAAATGTTCCCCTCCTGCCCCGTATGATTACAGAGCAGGCACATAGCCGTACCGGCATAGACATCCATCCATCTGCGGTGATCGCTCCTTACTTCTGCATGGACCATGGCACAGGTATCGTTATTGGTGAAACCACCGTAATCGGTGCACATGTGAAACTCTACCAGGGGGTGACGTTGGGTGCTTTGAGTGTGGATAAGGACATGGCCAGGAGCAAAAGACATCCGACCATCGAAGACCATGTGGTAATCTACGCAGGAGCCACCATTCTGGGTGGAGATACCGTGGTAGGTCATCACAGCATTATCGGTGGTAATGTGTGGCTGATCAAGAGCACGGAACCTTTCAGCAGGATTTACTACAAGGCTGATGGGAGTATGAACACTGTGAACGTGTGATAAAACTATAAAACTGATGCAAGGAAAAGGAATTTTGGACCTGGTAGGCAACACGCCTATGGTGACGCTGAAGAACATCAGCGCCAATCCAAATGTGACCATTCTGGCAAAGCTGGAAGGCACTAATCCGGGAGGTAGTGTGAAGGACAGAGCGGCTTATGGCATGATCAAAGGCGCCATGGACAGAGGAGAACTGAAACCGGGTATTAAATTGATAGAAGCAACCAGTGGCAATACAGGCATTGCACTGGCCATGATAGCCAGCCTGTTTGGTGTAGAAATAGAACTGGTGATGCCGGAAGATGCAACCCGCGAAAGGGTGCTCACCATGGAAGCTTTTGGAGCAAAGGTGATCCTTACCCCGAAAGAGCAGTCTATGGAAGGGTCTATTGACTACGCCAATGCACAGGTAGCGAAAGGCGGATATCATATGCTGAACCAGTTCGGTAACCCGGACAACTACGGCATGCACTATAAAACTACGGGGCCGGAGATCTGGAGAGATACGCAGGGTACGGTGACACACTTTGTAAGTGCGATGGGTACGACGGGCACGATCATGGGAGTATCCAAGTACCTGAAAGAGGTAAATGAGGCAGTGCAGATAGTGGGTTGTCAGCCTACGGATGGGTCTAAGATTCCGGGTATTCGTAAATGGCCGGAGGCATATTTGCCAAAGATCTTTGACAGGCAGCGGGTGGATAGAATAATGGATATAGCGGAAGAAGAAGCGAGGATAATGACGAGGAGATTGGCAAAGGAGGAGGGTGTGTTTTGTGGAATGAGCAGTGGTGGTGCGGTGTCAGCTGCGGAAAGATTGTCAAGGGAATTGGAGAGTGGAGTGATTGTTTGTATAATATGTGATAGAGGGGATAGGTATTTGTCGTCTGACTTATTTGGTTGATAACAGATTGATCAAGCTAAAGCACTTTAAATGCGCTGTTAGCGCTTCATTCTGTTTTCCTGATCTGATTTTTTTGGTTTAAAATAAAAAAGCCGCCTCAATTGAGACGGCTTTTTCTATTTCCCTGAAATAAATTACTTCTTCATGTACATTACTTCCTTCACCAGCTTCACAGTTCTTTCTACATCAGGCAGATATGCTTTCACCAGGTTAGGTGCATAGTGCATAGGAGCATCGGCAGCGGTGATACGACGGATTGGAGCATCCAGGTAGTCGAATCCTTCTTTCTGAATTCTGTAAGAGATCTCAGAAGAGATGCTGGAGAATGGCCACTGTTCTTCAACGATCACCAGGCGGTTCGTCTTTTTAACAGACTCCAGAATGGTGAACCAGTCCAGCGGACGGATAGTGCGGAGGTCAATTACCTCAGCCTCAATACCTTCCTTAGCCAGTTCTTCAGCTGCACCCAGTGCAACCTTCATCATTTTATTGAAAGATACGATGGTAACGTCTTTACCAGCGCGTTTGATATCAGCCTTACCGATAGGGATGATGTACTCTTCTTCAGGTACTTCGCCCATATCACCGTACATCTGCTCACTTTCCATGAATACAACCGGGTCGTTGTCACGGATAGCCGCTTTCAGCAGACCTTTAGCATCGTATGGGTTAGATACAGAGATAACTTTTAAACCTGGAATATTTGCATAGTAACTTTCAAAAGCAGTGGAGTGCTGAGCACCCAGCTGACCAGCGGAACCGTTAGGGCCACGGAATACGATCGGGCAACCTACCTGTCCACCACTCATAGCGAGCATCTTAGAAGCAGTATTCAGGATCTGGTCCAGGGCTAGTACGGCAAAGTTCCAGGTCATGAATTCCAGAACAGGACGAAGTCCGTTCTGAGCAGCACCAACACCGATTGCGGTGAAACCCAGCTCGGCAATAGGGGTATCTATCACTCTTTTTTCCCCAAATTCATCCAGCATTCCCTGGCTAACTTTATAGGCTCCGTTATATTCGGCTACTTCCTCTCCCATCAGGAAAACCCGCTCGTCACGGCGCATTTCTTCCTGTAAGGCTTCTCGTAAGGCTTGTCTGAAAGCTATCTGACGCATGCTGTTACTCTTAAAGTTTGAAAGATAATTGCCTTTGCTTTTACAAAGGCAGGGGCAAAATTATCGTTTAATGGTGAAAAAAGCAAAGATTAATTGCCTACGGCGACACCTAAGCTTTTCTATATAAATAATACACATATATTATATATATTAGCTGCGAATATCCTTACCTATGTTTACCTTAACAGTCCTATCTATCTGCTTTCTGGCAGCTGTTTCCTGCAAGATCAAAAAGGTGAAAGCGCCCGTGATCACCCAGCTCATGTGGTACTTCCATCTCTCTATGTTATTTTTTTCTATCCTCTGCGTGATCCTGCTTATCAGTGGCTATGGTTTTAAGGGTACCTACACCGAAAGGGTATTTTTCACCTTGTATGCTGGCTCTGCTATCATATTATATGGTCTCACCCAACCAGAGGTATCCGGCAAACGGGTTTACCTGGCTTCATTTTATGGATTCCCATTTGTGCTGGCCGCCGGGTTACTCCTTCCTCCGCTGCGTACACTGGCCGTAATTATGGGTTTAGGATTATTGTCGGATGCAAAACTGGAAAGATACCGGATAGATGACGATTTTGCCCTGCAGACAAAAAGTATCGATATTATCGACAGGCATCCCAGCTTTAGCCTGGTACAGGATAAATACTATTTATTTGAGAAGATCACCAGTGATGTAATTATGCCGGAACGGAATGTGCTGGGGGTAAAGATGGAAAAAAGAGGCAGGGATAGCGTATGGTTGCACCTGAATATGGTGGAGGATGCAGGAAAAGTAGCCAAACTGGATACTACCTTAAGTTTGTATAGATAAGAAGAGCGGCCTTACAGCCGCTCTTCTTATTTTAAAGGCTTTCTATGATAATGGCACTCGCCCCTCCTCCCCCATTACAAATTCCGGCCACACCATATTTTGCATTATTTTGATGCAGGATTGAATTCAATGTCACGACTATTCTCGCCCCACTACAACCAACCGGATGCCCCAGGGCTACCGCACCCCCCCATACATTCACCTTCTTCATATCCAGCCCAAGGTCCCGCTGATTAGCGATCGGTACACAGGAAAATGCCTCATTGATTTCTGCGTAATCCATCTGATCGATGGTCATACCTGCTTTCTTCAGTGCATTATTCACCGCCTTTACCGGGGTGGTGGTAAACCATTCGGGGGCCTGCGAGGCATCTGCAAAACTGATAATCTTTGCCAGCGGTTTAAGCCCCAGCTCTTTCAGCTTTTCACCACTTACCAGCACCACGGCAGCAGCCCCGTCATTGATATTGGAAGCATTTGCAGCTGTGATAGTACCGTCTTTCTGGAATGTGGGTTTTAGTGTAGGGATCTTTTCGAAGTTAACTTTTTTATAATCTTCATCTTCGGCGACTGTAACGACTGTTTTTCCGGGGATTTCTACTGGAATGATCTCATTTTTAAAATATCCTTTCTCAAAGGCGGCGGCTGCGAGCTTATAACTGCGCGAGGCATATTCATCCTGCTCTTCCCGCGATATTTTATATTCAGTGGCACAGATCTCTGCGGCATTGCCCATGTGAAAATCCTTGTAAGGGTCCCAGAGGCCATCGCGGATTATGCCATCCGACAAAGTTCCATGTCCCAGTTTATACCCATTCCTGGCTTTGTCCAGGTAATAAGGTACAGCACTCATATTTTCCATTCCACCAGCTACGACCACGTCATTATCTCCCAGCATAATACTTTGTGCACCCAGCATGATCGATTTCATACCTGAAGCACACACCTTATTAACAGTGGTACAAGGCACCGTATTGGGTAATCCTGCATAGATACTTGACTGATTGGCAGGTGCCTGTCCGAGGTTGGCACTCAATACATTGCCCATAAATACTTCATTGACAGCACTTGCTGCCACACCGGCCTTTTCCAAAGCTGATTTGATTACAATTGCTCCCAATCGGGTAGCTGGCAGGGTCGACAAGGCGCCATTAAACGAGCCTATGGGGGTACGCACAGCGGCGACAATAAATACGTCTTTCATTCCGTGAATATTTTATTTTGTTTTGGCGATAACCAAATATAACGGAATTTCGGAAACGGGAGCCGATCTGCTTATTTGAGAGCAGCGTAACCAGGGACATGGTCATGGCTTTACTTTTCTATCAAAACCGATATCCAAACTTCACACAAACCGGTACATACCCATACTGATTAGGTTTCAGATAATCGAATTTATTAAAGAAACCACCGTCAGTAGTTTCATAGGTACTATGGCTTCTATTTTCAATATACCTCTTTCTCTCTTCTGACCGGCCCGGAAAAGTCTTCCATTTACCACCTATTCCCATATACACTTCCAACGCCAACCTGTGCCTGTCACCATCCAGGTACTTCTTAAACCCAAACAAAAATGCATATCCTATCAACTGTTTTTTTTCGAACGTCGTTCTGCCTGCTGACAAATCCGGCCCTCCTCCCAACCCGTTATCCAGCTTAGAAGTATACGCTTTATAATGCACCCTTGTAAACACCCCACCAATCCCTACAAAGGGCATGATCTTATGATGCTTAGGGATGAAATAATATTTAATATCCGGCTGAAAACGGAAACCATAATGGTTAAAGTCATCAGCCATTATAAGATTATAGGCCACCCATGTGCCCTGCAAACCCACCTCCAGGTGTTTGGTGAACCTGTACTCTGCCCATAAAGAAGGCCCCGCATCCTCTTCCAGCAGGGAAAGGAGATTCGTACCTATTGTCAGCCCCTGCTCACTGGGAGCCGGTGGTCTCGGATCCGGTGCTTTAGCTGGTCTATAGTGATCCTTCAATCTCGCTTTTCGAATCAATGCTGCCTTTGTTCCGGCAGTGGGCGGCTCCTGAGCCATTCCATGCAATGCTAGCATGAGGGTTGTCCAAATAAGTAAAGATCTCTTCATAATTAAAAACGATATCCAAATCTGATTTTATAGGGTACATCCGGCATAAAACCATCTGTTTCTAACAATGCTTCACGTCCGCGTTTTACACTACCTTCAGGTGGACGCTGCACAAAGTGAGTTTCTTTCCACCTAAAACCTAACCCCGCGGAGATCTCCATATAAAACCGCTCTTTCTTTCCTCCAAAGGTAGATTGTACACCAAATCGTCCCCCCATGGCAAACACCTGTTTCTGCCGTTCCAAAGACCTCAGTTCCTGATATACTTCCATGTTATCCTCATAATGAGGTATGATGTAATCTTCGTACGAATTCACCTGCTTATACAAAGCCTGTACAGCGAAAAACCATTTATAACGCTTCCTGCTTCCAGGAATAAAAAACTTGACATCCGGGGTAAAACGAAAACCATGATTCTGTGCTTCGTAGTCCAGCAGACTGTATAAAATCCACTGCCCTTCCAGCGATACACTGATGTTGTTTTTAATACGGTATTCCACTCCTAAAGCTGGTCCACCATCCATTTCTGAAAATGATGGAACATTGATAAATACACGCATGCCCGTAAGAGACGATTGCGCCTTCGCTACCATTATGCTAACCGTCAGAAATATAATAGCGTAAAATTTTTTCATAATTCAGTATTAGTTTGCAAGCTGTGAAATCAATACAGGGTTCTGCGGATCTGTGATGTCATAACAATCCAATGAATTCATGGCCCGTGCAAACAGTTTATTGCCTGCTATCTGCAGCTGGTAATACCCCTGGCTGGTAACGGTGTTTTTGGCGCTGATAGTAGCCAGATCCACTATTATCAATTCTTTGTTATCATCAGAGATATATAACGTCTGCTCATTTGCCACCATGGATTTTACATGCTGAGCAGCGATGGAACCGGCATATACTGTCGTGTTGGTACTGCTGATATTGAAGATCCTTACGCTATTATCAACACTCTCACCGGTGCAGGAATAACCTGGTTTATCAGCTACGAATGCTTGATCGCCATTCAAAGCCACCTTATTACAGCTACCCCACATCCAATTGATACCAGATTGATTGAAAGTGCCTGCTGTAATATCAAATACATTTGTTCCATAATAATTGTCCTGACAGACTACAAGGTGCTGCTTAAACATGTACAAGGTATCTATCCCTGCACGCATATGTTCACGGCCTGTTTCCACGGGATTGGCAGGTTGGGAAATATCATAACTGACTAAGTTATCATTATCGGCGATGTACATATTATTGCCATCGATCACGATGCCTGCCTGTGCCACTGTTTTATAAGGCGCTACATAGCGATAATTTACAGGCGTAGAGGTAGACATCAATAAGGGTGCTAACAGAAAGAATAGGTAGCGTATGTAAATTTTCTTCATTGTCTACGGCATTTTGCAGAGGTTCCGGGAATATTTTCATTCAGTCTCCAGGCTACGATAGTGCCTTTGGTGGTGTCGGCGCATATAAATAATACACCCATAAATGGCGGGTAATCGTTCAGGTGCCAGGCTTGTGAAATACGGCCTGCTTCCTGCATATTATTAAAGCTATTCAGGTGAATAGTCACCAGGTCGTCGTAGTTACTGACATATAGGTAGTCTCCTTTTATAGCGGCCGCGCGGAAACCGGGAATGCTGATGAACGCCAGCTTTTTAGGATTGGCTGCATCCTGGTAAGAGATGACATGTAAACCGGAGTCTTTTTCTTCTTCCAGCACATAATTTCCTGCAATGTAGAGGTTTCCTCCGTGAACGGTGATACGGGGTGGTAGAAAACGAACCAGCTTTGTGTTAGGGTCTGCATTATAAATGGGTTCGTAGGGGGTCGAACTGGTGTCCCATTCATTGTCCGTCCTACAGGCATTTAAGAATAACAGTCCCCCGAACAAGGTACAGAATAACAGTCGGGTAGGCATAAAGATTTTTAATTAAAGCGAAATATAGGGGCCGAAAGTTACTTTTAATGGGGGCATTAACATCTTTTTAACCGGATGGGAGTCTGCTATTTTCCTTTCAAAACATTCCAATTCCCCGACGTTACGATAGTAACTATGGGGAATTGGGAAGGAACCCACGGCGGGGCTTAATTAATTTAACATGATAAGACTGGATAACTGCGTAAAAAAAAATGCTCCCGCATAAGGCAGGAGCATTTTCGTTTGGCGGGGGATAGACTAAATCACCATCCTGTGTTATTTGGCAATGCTGCCGAATTCACAGAAATTTCGGACTGTGGAACAGGCCAGAGATAATCACGCGGATTGGAGAAATTCCTGGTTTCTATTACAATGTTTTTACCGTAGTCTGCACGGCTTGCATCGTAATTATTCAGGATACCATGCGCAACACCTGGCATTACAGTCTCAGCAATTTTCCAGCGACGAATGTCGAAAATGCGGTTATCTTCCATTGGGAACTCAACATGTCTTTCACGACGTACCAATTCTCTCATTGCTTCCTGTGTAGGAGCAGTAGCTGCTGTAACAGCTGGCATATTTACTCCCGGACGCTGTCTTACCAGGTTGATTGCATCGTATACAGACTGATCGATCTGATTCAGTTCGATCTTTGATTCAGCATAAATCAGCAATACTTCTGCATAACGCATCAGCACCATGTCATTGTAAGAATTACTGTCCCAGTTACCATCAATATCAGCAGGTACATATTTCCTGTAATAATAGCCAGTCAATGAAGCATTGTTTTTACCCAACGCATCCAGACCATTCTTATTCGTTACGTCAATTGTTACACCATTCAGCACATCACCCGGAGTGATTACTACCATTTTTAAACGAGGGTCACGATTTGCGAAAGGATGTGCAGGATCATACAGCGTAGACTGATCAATCGTCTTACCATCTGTACATTCAAAGGCATCTACCAGTGACTGCAAAGGCAGAACCTGTGACCAGCCACCCATTGACGGACCACCTACCCAGGTAGCCAGTGAGTTTGCTTTTGTACTTTTTACATACCCGGCGGTTAAGATCAGTTCCAGACTATTCTTGTTAGTTCCATTAAACAGACTGTTGTAATTCGCATCAATTTTGTAGTATCCCAGATCCATCACTGCCTTAGCAGCAGTTGCAGCATCTGCATAGTTACCTTCGTACAGCAGGGTACGGGCTTTCAGTGCCAGTGCAGCACCGCGGGTAATTCTGCCCTGATCGGAAGAGCCATAGGATATTGGCAGTGCCGGTGCAATGGCATCCAGTTCCTCTACAATCCATTTTGCGATGGTAGCACGAGGTGTGCGTGGAATTGCGAATTCACCTACAGCGGGCGTATGATCCCTGAATACGACATCACCATACAGGCCGATCAGCTGCTGATAAGCATATGCTCTGAGAAAGCGGGCTTCACCTTTCAGGCGTGCTTTCAGATCAGCATCCATTGTCACCCTGTCAATATTACCTGTCACATCATTGCAGGTTGCAATCATGCGGTATAAGTTGCTCCAGAAGTTGGCAAAAGTACCGGTGCTGATAGAACCACTTCCGTTTCCCACCAGCCTTACATCACTTGGCCAGTCGCTCCAGCTGTAACTATCATCTGTAGCACAGGAAATGAAGATACGGTTATCCACATCACCCAGACGGGTATAACAATTGTTCACAGCATTGGTGGCATCTGTAGCAGTTGCCCAGTAAGTTGCCTGGCTGGTGCTGGATTGTGGCTGATCATCCAGTTGCTTATTACAACCGGCAAATGCAATTCCACCCAGCATTATTAAGATCGATAATTTCTTCATGGTTGACTAAGTTTAGAATGACACATTTAATCCGAAAGTGAAGGTTTTTACCTGAGGGTAATACCTGCTGTCATTTGGTGTTTCCGGATCTATATCACTTGGCAGAGAAGAGAAAGTAAGCAGGTTGGAACCACTTACAAATACACGGCATCTGTCAAATCCTGATTTACCCAGTATGTTTGAAGGCAGAGAATAACCCAGCTGAACGTTCTTCAGACGCAGGTATGCGCCACTTCTTACCCAGTAGGAAGAAGCCTGATAGTTCTGTGTGGTTCTCAGCAATCTTGGGAAAGCAGCACCTGTATTTGTTGTGGACCAGCTATCCAGGTGTTCTTCTCTGAAGTTACCATCGTTGGAAATAGGTGCCCGCTCAATTGGCATCGTCATGATATCGACTTTACCTACACCCTGGAAGAATGCAGAGAAGTCAAAGTGCTTGTATGATGCACCCAGGTTGAAACCATATGTAAAGCGTGGCATTGTATTACCCAGATAAACGACATCACCGCCTTTGTTATCCAGTGCTTTGGTGATAGTACCATCACCATTGATGTCTTTGTACATCAGGTCACCAGGGCCGGTAGTACCTTCTGTCTGCTTTGCGTGTGACGCCACCTGTTGTTGTGTCTGGAAAATGCCTTCTGATTTATAACCATACAGTGCATTGATAGGCTGCCCGGTTACATAACCTGTATAAATACCATTGTTATCAGCTTTGATCACATCTGTACTCTTTACATCCAGGATCTTGTTTTTCACATCAGAAATGTTGAAACCAACATTGTATTTAAAGCCTTTATCGCCAATGGTACTATGATAATTCAGTCCCAGTTCCCATCCTATGTTCTGTACTTTGGCCGCATTCATAGCAGCAGGGTCCAGACCTATAGAAGGTGGTATAGGCAGTGTCATAAGGATGTTCTTTGTCGTTCTGTTATACCAGTCGAAAGTCACATCCAGGTGTTTCAGCACGGTCGCATCCAGGCCAATGTCAGTCATAGTAGAAGTCTCCCATGTCAGTCCACTGTTTGGATAAATGGAGATGCCTGCAGTTGGATTCAGCACACCACCGAAGGGATAACTGCCATAGCCATAGGTAGTCTGATAAGGATAATTATAAGAAGTAGGATCTGTGCTTATAACTACTCTGTCATTACCCAACTGTCCCCATGAACCACGTACCTTCAGGTCATTCAGCCAGTTTACATCCTGCATAAATGATTCCTGAGAGACTCTCCAACCCAGGGAGAAAGAAGGGAAGGTACCCCACTTCTGACCTTCTGGGAAACGGGAAGAACCATCGCGACGGATGTTTGCTTCGAACAGGTATTTCTCATCGTAGTTATAGTTCAACCTGCCAAAGAAGGATACCAGGTTATATTCCATACCATAACCTTTCACGTTCTGACCGGTCTGCTCACCACCATTCAATTGTGAGGTACCTGTAGCCAGATTCTTTCTAAAACCATACAGATAGTCAGTTGTTTCATTTAACTGAGAAGCACCGCCTAACAGTTTGAAATAATGTTTACCTAATTGTTTGGTGTATTCTGCCAATCCCTGGAAGTTTTTAAACCAATAGCCCTGTGCTTCTTTGGTCAGGGAATTCTGACCTAACGGAAGGATAGTGGAATTAGCCAGATTAAGCGGATCAGTTTCGTAATTCAGAATTTTCTCACGTTGACTGTTGTAATCGGATTGGTAGTTTACTGCTGCGGTACCTGTCAGTTTTAAACCTTTCACAAGTTCATACACACCTTTGAAGTTACCGGAGAACAGATTGCTCTTATAGTTGTACAAACCACCTTCTTCCTGTAACCGGATTGGGTTCTGGCCACCTCTTACAATACCCCACAGACCACTTTTATATTTGTTTACGGTAAGTGGATTGATCACAGCACCCTGGCCAAACTGATACCATGCGGAACCAGCTATCCCCTGTGGTTCGTTTCTGTCACTCAGGCGGGCAGCGATGTCTGCACTGAAAGTCAGTTTTTTCGTCACATTGATATCTGTGTTCAATCGAACAGTGATCCTGTTAAAGTCCATGTTCTGAATCAGACCTTTCTGATCGAAATAGTTAGCGGAGAAGTGGTATTTCACATTCTCGGAACCACCTGCTATGCCCAGGCTATGTTCCTGTTGAAATCCGCTACCGGTCAGGATTTTTTTCAACCAGTAGTTATCGGGATAAAGGTCTGTATTACGGTTAGGGTCATCGTAGGCCGCAATCTGCGCATCTGAATACATGGCTGCAGCACCACTATTGAGAGCGGTCTGGTTCACCAGTTTCATGAAGTCCTTTGCATCTACATATTTTGCAAGACGGGCAGGATTCTGCCAGCCGAAATAGTTGGTATAGTTCACTTTTGCTTTACCAGTACTACCTCTTTTGGTTGTAATGAGGATTACACCGTTTGCTGCTCTTACACCATAAATGGCAGCGGCAGCAGCATCTTTCAGTACAGAATAGGTGGCGATATCATTGGCATCTACATCGTTCATGCTCATTTGCACACCATCTACCAATACTAATGGATCTGTATTGTTGAAGGTACCGACACCACGAATTTTGATTGTACCCTGGTCTGCACCCGGCTGACCGGAACCTGTAGTTACAGTAACTCCCGGAGCTACCCCCTGTAAGGCTGTAGACACCTGCCCTACAGGCTTAGCACTGATTTCCTTCCCATCAATTGCTGTTATAGCACCAGTGAGGTTTACCTTTTTCTGTGTACCATAACCTACCACAACAACTTCGGACATACTTGTTACATCAGAAACGAGTCTGATAGAAAAGTTAGTAGTACCGTTTACAGGCACTTCCTGTTTTACATATCCTATAAAGGAGAATTCGAGTATTGCATTTGCATCAGGTACATTCAGTTTCCATGCGCCATTGGCATCGGTAGTAGTACCAGTGGTAGTACCTTTCACCAATATGGTAACACCGGGAATAGGCTGGCCTTTGTCGTCAGTTACGACACCCGTAATGGGAATGGCTCTGAGCGCACTGCTGGTGATTGTTTCGGGGGAGATGGATGAAGCGATAACATTTATATCGCGGTTGGAGGTAGTAGGCGTAGCCGGTTCATCATCCTGTGCAAAGATGATATAGAAACCGTCTCCGAGTTTTTTATAACGCAGTTTATTGGGAACGGTGATAGATTTCAGCTCCTCTTCAATGGAATTGGTGCTTTCTTCTACGTTCGACAACTGCAATTTGGCCAGCTTACTTTTGTACATGAAATGTACATTGTATTTGAGCTCCAGTTTGTCCAGAACTGTCTTCAGCGATTTTGTCTGCGTTCTTTCGAATGGTGCAGTGCCGGATTTCCCCAGCATAGCCAGGTCCTGGGCACTGGCAGGCATGTTATTTAAACATACCATGCCCATAGCCGCCATAAAGGCACTAACGAACTTGTTCATGTGAGTGTGGTTTGTGTTACTTTACCTAAAAGTCATAGGAAGTCCTGCTCCGTTATTTAGCGGATAGTGCTACGGCCTTTAAGCATAAAATAAAATTAAAAGCGCTGTTATGTTTGTATGCTGTTGTACACCAACATACTCCTCTTACGGCATTGGTTGTTTTTACTACTCTTTTTCTATTATTATCTTGTTGTTTTCCTTTGTAATCTTTACATGAAATAGTTCCGATAAGCCATCCAGCAACATGTCCATTTGCTGGCCGGGTACAGTGCCCGTGAACTGCTGGCGTAACAGAGAGGAGTCCCTTATCTCTACTGATACACCATAGGTATCTTCCAGTTGCTGGGCCAGCTGGGCAAAAGTGGCGTTTTCAAAATGGAGGTTGCGCTTAGTCCAGGAAGTATAGGTCAAAGTATCTGTATGCTTCCTCTGCACAGTCTTCTCCTGTTGTTTGAATTCAACCAGATCACCTGGCTGCATAACGATTGACTTTTCAGGTTCTTTACTGCTATGCAGGCGAACTTTACCAGAATTGAGCACTACCTGCATACGACCATGTCTGTCGATGAGATTAAATGTAGTACCGAGTACTTCTACCTGCATCCGGCTGGCGGTATTGACCAGAAAAGGACGTGGAACGGGTGTAGGGTGAACGGAGAACCAGGCCTCTCCTTCTATCCACACTTCCCTGTTTTTCGCGTGTTTCCAATTATCATAGTAGCGTAAAGTACTGTTGGCATTCAGGGTAATCACCGATTGGTCGGGTAATACGACAGTACGCAGTTCTCCATAAGCTGTATGAATTACTTTCAACTGTTGAAATTGATAAAAGGATACTCCAGCATAGGTCATCACTATCAATCCTGCGGTGACAGCGGCTACTTTCAGCATAGTGTAGATGCGACGGCGTGGTTTGTAGGAGATCGTATTCATAACGTTTTCGTACAGTGCCGGTGATGCCGTTACATCACTTCCTTTTCCTTCTTCCAGGTCCTGCATAATCGATTCTTCCAGGTACCGTTTACCATCATCCGTAGAGAACCATTCCAGTACCATCCGATATTCTTCGGGTGTACATTGATCCTGTCTGAACTTTTGTAAAAGATGCTGGTCGATAAGCGGCTTCATATTAGTACTACACCTGAAGTTTAAGAAAGTATTATGCCTGATGAAAAAAAAGTTTGTAAACGATTACCACGAAGGTAAAAAGAAGCTTTAAAACAGACTTGAGGGTTTTGCTGGCTTGTGAATACTGGAACTTAACTGTATTGATACTCAGTCCTAAACGTTGAGCTACTTCCTCGTTGGAGAGCCCCTGCTCTGATTTCATTTTAAAGATATGTTTCTTTTGTGCGGACAGGCTGTTGATAGCAATATCTACTGCCTTTTTATAATCGTTGAATATAATAGCGGATTCGGTTTCCTGGTGAATTTCGCCTGCATTGTAAGAGATCTCATAGTTTTTGACAAGCATGCGCTTGTTGTTTCTGATGAGGTTCAGGATATGGAACTTCAGTGTTTTAAACAGGTAATTGCGAACACCCTGCAACGGATCAAGGCTTTCTCTGTGTGTCCACAGTCTGACGAAAGTTTCATGCACGGCATCTTCAGCGGCAGCAGCGCTTTTTAAGTACCTGAATGCTACGCTGTACAGTAATTGGTGATAGGTAGCATACAGTTCCTCAAATGCGGAGTGATCGCCGTTCTTCAGACGCGTGGCCAGAATATGATCGGTGTTGATTATTGATTCCATTCCGTGATAGATAAAATTAGGCTGGTTATGGAACTTAATTAAATGTAAAATTACCCATTACAGGTATTTTTTTATCCGCAATAGGATTTCAGGATTGATTATAAACGTATTACTCTCATTTTGTTTTTTGCTTCAAAAAGAAACCGCCGTTAATCGCTTCCACGATTAACGGCGGTAAAATTGGCCTGCGGCCTGCTTGAATTATTTCTTATTGAAGTACGATTGTCAATGATTTTCTTGTACCATAACCAGACACCTCTACAATGTAGAATCCTTTTGGCAATTCGGATAATTCCAGCAATTGCTGTTGCTGACTGGTAATAATTGTATACACGACAGCGCCTTGTGAGTTGTATACTTTCACAGTTACTTTCTGTGTGAGCGGATAACCAAATTTCAAATACACCGGCCCAGCAGAAGGATTGGGATATGCACTCACCGTGTTGTTTCCCAGTGAGACATTCGTAATCGCTGTGATGACTACTGCACGGGCATCGGAAAGACTGGTGCAACCAGCGCCATTCAATGCAGCTACCTTATAAGAACCATTTGCTCTTGCACGGATAGCATCATTTGTAGCACCGGATATTGCTACATCATCTTTGTACCATTGTAAATTATAAATACTGCTGGTGAAAAGGCTATCGCCTACTTGTGTAATGACAGGTTGTGCAGGCTGATTGGTAATAGTAAAAGTACCAGACCAGTTAGTCGTATCAGCGGGAGAGCTGGATATGACTCTTACCGTATAGTTGGAAGCACATGCCAGTGAATCTGGTATAGCTACAGACAAGCTGGTAGGATCAGTCCCTTTTATTGTGCCCAGGCTAATCACTTCCTCTGCCGTAAGCATACGGCTATCCGTGTTTTTGACAGTCAGCTCCACATTGAATACATTATCTGAATTAAAAGTGATTGTGTCAAAATCTGCAGCAAGTTGCAAACTGCCATTTGTGCCAATAGTTGGAATCACCGAGGCTGGCTTCCTGTAATTGATGGAAAACTCATAATAACAACCGGATAATGAGTTCACAAATACTGAATATCTGCCTGATCTGGCGGGAATGAAATAATAATTCGAATCTGTTAAAAGATTATTATTTATATACCATTTGAAAGTAAAATAAGAAGGGTCACGGTAATCAGGCTTCACAAAGATCGTATCCTGTATACCGGATTTTAAATAGATACTTAATGAAAGAGGTGAAAATTCAGGAACTACCACTGGTATGGAAGCTGTTACTATACGCCCTTCAGCAGTGGTAAGTGTACAATTCACATTATATACACCGGCCTTCGCATATTTGTGCTCAATTCCGCTTTCACCGGTAGTTCCATCACCGTAATCCATGATTTCAGATACTATTGGCGAACCACTTGGATAGCCTGATTCACTTGAAATTGTCCACATTGTAGAATCGCAGTTATTTGCAGACAAATGCAAACTTAATGCAAACGGGCGATAGTCAAAATTCGCTGTAGCATCACAACCCGAAGCTGAATATACAGTAACGGCATAATTACCGGCAACAGTTGGCAGTAGCAACCAGCCCGTGTCCGGAAGTGCTACCATATCTTTTGTCCATTTGTACCTGAAAAGCGATCTGTCAAGCCCATTAAGAGAGACTGCCAGGGTGTCGAAATGTTGGGAAATACTTGCTTTTATCGGCTTTACTGTTTCAGGAATAACTAGTGTATAAGTACTGGTAAGCATTCTTTTCAATGCAGTAAATACCCTACAATCCACCTGATAAGTACCCGGCCCAGGGAACGTATGCCATACCTCCTTATTAAAAGGATAAGATGACATTTCATTTCCAAAGTCATAAAGTACTGACACAATAGAATCATTTGGTTTCAGATTTTCGACCTTAGCCTGGAATAACCATTGGGTAGAATCACATGGAGATACCTGTATTTTCGTGGATAGTGAATAATGGAAAGTATCCACATAATTGTAGGATGCACTGTATGTACAACCAGCCATAGTTGTTATTACTATTGTATATAATCCCGAACTATTTAGCGCCAAATCATAATCATTTCCGGAGATTTCTGCCCCATCTTTATACCAGACGACCTTCGCATCCAGATTCTGCTGCTGATAGGGTCGTAAATATACTTTCAATGTATCAGAGAAATAATCGGAGAAGTAAATCGAGATTTTAGATACTTCCGGAATAACCACATTCACCATTGCCTCATCAATTACCTGCAGGTTACCATCCTTTACCGTACAGGAATAATTACCTGCCTTTGTAACAATCACTGATTGACCTGTATCTCCGGTGGACCACAAATAATACGCGGCATCGGCAGAAGCTTGCATCGTCAATCTGACTGAATCTGTACAGGGAATAGTTTCTATTTTAATTGTTGATGCACTGGCTTTAGAGCGGGCTGATAAATATGTTCCACAAAAAAGTACTACAAACAATAGTAAAATCTTCTCATAGTTTAAAGGAATATTAACGAAATATTACTCAAATATACAATATACCCAATGACCCGCTTAAAAATCCTAACTTTGCCCCGTGATATCCCAACAGACCATACAACAGATTCTTGCCCGCATTGACATTGTAGAGATCGTCGGCAATTTCGTTAAACTGAAAAAAAGAGGTGCCAACTACCTTGGTCTCTGTCCTTTTCACAACGAAAAGAGCCCGTCCTTTACTGTCACACCCAGCAAAGAGATCTATAAATGCTTCGGTTGCGGTGCCAGCGGAAACGCCATCAAATTCCTCATGGAGCATGAAAAATACTCCTATGTGGAAGCCCTCCGATGGCTTGCCCAACGCTACGATGTCACCGTTGAAGAAACGGAAGTCAGCGCAGAAGTAAAGCAACAACAGCAACTGGCTGATAGCCTTTACATCATCAACAACTTCGCAAGAGAATACTTTTCCAATACCCTCTTTAATACAGAAGAAGGCCAGAACGTAGGTCTCAGCTACTTTGAGGAAAGAGGTTTCACTCAGGAAACTATCCGCAAGTTCCAGCTGGGCTATAGCCTTAATGTATGGGATGCCTTTACCAAAACCGCACTCGCCAAAGGGTATAACCTGGAATACCTGCAAAAAACAGGTCTGGTAACCATCCGGAATGAACAACCCGGCGATAACTACAGAGGCAGGGTAGTCTTCCCTATCCACAACCAGAGCGGTAAAGTATTAGGCTTTGGTGCACGTATTCTTGTCAAAAACGATCGTGCTCCCAAATACGTCAACTCCCCGGAAAATGAAATTTATGTCAAAAACCGGGTGTTGTATGGTACTTACTTTGCCCGCCATGCTATCGACAAACTGAATGAATGTTTGCTGGTAGAGGGTTATACCGACGTCATCTCCCTGCATCAGGCAGGGATTGAAAACGTAGTAGCCTCCAGCGGTACCTCCCTCACACAGCATCAGCTGCGCCTTATCAAAAAATACACGAACAACCTGACCATTCTTTTTGATGGTGACAATGCCGGTGTAAAAGCTGCCTTGCGCGGGTTGGATATGGCGATTGAGGAAGGGTTGAATGTAAAGCTGGTATTGATCCCGGACAAAGAAGACCCGGATAGTTATGTTCAAAAAATAGGCGCAGAAGCCTTCCGCCAGTTTATTGCAGACAATAAGCAGGACTTCATCCTGTTTAAACTGCAAATTTCCATGCAGGATGCCGGTAACGATACCACCAAGAAATCGCAGCTGGTAAATGAAATTGCGGAGACCATCGCCAAGATCGATAAGACGGAAGACTTTACCCGGCAGCAGGATTACATCCGCCAATGCAGCCAGGTGCTCAAGATCGATGAACAGGGTCTGATCAACCTGGTGAATAAATTCATCCGGGAAAAATTACAGAAGAAGGAACAACAGTTTACCAGAGACCAGGAAAAAAATGCACCTTCAGCCGACGATGATCTTTCACCGGAAGCTATTGCAGCCATGGAAGCCATGGAAAATGGAGGTGTGCCCCCTGCGGACAACTTCTTTAACCCTGATGAAAGACAGGAAAGAGAACTGGTGAAAATACTCCTCCGCTTTGGCGATAAACCATTCAGCGAAGAAGATCAGAATACAGTGGCTGATTACATTTTCCACCTGCCTTATGATTTCGAATCCCTGGCAGATAATGAGATTGTAAAACGCATTCTCAGGGAATATAAACAGATGTATGACGAAGATAATCTGCCCGATAAAAAGTGGTTCCTCTATCACAGTGACCACGATGTAACCGCACTGGTGGTTCAGATCATGGAGGATAAGGAAGCAGAACTAAGCCCAAAATGGAAAGAAGAATTTGAGATCGATACCGTGTATGGGGATAATGCTTACCTGAAGGATACGATCTCTACCACTAACTACCTCATGCTACGGAAGATACGGAAGATGATTATGGAGAATCAGCAGGAAATGGAAAAATCAACAGATTTCGAACTACAGATCAACTGTATAAAAATGCATAAACACCTGAAGCAACTAGAGAATGAACTGACGAATGGATTGGGGACGGTGATATTCAGATAATTTAAAAAGGCCGCTGCGATTGCAGCGGCCTTTTTTGTAGTTATTTTTTGAAGTCCCATACCTGGAAGCTCATGGAATATTTATGCTTCTCATCTTTCTCATAATGCTCATCCTTCACCTTCTCCCACTTTGTCTGGTCAAAAGCGGGAAAATACGTATCGCCTTCTACTTCCGCATGCACCCTTGTCAGATAAATTCTATCCACAAGTTCCTTTTCAATGGCCATTTTGAAGATCTCTCCCCCTCCTGTCACAAACACCTCTTCTGTACCAAAGGTCTTCGCTTTTTCGATACCCGCTTCCAGGGAAGGCACCACTATCAACCCCGGACTGGTATATTCGGGCTGACGCGTAATCATTATATTTGGTCTGCCCGGCAGCACTTTTCCTAATTCTTCAAACGATTTACGACCCATTACAATTGGTTTCCCCATTGTGGTGTCTTTGAAATATTTCATATCTACCGGCAGGTGCCATGGCAGATGATTATGAATACCGATTACATTATTTTCTGATGCAGCAACAATTATAGAAACCATGTATTGATTTTAGAAAAGGAAGAAAAACTTAAACCGCTACCGGTGCCTTGATATGCGGATGGAACTGGTAATTTTCAAGCTCGAAATCCTCATATTCAAAGGAGAAGATATCCTTCTTGTCAGGATTGATCTTCATCTGTGGCAGTGGATAAGGCGTACGGCTCAGCTGGAGCTTTGCCTGCTCTATATGATTGCTGTACAGGTGTACGTCCCCAAAAGTGTGCACAAAATCGCCGGGTTCCAGATCACATACCTGCGCGATCATCATGGTGAGCAGCGCATACGAAGCGATGTTGAAGGGTACGCCCAGAAACACGTCGGCACTACGCTGGTAGAGCTGGCAGCTGAGGCGACCATCTGCTACATAAAACTGGAACAGGCAGTGACAGGGGCTCAATGCCATTGCTGGCAGGTCAGCCGGATTCCATGCTGTAACGATGATACGACGGGAGTCAGGATTCTTTTTGATAGTGTTGATGGCATCGCTGATCTGGTCGATGACTTTGCCATCTTTCGTTTCCCAGCTACGCCATTGTTTACCATATACAGGACCGAGATCGCCGTTTTCGTTGGCCCATTCATCCCAGATCCTTACGCCATTATCTTTCAGGTATTTGATATTGGTATCGCCCTTCAGGAACCAGAGCAGTTCATAAATAATGGATTTCAGGTGTAGCTTTTTGGTTGTTACCAATGGAAAGCCTTCCTGTAGATTAAAACGTAACTGAGCTCCAAAGCAGCTGACAGTTCCTGTACCAGTACGGTCGGTTTTTACGGAACCGTGGTCCAGGATATGTTGGAGTAAGTTGAGGTATTGTTCCATTCCGCAAAAGTAAGGAAAAAAGGATCGCTTCCGCCTTTGGCAGATGGTTACAATCCTCTTCTCTTCATCTCTTTGCGCAGTAGACCCAATTCACGCCCCATTTGCCCGGAGATAGAAGTATTCTCCTGTGCACGGCGGATCAGGTAAGGCATCACATCCTTTACAGGACCATAAGGCAGGTACTTGGACACCCGGTAACCGGCATGTGCCAGGTTGAAGGTAATGTTGTCGCTCATTCCGAATAACTGGGAAAAGCTGACATGTGGATGTTGATGAGGTAGATTTTGTTGTTCCAGCAGCCGGGCCCCCAGCATACTGCTGTCTTCATTGTGTGTGCCAATGAAAACTGCCAGTTTATCGAGGTGTTGCATGCAGAATGCTACCGCAGCGTTGTAATCTGTATCAGTAGCTGCTTTGTTTGGTTGGATCGGGGATGGATATCCCATTTCTTCGGCGCGTTTACGCTCCTTTTCCATATAAGCCCCTCTTACCAGTTTAGCACCCAGCAGGTAACCCTGTTGCTGGGCTTTCTGGAAGGAAGCTTTTAAAAACTCCAGCCGGTCGTGACGATATAGCTGGAAGGTATTGAAAATGACTACGTTTTCTTTGTTAAATTGAGCCATCAGCATATCGGCCATGTCATCTACAGGTTGCTGCAGCCAGCTTTCTTCCGCATCTATCAGCAGACCTTTGTTGTATCTGGCAGCAGTCGCAGCAATCGTATAGATCCGCTTTGTCACCCTTTCAAACTCCGCTTTCTCTTCAGCTGACAGCGTTTCACCGGCATGCATTTTTTCCAGCAGGGAAATACGGGCAAAGCCGGTTACCTTGATAGCAATAAATGGAATACTGGCCTTGTCGCCGGCATATTCGATCGCCCGGATAAATTCCGGTACCGCATGGTCGTAGTTCTCCTCTCCTTCCATCGCCTCTACACCGTAATCCAGTGCTACACCTACGTGGTATTTACTCAGGGTTTCAGCGGTACGGGCCGCTTCCTCCAGGTTTTCACCTCCACAGAACTGGTCGAAGATGGTAGACTTAATGATCCCCTTGACTGGGAGGTGCATCTTAAAGGCTAAGGGCGTCAGGGTTGCTCCCAGCTTTACCAGCCAGGGCTTACCTATGTTGCTAAACAGGAAGTCAGCTTTTTTCAATGCTTTATCCGTTCGGGATTCAAAGGCGATAGCGGTATTCTCAAATGACAAAGGTTGCTGCTTTTCCATGGGGCGCAAAGTTAAGGTCCCGCCCAACATCACCAACAGAGGGAGCTCCCTGCTTATCATCAGGTTTAGATAATATCAAAACAAGTGAAGTTTTAATTAAATAAATTGATAATAAAGGTTCTTTTTTTATTTGATCCCGTTGGGGATACGGCCTATAATTTTTTCTTTATTTTTATAGCTTCAACAAAATCAAAATTCCCAGTGCCTTCAAACTCAAAGTCCAGCAAGTGGCTGTATATCATTATCGTTCTTATTTTAAGTGGCACCACGATCGGTATGTGGTATTTCAGACAGGGAAAACCGGCCCTGGCTTCGTTCAGAGAAGCAAAGGTGCAATATACCCCGCATGAAGGTACCCTGGGTAACCGTACCCGGTTCACATTGCCTGATGGTACTGAAGTACTGCTGAATGGAAAATCGACCGTGCTGGTGCCTGATAATTATGCACAGGCACATACTTTACTACTGGATGGGGAAGCCTGGATCACTACCCCGCATGCCCTGAAGGTGGTGACCAATATTCTTACGATTACTAATACGGAGCCGGCAGCTTTCCGAATTCGTTGCTTTGAAAAACAACAGGGTGCTACGGCCTATCTGGGTAGTGGTACAGTCCTGGCAGCTAAATCCTATCATTCTACCACCGATAACCAGGCAGAAACACTGGGCATTGGCAATATGGTGCTGGCTAATAAAGAAATAGACCTGATGGAAAAGGAGACTTTTCAGCCTGCCGAGCTGGATCACTGGCTGAAAGGCGAGCTGACTTTTGCAGATGTACCTTTTATGAAGGCCATGCAGATGCTGGAAGAATGGTATGGTGCGGAGATTTATGTAGATGGTGATGTATCTGGATTGCAAAGTGTACAGGGCGTATATACGAATCAGACGTTGGAGCAGGTGTTACAGGGTTTACAAAAAACCATGAAGTTCGCTTATACGTTCAAGGGCGATAAGGTAAAAATAAAGGTGAAATAGCCACCATTTAATTCTCCTGTGCCCAGTCGAGCGCCTTCGTGTCGGCCATATCGTCTGCTACCACGTTGACGGCATCTACCACCACCATGATCTTGTTACTCACACGATCCATGGTATCATAAGCTGCATATTGCAGGGTAAACCGCCTGCCCTGCAACTTTTCAGGTATACCTATTACAATGGCATCATCCCCATAGTTCCCTATTTTATACAGGACGCGGGTACCGACTACCTGTACAAAATACCCTGCCAGAAAGCGATCTTTGGGATTGGGGTAGATGTATACGTACTGGTTATCCACATTTCTGTGAATACCGGTAAACAATTCAGGCGCTTCCGGGACGGGTGATTGGGCTGGAAATCCCTCTCGGGTACAGGTTCCATAACCTACCTCCAACACCTCATTTTCGTCTATATCCTCAAAGAAGGACATCATTTTATCCATATAAAAGGCAAAGATGAACATCATGCTTGCCACGACTCCGAATAATATTAACTTATCCATTGAGGGAGGTTATACTACAAACTTACAGTTGCTGACAAAGATTTTCGGGATAAATTACTAAACGGTGGACGAAAGAGAGAAGTAAAAATTGACTACTAAGATATTATAAAATTGTCAAGTCCAAATATAATTGATAAATGGTCAAAAAAAGATAATAGAAGAAAACAAAGGGGGAGGAACTAGCTAAGTTCCTCTCCCACTTTCTTCAGAAGGGCAAGGGTTTTCCTTATTCCTTCGTCTTCGGACAATTGGTTGCCCTCGAATTCTATACCGATATGACCTGTATAACCGGCCTCTTTCACGATCTTCAGAATTTTATGATAGTCGGTTTCTACGCAGTTACCATTTGCATCGAAATCATAGGTTTTAGCACTTACACCTTTTGCAAAAGGCATTAATTCTGTGACTCCTTCATAGCGATCATATTCCTCCAGGCACTTTGTTTTTGCCCAGGCTTCCGGCGTATTTGCTTCGGGTTTGGTTCTATTCAGACAGAAATTGCCAAAATCAGGGAGGGTACCGCAGTTAGGGCGGTTAATTGTTTTCATGACACCAGACAGCCACTTGCCATTAGAGGAAATGCCACCATGGTTTTCCACAATCACATTGATATTATGAGTACTTGCGAATTCTGATAATTTAGTAAGGGATTCTACGACTGCTTTGGCTACATCATCCGGCTTACCTTCACCGGCGGCATTTACGCGAATTGCATGACAGCCCAGGTATTCTGCCGCTTCTACCCATTTGTAATGATTTTCTACGGCCTGATGTCTCTTCTTTGCATCCTGATTCCCCATCTCTCCTTCTCCATCACACATAATCAGTACACTTCTTACACCATTATCACTACAGCGCTTCTTCAGATCAGCCAGGTAACCTTTGTCCTTTGCCTTATCCATGAAGAACTGGTTTACGTATTCTACCGCCTCAATGCCGAAATCTTTTTTTGCTTTCACGGGGAAGTCGAGGTGAGTCATCTGCTTTGCAAACAATGCACGGTGGAAGGACCATTCCGCCAGGGAAATTTTAAAGAACAGGGACTTGGCTGTGCCCAGTGCTTCCGCTTTGGTAGCAGCTGTGGAGTCCTTCGTATCTGATTCTTTTGTTGATTGACCATTATTACATGCTGCCAGGATGGTTGGAACCATGCCGGCGCCCATTGTGTACAATGCCAGTTGACGAAGGAAATCCCGACGATGAGAGTGAGAATTCATATACGTGGTTTTGATTGATGAAGAGTGGATTCCGGCCCCGTTTTTGAGACCTGCTTATTCACTAACAATTTATCAAATTAACAGGACAAAAGAAAGATGACTACAGATTATTTGTAAAAATTTCGCCGAAAGGCATACTTTTTTCGCTTTTAGTTATTATCTTTTGCCTCTCATTCCCCGTTTGTCTTTATTATAGATTCCACCACGTGATGCTGAAAGGCATCTTGTATGATAAAACTTGAGCCGTACTGCTTACGGTAGTACGGCTCCTCCACGTTATCTCTTTCTTATTTTACATTTTTCTCCTACAAATACAGTCCTGCATTTAAAAAGAAATTAATCCTTAAAATAGTTATCTGTCTGGTATTTAGGCAAATGGTCATCCATTTTTCCACCAGCCGGCTCCTTTGGCGGATGCCTGTGCCACCAGCTCGCCAGCAATGATCCTGTCACATTCATCAGCGGACCGAACACGGCCGGCGCCAGCCCTACCGTCGCAATCTTACCCATGCTCTTCGCAATCGCAGATGCCAGCCCGCTATTCTGCATTCCTACCTCTATCGCAATCGTACGGCAATCCTGCTCCTTCATCCTGATCAGTTTACACAACCAATATCCCAAACCGTAACCGGATAAATTATGTATAAGAGAGCTAAGTATCAATAACAACCCCACATCCAACAGGGCATCCCGCCCATGCGCTGTAATAATCACGATGATCAACCCAATTGCCGTCATGGAGATCTTCGGCATTATATCATCCAGCCATTTCGCCTTTCCACTCAAAAAATGATTGAAGATCAAACCCGCTGCCACCGGAATGATCACCAGTTTACATATATCCCACATCATGTGCGTCACACTGATATCGATATAACTCCCCGCCAGCCATCGCATCAACAAAGGCGTCACGAAAGGTGCCATCATCGTAGAGATGGCAGTCAGCGTCACCGACAAGGCGATGTTCGCCTTGGCCAGATAAGAGATCACATTTGAAGCCATCCCACAAGGCACTGTGCCTACCAATACCACCCCTGCAGCTATCTCCGGCGGAAACCCAAACAGGTGAGCCAATCCCCAGCCAATAAAAGGCATGATCGTAAAATGACAGAGTACGCTTGTCAATACCCCCATCGGCATCCTGATCACGC
>Ga0182005_1000038_pt1 | contig 160030 bp, 134 predicted proteins | sample Sormic07211103_1_FD_123021 | JGI IMG/M metagenome (GOLD analysis project Ga0182005, IMG submission 123021) | Rhizosphere microbial communities from Sorghum bicolor, Mead, Nebraska, USA - 072115-103_1 MetaG | ecosystem: Host-associated > Plants > Roots > Rhizosphere | place: USA: Nebraska... | reverse complement strand
TGGTAGACGCGCATGGTTCAGGTCCATGTGCCTTCGGGTGTAGGGGTTCGAGTCCCTTCGTGGGCACCATTACCTAATTCGCAAAAAAGCCGCAAACTTTCACGAGTTTGCGGCTTTTTTCATTTCAGAATGCCGCGCGGTATTCCCAACCTGCGGCACCCTCCCCTTACTTGGCCAGCGCCGCCTTCACGGCGTCAAGCAGCGTCGTCGTCGGACGTCCAATCAGCGCGCTCAATTGCTTGCCGTGGTCTTCCAGGCCGCCCTTGGCCGCACCCGCATCGGAATCGGCCAGCAGCTCCGCAAAGCCCTCCGGCACGCCCACGCTCACCAGCGCCGCCTTGAAGTCCGCCTGCGGCAAGTCTTTATAGACGATCACCTTTCCCGACTGGCGCGCCACTTCGGCCGCATACTCGGCCAGGGTAAAGCCATGGTCGCCGGCCAGTTCATAGATGGCTTGCGGCTGGTCCGCGACCAGCACGGCAGCGGCGGCCGCCGCATAATCAGCGCGCGCGGCGGACGAGAAACGGCCGTTTTGCGCCGCGCCCAGCACGACTCCATGCTCGAGCACGGGTGCCAGGTGCTCCGTATGGTTTTCCAGATACCAGCCGTTGCGCAAGAATGTGTACGGCAGGCCGGACGCGCGGATGGCCGCTTCCGTGACCACGTGCTCGGCGGCCAGGCCCAGCGGCGACGTATCGGCGCGCAAGACGCTGGTATAGGCCAGCAGGGACACGCCGGCCCGCTTGGCCGCATCGATGACGTTCTGGTGCTGCTGCACGCGCTGACCTACTTCGCTCGACGAGATCAGCAAGATTTTCGTCGCGCCCTTGAATGCCGCATCGAGGCTGGCGCCATCGTTGTAATCGGCCTGGCGCACTTGCACGCCCTTGGCGGCCAGGCCGGCGGCCTTGGCCGGGTTGCGCACGGCGGCGATGATATTGGCTGCGGGGACGGATTTGAGCAGATTGGCGATGACGTGCTGGCCCAGGTTGCCTGTGGCGCCGGTGATGACGATCATGATTTCTCCTTGGAAGGTGGGTCGTAAAACCCTATAATAGGACTATTACTTACTTATTGTAAGTACGTACCTTTTGGTAAGTATGAATTAAAACTAAAATTGAAGGCCAACTATCATGTCCACAGACACTCCCGGCGCCAGCCTGCGCGCCGCCCTCGCCCGCCAGAACCAGGGTGCGCAGCTGCTGGCGGCCGCCTGCCCGTCGCGTGCCGTGCTCAGCCACCTGACCAGCCGCTGGGCCGTGCTGGTGCTGGTGCTGCTGCTGAGCGGCACCCGGCGCTTCAGCGAACTGCGCCGCGAAGTGGGCGGCGTCAGCGAAAAAATGCTGGCACAAACCCTGGAAGCGCTGGCGGGCGACGGCTTCGTGCTGCGCCAGGCGTATCTGGTGATCCCGCCCAAGGTGGAATACAGCCTCACGCCGCTGGGACGCGAGGCGGCCGAACGCCTGGCCGTGCTGGTCGACTGGATCGAGGATAATTACCCGCGCATCGAACAAGCGCGCGCCGACCTGGCCATGGCGCCCGACGCGCAAAACGCGGCCTGAACGGACGCTGCGGTTCTTGCTTTTGATCATCAAGAATTATCGTTTACTCCTACTTGCCTTGATGTAATACTAGGCCCATGAACCGCGTAAGGGCGCGACACCATGAACCAGTTGATTTCTTCCATCACCGACCGGGCCAATGTGCTGCTGGTCAGCAATTCGCCGAACGATGTGCGCGAACTGCTGTATGTGCTGGACCGGCATAACCTGGGCACGGGGCTGGCGGGCGATATCGACGAAGGCGTGGAACTGGCGGCAGGCGGCACGGACCTGATCCTGCTCGACGCGGCCCTGGCGGGCTCGAATATCGGCGCCACCTGCATGCGCCTGCGCAATGCGGGCGGACGCCACAGCGTGCCCCTGCTGCTGATGTCGGCCACGCCCAGCGCCGAGGAACAGGGCCGCAGCGTGGGTGCCGGCGCTTCCGACTACATCAAGATGCCCTTCAATGCGCGCGACGTGGCGGAAAAGATCCTCATGGAACTGGCGCTGCACAAGGCCGAGGCGCCCGCAGCCCGTCCCTTCGCCACGCCCGCCGCGCCGCCGCGTCCCGTGCACCCGCAAACGCTGGAAGTCAATTACCACTCGATCCTGGCCGGTTCGCCCGACGCCGTGCTGCTGTTCGATATCGACAACAATCTGCTGATCGACGCTAACCACCTGGCCGAAGAACTGTTCGGCATGCCGCTGGCCGCACTGCTGCAAGGCGGCATGGAACCGCTGTTCCCCAAGCATCAGAGCGATGGCCGCGCCTCGCCGCAACTGCTGGAAGAAAAGATCCGCGATACCCTGCAAGGCAAGATCGTCGTCTTCCGCGCCAGCTGCTGCCACCGCGACAGCCACCCGATCGCCTGCGAAATCCGCCTGATGCGCCTGTCCGTACCGGGCCGCCAGCTCGTGCATGCGCGCATCATCGACTTGACCGAACGCAACCTCGCCGAAGCGATGCGCTCGGGCCAGAGCGCGCTGCTGGAAATGGTCGCCAAGGGCGCACCCCTGATCCCCACGCTGAACCAGCTGCTGCTGCTGATCGAGGGGCAGTCGCGCGGCGTGCTGTGTTCCATCATGCTGCTCGACGACGACGGCGTCCACATGCACAGCGCGGCCGGCCCCAGCCTGCCGCCCGACTACATGGCCCTGCTCGAAGGCGCAGCCATCGGACCCGGCGTGGGCTCGTGCGGCACGGCCATGTTCCTGCGCGAACCGGTGGTGGTCAGCGACATCATGCTGGACCCGCTGTGGGCGCCCTACCGCGAGCTGGCCGCGCCGTTCGGCTTGCGCGCCTGCTGGTCGCGCCCCATCTTCGGCCAGGATGGCGCCGTGCTCGGCTCCTTCGCCATGTACTACCGCGAAGTGCGCCAGCCCGATGCGCGCGACCTGGAACTGATCGACACGGCGACCGACCTGGCCGGCATCGCGATTGGCCGCATGCGCCACGAACGCGAGCTGCAGCGCCACCGCGCCCACCTGGAAGAGCTGGTGGCCGAACGCACGGCGGCCCTGACGCAGGCCAAGGAACACTCGGAGCAGACGAACCTCGAACTGGCCGCCGCGCTGGAAAACCTGTCCATCACGCAAGAAGAACTGGTGCGCCGCGACAAGCTGGCCGCGCTCGGTGCGCTGGTGGCCGGCATCGCGCATGAACTCAATACGCCGATCGGCAACGGCCTGGTGGTGGCCACCACGATGGCCGAACGCACGCGCGAAATCCAGGCCAGCTTCCTTGACGGCCTGCGCCGCTCCGAACTGGGCGCCTACCTGACCCAGGCCAGCGAGGCGGACGCCATCATGCTGCGCAACCTGCAGCGCGCGGCCGACCTCGTGTCGAGCTTCAAGCAGATCGCCGTCGACCGCGCCAGTTCGCAGCGTCGCCATTTCCTGCTGCGCCAGTTCGTGGCCGAGCTGATGCTGCCCCTGTCCACGCCGCTCAAGGCCGCCGGCCTGAGCCTGACGCAGGACGTGCCGGACAATCTGGCCATGGACAGCTATCCCGGCCCGCTGGGCCAAGTGCTGAGCAACCTGCTGGAGAACTGCCTGCGCCATGCCTTCGAGGGCCGCAGCGGCGGCACCATCGCCATCACGGCGCGCGGCAGCGACGACGGGCAGACGATCACCCTGTCCATCGCCGACACGGGCGTGGGCATCGCCGCCGACGATCTCGTGCACGTCTACGACCCCTTCTTCACGACCAAGCTCGGTTCGGGCGGCTCGGGCCTGGGCCTGCATGTGGCGCACAACATCGTCACGGGCGTGCTGGGCGGCCATATCGATGCCACCAGCAGCACCGGCGAGGCCAGCGGCACCACCTTCACCCTGCAGCTGCCCGCCACGGCGCCGCAATCGCCCGCGCCCTGACCGGCAGGCGCGCTACAATACCCGCAAGCTTTTCTTTCGGAGTACCTATGAAATACCTGATCGCCACGGCCCTGCTGGCCGCCTGCGCGTACGCCTCGGCCGGACCGGCCCCCTGGTACAAATGGCGCAGCAAGATCGACGGCACCCTGTCATGCGCCCAGTCCACCCTGGGATTTGGCTGGGAACTGGCCTCGGGACCGTACAAAGATAGCCGTTGCGAAAAACCGGCGCTTGCTAAATAATGGGGCCATGACCACACGGGGCACCGGCTTGAGATCAAGCGATGGCAATGCGGCGTCGAAAGAGTATGGAACGATAAGAACGTATCTATTCAAACCGAGGAGACCACATGTTTACGAATCCCGAACAATTCGCATCGGCCACCAAGGCCCTGTTTGAATTCCAGCTGATGACCTTCAACACCCTCACTTCCAAGGCCGTGCAAGGCGTGGAACAGGTGCTGGCGTTGAACATGGCCACCGCCAAGTCCGGCATCGAGGATGGCCTTGCCGCCGGCAAGGAAATCAGCCAGGCCAAGGATCCGAAGGCCGCCATGGCCGCCGCCGCCGCCCAGCTGCAACCGGGCGTGGCCGGCGCGAAGGCGTATAAACAGCAACTCGACGACATCATCAAGGAAATCCACACGGAATTCACCACGGCCGCCGAAGCCCACGTGGCCGAGGCGAAAAGCAATCTGAGCGCCCTGATCTACGACGTCACGAAGAACGTGCCGCCAGGCTCGGAAAACGCCGTCGCCATCGTCAAGGCCGCCATCGACAACGCCTTCCTCGGCTACGAGCAAGTGACCAAGGCCACGAAACAGGCCGTGAAGACCGTGGAAGAGCAGATCGCCAAGGCCAGCGCGCAAGTGGCGCAGGCCACGGAAAAGGCGACGAGCGGCGCCCAGGCTGCGGCTGAAAAGGCGGCGCCTGCCGCCAAGCCGAAGGCTGCCAAGAAGTAACGATGTAGGTCGGATTAGCGCGGCAACGCCGCGCGTAATCCGACACATTGTTGGCGCCAATGGTGATGTCGGGTTACGCGCGCAGCGCTAACCCGACCCACAACCGGGCCGACGACGCATCCACCGGCACGAGCCGGTACACGCACCACCTCCCCTCCAGCAGATATTCGCCGCCCATACCCGCCGAAAGATGGCCAGCGCCTAGCTGCAGAAATCCTGGCGAGCCTTCGCCTCGACGGTTCCGGCCAGCTGGCGGCGCCAGGCCGCCATGCGCCATGCGGCCCAGGCGGCGGACAAGGCACCCGCGACGAGGATCAGGCGCGTGTCGATCAGGGTCAGCACGGAGCCGCTCAAGGCCACGACGATGTTGGCGATGCAAAAGGTGGTGGCCAGCAAGCCCATCACGGCGCCCTGCCCGTGCGCGCTGAAGCGCTCGGCGCACCAGCCCTGTATCACCGTGTTGTACAGCGCATTCGGAATGCCGAACAGCACGATGGCGGCGATGCCCACCCAGATATTGCCCAGCGCCAAGATCCCCACTGCCAGCGCCACGCCGCAGGCATACCAGCTGGCGCGCAACAGCGGCGCATGGCGGCTGGGGCCGCCCGCCAGCAAGGACGTGACCGTCATCGTGCCGCACAGGCCCACATTCACCCAGGCAATCGCCTGCGCATGGTAATTGGCCGTCTCGACCAGCCACAGCGGATAGAACTCATAGAAACTGGCCACACCGCAGGTGAACGCCAGTTGCACGATGAACAGGGTGCGCAGCTCCTCATGGCGCAGCAAATTGAGCGAATGGCGGTCGCGCGCCACTTGCCACCACGACGTCGTCAATAGCGAGGGCGTTTCGCGCGGCAAACCGACAGCCACCAGCACGGCGACGAGCATCAGCGCGGCGGCGGCGATCCAGAACGGCACCGTCACGCCCCAATGCAGGGTCGCGCCCGCCAAAATCGGCCCGACCAGCCAGCCCAGGTAGAACGCGCCGTTCAGCCACGACATGGCGCGCAGGCGCAGCGGCCCCGTCAGCTGGTCGGCCAGCATGGCGCGCGCCACGGCGCCGTTTCCTTCCAGCAAACCCGTAATGAAACGGGCGACGATGAACAGCGGATAGGACTGGATCACCAGGGCCCAGGCCGTGATGGCATGGCCGATGGCGGCGCCCACGGCCGTGCGCATCAGCAAGGGGCGGCGGCCGTAGCGGTCGGACAAGGGGCCCAGCAGGGCCGAGCCGATCAGCAAGCCCAGCGGGTTGATCGTCAGCGCCAGGCCGAACAGCAGCTTGGATGGCAAGCCGAGGAAATTATTGAAGGCATTCGGCGCCTCGGCCGCGAACAGCGGCGGCAGGATCGGGTATGGCAAGGAGGCGCCGATGGTCGACAGCAGCGCCAGCAGGCAGGCGGCGGAAATCAGGATGATGTTTTTCATGCGGGCTCGGCGAATTTTAGTCTGGCAAGCATACGTTGACCATGCCACACAAGCAAACTTAAATATCTATTAATCATGCTCATCCTTGCCGCCGTGAAGCGTGCCAGACAAGGCCTCGGCTATCATGCGTCCATGACCCACGTTGAACAGGACAAACATGACACTGTCAGAAATTGAAAGCAAACACAGCTTCACCTATCCTGCGCTGTACCGGCGGCTGGAGCGCGACGGCATGCTGGCCGTGGGCGAATATGGGCCCGACTGGTACAAGCTGGTCTATCCCACCTTGACGGAGCGCCCCACCCTGCTGCTGCATGCGGACGATTTCGAATTGCTCAATATCAAGGCCGTGGCCGAAGCAGCGGACACCTTGCTGGACGCGGATGATTACCGGCAGATCGATCCCGCCTTCCGCTTCATCCCGTTCGCGCAAACGGGCGCGGGCGACCACTACTGTTTTTTCGCTTCAGGCCAACACGACGGCGACATGCCCATCGTGCTGCTGTGGCATGACCAGAATGAAGCGCAGTACCTGGCGAAAAACCTGCAGGATTTCGTGTTCCACATGTTGTTGAACAGCATGGCGGATCAGGATACTTATAACGAGGTCAGCGACGAGGCATTCAGGGAAAAGCTGGCCAACACCCTGGGCACGCATGCACGCTACCTGACGGCGCGGCAAGCCGAAGTGCTGCAAGCCTTGCTGGCCAGGGACATCCTCGATTACGAGGTGGCGTTGCCGAAGGGACGCAAGGAAGCGCACCGGGGCTTGCTGACCGATATCGAACTGGCCCGCCTGCGCGCGGAATGCATTCCCTACGAAAAGTTCGACAGCTGTTTTGCCTACAGCACGGCTGGCTGAGCATAAATCGCTGGGCAAGCGGCGGATGAAGGTTTAAACTGTATATAAACACAGTAAAATCCGTCACCTTGCATCTTTGCCCTATTGCCCCACCATGTTGAGAGTCCTGGAAAATCCCCTGTACTATCTGGATAATTTCCAGGACGTGCTGAGCTGGATCAGCGCCCGTTACGCCGATCTGCTGAGCCCTGAAGAAACGCGCTTCATCGCCGACTTCGGCCAGCTGCCGCAGCCGTCGCGCGCCCTGTTCGTGCGCCTCGTCATGCGCAAAGGCTGCCTGTTTCGCGCCAGCAAGCTCAATTATCCGGAAATCGGCGACACGCGCGCGGCCGCCCTGCCCTTGCTGGCCCTGACATGGGTGGAAGCCGATCCCGTCATTGCACTCGACGAGCTGTTCGACTTGCTGCTGAAAGCGGAAATCGCCCAGGCTTTCGATCTCGCCCCGTCCCTGAAGGCGGCGCGCAAGGCCGAGCAGCTGGAGGCCTTGCGCGGGCAGCATGCGGAAAACAGAGCGTTTTCCGCATGGCATCCGGCCTCCGGCGACGTGCTGTACCGCATCGGTTTGCAGCCCCTGTGCGACCGCCTGCGCCTGATCTACTTTGGCAATTATCACCAGGACTGGTCGGAATTCGTGCTGTCCGACCTGGGCGTGTATCAATATGAAAAAGTGGAATTCTCGCCCGAGTCGCGCGGTTTTCGCACACGCCAGGATATCGAGCACTATGAAGTGCTGCACCAGTGCCGCGAGCGCTACAACGACAGCGCGCCGGCGGACGAGGTGCTGCAGGAACTGGCGGCGCTGCCATTGCCCGAGGATAATACCTGGCTGGCCAGCCGGCGCGACAAGCTGCGCTTTCAGATCGCCCAGCACCTGGAGAAATGCCAGGACTGGCCCGCCGCCTACCGCGCCTACGCCGATTGCCGCTATCCGGGCGCCCGGGGCCGCGCCATCCGCGTGCTGGAAAAAGACGAGCAGCCGCAAGCGGCCTATGAACGCCTGACGATCGCCCTGGCCGCGCCGGAAAGCGAAGCGGAACAGCAATTGCTGCAGCGCATGGCCCCCCGTTTGCGGCGCAAGCTGGGCCATGCGAAGCAGGCGGCCAGCGCGCCCGCCGCCGTCGACCGCATCGACCTGCTACTGCCATATCCAAGCGAAGCGTGCTATGTGGAAGGGGTGGTGCAGCAGCACCTGATGCAGGACGAGGCGCCCGTGTATTACGTGGAAAACACCCTGATCAACTCGCTGTTCGGCCTGTTGTGCTGGCCCGCCATCTTCAAGGCCATGCCGGGCGCCTTCTTCCACCCGTTCCACCGTGGCCCGGCCGACTTGCACAGCGCCGATTTTTACCAGCGCCGCAGCATCGACTTCGCCGCCTGCCTGGCGCAATTGGACGACGGCAGCTACCACGCCGCCATCCGCGCCACCTTTGCCGCCAAGCACGGCGTCGTCTCGCCCTTCGTCAGCTGGGAGGCGCTGGACGACGGCTTGCTGGACCTGGCGCTGGCCTGCATGCCCGCCGCGCACCTAAAGAAGGCGTTCGAACGCATCTTGCTCGATATCAAAAGCAACCGCAGCGGCTTGCCCGATCTGATCCAGTTCTGGCCGGCGGAACGGCGCTACCGCATGATCGAAGTCAAAGGTCCGGGCGACCGCCTGCAAGACAACCAGCTGCGCTGGATCGCGTATTGCGCCGCGCACGCCATGCCCGTCAGCGTGTGCTACCTGCAATGGGAGGGTGCATGAAATACACGATCGCCGTGCGCGCCCTGTGCGAATTCACGGCCAAGGTGGGCGACCTGGACTTGCGTTTCACGCCGTCGCCCACGGCGCAGGAAGGCATGGCCGGCCACGCCACCGTCACGAGCCGGCGCGATGACGATTACCAGCGAGAAATCAGCCTGTGCGGCGACTTCGGCCCCCTGCACGTGCGGGGCCGCGCCGATGGCTACGACCCGGCGCGCCGGCAGCTGGAAGAAATCAAGACCTACCGGGGCGAGCTGGACACGATGCCCGCCAACCACCGCCAGCTGCACCGGGCGCAGGCGCGCATCTACGGCCACTTGCTGTGCCAGCAGCTGAACCTGCCCATGCTGCGCGTGGCGCTCGTGTATTTCGACATCGCCAGCCAGAAGGAAACAGTCATGCACGAGGAATGCACGGCCGAGGCGCTGCGCCTGTTCTTCGAGCAGCATTGCGCGCTGTTCCTCGACTGGGCCGAGCAGGAAATGACGCACCGCGCCAGCCGCGACGCGCAGCTCACGGCCATGGCCTTTCCCCACGCGGACTTCCGCCCGGGACAGCGCCAGCTGGCCGAAGCCATGTACAAGGCCAGCAGCCGCGGCTGCGGTTTGCTGGCGCAGGCGCCGACCGGTATCGGCAAGACGGTAGGCAGCCTGTTCCCCATGTTGAAAGCGACGGCCGCGCATGGCCTCGATAAACTGTTTTTCCTCGCTGCCAAGGTGCCGGGCCGCCAGATGGCGCTCGACGCCTGCGCCATCCTCAAGGAGAGCGCCCCGCTGCTGCCCTTGCGCGTGCTGGAACTGAGCGCCAAGACCAGCGCCTGCGAACATCCCGACAAGGCGTGCCATGGCGAATCGTGTCCGCTGGCCAAGGGTTTTTACGACCGCCTGCCGCTGGCGCGCGAGGTGGCGCTGGCCAGCGGTTTGATCCTCGACAAGGAAGCCGTGCGCGCCGTCGCCTTGCAGCAGGGTATTTGCCCGTATTACCTGGGCATGGAACTGGCGCGCTGGAGCGACGTCGTCATCGGCGACTACAATTATTATTTCGACCTCAGCGCCATGCTGTACGGCATGACATTGGCCCACGACTGGAAAGTCAACGTGCTGGTCGACGAAGCGCACAATATGGTGTCGCGCGCGCGCAGCATGTATTCGGCCGAACTGGCGCAGATCGACCTGAAAATGCTGCGCAAGTTCGCCCCCGAGGGACTGAAAAAACCGCTGGACCGCGTCTCGCGCCAATGGACGGCCTTGTTGAAGGAGCAGGATGGCGACTACCACGTGCATGCGGCTTTGCCCGACAAGTTCTTTGGCGCCCTGCAAGGCGTGGCGACAGCCATCGGCGACTACATGGCCGAACATGCCACGGCCCTGGACGAGGATTTGCAGCGCTTTTATTTCGACGTGCTGCTGATCAACCGCCTGGCGGAGAGTTTCGGCGAGCATTCGCTGTTCGATGTCAGCAAGACGGACACGGGTTCCACCGTCTGCATCCGCAACATCGTGCCGGCTCCGTTCCTCAAGGAACGCTTCGCGGCCAGCCACAGCACGGCCCTGTTTTCGGCCACCCTGAGCCCCTGGAATTACTACAGCGATACCCTGGGCATGCCGGCCGATACGGCCTGGGTCGACGTGGAATCGCCGTTCCAGGCGGAACAGCTGTCCGTGCGCGTGGCCGACAGCATTTCCACGCGCTACCAGCACCGCGCCGCGTCGCTGCTGCCCATCGCGCAATTGATGGCGAAGCAATACGCGGAAACACCGGGCAACTACCTGGCCTTCTTCAGCAGCTTCGATTACATGGAAAAGACGGCCACCCTGTTTGCCCAGCATTATCCGGACGTGCCCATCTGGCAGCAGCCGCGCCGCATGGATGACGGTGCCCGCGCGCAATTTCTGGGCCGTTTCGGCCTGGAAACACGCGGCATCGGCTTTGCCGTGCTCGGTGGCGCCTTCGGCGAAGGCATCGACTTGCCCGGCGCGCGCCTGATCGGCGCCTTCATCGCCACCCTCGGCTTGCCGCAGATCAATCCCGTCAACGAACAGATCCGCCAGCGCATGGGCGACATCTTCGGCGCCGGCTACGACTACACGTATCTGTATCCGGGCATGCAGAAGGTGGTGCAGGCGGCCGGCAGGGTCATCCGTACCCAGTCGGACAAGGGCGTCGTGTACCTGATCGACGACCGTTTTTCACGGCCGGAAATACGGCAACTCTTGCCCACGTGGTGGGATGTGCAGCTGGCTGGCGGATAGCACGCGGTTAATCTCTTCAGGTGTTGCCAGCCCGCTTGCGCGGCACACTGGCCTTCCGCTTTCCTGGGGACGTCGCAGACGCAGCAAGTGCACTGTCATGGACATCGGCATCAACTTCCTGGCTACGCAAAAAATTCTGCAGTTCGATACGAACGCCGTTTTGCGCGACGACCGACAATTCCAATGTCATGCCCAGCGATCGCAGGAAGCGGCGCAAGGTCGAGACATAGGTATCGGTACGCTTTTCCAGCTGGGAAACGGCATGCTGTTGAATCCCGAGCTCCCTGGCAACCTCCGCCTGAGTCTTGCCCACGGCCTTGCGGAAATCCGTCAGCGTGGCGGCGTGCGCTATCATTTCCTGCATTTTTTCCTGGGACAGAGCCGCAATTTTTGCCTGACGCTCGGCCGGCAAACTGTGGATCACGTCGTTCAGATTTCTTCCCATGGCAAGCTCCTGTTCCTGAAATCATCTCCTGCCTTTGCCCTGCCTTGCTTTCGCCGTGGTCAGGTTTTTGAGGTGTTGCTCGTAGCGCGCATTTGCCTTGAACAACAAATCCCTGTAAAACCTGTCCTCGTCGACACCCTGCTTGGCTGCCGCAACCAGAATCACCGCCTCTCGCCGGGTATCGAAAGCAAAGACCGCACGCCACACCTCTGCCCCGTTATTGCCCTTGAAACGCAGCTCTTTCATGTTCGGGTGTTTAGGATTCTTCAACGTCCCGACATGAGGACGCCCGGCAGCCGGACCCAGCTTCGACAGCGCATCGGCACTCGCCAGCAATTCATCCTGGACATCTATCGGCAGAGCATCGAATTCCGCATCGAAGTCATCGTGAAACGTGACCGACCAAGTCTTCGGCGCATTCAATTATCATCTCCTGATGATATCACGCATAGATGATTATGCATCTACGCCACAGAAAATGCTAGCCCACCAATAATCTGAGTTTCTGATAGCCCGCCTTGCTCACCGGTATCCTCGTCTCGTCGCGCAAGATGGCCACGTGGCTGTCCTTGGTGGCCGCCTCGATGCGGCGGATGCCGTCGATATTGAGCAGGTAAGACCTGTGCACGCGCAGGAACTTGGCGGGGTCGAGCTGGGTTTCCAGTTCCGCCAAGGTCTGGCTTTTCAGGTAGGACTTGCCCTCGGAACGGATGCTGATGTAATCGTCCTGCGCCTCGATGTAATCGATGCGCGCGCTGGCGATGACATGGACCTTGGCGCCGTCGCGTATCAGCACGCGGTCCAGGGGCGCGGCGCGCGTGGCCGCCTCGCGCGCCACCATTTGCACAGTTTCGGGCGTGCCGCGGTTGGCGCGCGCATGGGCCAGCGCCTGCTCGAAGCGCTGTTCGCTGAACGGTTTCAGCAGATAATCGAGCGCATGGCAGTCGAACGCCTTCAAGGCGTACTGGTCGTAGGCCGTGACGAAGATCAGCCTTGTCTTCGCGCCGATCAGCTCGGCCACTTCAAAGCCGTCCAGGCGCGGCATCTGGATGTCGAGAAACACCAGTTCCGGCGCCAGTTCCGCGATGGCCTTGACGGCGTCGAAGCCGTTGGTGCATTCGGCGACGATGTCGATATCGTCGTGGCGCGCCAGGTATTCGCGCAACACGCCGCGCGCCAGCGCTTCGTCATCGACGATGGCCACCCGCATTCTTGCCTGCATCATGCTTCCTCCGTGCCGCCGGTCTGCGCCGGCATCGATAAGGTCACTTCAAACGCCGCGCCGTGCCGCGCCCAGTGCACGCTGGCCTCGTGGCCATACGCGCCGGCCAGGCGCTGGCGCACATTTTCCAGCCCCACGCCATTGCCACGCGCTGGTCCTTGATCCGCATCAACCGGGTTGCGCACGGCGATCTGCAACAGGCTGCCCGCGCGCCGGACCTCGATGGCGATCAGGCCGCCCTCCGTCAAGCCGCAGATGCCGTGCTTGACGGCATTTTCCACCAGCGGCTGTATCAGCATGGGCGGCAGCAAACACGCCAGCGCAGCAGTGTCGATGCTTTCCGCCACTTGCAGGCGTTCGCCGAAGCGCACTTGCTCGATGGCGAGAAAGTGGCGGATCAGCACCAGTTCCTCTTGCACGGTGATGTGCTTGTGCGCTTCCAGACTCAGGCTCTGGCGAAAGAAGCTGGCCAGCTGCACCGTCATCTGGCGCGCGCCCGCCGCATCGATAGACGTCAGGGCGCTGATGGAGTTCAGGCTGTTGAACAGGAAATGCGGATCGATCTGCGTGCGCAGCATGCGCAGTTGCGCTTCCTGCGCCATCAGCTGCGCTTCCAGGCCCCGCTGCTCGGCCATCCTGGCGCGCACGAATTCGAGCAGCAGATAATGCACGGCGGCGGCCAGGCAATACAGCAGCACGCCCAGGCCGAAGAACAGGGCCAGCAGCGATTGCGTCAGGTCCACGCCCAGCCAGTACTGCTCCAGCAACAGGCTGACGCTGTTCAGAAATTGCAGCAGGGTCGCCCACAGCAAGCCCGCGAACAGGGCCGCCACGCCCATCACGCCGGCAATGGCGAGCGGATGGCGGGCGTGCAAGGGATAGGCGCGGCACAGGTAAAACGCGGAAAACCCCGATCCGATCGCATACACGAGCGTGGCGGGCACCACCAGCAGGACGGTATTGAGCCAAGGCGCATGCGCCACCTTGGCCAGGAGGGAGGCCAGGGCCAGGCCCAGCGCGATGCAGACCAGGAACACCACCACGGCGCCGCGCCGCTTCGACAAGGGTCCGGACATGCGCGCCTAGTTGCGGATTTCCAGGCCGCCCATGATGGCGTAGCCCGTCACGTACAGGCGCTTGTTCTGGTTCGGCGGCACGATGGTCTTTTCCTCGAAGCCGCCGAGGATGGGCGTGCCCTGCAGCACGACGCTCCAGTCGGGCGGAATCTTGATGGTGACGCCGCCGCACAGGGCGAACACGTTGAGCACGGCTTCGCCTTCGATCGATGCCTGGCGCAAGTCGATTTCGCAGCCGGCCATGATGACGTTGATATCGCCGCCCCTGAAGCGCTGCGACGACACGCGCCGCACGTAGCCGCCCAGGATGGCCGTCACTTCGATGATGCTGTCGTCGTCCGCCTGGGCGCTGGCGCCAGGCGCTGCAGCGGCATCGGCGGGTTCCTTGTCGAGCGATACGGCGCCATTCCTGGCCTGGCCGAAGGCGTCGGGCGCTGCGCCAGCATCGGGCGGCGCGGCAAAATGCCGGCGGCGCTGCCGCTGCTGTCCGCCGGGCAAGGATTTCGACACCACGGCCACGCCGGCGGCGATGATGAGCAGCGGCCACAGCATGCTCCAGTTAATATAGAACAAGCCCATGGCTTTCAGGGTCCAGCTCAGGCCCAGCAAGACCATCACGCCGCCGAGAATGTAGCCGGAGCGGTTATGGCTTTGCGATATCTTCAGCAAGCCGAAAATGATGAGGATGGTGGGCCAGAAGCGGAAGGTGTAGCGCACGTTGATGAAGCCCAGGTTATCGAGCAGGAACAGCAGCCCCAGGCCTATGACGATGACGCCCAGCACGATCTGCGATGGCGAGTGCAGCGGCGGTCTATTTTTCATGCTCGGACTCCCGGTAGGCAATAAAGTGTTTGTTCAGCAGCGGTTCCAGCACGAGGCCCACGCCCCAGGCGATCAGCAAGGCTGGCCAGCTATTGTAGAAATTCAAGTTCCACAGTTCTTCATACGACACATACCACCAGGCGGCAAAAAAGATCAGCCACAGGCCGCTCAATACCTGCTTGGCGGACACAGGCGCGACCAGCTTGTTGAGGCCGAAGACGACCAGTATCAGTGGCCAATAATGCCATAGTGCATAGTAATCATGGAGATAGATCACATCGAGCCGGTCCAGCAGGATGACGGCGCCGATGGCGATCAGCAGCACGCCCCACAGCAGCTGGGTACGGCGGTAATAAGCGGGTTCAGGTTTCACGGTTGCCCCTTGAAGTGAATTGATCGTAAAGATACGCGGATTTCAGGCGCGCGAAAACTGCGCTTCGGCGAATGGCGGACAGGCGGCGGTGAATGGCGCGACGGAGGGAACGGCAGGCAAAAAAAAGACCGGCTAGCGCCGGCCTTGAAGGGGTTCGCAGTACACACCGCGACCTGGAGTTGCAGTGCACAGCCGCCTGGCGCAAGGGCGCCGGCAGCGGAAATCTGGTGCCGATCCTTGAGGCGACCGGCTGACCTGCTGGAAGATCGAACATGCCGCCAACTTCACGGCAGTGCGTCTCAACCAAGCAAAGCCATCATACTCCCGATCGGGCAAAAGCACCGTTCGCTAGCGCACACAGATGCTGCTTTACTGAGCTGCATCAAACAGCCGTGGCGTGCGGCGAACGCAGCATGTCGTTCTCGATCCATGCCAGCACGGACGGCCCCTGCGGCTGCCAGCCCAGCAGCTTGCGCGACCGTTCCCCGCGCACGCGGCTGTTGGACCCGAGGCCGTACGACGCCATCTCGTAGCCCCATTCGGCAATCGCTTCCGGCAGCGGCCAGTCCTGCGCAGGCCCCAGGTCCAGTGCCTGGGCGATGGCGGCCGTCATGTCGCGGAAGGCCGCTTCGCCCGATTCGACAAAGTAGAACGTGCCGGCCGGCGACTTTTCCAGCGCCAGCAGGTACAGGCTGACGACGTCGTCGATGTGCACGTTGGACCAGATATTGCGGCCCGGACCCACGTGGCGCACGATGCCGCTCTTGCGCGCCTGTTTCAATAAGCGGGGCAATTGCACGCTGTCGCGCGGCAAGGCGCCATGGCCGTAGATCAAGGTGTTGCACAGCACGCTGGCGCGCACGCCCTTGTCGGCGCTGGCCAGCACCAGCTCATCGATGGCGACCCGTGCCGCCTTGTCGGCCGTCGGCACCGGCAGCTTGTCTTCGTAATAAATCTGTTCCGTGCCCTCGCCGCCCGACGCGTCGCCCACGATGGACGAGCCGCTGGTGTGGAGGAAAGGCTTGTTGCTGCCGGCCAGCGCTTCAATGATGGCTTCCACGGCGCCCCGGTGGTCGCTGCTGGCCGCATTGATGACGGCGTCCGCCGCCCTCGCCTGTTCGATTATCAGCTCGCGGTCGTTCAAGGTGCCGACGATGCCCTGCACGCCGATGGTGGCCAGCTCGGCCACCTGCTCCGGCTTGCGCACGAGGCCCGTCACCTGATGGCCGGCGCGCACGAGGCCCGCCGCGATGGAACTGCCGATGAAACCTGCCGCACCTGTCAAAAATACTTTCATACAGTGGACGCCAAACCAAACCTACTGCGCGTCGCGCTTTGCGACCTGCGATGCTCACCGGCTCGGCGCCCCCGTGCTCCAGCACGGTTGCGCTTCTTAGCCACAAATCATCGCCGCTCGCTATGGTTTTGTTAGGCGTCGTTCCTCCTTGGTTAGCTTTGTTAATTCAGATCAAAAGCGATCACATGAACAAAGTATGCCCGCTTTCGTCTTTCGCAAAAAGCGGCCGCACGGCAAAAGATCTATGACTTGGGCGCAACAGTCTTGTTTTTCAGCTGCAGCGCGACGATGTAGCGGCTCCGGTAGGCGGGGTCTTGCGGCGTGAGCAAGGTGAGCCTGTCGCGCGCGCGCGTGGCAGCCACATAGAAACGGTTTTCCTCTTCCAGCGGGTCGGTCTTGCTGCGCGGGAATTCGTCGACGGCCAGGTAAGGCAGGATCACATGGTTGTACTCGAGGCCCTTGATCTGGTCGATACAGGCGATGACCAGCTTGGCCTTGCCGGTCGAGACCGTCACGGCCTCTTCCATCTCGCCCAGCCAGCCGGCAAAGCCGCCCAGCGCCACGCCCGCTTCGCGGCACACGGCGATAAAGCCATGCAGGGAACGGGCGACGACCCGCGCCTGGGCCGGATCGACATAGATGCGGCGCGCCGTCTGTTCCAGCTGCATCAGGCCAAAGATGTGCTGCAGCGCGTCGCCGGCCAGGGCGTCGGGAGGCAGCGCGCGCAGGTAGTCGACGGCGGCCAGGGTCAGCGCCGCCTTGTCCTGGTTGTGCGACTTGGCCAGCTGGTTCGTCAAGAAGCCTTCCAGCAAGTCGGGATAGTTGGCCACGTCGGCCTTGGCTTGCTGCAATTCCGTGCGCGTAAACGGGATTTCCGCGAAGGCCACCAGGGCTTCGAGGATCTCGCCGCGGCGCGGGCCGCTCTTGATCGCGTGCAAATCCTTGCGGGCGATGGCGACCATGCCGCGCAGCATCAGCACTTCCAGGCTCAGCAGATAGCTGTTCATGTCCACCAGGCCATACGCGATGCCGCTCTGGAACAGCGCCGTTTCCACGCGGATGGCCTGGTCGCGGTCGCGCAGCAAGATGGCCGTCGTGCCCGCATGCGCGTGTTCGAGCGCGGCGATCAGCTGGGCGCTGCACGCCTGCGGCTGCGCGTGGTCGTACTCGAGCAGCTCGATGTGGGTGGCGCGCGACAGGGCCGACACGCTGGGCTTGTTCTTCAGCACGCCGACAGCCTGCGCCAGCTGCGGGCCGTAGCGGTAGGACGCCGTCAGCGGCAGGCGCTGCAAGGCGGGAAATTCCTGTTCGAAGCGCTGGCGCAGGAAGCGGTGGTCGGCGCCCGACCACGTGTAGATCACTTGATCCTTGTCGCCGGCGCCGCAGAAAAACGCGTTGCCGCGGCGTATCAGCATGGTCAGCAGGCGGAACGATGCCTCGTTCAAGTCGTGCAATTCATCGGCCACGATGATCTGGAAGGCGGGCAATTGCTGGCGCAGCGGTTCGTCGCCGTCGAGCATGCGCACGAGGTCGTAGGTGGCGTCGAATGGGGCGCGGAACTGGATATCGCCCGTATCGGCGCCGCGCAAGCCTTCGTATTCGCGCAGCCACAGATAATGCGTGCGCGACATACCCAGCATTTCCAGGTTGTCATCGAGGGAATTGCTCTCGAAGTCGGGATTCTGGAAATCCAGGCGCGCCTTGGTGCGCAACTGCAATTTCAGGAATTCGGCGATGGCGCCATTCGTCGTGTTGATTTCCAGCGGGTAACGGTGAGCATATTTCTCGGAGACCACTTCCAGCGCTTCCCAGGCCACGGGGCGCAGCTCTTCATCGCTGCGCATGGATGCCACTTGCATGTTTTCCAGCTGCAACAGCACCTTGGCGGCAAAGGCGTCGAAGGTATCGACGGTCAGGCGCTTGACGACGCCCAGCGGCACGCCCACTTCCAGCAGGCGCTGGCGCAGGGCCACGCGCGCCGCCTCTGTAAACACGAGGGCCAGCATGCGTTCGGGCGCGCGGCCCCGGTGCAGCGCTTCGGCCAGACGCAGGGCCAGGGTCGTCGTCTTGGCCGCGCCGGCATTGGCGTCGATCAAGACCACTTTCTTTTGCGCCGTCTGGATGGCGACCTGCTCCGGCGTGGGCGTGATGCGTTTGGGAATGAACTGCGGGGCGTTATCTGTACTCAAGGGTATCCTGAAATGATGTCTGTTCTCGGCGCGCTACCAGGCGCAGGTGCGCAGGCCGGCAAAGATGTCGCCCCGTTCGGGCGCATGGAAGGCGCGCATGCGGGGCGAATGCAGGCGCGGCGGCGTGGCGAAGGCGGCGCCGCGCAGCACCTGGTATTGCATGAAATACGGCGCCGAATACTCGCGCCAGGCATCCACCGCAAAGCCCGGATACGGTTCGAACGGCGTCGCCGTCCACTCCCACACCTGGCCCCAGTGAAAGCGCGGGTGGCCGGACAGCGCAGCATACTCCCATTCCGCCTCGGTCGCCAGGCGGCGCCCCGCCCAGGCGCAGTAGGCCTGCGCTTCATACAGATTGATGTGGCGCACGGCTTCATTCGGCGGCAAGGTCGTGCGCTGGCCGAAACGCATGGTGCGCCACTGCGTCGCTTCGCGCAGCCAGTACAGCGGCGACGAGCGCTCCTGCCGCATCAGCCAGGCGCTGCCGGCCGCGCTCCAGAACTGGCGGTTCTGGTAGCCGCCGTCGGCGACAAAATCGGCAAACTGGGCATTGGATACGGCGCAAGCATCGATGGAAAACGGCGGCACGTAGCAGCTATGGGGCGGCGATTCATTGTCGAAGGCAAAACCGGCACCGCGCGGCGAGCCCATTGCGATGGTGCCGCCAGGAAAAGCGATCTGCCCCGCCCCGGGCGGCAAGGCCGGGCTGGCGGCCAGGGATTCCGGGGCTTCCAGGCCCAGCCATTGCAAACCGGCCAGCATTTCCTCGCCACACATGTCTTCATGCGCCAGCGCCAGCCGGTAGGGCGCCAGGGCGCTGTCGACATTGGCTTCGCGCGACAGTTTATCGAGGACCCTGTCGAGCACTTCATTGCAATACGTTTTGACGGCGCCCGGGCTGGGCAGTTCCAGCTTCCAGCGCGCGCGGTGTTCCACCATGTTGGCGTCGAACAAGTCGTCGCCGCGCGTCAGCAGGGAGTTATAAATGGCGTCGGCCGGATGGCTGGACGCCGCTTCGCGCAGGATGAACCACTCGGCAAACCAGGCGATCTGCGCCAGTTGCCACAAGGGCGGATTGAGGCGCGGATGACGGGGCAGGCCCGCCACCACGTCCAGGCCGGCAGTGACGTAACAGTCGAACAGGGAAAGGGTGTCCTGGCGCGCAGCCTGCAGCGACTGGGCCAGTTGCTGCGCGCCGGCATGGCGAAAAGAGGCGTTGATTAAAGTCATAGCCAGATTGTAACGACTTATGCCAACCTTGCACTAGTCGCACAGGAAACAGGAAGGGAAGTCCCCCTCCCCGCCTACTTAACCAGCAACTCGCCCTGCAGCGGCGTGACGACGGATTTGGGCATGCTGACGATGAAGCTGCTGCCCTTGTCGGCCACGGACTGGATGGCCAGGGTGCCGCCGTGGCGCAGCAGCACGTGCTTGACGATGGCCAAGCCCAGGCCCGTGCCCTGCGTTTCGCGCGAGCGGCTCTTGTCGACGCGGTAGAAACGTTCCGTCAGGCGCGAAATATGTTCCGGGCTGATGCCGATGCCCGTGTCTTGCGCGATGAATTGCGGTCCGGCCGGACCGTCCTGCCAGCGCAGGGTGATGGTGCCGCCCGCCGGCGTGTAGCGCACGGCGTTCGAGGCCAGGTTGCCGAAGGCGCTGTACAGTTCATCGTAGCTGCCCAGCACGTCGGGGCCGTCGCATTCCATGGTCACTTCATGCTTGCCGGCCGACAAGCCCTTGGCATCGCGCAAGACTTGCTGCATGAGCTTTTTGATGTCCACGGGCTCGGGGCGCAGCGGATAATCGACCGATTCCAGGCGCGACAGGGTCAGCATGTCCTCGATCAGATGCTGCATGCGGTGGCCCTGCTCCGTCATCAGCTTGAGGTGGGCCGCGCGCGTGCAGGCATCGAGGTCCAGTTCTGCGGAAGCGATTTCCAGGAAGCCCACGATGACCGTCAGCGGCGTGCGCAATTCGTGCGAGGCGTTGGCGATGAAGTCGCGGCGCATCATTTCGATGCGTTCCGTCTCCGTCACATCGTGCGTGACGAGGATCTGGCGGCGGTTTTCAAATGGAATGATCTGCACGATCAGCTTGCGGTTGCGGAAGGTGATCGTCAGCGGCTGGTCGTAGCGGCCCAGGATGATGTAATCCATGAACTCGGGGCTGCGGATCAAATTCGTCACGCGCATGCCCTTGTCGCGCTCGTGCGTGAGGCCCAGGTGTTTCTCGGCGGCAGGATTGCACCATTCGAGGAACAGCACGTCATCCATGATGACTACGCCGTCGGGCAACAGATGCATGGCCTGGCGGAAACGCGCCAGCCATTCCGTCAGCTCGGCCTGGTTTTTCTCGTCGTCGCGGCGCATGCGGTACAGGCGCGCGAAAATGCTGGTCCAGGCGCCCCAGCCGTCAGGCAGCTTGGCGCTTTGCGGATTGTCCAGCCAGTTACTCAGCTGGAACAGATACGACAGCTGCACGAACACCATCATGGCCATCAGCACGAAGGCGATGCCCAGCGCATACGTGGCGCCAAACAGATACCAGACAACGGCCACGCCCAGCAGCGCCAGCACCATGCGCAGGGCGGCCGGTACCCAGAACAGCAATTTCGGATTCATAGAGTGAGGCTTTACTTTTCAGACAACATGTAGCCGACGCTGCGCACGGTCTTGATCAGGCTTTCCGCCTCTTTCAAGGCTTTGCGCAAGCGCAATACGTGGACATCGACCGTGCGTTCCTCGATCACCACATGGTCGCCCCACACCTTGTCGAGCAGCTGGCTGCGCGAAAACACGCGTTCCGGATGGGCCAGCAGGAATTTCAGCAGCTTGTATTCGGCATGGCCGATATCGATCTTCTGTTCATCCATCATGACGGTGCAGCTGACGGGGTCCAGGGCCACGTTGCCGGCGCGCATGGGCGCCTGCGCGTGTTCCGGACTCTTGCGTCGCAACAGGGCCTTGGCGCGGGCCAGCAGCTCGCGCGGCGAGAACGGCTTGGTGACGTAGTCGTCGGCCCCGCTGTTCAGGCCGGCCAGCTTGTCTTCTTCCATGCTCTTGGCGGTGAGCATGATGACGGGAATGGCGGCGAAATTGCGGTCGGCGCGGATGCGCGACAGCAGGCGCAAGCCCGTCTGGTCCGGCAGCATCCAGTCCAGCAGGATCAGATGCGGCGTGCGGTGCTGGATGAATTCCCAGGCATCGGCGACGTTTTGTACGGAACAGCAATTCCAGCCGGATTCGCGCAGCGAATAGGTCACCAGTTCAACGATGGCCGGCTCATCTTCAACAATCAATACCGTGGTTTTATCAGATGCCATAAAGCTTACTCAGGGAGCTCCTCGGAAATGGCGGGAGCAGCCACCTTGGTGTGGCGGATGTCCTTGCCTTCAACCACGTAAATCACGTATTCGGCGATGTTTTTCGCATGGTCGCCGATCCGTTCGATGGCCTTGGCCACCCACAGGGTATCGAGCGCCGCCGAAATCGTGCGCGGGTCTTCCATCATAAAGGTGATCAAGTTGCGCATGATAGACCGAAACTCATGGTCGATGATGGCATCTTGTGCAATTAATTGTAAGGCCTGCTTGCCATCGTTGCGCGCGAACGCGTCCAGCGCGTCGTGCAGCATGTCGGTGGCCGTGTTGGCGATGCCGCGCACCATTTCGTAATGGTTGACGACGGCGTTGCCCCGCTTGTGCAAGTTCTTCGCCACGCGGGCGATTTTGGTCGCCTCGTCGCCTACGCGCTCGAGGTCGGTAATCACCTTGATGGTGGCCATGATGGTGCGCAGATCGTTGGCGGCCGGCTGGCGGCGCACGATCAGATGGCTGCAGGCATCGTCCAGCGACACTTCCAGCTGGTTGACGACGTCGTCTTCGCGCATCACGCGGTCGGCGCGTTCCGGGTTGCCGATGCGAAAGCATGTCATCGCGTCGAGGAACTGGGTTTCAACGATGCCGCCCATCAGGAGCACTTTCGAGCGGATCGCTTCGAGTTCGTTGTCGTATTGCTTGGATGAATGTTCGCCTATCATGCTGTCTCTCCGTATTCAGTTGTCTTGTATATCGTTATTCTGGGCGGATCAGCCGAAGCGGCCCGTGATGTAATCCTGCGTTTCCTTGCGGGCCGGATTCATGAAGATCTGGTCCGTTTCGCCGAATTCCACCAGCTCGCCCAGATACATATACGCCGTGTAGTCGGAGCAGCGTGCCGCCTGCTGCATATTGTGCGTCACGATGGCGATCGTGTAATCCTGTTTCAGTTCGCTGATCAGCTCTTCCACCTTCGACGTCGAGATCGGGTCCAGCGCCGAGGTCGGCTCATCGAGCAGCAAGACGTCCGGTTTCACGGCCACGCCGCGCGCGATGCACAAACGCTGCTGCTGGCCGCCCGACAGCGACAGGCCGCTCTTGGTCAGCTTGTCCTTGACTTCGCCCCACAGGGCGGCCTTCTTCAGGGCCCACTCGACGCGCTCGTCCATTTCGCCCTTCGACAGGTCTTCATACAGGCGCACGCCGAAGGCGATGTTGTCGTAGACGGACATGGGGAACGGCGTCGGCTTCTGGAACACCATGCCGACCTTGGCGCGCAGCATGTTGACGTCCTGGTCGGCGTCGAGCACGTTGCGGCCGCGGTACAGGATGGAGCCTTCCGCGCGCTGGCCAGGATACAGGTCGTACATGCGGTTCAGGGTGCGCAGCAGGGTCGACTTGCCGCACCCGGACGGGCCGATGAAGGCCGTGACCTTCTTCTCGTGGATGTCCAGGTTGACGTTATGCAAGCTTTGCGTTTTGCCGTAAAAAAAGTTCAGGCCCGAAATCTCGATGGTTTTTTTCTTTGGTGCCAAGTCTTGGGCTGGATTCATTTGCGTATTCATATGGGTTCGCTTCGCTCGGTATCTGTTTAATGTGGGACTTTTTGGCTGAACACGGTGCGCGACAGGATATTCAGGGCCAGCACGCTGAAGGTGATCAGCAGTGCGCCGCCCCAGGCCAGCGAGCGCCAGTTGTCGTACGGGCTCATTGCAAACGATGCGATGACGGACGGCAAGTTGGCCATCGGCGCATTCATGTTAAAGCTTTGGAACTGGTTATTCAGGGCCGTGAACAGCAGCGGTGCCGTTTCGCCGGCGATGCGTGCCAAGGCCAGCAGTACGCCGGTGATCACGCCAGCTTTTACAGCGCGCAAGCGCACCAGGGTGGCGACCTTCCAGCGCGGCGCGCCCAGGGCAAACGCGGCTTCCAGCAGGCTGTTCGGCACCAGGCGCAGCATATTGTCCGTCGTGCGCACCACCACGGGCACGGCGATCAGCGACAGGGCGATGGCGCCCGCATAGCCGGAGAAGTGTTTGACGTGCGCCACGTACAGCGCATACACGAACAGGCCGATGACGATCGATGGGGCCGACAGCATGATGTCGGTGACGAAACGCGTCACTTGCGCCAGCCTGTTTTCTTCGCCGTATTCGGCCAGGTAAATGCCGGCCAGGATGCCGATCGGGGTGCTGACGACGGTGGCCAGGCCCACCATCAGGGCGCTGCCGACGATGGCATTGATCAAGCCGCCGCCTTCGCTGCCGGGAGCCGGCGTCGTTTGCGTGAACAGGTCGATGGACAAGGCGCCGAAACCCTTGATCACCAGGGTGAACAAAATCCACACGAGCACGGCCAGGCCCAGGGCCATGGCGGCCACCGACAGGGCGATGCCGACGCGGTGCATCAGCAAACGCTTGCGGTAGACGGGGTTCATGGCCGGCTTGGCCGGAACGTCGAGGGTGCTAACTTGGCTGAGCTGGCTCATTTCGTGCCTTCCTTGCGGGACATGCCAGCCAGCATCAGCTTGGCGGCGGATAAGACGATAAAGGTGATGACAAACAGGATCAGGGCCAGCGAGAACAGCGACGATACGTGCAGCGCCGATTGTGCTTCGCCGAATTCGTTCGCCAGCAGCGAGGTGATGCTGTTACCGGCGGCAAACAGCGACCACGACAGCTTATTCGCATTGCCGATGACGAAGGTCACGGCCATGGTTTCGCCCAGCGCGCGGCCCAGGCCCAGCATGACGCCGCCGACGACGCCAGTCTTGGTGTATGGCAAGACAATCTTGCGCACCACTTCCCAGCGCGTGCAGCCCAGGCCGTACGCGGATTCCTTCAGCACGGCAGGGACGATCTCGAACACGTCGCGCATCACGGAAGCGATGAAGGGGATGATCATGATGGCCAGCACCAGGCCGGCCGTCAGCAAGCCGATGCCCATCATGGGGCCGCTGAACAGCTGGCCGATGACGGGCACGTTGCCCAGGGTGGCTTTCAGCAGGGGCTGGACGTGGTCGGCGAACAGGGGGGCAAACACGAACAGGCCCCAGATGCCGTAGATGATCGATGGCACGCCGGCCAGCAGCTCGACAGCCGTGCCCAGCGGGCGGCGCAGCCAGGCCGGGCAGATTTCCGTGAGGAACAGGGCGATGCCGAAGCTGACGGGGAAGGCGATCAGCAAGGCGATGACGGACGTCACCAGGGTGCCGATGATGGGGATCAGGGCGCCGTACTGGTCATTGACGGGGTCCCATTCGGCGGACACGATGAAATGCAGGCCGAAGGTCTTGAAGGCCGGTATCGATTCCATGATCAGCGAAATGATGATGCCCACCAGGACGATCAGCACCGACAGGGCGAACAGCATCGTCACCTTGTGGAACAGGAAATCCTGGAAGCGCTGCTTGCGCATGGTGGAAAGCATTTGCGCGTGACTGATGGAATCGGTCATGGTGCCGCCTGGCAGGGGGATCGTGGAGGAGGTAGATTGTGCGCTCATATTGTGCCAGATGTGGGTGGTACTGCCGGTGTCGCTATTTTGAACTCTTGTTTTATTGTTGCTTCTTTAGCCAGGACCGTCTGCAAGGGCTTGCGGGCGGTCCTGGCTAACTCCCTGCCCCGCCGTGCTGCCGGCGGGGACAAGGATCGGTACTTACATGGTCAGGCTATCGAATTAATAGATCGCTTTGCCCGATGCATCTTTCAAATTGGCTTTCCACGATTCCTGCACCAGTTTCACGACCGATGCCGGCATTGGCACGTAGTCCAGTTCAGCAGCAGCGGCGCCACCGTTCTTGTAGGCCCAGTCGAAGAATTTCAGGACTTCTTTTGCCTTGGCTGCGTCAGCCTGGACTTTGTGCATCAGGATGAACGACACGCCCGTGATAGGCCAGCTGTTCTTGCCAGCCTGGTCGGTCAGTACCACGCCGAAGCCTGGGGTTTGCGTCCAAGGTGCCGAAGCGGCTGCTGCCTTGAAGTTGTCGTCGTCAGGCTGCAGGAAGTTGCCGTCCTTGTTTTGCAGCTGGGTGTGCGACATCTTGTTTTTCTTGGCGTAAGCCCACTCGACGTAGCCGATCGAACCCTTGATGCGCTGTACGTTGGCGGCGACGCCTTCGTTACCCTTGCCGCCCACGCCCACGGCCCATTTCACAGCCGAGCCAGCGCCGATTTTCGACTTGAATTCCGGATTGGTTTTCGACAGGAAGTCGGTGAACAGGAAGGACGTGCCCGAACCGTCGGCGCGGTGCACCACGGTGATTTCCGTGTCCGGCAGCTTGACGCCCTGGTTCACGGCGGCGATTTCAGGAGCGCTCCACTTGGTGATCTTGCCCAGGTAGATGTCGCCGACGATCTTGCCCGTCATTTTCAGCTGGCCTGGGGCCACGCCGTCGAGGTTGACGATGGTGACCACGCCGCCCATGATGGCCGGGAACTGCATCAGGCCCGCTTCTTCCAGCTCTTCCGCCTTCAAAGGCATGTCCGAAGCGCCGAATTCAACAGTCTTGGCCTTGATTTGCTTGATACCGGCGCCGGAACCGACGGACTGGTAGTTCAGGCCGTTGCCCGTGTTGGCTTTGTACGTCTCAGCCCATTTGGCGTAGATCGGGTACGGGAAGGTTGCACCAGCACCTGTCATATCTGCCGCCATGACGGAAGCGGAAGAAAATGCCATCGCTGCCGAAGCACCCACGACGATAAATTTGAACATTTGCTTCATTTGCATATCAAGTCCTCAGGGTTGTTAGGGCTCAAAGTCCCGGTTGAATGCTGCGCAGTCTAGCAAGCGAATATGACAGCTTTATGACATGGTCAAAAAATCCTGAAATAATTGGCTACGCCCCGAGAATTGCCTTTTTTGGCGCGAAAAATGACAGGACGGGCGACGCTTTATGACAGCTTATGTCACGCTTACGTCATATTTCATGATTACACTCACAACGCGTCATACATGATGAAATACGGCTAGAATTAACTATCTGCAAAGACAAAAGAATATGAAACCTGAACTGCACACGGAAGTGACCAAATCGGGCATCCTGCTTGACCGCGAACTGTCGCAACTGACTTTCAACCGGCGCGTGATGGCCCAGGCGGAAGACCCGAACATTCCGCTGCTCGAGCGCCTGCGCTACCTGTGCATCGTCAGCAGCAATATGGATGAGTTCTTCGAAGTGCGCGTGGCCAGCCTGCTGGCGGCCGGCAGCATCGGCGGTTCGCTGGCCGGCCACCCTGCCCTGGCGGCCAACCTGGAGCGCATCGGCAAGGAATGCCATGCGCTGGTGGAACGCCAGTACGAGATATTAAATAGCGAAGTCTTGCCGGCCCTGCGCGAAGCGGGCGTGCACCTGTTGCGCGACAACGACCGCAACGATGCGCAGCGCGCCTGGGTCAAGCAGTATTTCGACCGTGAAGTGCGCCCCCTGCTGACCCCTATCGGCCTGGACCCGGCCCACCCGTTTCCACAGGTAGTCAACAAGAGTCTCAATTTCATCGTCTCGCTGAGCGGCAAGGATGCGTTCGGGCGCGGCACGGCGATCGCCATCGTCAAGGCGCCACGTGTCTTGCCGCGCGTCATCAAGCTGCCGGACGACATTTCCGGCGATGGCGTGTCCTTCTGCCTGTTATCTTCCGTCATCCATGCGCATATCTCGGATTTGTTCGCCGGGCGCGAAGTGATTGCCTATTCGCAATTCCGCGTCACGCGCGACAGCGACCTGTGGGTGGATGAGGATGAAGTCAAGAATCTGCGCCAGGCCTTAAAAGGCGAACTCGTGGGGCGCCAGTTCGGCACCTCGGTGCGCCTGGAAGTGGCGCGCAATTGCCCGCCAGAATTGTCGCAATTCCTGCTCGACCAGTTCAACCTGGATCAAAGCCGGCTCTACCGCGTCAACGGCCCCGTGAACCTGGTGCGCCTGTCGGAAATGATCGACCACGTCAAGCAGCCCGAGCTGCGCTTCCCGCCGTTCTTCCCGGGCCTGGCCCATAAAGCCATCGGCAACGACATCTTTGCCGCGCTGACCAAGCACGACATCCTGCTGCACCACCCGTATCAATCGTTCCAGACGGTGATCGACTTCATCCGCAGCGCCGCCTACGATCCGTCCGTCGTCGCCATCAAGCAGACGATCTACCGCACGGGCATGAATTCGGACCTGATGGAGTCGCTCATTACGGCGGCGAAGATGGGCAAGGAAGTGACCGTCATCGTGGAATTGATGGCGCGTTTCGACGAAGAGGCCAATATCAACTGGGCCGACAAGCTGGAGCAGGCGGGCGCACAGGTGGTGTACGGGGTGGTGGGACTGAAAACCCACGCCAAGGTGGCGCTCGTCATCCGCCGCGAAGAAGGCGCGCTGCGCTTCTATGCCCACTTGGGTACCGGCAACTACCACCCCACGACCACCAAGCTGTACACGGATTTCGGCTTGCTGACGGCGAACCAGGACCTGGCCGTGGAAGTAAACGAAGTGTTCATTCATCTCACCAGCCTGACCAAGCCGCACAACCTGAACCACTTGTGGCTGGCGCCGTTCGGCCTGCAAAGCGAAATCATCAAGGCCATCCGCAACGAGGCGAAGATCGCCCGTTCGGGCCGGCGCGGTCGCATCATCGTGAAGGTCAACGCGCTGGTCGACGAATCCGTGATCCGCGCCCTGTATGCGGCCTCGACCGATGGCGTGAAGATCGACCTGATCGTGCGCGGCGCCTGCACCCTGAAGCCGGGCGTGCCGGGCTTGTCGGAAAACATCAAGGTGCGCTCCGTGATCGGCCGTTTCCTCGAACACAGCCGCATTTACTACTTCCGCAACGACCTGGCGCACGATGTCTACCTGGCCAGCGCCGACTGGATGAGCCGCAACCTGTTCCGCAGGGTGGAAGTGGCCTTCCCCGTGCTGGACCGGGCGCTGAAACGGCGCGTGATCGCCGAGGGCTTGAATCCGTATTTGAAGGATAATACCAATGCATGGGAACTGGAGCCGACGGGGCATTACGCGCGCCGCAAGCCGCGCGGCAAGCAGACGCCGTTCAGCGCCCAGCAATACCTGATGCACACACTGGGCACGCCGGGCGCGGAGGTCGGCGAATAGGCAACTCTACACACAGGAGCACAGCATGGATCTCATCTTGTGGCGACACGCAGAAGCCGAGCCGGGCGTCCCCGACCTCGAACGCGCCCTGACCGTCAAAGGCCAGAAACAGGCGCGCCGCATGGGGGAATGGCTGGCCTCGCAATTACCGGAAAACTGCCGCATCCTTGTCAGTCCCGCCCTGCGCACCCTGCAAACGGCGGAAGCACTGGGACGCAAGTTCAAGCTGATGCCGGAACTGGCGCCCGGCGCCGAGGCGGAAGACATCCTGAAGGCGGCCAACTGGCCCGGCGGCAAGGAAACCGTGCTCATCGTCGGCCACCAGCCCACCCTGGGCCAGGCAGCCGCCCTGCTGCTGACGGGCGAGGAGCAGGAATGGGAAATGCGCAAGGCCAGCGCATGGTGGTTCTCGCAGCGCGAACCGGGCGACCCGATCAGCGTCTACTTAAAAGCCGTGATGGCGCATGATCTGGTGGTGAAATAAAGTAGTGGCATAGGGAAATGCGCAAGGCCAGCACAGGATGGACAGGTTCCCGCAGCGCGAACCTGGCGCCCTGATCAGCGTCTACTTAAAAGCCGTGATGGCGCATGACTTGGTAGTGAAATGAGGGTGGTGAAGCAGAAAATGCGCAAAAAGTGCGCTGGGACAAATACTGGTAGGAATTACAACTCGGCAGCCTTGTAAAGCGCTGCCGATCTGCTAGAGTTTAATTGCATCAACTACGTGCTGGAGCGCTGTTCCCGCACATTGAGCAACCCAGCGGACGGCCGTCCAACGGCGGCTGAAAGACCATGTTAATCACCTTCCTCGTTTTTCTCTTCATCGCCATCTTCGCCGCCATCATCGGCTTTGTCGCCTTTGAACTGGTCGAAGAAATGCGCGGCAGCCACCACAAGCTGATGGACCGCTACCACGAGTAGCGTTCACCCCGGCACTATCGCATGGCGCCAGCGACGGCCTACCGGCCCGTCTCTCGCGCCATCCTTGTATTTACGCTCCAGCCTCAAACTCCCGTCTTGAACTTCGTATAAATGCGCGTCATCAAGCGGCGGATATCGGCCGTGGTCGCTTCTGGCGCGGCCATGCGCTGCTTGTCGGCGTCCGACAGGAAGATGGCCTTGTTCTCGCCGATGTCCTTGCGCACATACTTGATGCTGGCCAGGTTAGGATTCGCGTAGAACACTTTGTTGCTCAGGCTGGCATGCACTTGCGGGCGCAGGATGTAGTTGATGAACAGGTGCGCATTGTTCGGATGCGGCGCGTCGGCGGGAATGGCCATGGTGTCGAACATCAGCGCGGCCGTCTTCGGCACCAGCACCTGGATCACATTGCCATTCTTCGCGTCGATGGCGCGCTGGCGCGCGATGTTGATGTCGCCCGACCAGCCCAGCGCGACGCAGACGGAACCGTTGGCCATGTCATTGATATAGCCGGACGAGCTGAACAGGGTTACGTAGGGACGGATCGCCTGCAGCACCTTGCCCGCTTCCTGGTAGTCGGCGGCCGTTTTCGAGTACGCGGGCTTGCCCAGGTATTGCAGGGCGGCAGGCAACACTTCCGACGGCGAGTCGAGGAAGGACACGCCGCACGATTTCAGCTTGGCCGCGTATTTCGGGTCGAAGATCAGCTCCCAGGCATTCTCGGGCATGGGCATGCCGCCCAGCGCGGCCTTGACCTTGTTGACATTGATGCCCACCGTCGTGTAGCCCCACAGCCAGTCGACCAGATAATCGTTGTTCGGGTCGATCTTCGACAGCTTGGCCTGCAGGTTCGGATCCAGGTTGCCCAGGTTGGTCAGCTTGCTCTTGTCGAGCTTGCGCAGCAGGCCCGCATCGATCTGCAGGCGCGCCCACTGGGCCGTCGGCACGACGATGTCGTAGCCGGACTTGCCCGCCACCAATTTCGCATTGAGGATTTCGTTATTGTCGAAAACGTCGTAGCGTACCTTGATGCCCGTTTCCTTCTCAAAATTCTTGATCGTATCGTCGCCGATATAGTCCGACCAGTTATAGATGTTCAGGACCTTCTCTTCCTGAGCCTGCGCTTGGCCAGACAAGGCCAGCACGGCCGCCGCCAAGGTCAGTCCCAGTCCAATGCGCCGCCCTGCTTGCCATGTGTTTGCCATCGTACCGCCTCCGAAAATTAGTCAGAAAATAGTGACGATGATAGCAAGAAGGGCGCGATCAGGTCTAGCCCGATCGCGCCCTGCATTCACCGCTGGGGTCAGACCCCCAATACCGCCAACGCAAAGTTCAGCGCTAACAATAACGAGGGTCTGACCCCGGCCTTTGCCAACATTACACCTTGTCCAGCCCCACTTGCGCCCCCGTAAACACCAGGTTGCCGTTCTGGGCGTCGATGCGGATCTCGTCTTTCGGGCCGAAGCGGCCTTCCAGGATCAGCTTCGACAGCGGATTTTCGATCTGCTGCTGGATCGCCCGTTTCAAAGGACGGGCGCCATACACCGGATCGTAGCCCGCTTCGGCGATCTGCTGCAGTGCCGCGTCCGTCAGGCTCAGCTGCATGTCCATGCGTTCCAGGCGTTCTTCGAGAATTTTGAGCTGGATCTTCGCGATCGCGCCGATGTTTTTCTCGTCGAGGCCGTGGAACACGACGATTTCGTCGATACGGTTGACGAACTCGGGACGGAAGTGCGAGCGTACCTCGGCCATCACGGCCAGCTTCACGACACCGGGATCATCGCTTTCCATCGCCTGGATCTTATGCGAACCCAGGTTCGAGGTCATGATGATGACGGTATTCTTGAAGTCCACCGTGCGGCCCTGGCCGTCCGTCATGCGTCCATCGTCGAGCACTTGCAGCAGCACGTTGAAGACATCGGCATGCGCCTTTTCCACTTCGTCGAGCAGGATCACGCTGTACGGCTTGCGGCGCACGGCTTCCGTCAGGTAGCCGCCTTCGTCGTAGCCCACGTAGCCCGGTGGCGCGCCGATCAGGCGAGCCACGGAATGCTTCTCCATGAACTCGCTCATGTCGATGCGGATCATCGATTCTTCCGTATCGAACAGGAAAGTCGCCAGCGCCTTGCTCAGCTCGGTCTTGCCCACGCCCGTCGGCCCCAGGAACATGAAGGAACCATAGGGACGGTTCGGGTCGCTCAAGCCGGCGCGCGAGCGGCGGATGGCGTCGGCCACGGCCGTGATGGCTTCATCCTGGCCCACGACGCGCTCATGCAGCTTCTCTTCGATGTGCAGCAGCTTGTCGCGCTCGCCCTGCATCATGCGCGACACGGGAATCCCCGTCGCGCGCGACACCACTTCGGCGATTTCCTCGGCGCCCACTTCCGTGCGCAGCAATTTCGGCTGGTCGGGGTCGAGTTTCGGGATGCCGCTGTCAGCCTGCTTGAGCTGGGCTTCCAGCTGCGGCAGCTTGCCATACTGCAGTTCCGACACTTTCTGCCAGTTGCTCTCGCGCGTGGCCTGCTCCATCTGCAGCTTGACCTGCTCGATTTCTTCCTTGATGTGCGTACTGCCCTGCACCACGGCTTTTTCCGCCTTCAGGATTTCCTCGAAGTCGTTGTACTCGCGCTGCAGCTTGAGGATTTCTTCCTCGATCAGGCCCAGGCGGCGCAGCGACGCTTCGTCTTTTTCCTTCTTGACGGCTTCGCGCTCGATTTTCAGCTGGATCAGACGGCGTTCCAGCTTGTCCATCACTTCCGGCTTCGAGTCGATCTCGATCTTGATCTTCGCCGCCGCCTCGTCGATCAGGTCGATCGCCTTGTCGGGCAGGAAACGGTCCGTGATGTAGCGGTGCGACAGCTCGGCGGCCGCGATGATGGCCGCGTCCGTGATTTCCACCTTGTGGTGCAACGCGTACTTATCCTGCAAGCCGCGCAGGATGGCGATGGTCGCCTCCACGGTCGGCTCGTCGACCAGCACTTTCTGGAAGCGGCGTTCCAGCGCGGCATCCTTCTCGATGTACTTGCGGTACTCGTCGAGGGTGGTGGCCCCCACGCAGTGCAGTTCGCCGCGCGCCAGCGCCGGTTTGAGCATATTGCCGGCATCCATCGCGCCGTCGGCCTTGCCCGCACCCACCATCGTGTGCATCTCGTCGATGAAGACGATGGTTTGCCCTTCATCCATGGCCAGTTCCTTCAGCACGGACTTCAGGCGCTCTTCGAACTCGCCGCGGAACTTGGCACCGGCAACCAGGGCGGCCATGTCCAGCGCCAGCACGCGCTTGCCTTTCAGCGACTCGGGTACTTCGCCGTTGACGATGCGCTGCGCCAGGCCTTCGACGATGGCCGTCTTGCCCACGCCCGGCTCGCCGATCAGCACGGGGTTGTTCTTGCTGCGGCGCTGCAGGATCTGGATGGTGCGGCGGATTTCATCGTCGCGGCCGATCACAGGGTCGAGCTTGCCCTTGCGCGCCCGCTCCGTCAGGTCCAAGGTGTATTTTTTCAAGGCTTCGCGCTGGCCTTCGGCTTCCTGCGAATCGACCTTGTTGCCGCCGCGTACGGCGTCGATGGCTGCTTCCAGCGCCTTGCGAGTCAGGCCGTTTTCGCGCGCCAGCTTGCCGCAGTCGGACTTGTCGTCCGTCATGGCCAGCAAGACCATTTCGCTGGACACGAACTGGTCGCCCGCCTTTTGCGATTCCTTGTCGGCCAGGTTCAGCAAGGCCACGAATTCGCGGCTCACCTGCACGTCGCCGCCCGTGCCGGAGACCTTCGGCAAGCGTTCGATGGACGCGCCCAGGGCCTTGGACAGGCCGCCCACGTTGACGCCGGCCCGCTGCAAGAGCGAGCGGGCGCCGCCGTCGTCCTGGTTCAACAGGGCCGTCAGCAGGTGGACTGGTTCGATATAGGGGTTGTCGTTGCCCACGGCCAAGCTTTGCGCATCGGCCAGGGCTTCCTGTAACTTGGTAGTCAGTTTATCTTGTCGCATGAAAAGCGCTCCCGGTTAATTAGTTGTTAACCAAATTGGGGTGAGGCAGTACTTTTCAAGCATACACAAAGCAGAAAACTGATGCATTTTGGCAAATGCTAGCGTGCGCGGCGCGTTCGCTTCAAATGGCGCTTGCTTTTGCGGCCCACTTGTCCAGGGCCGTCTCGTCGCTGTCGCGCGCATCGACCCAACGCGCCCCTTCGGGCGTGTCTTCCTTCTTCCAGAACGGCGCTTCCGTCTTCAGGTAGTCGATGATGAATTCGCAGGCGGCAAACGCCTCGCCCCGGTGCGCGGACGAGACCGCCACCAGCACGATCTGCTCCTGCGGCAGCAAGGGCCCCACGCGGTGGATCACCAGCGCGCCGGACAGGGGCCAGCGGCCCCGCGCCTGCTCCACGATGGCTGCAATGGACTTTTCCGTCATGCCCGGATAGTGCTCGAGCTCCATCGCGGCCACGTCCAGTCCTTCATTCATGTCGCGCACCGTGCCGACGAAGCCGACGACGGCGCCCACCTTGGGGTTGCCTGCACGCAATTGTGCGATTTCTTGACTCAAGTCAAAATCGGCGTGCTGGATGCGGACGGATGTACTCATTTCGCGTTGCCTCCGATGCGGCGCAGCAGGGTTTCGATGCGGCTGGCCGTGCGCGCATCGGTGGTGGCGGCAATCGCGCACAGCTGCATCAGCTGCGACACTTGCGTGAGCGGCTTCTGGCCCGATTTGAGCGACGATTGCAGCACTTCCACCTGCATTTTCAGGCGGTCGCGGGCAAATTCGGCGCCGCTGTCGACGCCGGCGACGATTTCCAGGCGCAACACTTCAGCGAGCAAGCGCTCCTGGTTGGCCTGCAATTGCCGCACGTAGGCGGCGCTGCCCTCGCCCAGCGCGGCCTGGGCGGCGGCAAAGCGCTGCTGCAAGCTGCGTTCGTACTGGGTATCGAGCGGCGGCAAGGCGCTCCAGCGTTCGGACCACGCTTGCGCGTCGGCGCCGTCGCCGCCATCGGCCAGTGCGGCTTCCAGCGATTGCACCAGGCGCAGCTTGTCGCGCAAGGCGTTGGCCTGCGCGGCACCGGCGCGTTCGGCGATGGCGTCCGCCTGCGCTTGCACGCCGGCGACCGCCGCCTGGTAGCGCTGCTCGATCTTCGCTTCGCTGGCGCGCGGCACGGGGCCGGTGGCGTTCCAGGCGGCGCGCGTGTCACGCAGCAGGTGATTGATGAAGGCCGTGCGGGCCTTGTCGTCGCCATCCGGAACGACAGCCGTTTCCAGCGCGGCGCACAGCGCTTCGCGCACATGCAGGTGTTCGCGGCGCTCGTGGTCGGCCGCGTGGGCCGTTTCCTTGCGTTTGGCGAAGATATCGTCGCAGGCGGCACGGAAACGCTGCCACAGCGCCTGTTCCGCGCGGCGTTCCAGCGGCAGGGCCTTGGCCAGTTCCTGCCACTTGTCCTGCAAGGCTTTCAGCATGTCGACCGTGTTGCGCTCCGAAGGCTTGAGCAAGCCCACTTCCACGATCAATTGCTCGCGGCGGGCCGTCTCGATCTGGCGCTGCGTGTCCAGCGGCTTGGACAGGGCGTCCAGCGCGGCGCCGAACTCGGCGTCCAGGCGTTTCTTTTCCTTGCGGTCGATGGTGCCCAGGCGCGTCCACGCCTGGCGCAAGCGCTGCGAGGCGGAAGCGACATGTTTCCAGTCGGTACTCTCTTCGGCCGCCAGGGCCGCCGTTTCCGCGATCAGTTCCTGGGCCTTGGCCGCATTGCCGTGGCGCTCTTCGGCCAGTTGCTTGAAATGCTGGGCCGCGGGCGCATACGCCACGCTGCAGGCGGCGTCGAAACGCTCCCACAGCGATTTCGGTGCGGGGCCGGACAAGGTGTCGAGCGACTTCCAGCGCTCGCGCAGGCTGCCCACTTTCTTGGCCAGCTCGGCCATCGGCAATTGTTGCGCCGGCAATTCCTCGCCCGCCTTGACCAGTTCCTCGCGCGACACGTTGCCGCCCCAGCGCGCCCAGTCGGCCAATTGCTTGAATTGCGCACGCACATGGGCCAGGCGGTCCGCTTGCGCGGGCGTCAAGCGGCCGTGCTTGCTATCGCGCAAGGTCTTGTCGTGCTCGGAAGCCACGTGCAGCAAGCCTTCCTGCAGGGCCGCTTCCATGGCGTCGAGCGTCTTGAAGAACTGCTCCGTCGCTTCCTTCGACACGGGCGCGTGCTCCTGGCGCGGCTTGCGCGGCGCCGGTTCCGCATGCGCTGGCGTGTCCACGGCTGCGGCAGCGACGACCGGCGCTGGCGCACTGGCCAGCAGGGCCGCAAATTGCTGCTGCAGGCTGTCGGACAATGGCGATTCAGGCAGGCGCGGCAAGGCTTGCCAACTACGTTTCAGCACATCGGCGTCCAGGGTGGCGGCGTCCTGCGCCTGCCATTCGGCCAGCGCAGCCTGGCGCGCGTCGAACACGGCCTGGTGCTGCTGCAGCGCCTGCAAGGCGGACTGCGCCTGCTCGCGCGCCTGCGTGAAATCGCTTTCCAGGTGTTTCGGCAAGGAAGCGCGCTCGGGCGATTGCGCATGCTGCGCATGTTCCGCATCCAGGCGGGCCAGCGCCTGGGCCAGTTCGCCGGCGGACTGGCCATTGCTCGCCACGGCGCGCGCGGCGGCGACGGCGTCGATCACGGCGCGCTGCAGCACCACTTGCGCTTCCAGGCGGGCGGCCAGCGCGGCGCGCGCGGCGGCAAAGGCGCTCTCCAGTTCGGGCGTAGCCTTGATGACTTGCCATTGGCGGTCCAGTTCGGCTACTTGGTTCGGGCTCAGCTTTTCATCGTTCAACAGGCGCTGCGCCGTCTCGATGCTGGCCTGGGCGCGTTGCGTCTCGGCAGCCTGATGACGGATCAGGTCGATGCGGCCCTGCATCAGCTTGGCAACGCGGCGGTCCGTGTTGCGCATGGCGTGGTGGACTTTTTCCAGCAGGGGCAAGCTATGGACGTGTTCGGCCGCGATCAGGCGGGCATCGGCAAATTCGCTGGACAGGATGAATTCACAGGCGGCGGCTTCGTCGCCCGCCACGGCATGGGCACGCGCAACCTGTTCGGCGCGGCGCGATGCGCTCTGCGCCGAGGCGGCGGCCTGTTCTGCCACGACAGGATCGGGGACGGCAGTCTTGCTGGCAGAACGCTTGAAGAGAAATTCGAACATGACGGGTTTCGCGTGGATCAAAACCACCATCATAACAAAGCCCGGGGTATTGCATCGGACAGGACTGAACAAGTTATCAAATGAATAAAGCGAATCTTTTCCGTATATTTTTGCCCTATGACAGCTGGCCAGTCACCATGACAAAAGCACCTCCAGCAGACTCCGCTTGCCGGGGTGTGCGCTCGCTACCCGTTCAAGCCTGCGCACGCAGCGGCTGTGCCGGCACGGGCAACGCGGACGCGGCGCCACCGGCTGCCGTTTCCACGCTGCCGCCGGCTGCCGGCAACGCTGTTGGCACAGGCGCTGGCAAGACAAAGGGCAGCACCTGCGCCTTGCCGCGGCGCGCCTCCTGCGCGCGCGCGTCGTGGGCGAGGAACTGGTAGGCGATGGCAAACCACGCTTCGCCGACGATGACCTTGCGCGCCAGCGCGAACAGTTCGCGCTCCTCTTTTTCGAGGCGCTGCAGCAAGGCTGCGCAAAAGGCGTCGATGGCTGCGCACAGCTGCTCGGCCTGCAATTCGGAGTGGTCGATGGCGGCGCCCGCGCGTTGCTGCACCACATTGATGCTTTCCAGCGCCACGTGGTTCAAGCCATTGATTTCATCGAGCAAATCGTCGGCATGCGGTGCGGCCTGGCGGATGGCGGGCACCAGATACATTTCCACCTTGCGCCAGTAGCCGCCCTGGTACAGCCGGTTCAGCCAGTCGCCCGCGTACTGCAGCTGCGCCAGGCTGAGCCTGCTTTGCTGGCGCAGCTGCACATGCATGTACTTCTGAAAGGCCAGCAGGCTCATGCGGATGCTGGCCTGTTCCACCGACAGGGAAACCAATATATATGTTGCCGTAAGCATGCACTCACTCCCGAAAACGCGCTGGATGTCTGATCCTGGAAGTGAAAGTGTAAAGACTACCGACAGGGATGGGTTTGATCCTGCACAAACCCGCAGCGGGCCAGCCGTGCTTTCTTTTACGGCGCGCGCAGGCCGATATGCAGGTTGACGACGCCGGGCTCTTCCGATGGCGTGACCTCGCCGCCAAAGCTTTTCACCAGCCGCTGCATGCCCTTGTTGCGCGCCATGGCCTCGCCCACCAGCGCTTCCGTGCCCCGGCTGCGGAAGTAGTCGACCAGCTTCTCGAAGAGGATGTGCCCGAGTCCCTTGCCCTTCAGGGCCGAGCGCACGGCGATGGCGAAATCGGCGTGGATATTGTCCGGGTCGGCCACGGCGCGCACCACGCCCAGGGTTTCCGGCTTGCCGTCCGGCCCCGTGTGGGTGGCGATGAAGGCCATGGCGCGGTCGTAATCGATCTGCGTCAGGCGCGCCAGCTGCGACACGGGCAGCTCGCGCATGGAGGTAAAAAAGCGCAGGCGCACGTCGTCCGGGTCCAGCGCGTGGAACAGATCCATGTGCTGCGGCGCATCCTCGGGGCGGATGGGGCGCAGCAGGATCGATTGATCCATCCACGTCACCTGCTCTTCCAGTTCCTGCGGATACGGGCGGATGGCCAGGCGGTCGCGCTGCTGACCCGGCTGCAAACGGATGCGCGCATCGAGGGCGATCACGCCGTTCGCGTCGGCCACCAGCGGGTTGATGTCGAGTTCGGCCAGCTCGCCGATATCGGCCACCAGTTCGGCCACCTGGATCAGGGTATAGCAGATGGCGTCGATATCGGCCGGCGGCTGGTTGCGGTAGCCGGCCAGCAGCTTCGACACGCGCGTGCGCGCCAGCATGTCGCGCGCCAGCACCATGTTCAGCGGCGGCAGGCCGATGGCGTGGTCGGCCGTCACTTCCACGGCGATGCCGCCCTGCCCCACCAGGATCACGGGGCCGAAGGCGGCGTCCGTCGTGACGCCGACGATCAATTCATGCGATTGCGGCCGGCGCGCCATCTGCTGCACCGTAAAACCGTCGATCAGGGCGTCGGGCCGCATGCGGCGTACGCGCTTGAGCATGGCGGCGGCGGCCGTGCGCAGGATGTCGGGCGTGTCGAGGTCGAGCGCCACGCCGCCCACGTCGGATTTGTGAGCGATGTCGGGCGAGTGAATCTTCAGCGCGACGGGATAGCCGATGTCCGCCGCCACGGCCAGCGCCTCTTCCACATCGGCCGCCATGCGCGTGGTGGCGACGGGAATACCGTAGGCGGCCAGGATCTCCTTCGAGCGGCATTCGCCCAGCACCGTCTGGCCGGCGGCCAGCGCGGCGGCGACGATTTCGCGCACGCGCGCGCGGCGCGGCGTGGCCGACATGGGCAACTGCGCCGGCACCTGCATCAGGGTTTCCTGGTTGCGCCGGTACTGCACGATCTGCATGAAGCCATGCACGGCTTTTTCCGGCGTGTCGTAGGTGGGAATGCCGGCGCGATTAAAAACCTGGCGCGCGGGCGCCACGGTGGTGCCGCCCAGCAGGCACGACAGCACCGTGCGCGAGGTGGCCTTGATCAGCGGCGTGACGGCTTCGGCGATGTCGATCGACGAGACCATGGCCGTGGGCGCGTGCAGCAGCAGCAAGGCGTCCGCCTGCGGCTCGTCGAGCAGCGGCTTGATGGCGTCGGCATAGCGCTGCACGGCCGCGTCGCCGGGCAAGCCGACGGGGTTGTCGTGCGACCAGCCCCGTGGCAGCGCCTTTTCCAGCGCGATCACGGTATCGGGCGACAGCTCGGCCAGCTTGCCGCCGCTGCCCACCAGCGCATCGGTGGCCATCACGCCCAGGCCGCCGCCATTGCACAAGATCGCCAGGCGCTCGCCGCGCTGCGAGCGGATGTGCGTGAGCGTTTCCACGGCGTCGAACAGTTCCTCGGCCGAATACACGCGCAGCATGCCGGCGCGGCGGATGGCCGCGTCGTAGACGGCGTCGGAACCGGCCAGCGCGCCCGTATGCCAGGCCGCCATGGCCGCGCCTTCCGCTTCACGCCCCGCCTTCAGCACGATGACGGGCTTGCTGCGCGCGGCCGCCCGCGCCGCCGACATGAATTTGCGCGCCGCCTGGATATCTTCCATGTACAGCAGGATGGCGGCCGTGTCGATGTCGCCGGCCAGGTAGTCGAGCAGGTCGCCGAAATCGATGTCGTAGCTGGCGCCGAGCGAAATGAACTTGGAAAAGCCCACGCCATGCGCGTTGGCCCAGTCGAGCACGCCCGACACCAGCGCGCCCGACTGCGACACGAAGGCGATCTTGCCGCTCGTCGCGCCGACGTGGGCGAAGCTGGCGTTCAAGCCCAGTTTGGGCACCAGCAGCCCCATGCTGTTGGGGCCGAGGATGCGCAGCAAATGCGGCTTGGCCGCCTTCAGCATGGCCAGGCGCAGCGACTGCTCGCGCACGGGGTCCAGGCCCGACGTCATGACGATGGCGGCGCGCGTGCCCAGCGCGCCCAGTTCGCGGATCAGCGCCGTGATAGTGGCGGGCGGCGTGCAGATGATGGCCAGGTCGGGCGCCTTGGGCAGGTGCGCCAGCTTGCGGTAGCATTTCAGGCCCATCAGCTCGTCGTACTTGGGGTTGACGGGCCAGATGTCGCCTTGATATCCCCCGCCCAGCAGGTTGTACAGGGCGATGGCGCCCAGCTTGCGTTCGCGCGCCGTGGCGCCGATCAGGGCCACCGAGGCCGGCTTGAACAGCTTGTCGAGATTACGGATACTCATGTTCTGGCCTCATGGTTTGCCGGAGTGGCTAAAGGTACTCCCCCAGTGTATCGGATGCGTTGCCAAAAAAATTTGACCTTGTCGCGCGTTTCGCAAAAAACCGGGCGCCTACCAGCGCGAGCGGTGGCTTTCCGTCACGCCCGCCAGCTGCGCCACGATGCGCTTGGGCGAGTCCGCGCTGGTGCGCACCCAGCCGCTGAACGTGCCGATGGGCTGGATGTAGCGGCTGGCGGCGATCCACAGGTTTTTATCCTCGCGCCGCGCCCCTTCCGGCTTGAAGTGCAAGTCCAGCAAATCGTCGTCCGTCCACACGTGCCACGGCGCCAGCGGGTTGTCGGGATTGAAATCGAAATGCGCGCGGCCCAGCGGATACAGCTGGCCATCGAGCCACAGCGCGTTTTCATGCGCGCCGAAATAGCCGGCCTGCAGGTTGAAACCGAGGTCCAGGCTGTGCGCCGAAGCCCAGCGCCATTCTGTCTCGCGCGCCAGCAAGCCGTTCGAATAATCGAAGCTGGCCACGCCGTCGTCCAGACTGTAGCCGACGGCGCCGCAGCGCACGCTGCCCCACAAGGGCAGGCCGCCCGACTTTTGCGTCGCATGCACACTGCCGCCCTCGCCCACGGGGCCCACGGCCAGCAAGGTGGGCGCCACGGGCGGGCCGAACTCCGCGTCGATGCCGAAATGGCCGCAATCGAGCCGCAAGCGGTAGCGCTGCTGCGGCTGCGCCTCGATGGAGATCAGGTGCGAGAGGAAGCGGAAACGGCTGCTGGCACCCGCATGCGGCGCCAGCGTGGCGCACAGGCCGGGGACGCCATCCTGCGAAAAGCTGGCCACGATCTTGCCCTTGTGGCGGTCGAAGGCATAGGCGAAGGCCGTGCTGGTCCAGCCCAGGTCGACGATGGCCACGCCGCAGAATACGGCCGGTGTCGACAGGGCCACGTAATGCCAGCGCTTGTGGTGGAACAGGCGCCAGAGGGCGCCGCGCGCGTACGGCGGCGCCAGCGCGGCCCAGTCGTAAGCGTCCAGCTGGCCCGTGTAGCGGCCGAAATGGGGCTGGCCGTCGGCGTCGAGCAGCGCGGGCGGGGCCGGCGGCAGCATCATGCGGCCTGCCTTGCGGCAGCGCCGCCGTCGTGCAGGGCCTCGGCCAGCTGCGTGCCAAATACCGCTGGCTGCGCCTGGCCTATCTCGACCTGCGGGCAGGCATGCCAGAGCGCCAGGCGCCGCACGGCGCCGGCCACGTCCTGCACCAGGCGGGGGCTGACGCGCACGCCCTCTTCCAGCGCCAGCGACTTGATCTCGAAGCGCCCCTGCGCGCGGTGCGCCTTGGCGTCCAGCCGTCCCACGAGCGCGCCGCGGCGCAAGATCGGCAACGTGAAGTAGCCATAGCGGCGTTTTTCAGCGGGCGTGTAGCATTCGAGCCGGTAGTCGAAATCGAACAGTTCCAGCGCGCGGCGCCGGTCCCAGACGACGGGGTCGAATGGCGACAATATCGTCGTCAAGGTGGGCGCCAGCTTGCCGGCGGCGGCCGCGCGCAGCAACTCCCCATGCTCGGCATGCACGTACACGGCGTCGCTCCAGCAGGCCACCGCGCAGCGCAGCAGCGCGCCCTCGTCCACCAGCGCCTGCAGATCGTGCGCCAGGCTGGCGCGTGACTGTTTGGTACGGAAATAGTCGCTGATCCAGCTGGCCCGCGCCAGACCCAGCGCCTTCACGCTGGCCAGCAGCAAACGGCGGCGCACCTGGTCTTCGGGCGGCAGCAAGCCGTCGTGCCAGCCCGGCAAAATGCGTTCGGCGAGGTCGTAATAGCGCTGGAACTGATGGCGCTTGGCGATCATCAGCACGCCCGACGTAAACAGCACTTCGAGCGAGCGCTTTTCCGGCTTCCAGCTCCACCAGCCGCCCGCCTGGCCATCCGTGCGCTCAAAATCGGCCGAGCGCGCGGCGCCGTTGGCGCGGATGTGGTCGAGCACCGAAGCGACGGCGTCGCCCTGCTCGGCCATCCATTTGACCGAATACTTCCAGCCCATGGCGGCCGGGTCGAGCATGCGGTGGCGGTACAAGCCATAGTCTTCGATGGGCACGAAGCACGCTTCATGCGCCCAGTATTCGAACAGCGCGCCCTCGGCCAGCAATTGCTCCAGCCACGGCTGCGGATAGTCGCCCAGCCGGCTCCACAGCACCAGGTAGGGGCTGCGCGCCACCACGTGGATGGTGTCGATCTGCAGCACGCCCATCTGGCGGATGGCGGCCAGCACGTCGGCCTTCACGGCTTTTTTACGCCGTGCCTGCAGCAAGCCCTGCGCGGCCAGGTGCAGGGCGCGCGCGGCGGCCAGCGAGAGCGGGGGGAGGTCGGAAGGCGGGTGCTTGTCAGGTCTGTGCATAACAGAAAGATACCGCATTCTGCCCGCGCCTTGTGCGTTTTATCGCTATCGGATCGTGCGGCCGGCAGCCACGCTACGCGGCGGGAAACACCAGCGTCACCGCCAGCCCCCTGCCCTGCAAGCCGGCGCCCAGGACGATGGCCGCACCATGCCGCTCGGCGATGCGGCGCACGATGGACAGTCCCAGCCCGCTGCCGGGCAGCTGCGTCGCACTTTCCACCTGCCCCAGGCGCACGAAGCGCTCGAACGCGCGCTCATGCATGTCTTCCGCGATGCCCGGTCCCGTATCGGCCACGCGCACATAGCTGCGCCCGCCTTCCACGCCGCAACTGATCTCGACGGCGCCCGGTGCCGGCGTGTAGCGCAGCGCATTGTCGACCAGGTTACGCAGCAGCATCTGCAGGCTGTCCGCATGCAGCGCGCACGGCGCCGGCGCAAGGTTCACGGCCAGCGACAGCCGGTACGGCGCGGCCAGCGCCTGCCACTGGGGCGTCTGCTGCGCCAGCAGCTGCGCAAGTTCGCCCGGCACCAGCGCCAGCGCCAGCGCCAGCGCCGTCTCCTGGGCCTGCGGGTCGAGCCGGGCCAGTGCCAGCAGCTGGTTGACGAGCCGCGTGGCGCGCTCCACGCTGGCGCCCAGGGCGGCGATGAATTCCTCGCGCTCGTCCGCGCTGCGCGCCCGCTGCAGCACTTGCAGATTCGTCTTGATGGCGGCCAGCGGCGTGCGCAGTTCGTGCGCCGCATCGGCCGTGAAGCGCTGCTCGTTGTCACGGCTGTGCCGCACCCTGCCGAACAGGCGGTTAATTTCCAGCAGCAGCGGATGCAGTTCGGCGGGTGCGCCCGCGAGCCTGACGTCGGCCAGTTCATCGGGCGTGCGCGCCGACACTTCATCGGCCGACGCCTGCAGCACGCGAAACACGCGGTGGATGCTCCACCAGATGGCGAGGGTGGCCAGCGCCACCAGCAGCAGGCCGAACAGCGCGATACGGTAAAAGAAGCCGCGACTGATGTCGTCGCGGTGACTGGTCGGTTCGGCCACCAGCAGTTGCAAAGTGCGCTGCGGGTCCCACAGCGAAAACAGACGCCAGCGCTGGCCCGCTATCGTGGTCCACGACAGGCCGTCCGGCGCGCTGCGCGACAGGGCGATGTCGGACGCCGCATCGTTGCGGTACAGCACGCGCTGCTGCGCGTCGCGCACCTTGAACAGCAAATAATGGTGGGGATTCGGCTGGCCGCGCAACGGCAGGTCGATGGGCCCCGTCAAGCCGTGTTCGCGCGCCTCCTTTGCCACCAGCGACAGCAGCAGATGCCCCGTCTCGGTCAGCGACTGGTCGAACAATTCCTGGCTTTCGCGGCGCGCTTCCAAGTACACGATGGCGGCACTGCCCACCCACAGGGCCAGGGTCAGGCCCAGCAGGACCGTCAGCAGGGTGCGCCGCAGCGACCAGGTTTGCACGGCGCCGCCTGCCGTTAAGAATCTCTTAAGAACTTCTGCGCAAGATCCGGAGCGAAATATTTTCTGGGTAGGCATGGCCGCAATTGTAAATGATTCTTATTGCTTTCATGATTCCCATTCACTCGCCAATACAGAGCAATTATTCATTCACCCTTCAGGAGTTTGCATGTCCAACCGCACCCGCCGCGCGCGCCTGCCGCGTCCCACCACCCTGGCCCTGGCGCTCGCCGCCCTGTCCTGCCTGCCGGCCCACGCCCAGACGGGCACGACGGCCAGCATGCCGGAAGTGGTGGTCTCCGCCTCCGGGTTCGAACAGGACATCAAACAGGCGCCCGCATCGATCACCGTGCTCACGCGCGAGGAGCTGTCGAAGGAGCGCTTCGGCAACCTGACGCAGGCGCTGGAAAGCGTGGAAGGCATCGACGTGGGCGCGGCGGGCGACAAGACGGGTGGCATGAACATCAGCATCCGTGGCATGCCCAGCGACTACACGCTGGTGCTGATCGACGGACGGCGCCAGAACGCGGCCGGCAACGTCACGCCAAACGGTTTCGGCGGCACGCAGACGAGCTTCATGCCGCCGCTGGCCGCCATCGAGCGCATCGAGATCATCCGCGGCCCCATGTCGACCCTGTACGGCTCCGACGCCATGGGCGGCGTGATCAACATCATCACGCGCAAGGTGGGCAAGCAGTGGATGGGTTCCGTCTCGGCCGACTACACCGCGCAGCAGGAATCGGACTTCGGCGACGTGAAAAGCGGCCGCTTCTACCTGAGCGGCCCCATCGCCGCCGACCTGCTGGGCCTGTCCCTGCGCGGCAGCAAGCAGCGCCGCGACGCGGCCGACATCCGCTACAGCAACGCGGCCGGTGCGGAGGTCACCCCGAACATGGGCGCCAATCCCGTGCGCGCGGACATCGCCAACTTCGGCGCGCGCCTGGCCTTTACGCCAAACCGCTATCACACCGTCATCCTCGACGCGGACGCGGGCCGCCAGACCTACGACAACTCGAAACAGCAGCTGGGCACCGTCGGCTTGCAGGGCGGCTACGGCCCGGAACAGAAATACCAGCGCGACCAGTGGACCCTGTCGCACACGGGCCGCTTCGGCTTCGGCACCCTCGACAGCAGCTACATGGTGAACAAGACGGAAACCCTGGGCCGCACGATTCCGCCAGGCACGCCCGGTGCCGTGGCCGGCAGCGCGCGCACCCTGGAAGTGGAAAGCCAGGTCTTCGATACCAAATTGGTCATGCCTTTGGGCAAACACATGGCCACCATCGGCGCGCAATGGTGGAAAGCGGACATGACGGACGGCGTGGCGCCGAGCAAATTCGAGTTCACGCAAAAAGCCCTGTTCGTGGAAGACGAATGGCAGGTGCTGGAGAACGTCGCGCTGACCTTCGGCGCCCGTTATGACGACCACAGCATCTTCGGCGGCCAGACCAGCCCCCGTGCCTATGCCGTGTGGAACGCGACACCAAGCTGGACCGTCAAGGGCGGCGTCAGCAAGGGCTACAAGACGCCGCGCGTGGAACAGCTATCGCCAGGCATCAACGGTTTCGGCGGCCAGGGCACGATCCCGCTCGTCGGCAGCCCGGACCTGAAGCCGGAAACGAGCACGACGATGGAACTCGGTGCCTACTTCGACAACCTGGCGGGCTGGACCGCCAGCGGTTCGCTGTTCAACAATGCATTCAAGGACAAGATCACGACGGGCACGGGACTCGTCAACTGCGATTATCGTCCATCGCCGAACCGTCCCGGCTGCGTCAGCTTCGGCAACTGGCCCAACGTCGATGCGTTTGGCCAGTCCGTCAACGTGGATGAGGCCGTCACGCGCGGCGTCGAGCTGAACACGCGCTTCCCGCTGGGCAAGACCTTGTCGGCCAGCGCCAACTACACGTACACGGAAAGCGAACAGAAGAGCGGCAGCAACGCGGGCAAACCGCTGAGCGACACGCCCAAGCACGCCGTCAACGCGCGCCTGTCGTGGGATATCTCGCGCGAATGGAACGGCTGGCTGCGCGCCGAATACCGCAGCGAGCGCTTCCGCGATCCGGGCACCTCGGCCGCCACGCGCGCCGCCAAGGCCGCGCTGGGCGACTACCAGGGCTACACCATGCTGCACCTGGGAACCAGCTACCAGCTGAGCAAGCGCGTGACCCTGAATGCGGCCGTGTACAACCTGCTCAACAAGGACTTCATCGACTACCAGCCTTACCGCACGGGATCAGGCCCGGCTTTGACCTACGCCAACCGCTATGTCAACAGCCTGGACGGCCGCCGCCTGTGGCTGTCGGCCACCGTCGATTTCTGATCAAGGGGGCGGCCTCCCGGCCGCCTTCGTCAGGCCGCTTTGGGCTTGTCGATGCAATAACCGACCGCATGCACGGTGCGTATCAAGTCCCGCCCCAGCTTCTTGCGCAGATGGTGGATGTGCACTTGCACGGCATTGCTTTCCACTTCATCACCCCAGCTGTACAGGTTTTTCTCCAGCTGTTCCCGGCTCAGCACGCGGCCGCCATGCTCCAGCAGCAGTTGCAGGATGCGGAACTCCTTCATCGTCAAGGTCACGGGCACGCCCCCTTGCGTCACCTGCCGGTCGGCGATATCGAGCGCCAGGTCACCGTGCACGAGGTACTCGCGCAGGCGGCCCGCGGCGCGGCGGCAGGCGCTGCGGATGCGCGCGGCCAGTTCGTCGAGGTCGAACGGTTTGACGATGAAGTCGTCGGCGCCCGCGTCCAGGCCGGCGATGCGCTCGCCCACCTGGTCGCGCGCCGTGACGACCAGCACGGCGCCGCCGTAACCATTGTCGCGCAGCGCGCCCAGCGCCTGCATGCCGTCCTGCCCCGGCAAACCCAGGTCGAGCAGGATGCAGCCATAGTCGTGCAGGCGCACGGCCGTGTGCGCCTGTTCGGCGCTCGTGACCCAGTCGACGGCATGGCCTCCCTGTTCCAGGCCGATCTGCGTGGCGCGGCCCAGCTGCGGGTCGTCTTCGGTCAGCAGGATACGCATGGGGAAGCGGCGCGGTCCGCTCAGTCCTTCTTCTTGATCAGGCCGGCCAGCGCGGCAAACGGATTGTGCGTGGCGGGCGCCACCTCGGCCGACAGCAGGCCGGCGCCACGGTCCGCTTCCAGGTAGCGCGAGTGCTCATTGTCGTGGCAATACAGGCACAGCAGCTCCCAGTTGCTGCCGTCGGGCGGATTGTTGTCGTGGTTGTGGTCGCGGTGGTGCACCGTCAGTTGCTGCACGTTGGCACGCGTAAATTCGCGCATGCAGCGGCCGCAGACCCACGGATACATCTTCAGCGAGCGCTCGCGGTAGCCGCTCTCGCGCTGGTCGGCGGCGCGGCGCGCTTCGGCCACGATCTTGTCCAGTCTTGCCGCGTCGGGCTTTTTACTCTGCATGACAACTTTCGATATGGGAGGAAGAAGCATCCATTTTAATGAGGATGGGGGCCCAATTGTACTTTTTCTGCCACGGCGCCAGCCCGTGCCGCTCCCGGCGTGCTTTTTTTAGCGTGCGCAGCGCCACAGGTACTTGATTTAACGCAAAATAAGCCCAGCGACAGACCACGAACAGACGCTAGGGCAGCAGGCAGCGCGCAGGTCAGCATATTTCGGCTATGATGCGCGCCACGCCGCCCTTCACCTTTCCATGACCCTAGCCTGCAAGCGCCCGTGATAGCGATAACAAGACCCCTGCAACGCCTTGCCCGCCGCCTGTACCGTCTCAGCCTGGTACCCCTGTTCGCGCTCATCTTGCTGCTGGCGCTGTGGGCGGCCGTCTTGTACCAGGTGGGCCAGGAACGGGCCAGCGCCGTGCGCGACGCCGTGGCCGTCAGCCAGTCGCTGGCGCGCACCCTGGCCGACCATACCAGTTTCACCCTGCGCCAGACGGACCACGCGACGCAATTGTTCAAGCTCAAATACGAGGAAACGGACGGCGGCCTGCGCCTGAACGAATTCACGCGCCGCCAGGGCTTGCTCGACAGCGTGCTGCCGTCGAAGCTGGAACTGCCGATCGCGCTGGTCGACGCGCATGGCGACGTGATCGACAGCGCCAACGCGTACTTGCCTGAGAACCTGGCCGGCCAGGCATTTTTCAGGGCGCTGGCCGCGAATGCGTCCGACACGCCGCTGGTCGACACCCCCATGCTCGACGCGGGCAGCAGGCACTGGACCATCCGCCTGGCGCGCCGCCTGAACGATGCTCAGGGGCGCTTTGCCGGCGCCATCATCATCCACGTCGACCCCACGTATTTTGTCGACGATTACGACCGCCTGAGCCTCGACGAGCAGGGCGCGCTGATGCTGGTGGCGCGCGACAGCGGCCTGACGGCGGGGCGCATCGGCGAGCAATTGATCCTCAGCGACCGCATCGACTTCCGCATGCCGGGACCGCCCGAACACGCGCCCGAGGAATTGCTGATCGAGCCGCCCGTCGACGCGACGGCGCGCATCTACAGCTACCGCGAGCTGCCGCGCTACCCGCTGCTGGCCGTGGTGGGCGTCAGCCGCGCCGTCGCCCTGGCGCGCTTCGAACACCGCCGGCTGGCATATGTCGACGCCCTGCTCGCCGCCAGCGTACTCATTGCCGGCTTCACGGCCCTGCTGATGCGCCAGAGCGCGCGCCTGCGCCGCAGCATCCGCCAGGCCAAGGAAACGCAGGCGCTGCTGCGCGCAGCGCACCAGGCCAGCCTCGATGCCGTGCTGCTGCTGAAAGCCTGGCGCCCCGCGCCGGGCAAGCCGGTGGAAGACTTCATCTTCGCCGACGTCAACGAGCGGGCTGCCGACATGCTGGGCAAGCCGCGCTCCGAACTGCTGGGCCAGCGCGTGCTGCCGCGCGTGCCGCTGCTGCGCGGCGAGCGTTTCTTCAAGCGCTTCGTGCTGGTGATGGAAACGGGCCAGCCGCTGGAAGACGAATTCGAGCTGACCCTGGCGTCGGGCGGCACGCGCTGGCTGCGCCACCAGGTCGTGCCGATCGCCGACGGCGTGGCCGTCACCTCGCGCGACATCAGCGCGCGCAAGCACGACGAACTGGCGCTGCAGGACAACCGCAGCTTCCTGCAGTCGCTGATCGACCATTTGCCCGTGCTGGTGTACGTAAAAAGCGCGCGCCCCGAAAACTTCGGCCAGATGGAGGTGTGGAACAAGGCGGCCGAGGACATCACGGGCCACCTGGCCGCCGACGTCATAGGCAAGACCGATTGCCAGGCCTTCCCGCCCGACTTCGGCCTGCACGATGCCGAGGACGACCGCGCCATCCTGGCCGAGCACGGGGTCATCGACCATACGGAAAAGCCGCTGCGCCTGCGCGACGGCAGCCTGCGCTACCTGCGCTCCGTCTCCGTGCCCGTGTTCGACGAGCGCCAGCAGATCGAGCATATCCTGTGCATCGCCGAGGATATCTCGCAGCGCCGCCAGCAGGAACTGGAACTGCGCCAGAAACAGGCCGAACTGGCCGCCGTCAACGACGCCTCGCCGCTCGGGCTGGTGCGTCTGGATCGCCAGCGCCGCTGCACCTACGTCAACCGCACCTTCGAATCGATCACGGGCCTGCCGCGCGCCGCCGCCCTGGGCGCCGGCTGGACCAGCGCCCTGCACCCGGACGATTATCCGCTGATGCACGTGGCGCTGGAACAGCTCACGCGCAGCCACGCGCCATTCCAGTCCACCCTGCGCTGGCTGCAGCGCGACGGCAGGCTGGTCTGGGTTTCCGTCAAAATTGCCCCCATCCTCATCGATGGACGTATCGAGGGCTACGTGGGCAGCCTGGACGACATCACCACCTTGCGCGAATCGGAAGTGGCGCTGCTGGAAAGCGAGGCGCGCCTGCGCACCATCGCCGACACCTTGCCGGCCATGATCGCGTACATCGACGCCGACCAGGTCTACCGCTTCCTGAACATCGCCTATGAACGCGAATTCGGCCTGACCGGCCGCCAGGCGCTGGGCAGCAGCGTGCGCGACACGGTGGGCGAGGCGCGCTACCGCACGGTAGCGCCGTATATCGGACGGGTGCTGGCGGGCGAAACCCTGAGCTTCGAGGAAGAAGACGACAAGGAAGGCATCGAGCGCTGCATGGAAGTGATCTACATCCCGCAGATCGGCGAAGACAGGCTGCAGGTGGTGGGTTTTCACGTGATGCGCCAGGATATCACCGTGCAAAAGCGCGAGAAACAGCGGCTGCTGAAGCTGGCCCAGGTCGATGCGCTGACGGGATTGTCGAACCGCGCCGGCTTCCAGCAAAAACTCAGCGACGCCATGCACGCGAGCCGCCAGCAGCGGCACCTGATGGCCGTCATGTACATGGATATCGACCGCTTCAAGCCCGTCAACGACACGCATGGCCACGGCACGGGCGACGCCCTGCTGCGCGCCTTCGCCCAGCGTCTGACGCAAACCATGCGCGCCACCGACATCGTCGCCCGCCTGGGCGGCGACGAATTCACCATCATCATGGAACAGATCGCCCGGCCTGACGACGCGGCCGTGCTGGCGGAAAAAATCGTCGCCGCCATGCGGCAGCCGTTCGAACTCGACGGCATCACCGTGCGCATTTCCGCCAGCATCGGCCTGGCCTTCTACCGCGACGAAGACATCCCCCCTGCCGTACTGCTGCAGCGGGCCGACGTGCTGCTGTACCAGGCCAAGCAGGATGGACGCAATACCTATCGCGCCGGCGTGCTGACTACTTGATATGGCCGCTGGCGCAGCGCGCGAGTCTGCCCCCTGTCATTCCTGCTATATTGGCGCCTGTCTTCCCTACCCTTGCCCCACCATGCGCCTGCTGCACACCTCCGACTGGCATCTGGGCCAGACCCTGCACAATTACGAGCGGGGCTACGAACACCAGCGCTTCCTCGACTGGCTGCTCGACACGCTCGTGATGGAGCAGGTCGACGTGCTGCTGGTGGCGGGCGACGTGTTCGACAATGCCAATCCTTCCGCCGCGTCGCAAAAGCAGCTGTATGTCTTCCTGCAGCAGGCGCGCGCGCGCCTGCCCGCGCTGCAGCTGGTCGTCGTCGCCGGCAACCACGATTCGGCGGGACGGCTGGAAGCACCCGGCCCCCTGCTGGCCGCGCATGGCACGCACGTGATCGGCCATGTGCTGCGCGACGAAGCAGGCAATATCGACCTGGAACGCCTGCTGCTGCCGCTCACCGGCAGCGATGGGCAAGTGCAGGCTTGGTGCCTGGCCGTGCCCTTTTTGCGTCCCGGCGACGTACCGAAACTGCCGGCCGGCGACAGCCAGGATGCCTACCTGGGCGGCATCGCCCTGCTGTACCGCCAATTGACCGACCTGGCGCTGGCGCGCCGCCAGCCCGGGCAGGCCATCCTTGCCATGGGCCACTGCCACATGGTGGGCGGCGAAATGTCGAACGATTCCGAACGCCGCATCGTCATCGGCGGCACGGAAATGCTGCCCTCGGGGATTTTTGATACGTCCATCGCGTATGCGGCACTGGGCCATCTGCACAAGGCGCAGGCCGTGGGCGGCCAGGAGCACATCCGCTACTGCGGCAGCCCGATCCCCCTGTCGTTCGCCGAAGTGAACTACCGCCACCAGGTGCTGTGCCTCGACATCGACGGCGAGCAATTACGCGAAGTACGCGCCATCGAGGTGCCGCGCGCCGTGCCCCTGCTGCGCGTGCCGGCCACGCCGGCGCCCATCGCCGAGGTGCTGGCGCAGCTGGCGGCCCTCGACGTGCCGGATTCACCGGCCGAAGCGCAACCGTTCCTGGAAGTGCGCGTGCGCCTGGACGCGCCCGAACCGGGCCTGCGCACGCGCATCGAAACGGCGCTCGACGGCAAACCCGTGCGCCTGGCGAAGATCGAGACGTCGAGCGCCGCGCGCGCCAGCGCGCCCGAAAACATGACGCTCGACCAATTGGGCCAGCTCCAGCCCGACGACATCTTCCGCCGCCTGTACCTGCAAAAATACGGCCGGCCCGCGCCGCCCGAACAACTGTCGGCCCTGGCCGAACTGTTGCTGCCCGGCGCCTGAGCACACCTGAAGAACCATGAAAATACTGAAAATCAGCGGCAAGAACCTGGCTTCGCTGGCCGGCGAATTTGAAGTCGACTTCCAGCAGGAACCGCTGGCATCGAGCGGCCTGTTCGCCATCAGTGGCCCCACGGGCGCGGGCAAGAGCACCCTGCTCGACGCGCTGTGCCTGGCCCTGTACGACGCCACGCCGCGCCTGCTGAAAGTGCTGGGCCGGGGCAGTGCCCTGCCCGACGTGGGCAAGGAAACCGTCAATGCCCAGGATACGCGCACCCTGCTGCGCCGCGGCACGCCGGACGGCTATGCGCAAGTCGATTTCGTCGGTAACGATGGCGGTCACTACCGCGCGCGCTGGAGCGTGCGCCGCTCGCGCACCAAAGCGGAAGGGGCGCTGCAGGCGACCGCCATGAGCTTGCACCAGCTGCCCGCGCTGCAGCCCATCGGCGGCACCAAGACGGAAGTGAAGGAAGAGATCGAAAAACGCATCGGCCTGTCCTTCGACCAGTTTACGCGCGCCGTGCTGCTGGCGCAAAACGAGTTTTCCACCTTCCTCAAGACGGAAGACAATGAGCGGGGCGAATTGCTGGAAACCCTGACGGGCAGCAGCATCTATACCGATATTTCCATGCGCGCCTTCGAGCGGGCGAAAAAGGAAAAGCAGGTGCTCGAACGGCTGGGCGAAAAGCTGGCCGACCAGCGGCCGCTGTCGCCGGAAGAGCGCAGCGAGACCGAAGCGTCAAGCGGCGCGGCCGAAACCGCCCTGCAAACCATCGACCTGCGCAAGGCGGTGCTGGAACTGCAGCAGCGCTGGCACCAGGAGACGCACAAGCTGCAAACCCAGGTGGCGGCCGCGCAGGAAGCGCTGGACAGCGCCGATGCCGAACGGGCCGCCGCGGAGGAACGCCGCGCGGCGCTGGCGCAGTGGGAATTGCTGCAGCCGGCGCGGCCCCTGATCGACGCTGTGGCACGCCTGGCCGGCGAAATCGCCGGCACGGGCGCCGCGCTGGAAGCGTCGCGCGCGCAGGCGGCGCAGGCCGTGGCCAGCGAGGCACAGCTGGCGCAGGCCGTGCAGCAGGCGGCAGCGGCCTTGCTTGCCAGGGAAGCGGCGCAGCGCGATGCGGCGCCCCTGCTCGACCGGGCCAAGGCGCTCGACGCCGGCATTGCGGCGCACATGCCCGCGCATCGCCAGGCGCAAGCTGGCGCCCTGGCCGCCGACCAGGCCAACGAGGCGGCGCGCGCCGCGCTGCACGATCTGCATCAGCGCCAGCATGCCGCGCAGGCGGAACAGGAAGCGGGCCGCCAGTGGCTGGCATCGCACCAGCAGTGGCAGGCGCTGGCGCAATCGTGGCAGTTGTGGGATCAATTGTTTGCCCAGGCCGGGCAAGCGGCCGCGCAAGCCGATGCGGCCGACGCCAGCATGGCCGAGTCAAGACAGCAGCTGCGCCAGGCCTTTGACGCCACGCAGGCGGCGCAAGCGGCGCTGGCCAGTGCCGCTGCCGTGCTGACGGCGCGCGAGGCGGAACGGCGCGAGGCGCAAGCGGCCGTGCAAGCCATCGATGGCCAGGGGCTGCAGGAACAGCGCGGCCAGCTGGAGGCGCACGCGCGCCTGTTGACCAGCGCGGAAAAAATCTGGAGCGAACTGGCGCGCCAGCAGCAGGCGCTGGCGCACTGGCAAGCGAGGGCGGCCCAGCTGGCGCAAGCCGCGCAAACGGAAAACACGGCATGGGCGGCGGAAGCGGCGCAAACGGCGCTGCTGGAAGCGCGCCTGGCGCAGGCGGAAAAATCCTTGAAAGGCGCGGAAGCGGCATGCGCGGCCAGCGTCGGGCAGCTGCGCGCCACCTTGCAGGACGAGCAGCCCTGCCCCGTCTGCGGCGCGCTGGAACACCCGTACAGCCACGCCGATCACGCCTTGCAGGCGATGCTGGCCAGTTTGCAGGATGAGGTGATGGCCTGCCGCACGCAGGCGCGCGGCAATCTGGAGCGGCTGGCCACGCACAAGGCGGCGCTGGCCGCGACGGCGCGCGAGCAGGCGCAAACGGAGGCCGAACTGGCGGCCCTGCCGCCCGCCATCGACAGCTTGCTCGCGCAGTGGCAGCCGCATGCGGACACCTTCGCACTGCCGCCGGCAAATGAACGCGCGGACTGGTTCGCGCAGCAGCTGGCGGCCAATGCGGCCGGCTTGCAGGCGCTGGCGCAGCAGGAAACGGCGCTGCGCCAGGCCAGCGCGCGGCGCGAGCAGGCGCAGGCGGCGCATGAACTGGCATCGAGCGACCACGCGCGCTGCACAAGCACCGTCGCCGAGGCGCAGGCGCGGCTGGCGCAGCTGCAGGCGCAGCAAGCGGGCAACGCCGACAAGGGCGAGACGGCGCGCGCCGCGCTCGATGCCTTGCTGGCGCAGCTCGATGGCGCGTTCGCCGACGCCGACGGCGCCGAGGACTGGAAAGACAGCTGGCGCGCCGGCCCGGCCGCCTTCCGCGCGGCACGCGAAACGGAAAGCCGGCAATGGCTGAAACAGCAGGCGGACCAGGACCACCGCGGCCACGCGCTGGCGACCCTGGCCGCGCAGCTGGAAGCGGCACAGCTGGCCGCCGCCAAGGCGCAGCAAGCGGCGCAGGAAGCCCACGCCGTCTTTGCCGCCGCCGACAAGCAGCGCACGGCAATGCAGGCGGAACGCCACGCGCTATGGCAGGGCCAGAGCGTGGCCGAGGTCGAGCGCGCGCTGGCAGGCGCCATCGCGGCGGCCAGGGAGCTGCTGGCGCGGCAGCAAACGGCGGCGCTATCGGCCGGCCAGCAGCGCACGCGCCTGGACGAAGCGTGCGCGCAGCTGTCGCAGCGCCTGGCCGCCTTGCGTGAACAGGAACACGGCGCCAATGCCGCCCTGCACGACTGGCTGCGCCAGTTCCAGGATGCCCATCCGGCCCATGCGCCCGCCGACATGGACGCCTTGCGCGCGCGCCTGGCCATCGCACCGGAAGCCATGCGCGCCGAACGCGACGCCCTGCAAGCGATCGCCGACCGCCACACGGCGGCCGTCTCCGTGCTGGCCGAACGCCGGCAGCAGCTGGCGGCGCACCTGGCACAGCCGCCAGACGGCCTGGAAACGGACGCGGCGGCGCTGCAAGCCGCGCTCGATGCGCTGCTGCTGGAACGCCAGGCGGCCAACCAGGAAGCGACCCGGCTGCGCCTGGCGATTGCGCAGGACGACGCGCGGCGCCACAGCGCGCAAGCGATGCTGGCGCAAATCGAGGCGCAAGCCGTCATCGAGCGGCGCTGGGCCAGCCTGAATGAATTGATCGGCTCGGCCGACGGCAAGAAATTCCGCAACTACGCGCAGCAATTCACCCTGGAAGTGCTGCTCGGCTATGCCAACGCGCACCTGAACCACCTGGCGCGCCGCTATCAGCTCGAACGCATCGACAACCCGAACAATCCGTCGCTGAGCCTGATGGTCCGCGACCAGGACATGGGCGGCGAACTGCGCTCCGTGCATTCGCTGTCGGGCGGCGAATCGTTCCTCGTCTCGCTGGCCCTGGCACTGGGCCTGGCCTCGCTGTCCTCGAACCGCGTGCGCGTGGAATCGCTGTTCATCGACGAGGGCTTCGGCAGCCTCGACACGGAAACCCTGCGCGTGGCCATGGATGCGCTCGACGGCCTGCAAGCGATGGGCCGCAAGGTGGGCGTCATCTCGCACGTACAGGAAATGACGGAGCGCATCGCCACCCGTATCCTCGTGCAGCCCGGTTCAGGCGGCAAGAGCGTGGTGACGGTGCGCTAGGCCGCTAGCGGCTGGCCGGCTCCCGGCACAGCTTGAGCATATCCCAGCCCAGTTCGCGGCGGATCTGCTCGGGGTCGGGCGGGGGCCGGCGCTGTTCCAGCTCCGCTTTCAGCCACTTCCTGACCAGCTCCTTGGCGGGCTGTACAGGCTTTTCCTTGTCATGCTTGTCCATGGTGCTACCTCTTCAATGGCGGTCAGACGACCTCCTATATACGCTCAACGTCATGGCGCGGATTCAGTTGACCTGCGCGTGGCGCAGATGCAACAACGTGTAACGATGGACGGAGTGCGTTAAAATCGCCGCCTTCGCGTAACGACCCGCTACGCCCCGCAACAGTTCAAGGAAACCCATGAAAGCCGCCCGCAGCCTCACCTTCAAGTGCGTAAAATGTCACAAATCCATGCAGGTCTACCTGCAAAAAGTCTCCGCCTGCTCGCATATCCAGCCGTATCAGGGCATTTGCGCATGCGGCGAACTCAAGCGCCACGCCACGGGCCAGGCCGATGCCGTCAAGTCTTACCTGGAGTCGGCGGACGGTAGCTGGTCGCACCACCACTAATGGTTAAAGAATGGGGCACGGCTGCCGTTAACTGAGTACTTACTCATTCGGAATTTGTTCATGTCCCAGCTTCCCGCCCTCGTTCCCGGCTCGCGCCAGCCTGTCGCCAATACCCTGGCAGGGCAAACGCCGCCTAAAACGGGCGCCGGCCTGGCCGCTTCGCCCCTGATGCAACGCACGGCGCAAGACGTGGTGGCCCTGTCGAAGAATGGCCTGGACCTGTCGGCCAAGGGACTGTCGCAACGGACCGATGCGCTGGGCAACGCCACGGTCGACGCGGCGCAGGATTTCCTGAACAACATGACGCGCCAGATGTTCGGCGACGGCGCCAGCATCGCCTTCGATTCGGTCGACCTGCAAGCGGGAACCAGCTTCAGCAGCGGCAGCGCCAGCGTCTCGGGCACCAAAGGCAGCAGCCGCGCGGCCGCCTTCAGCCTCGATGAAAACGCGCATTTCATCGGCAAGGGCAAGATCACCACGGCCGATGGGCAAACCTTCGACTTCGAACTGGAAGTGCAATATCAATCGAACATCAGCGCGGGCGTCCTTGAGCAAACGCAAGGTGAAACGCCGGAAGCCACATCATCCGATGACGACGCCCTGCCCGCCAAGGAGTTGCCCGCCACGACCTTCGCCGGCAATCTGCACGACCTGTTCCAGCTGCTGGGCCAGCAATTGCAAACCAACATCTTCAACAGCAAGGCCGATGGCGCCAGCGCCAGCGGCAAGGATGGCGACCTGGCAGGCAGCCTGAGCTTGCGTTTGCTCAAGCTGGTGCAGCCGGACGCGGCGGTCAAAGCCGACCAGAAAGCCGTGGAAACCACGCCGGAAGACCAGGCGCGCGCTCGCGCACTGGCACGCGCCTATGGCACGGACACTGCTGACGGCACGGCCAGCGACGTATAATGGAAGACGGCCTGCGCAGGCGACCATGCCGCGCGCCCCCTTCTATCGATTGAAATCCATGTCCGACACTTCTTCCCCTACCGTTCATCCGCAGATCCACTGGAGCGAAAACGGCGCCGAGCATTCGGCCCGCTGGCGCTCGGAAAGCGGCATGCCGCCGCCCAAGCGCGTCGTCATCGCCGACGACCGCACGACGGCCGACCAGGCTTACCGTCTGGCCTGCGAAGGCACGGCCATGCTGTGGCGCGGCGACTTCCAGAACGCGCGCCAGCTGCTGCAGGCGCTGGCGCGGCGCGCCGACCACAAGAACGACAAGCCGAGCAAGAAGGCCAAGGCCGCCAAGCTGGCGAAACCCGAACCATCGGCCACGGAAGCCTTCCATCTGCACCGCCAGGCGCAGTCGCAACGCGCCCGCACCCTGGCCATGCTGCTGCTGCCTTTCGATGCCGACTACACGATTCCGCTGCGCCGCGCGCCGGACGTGAAACTGGCGTGCAATGAAGCGTATGGCCGTGGCGAGGAAGCGTTCGTCGCTTCGCTGCGCGAACTGCTGGGCCTGATCGGCGCGCACGAATGGCGCCGCACGGGCGTGGAACTGCCGGCCCTGGGCCAGCGCATCCACCCGCACTACGGCGTGTTCGCGCCCATCCGCGGCGAATACGTGGGCCTGGTGGCGGAAGCGCCGCTGCCCGCGCGCGCCAGCCTGGCCTTCGACATCGGCACCGGCACGGGCGTGCTGGCGGCCGTGCTGGCGCAGCGCGGCGTCAAGCGCATCGTCGCCACCGACCAGGACCCGCGCGCCCTGTCCTGCGCGCGCGAAAACCTGGCCCGCCTCGACTTGATCGACAAGGTCGACGTGGTGCAGGCCGACCTGTTCCCCGCCGGCCGCGCGCCGCTCGTCGTGTGCAATCCGCCATGGCTGCCGGCCCGCCCAAGCTCGCCGATCGAATACGCCGTCTACGATCCGGACAGCCGCATGCTGCGCGGTTTCCTTTCCGGCCTGGCCGCTCACCTGGAACCTGCCGGCGAAGGCTGGCTGATTCTATCGGACCTGGCCGAGCACCTGGGCCTGCGCCCGCGCGCGCAATTGCTCGAATGGATAGAACAGGCGGGCTTGAAGGTCGTCGACCGCCTGGACGTGAAACCCACGCACCCGCGCGCGCAGGACGCCACCGACAGCCTGCACGCGGCCCGCTCGAAAGAAATCACCTCGCTGTGGCGCTTGGCGGCGGCGTAATCGAGTCAGCCATTGCGCATTGCAGCAAACCCCGCTATAATTCGCCTGCGGGGTGGAGCAGTCTGGCAGCTCGTCGGGCTCATAACCCGAAGGTCACAGGTTCAAATCCTGTCCCCGCAACCAATATATGAAAGCCGCTGATTCTTGCAAGAGAATCAGCGGCTTTTTCCATTGCGGCGCAGTATCTCAATGACCATCCTGCAAGCCAAATATCCTTCATTTCCATCCGCTCTTTCGCAATGCAGCAAACTCGGTTATAATTCGCCTGCGGGGTGGAGCAGTCTGGCAGCTCGTCGGGCTCATAACCCGAAGGTCACAGGTTCAAATCCTGTCCCCGCAACCAATACATAAAAACCGCTGATGCCTGCAAGGGCTTCAGCGGTTTTTTCATTCCGGGCCGGGTCAATACTGTCAATGCTTTTACGCGGTGACGCTGGCCCTGATCTGCCTGGCCGCCGCATGCAGGCTGGCCGCCACTCTTTCCAGCTTGTCGGCGCCCGCCGTTTCAGCCAGGGCGGCAAAAGCGCTGATATGAAACGTGGCCACCATGGCCGGCGACACTTCCAGCTCCATCGCGGTCTTGCTCAATTCCGTCGACGCCTCGAGATAAGGCTCGCTGCCCGCCTCGAATGCCTGCTTGGTTTCCAGCAATTCCTGGCCGCCTTCCGCCTTGGCCAGGCAAGCATCGACTTTTTGCTGGAACGCCGGCAAGGTATCGCGCACGGGGCCGGCATCCGGCGCCGCTTCGGGTTCCGGCTCCGCTGGCGCGGGAGCGGCTGGCGCCGGCTTGTCCGCCGCCGGCATGTCGCGCAAAGTGAGCCAGCGTTCGACGGCGAGGAAGTCGGCAAACGGCTCCTCCACCTTGGGGTTCATCAGCCAGACTTCGCCCGTGCGCCAGTCGATCCTGGCGCCGCGCTCGTTTCTCGCCAACAAAATATCCTTGCCGCCATCGGCATTCGACACGCGGCCGATGTCAAGCCAGTTCATCAATTCCGCCTGGCGCGACATCGCGTTGACCCGATGAAAAAAGGCCAACCATAAAAATCTGGCGACCAATAGAACCAGGGCTCCGCCAACCATCCACATCATTTTTCGCTCCGCACCACATCGACAGCCCGCATTTTCTCACATGAAAGCTTGCGCCAAGGAAACTTTTACATCTGCCGTGCGCAGGCGCAAATCCCTCGCCGCAGGCGGCCCGGGCGCAGTCGCATTTCAGCAACGCCGCGTTTTCCCGATTGCCTGGCGTGCCCCGCTGCGCTATCATGAGAACAATTCTCATTTAGATTAAGATATTCCATCCCGTCCGCATGCTGTCCGCCCCTTCCCCGCCATCCGATTTCCAGGCCCTGTATGCCGAGCACCATTCGTGGCTGCTGCACTGGCTGAAGCGCCGCCTGCACGATGCGGGGCTGGCGGGCGACCTGGCGCAGGATACCTTCCTCAAGATCTTCGTCGCGCGCAGCAGTGCCGGCATCGCGCAGCCGCGCCCCTTCCTGGCCACCATCGCCAGGCGCCTGCTGGCCAACCACTGCCGGCGCGAAGAGCTGGAACGGGCCTACCTCGACGCCCTGCTGCACCAGCCGCAAGCGTGCACGCCCTCGCCGGAAGCGATGTCCATGCTGCTCGAATCGCTGCAGCTGGTCGACCGCGCGCTGGACCGGCTCTCCGCCAAGGCCAGGGCCGCCTTCCTGCTGGCCCACCTGGACGGCATGAGCTATGCCGAGATCGCCGCCGAACTGGGCACCACCACGCATTCCGTCAAAAAATACCTGAGCAAGGCCAACCTACTGTGCTTTTTTGCCGTGCCCGATTTTGCCGCGCCCTGACATGCGCGCCGCCACCGTCTACGCCCAGGGCCAGCCCATCGACCTGGCCATCGCCATGCAGGCGGCCGAATGGCTGACCACCCTGATGAGCGGCGAAACCACGCCGGCGGAAAAAACGGCCTGGCAGCAGTGGCGCCAGGCGCACCCCGATCATGAACGGGCATGGAAACACATCGAAAGCGTCAGCGGCGGCTTGCGCGAACTCGATGGGCCAGCCAGCCGCAAGGCGCTGCTGCAAAGTCCCCTCTCGCGTTCCGTCTCGCGGCGCGGCAGCCTGCGGCTGCTGGCGTGGGTATCGGCCATCGGTCTCACCGGCTGGTTCGGCGCGCGCTCGGAATATGCGCCCGGCATGGCCCGCGCCGCGCTGGCCGACCTGTCCACCGGCGTGGGCGAACGCCGCGAGCTGGCCCTGACCGACGGCAGCCGCCTGCATTTGAACAGCGGCAGCGCCGTCAACATCCGCTACACGGACACGCAGCGGATGCTGCAACTGGTGCGGGGCGAAGTCTTCATCGCCACCGCCCGCGAAACGGGCCGGCCTTACCGCCCCTTCCTCGTCGAAACGGCGCAAGGCCACGCGCAGGCGCTGGGCACGCGCTACTCGGTGCGCCAGGCCGAGGGCAGCACGCTGGTCGCCGTCGAGGAAGGCGCCGTGCGGCTGATGCCGCGCCAGGGCGATGGCAGTCTCGTGATCCAGGCCGGCCAGGGCGGCGGCATGACCGCGCAAAGCATCGTGCCCGCGCACGCCGTCTCGCCCGACATCTGGGCCTGGCGGCAGGGATTGCTGCTGGCCGACGCCATGCCGCTGCGCGACTTCCTGCATGAATTGAGCCGCTACCGCCACGGCTTGCTGGGCTGCGACGACGCGGTGGCCGGCCTGCGCATCTCCGGCGTCTTCCCGCTGGCCGACCTGGACGCCGTGCTGCTGTCGCTGCCCGATTCCCTGCCGGTGGACGTGCGCCTGCGCACGCGCTATTGGGTGCAGGTGGAAGCGCGGCGGCAGCGCTGAACATGTATTTTCACGCCAGCGCAAAAAAAGGTACCCGTTTTCGGTTCTCGCGTGACCTGTGTAGGCAACGTTCTTTTTGACGACTACACCACAAGGTAACCATGTCCCAAGTTATGTCTTCCCGGTCCCGGCCGCGCATCAAGCGCATGGCGCATGCCATCCAATTCGTCTTCATCGGTTCGGCCCTGCTGCTGAATATTCCCGCGCCAGCCCTGGCGCAGGAAAGCGCGGCAGCGCCAGCGGCCACTCTCGACTTCCAGGTGCCGGCCGGCGACCTGGCGGCGGCGCTGCGCCAGGTCGCCAGCCAGTCCAGGGTCATCCTCAGCTTCACGCCGGACCAGACGCGCGGCAAGACGTCGGCGGGCCTGAGCGGCCGCCACGACGTGCTGGCCGCCCTGAACGGCGTGCTGCGCGGCACGGGCCTGAAGGCCGAGCGCAGCGCCAATGGCAGCTACGTGCTGCGCCCGGACCAGGCCCAGGCGGAATCCGGCGCGGAGGCCATCGCCATGATGCCGGAAGTGTCGGTCAAGGCGCAGCAGGACGCCACCGAAGGCTCGGGCGCGTATGCCTCCCCCCTGCCGATCGCCACGGCCACACCGCTGGGCCTGTCGATCAGGGAAACGCCGCAGTCGGTCAGCGTCATCACGCAGCAGCGCATGCAGGACCAGGGCTTGAGCACCATCGCGCAAGTGATGGCGCAAACGCCGGGCGTCACCCTGTTCTCGCTGGGCAGCGAGCGCACGGGCTTTACCTCGCGCGGCTATTCGATCACCAATTACCAGCTCGACGGCGTCAGCACGCATTCGGAAAACCTGGGCCTCGACGCGATACCGTCGCAAAGCCTGGCCGACATGGCGCTGTACGACCGCATCGAAGTGCTGCGCGGCGCCTCGGGCCTGATGACGGGCGCGGGCGACGCTTCGGGCGCCATCAACATGGTGCGCAAGAAGCCGACGGCGCAGTTCCAGGCCGCCGTCGAAGGCGAGCTGGGTTCCTACGATGAACGGCGCGTGATGGCCGACATCTCGGGTTCGCTGAACGAGGCGCGCACGGTGCGCGGCCGCCTCGTGACCGTGTACGAGGAAGGCGACAGCATCATCGACGGCTACAGCCGCGACAAGAAAGTGGTCTACGGCGTGGTCGAGGCGGACCTGTCCAGCGACACGAAACTGACGGCCGGCGTGACGCACCAGCGCAAGCGCTCGGACGGTTCCCTCTCCTACCTGGGCTTCCCCCTGTTCTACAGCAATGGCGTCATGACGGACCTGCCCCGCTCATTCAGCCCGGCGGCCAGGTCGAATCGCTTCAACACCAATTCAACCGACATCTTCGCCACCGTGGAACACGCGCTGGCGAACGACTGGAAGCTGAAAATCTCCGCCAACCGCGTGCAGTCGTCGCAGGAGGAGCGCGCCGTCTACATGAACGTGAGCGGAAGCTTCCCCGACCAGGCCACTGGCGATGGCCTGGGCTTGAGCGCCGACTACCGCGATTACCAGCTGAAGGTCAACAGCGTGGACGTCAACGTGCGCGGACCGTTCAGCGCCTTCGGCCGCCAGCACGAGCTGGTGCTGGGCATGGACTACAGCGAATTCCAGAGCAAGACCGATGGCCGTTTCGACTGGAGCATCCAGGGCAGCGGCGTCAACCTGTACCGCTGGAATCGCCTGGCAACACCCGTGTTTGGCGATACCTACGTCACCTACGACAGCACGCGCCGCCAGGCCAGCGCGTATGCCGCCACGCGCCTCAACCTGTCCGAGCGCCTGAAACTGATCGCCGGCGCCAAGGTGCTGCGCTACAGCGAGAACTACATCTCGGACGCGCCTACCGTGCCGTTTTACAGCGCGTCGCCCGCTTCGGAAAGCCGTGTCTTCACGCCGTATGGCGGCCTGGTGTTCGACATCGACGCCACGCACAGCGCCTACGCCAGTTATACCACCATCTACCAGCCGCAAGCCCAGCAAGACCGCTACGGCAAGCTGCTGGCGCCGCGCGAGGGCAAGACCTTCGAAGCGGGCATCAAGAGCGGCTGGCTCGATGGCCGCCTGAACACCTCCGCCGCGCTGTACCAGATCCGCCAGAGCAACCTGGCCGAATCGGACCCCGGCTACACCGTCCCTGGCACGAACAATCCCGCCAACCGCACCATCAAGGGCGCCAAGACCCAGGGCGTGGACCTGGAAGCGACGGGCGCGCTGACGCCGGACTGGAACATCTCGGCTTCGTGGTCCTACAGCCAGACGGAAAACAATACCGGCAAGGCGATCCTGACCACCTTCCCGCGCCACCTGGTGAAACTGTGGACCACTTACCGGCTGCCCGGCGAGCTGCATCGCCTGACGGTGGGCGGCGGCGTGAACTGGCAAAGCCGCGTGTATTCCGACATCGACGCGTGGCAGATCAACAGTACCCTGCACTGGGAACAGAAGGCGTACTCGGTGGCCAGCCTGATGGCGCGCTACGACGTCAACGACAAGCTGTCGGCCACCGTGAACGTGGCCAACCTGCTCGACAAGCAGTACACGGCTTCCGTGTCGGACTGGTGGTACTCGGGCATGCATGGCCCGGCGCGCAAGGTGGCACTGAAGGTGCGCTACCAGTTCTAGGGCAGGCCGAATATTTCGCACTGGCGCAGGGCCGGTGATACAATTTTCCCGCTTCACGGGCGTTGCCGGCCATTGCCGCCAACGCCCGTGCCCATAGAGACACCCAAGGAGAATGTGTGAAGGACCTCGCCCCCGCCCTGCCAGCCGATCCGGCCGACCAACCCGCCAATCCCTCGCGCCGGCGCATTTTCCAGGCTGCTTCCGCAGTCGGCCTGGCCGCCAGCCTGCCGGCGCTGGCCGACGCCGCGCCAGCCAGGAAGACCATCGCCAAGGGTTCGCTCGACGCGAAACTCAAGGCGCACGTCAAGAACGTGGTCGTGATCTACCTGGAAAACCGCAGCTTCAACAACCTGTTCGCCAACTTCCCCGGCACCAGCGCGCCCCTGTCCGCCGTCACGGCGGAACAGGCGCAGCAGATGGACCGCGACGGCAAGCCGCTGGCCACCCTGCCGAAGATCTGGGGCGGCCTGGTGCCGAACCAGCAAAACATCGGCGGCACCGATTACCTGATCAAGGAAGACCAGATTTCCGGCCTGCCCAACGCTCCCTACAAACTGAGCGACGCGGCCGGCAAGCCCCTGCCCGAGAGCATCATCACGCGCGACCTCGTACACCGCTTCTATAACAACCAGATGCAGATCAACGGCGGCAAGAACGACGGCTTTGCCGCGTGGGCCGACAGCGGCGGCCTGGTGATGGGTCACTACGGCGAAACGTCGAAAAACCTGAACCTGTGGCAGATCGCCGAGCAGTACACGCTGTGCGACAACTTCTTCATGGCGGCCTTCGGCGGTTCCTATATGAACCACCAGTTCCTCGTCACGGGCCGCGCCAATGAATATTTCAATGCCGGCGAGACGGCGGCGAAGAAAAAGATCGCCGTCCTGTCCGACGGCCCGCAAGGCGTGCGCCTGGCCATCTCGCCCGACTGCCCCGCCTCGGCACTGGACGGCAAGCCGAAATACGTGAACGACGGCGCCATCACGCCGGACGGCTATGCCGTCAACACCATGGCGCCGCCATATCAACCGAGCTATGTCCGCCCCGCCTTCGACGGCGACCCGCTGCACGCCGACCCGGCCGACGCGAATACCCTGCCGCCGCAAACCTACGACACCATCGGTGACCTGCTGTCGCGCAAGGGCGTCAGCTGGGCGTGGTATGGCGGCGGCTGGCAAGCGGCGCTCGACCAGAAGGGCGGCGGCAGTAAACCAAATTTCCAGTTCCACCACCAGCCGCTGAACTACTTCAAGCAGTTCGCCCCCGGCACGGCGGCGCGCGCCGAACACCTGCGCGACGGCGGCACGGGCGACAGCCCGATCTCGAACAAATTCCTCGCCGCCGCCGTGGCGGGCAAGCTGCCGGCCGTGACCTTCTACAAGCCGCAGGGCAATCTGAACCTGCACGCGGGCTATTCGGATATCGAGTCGGGCGACCAGCACGTGGCCAACGTCATCCAGCATCTGAAGGAATCGCCGCAGTGGAAGGACATGATCGTGGTGATCACGTTCGATGAGAACGGCGGCTGGTGGGACCACGTGGCGCCGCCAAAGGGCGACCGCTGGGGTCCGGGCACGCGCATTCCCGCCATCGTCGTCTCGCCGTACGCGAAGAAAGGCGCCGTCGACCACAGTTTCTACGACACGACGTCGATCCTGCGCCTGATCACGCGCCTGCACGACCTGCCCCTGCTCGAAGGGCTGAAAGTGCGCAACGACGCCTTTGCGGCACGCGGCGCGCTGCCGCCGGGCGACCTGACGGGCGCCCTCAGCTTCCGCTAAGCCTCCCACAATGCGGCACGCCTGTGATACACTGCGTGCCGCACTTAAATCCGCAGGACAAGTTTTCCTGCAGGTTATCCCAACCATGAGCCCGACTCCAGTAGCCGGGCTTTTGTTTTGTGGATGAAGTTAAAGCGTATTCACACAGCGGACAGCTTTTTGCCCGCTCCCCGGCGCCGTTTTTTCGCGGCCAGGGGCCAGAGGTTCAGAAATGAGAGATAAAAAAGACAACGCCACCATCGACTTGCCCGGTTTCGGCCCGCCGCCAGCGCTCGAGGCGCCAGAGCCGGCGCCGGAGCCGCAGCGCCGCGCGCGCGTGCGCAAGGCGGCTTTGAGGCAGGTGCAGCTCGAATTGCTGGAGCCGACCGACGCCACGGGCTTGCCCGTATGGACGCGCGACGCCGGCCTCGATCTGACCGGCTTGCCCATCTGGGCGCCAGATAATTAGTACCCACGCCGGCGGCCGTTTGCCGCCGGCTTCCACACCACCATCCGCACAAGGGCGTAGAACGCCTGTAGACTGTGCCCATCCACCCGCTTTTTACCGGCTCCGCCCTTTATGAACACCACCACTGCCACCACCTCTTTTTCCAGCCTGCCGCTGACGCCCGCCTTTTTGGCCAACCTCGATTCGCTCGGCTACCACGAGATGACCACCATCCAGGCGCAAAGCCTGCCGGCGGTGCTCAATGGCCGCGACCTGATCGCGCAAGCGAAAACGGGCAGCGGCAAGACGGCCGCCTTCGGCATCGGCATCCTGCACAAGCTCAATCCGGCCTGGTTTGCCGTGCAAGGCCTGGTGCTGTGCCCCACGCGCGAACTGGCCGACCAGGTGGCCAATGAGCTGCGCCGCCTGGCGCGCGCGGCCGGCAACATCAAGATCCTGACCCTGACGGGCGGCGCGCCGATGCGCCCGCAAATCGCCTCGCTGGAACACGGCGCCCACATCGTCGTCGGCACGCCGGGCCGTTTGCGCGACCACCTGGGCCGCGGCACCATCAACCTGAATCACGTGCAGACCCTGGTGCTCGATGAAGCGGACCGCATGACGGACATGGGCTTTTACGAGGAAATCGCCGGCATCGTCAGCGCCTGCCCGGCGCGCCGCCAGACCCTGCTGTTCTCGGCCACGTATCCGGAAGACATCCGCCGCGCCACGGCGTCGTTCCTCGTCAATCCGCTGGAAGTGACGGTCGAGGCGCAGCACGACAACGACAAGATCGAGCAGCGTTTCTATGAAATCGGCTTCGACGAGCGCAACAGCGCCGTCGGCAAGCTGTTAAAACACTTCAAGCCGGAGTCCACCCTGGCCTTCTGCAACACCAAGGTGCATTGCCGCGAGCTGGCCGAGGAATTGCGCCAGCAAGGCTTTTCCGCGCTGGCCCTGTACGGCGAGCTGGAACAGCGCGAGCGCGATGAAATCCTTGTGCTGTTCGCCAACCGCAGCTGCTCCGTGCTGGTGGCCACCGACGTCGCCGCGCGCGGCCTCGATATTTCCGACCTGGGCGCCGTGATCAACGTCGACGTCTCGAAGGACACGGAAGTGCACATCCACCGCATCGGCCGCACGGGCCGCGGCAGCAAGAAGGGCCTGGCCCTTTCGCTGTGCGCGCCGAACGAGAAAAAATGGGTCAAGCTGATCGAGCAATACCAGAACAGCGCCGCCGAATGGCACGACCTGAAGGAACTGGCGGAAGATGACGGGATGGAGGCGCTGCCGGCGCCGATGGTCACCCTGTGCATCATGGGCGGCAAGAAGGACAAGCTGCGTCCGGGCGACTTGCTGGGCGCATTGACGGGCGATGCTGGTCTCACCAAGGAGCAGGTGGGCAAGATCAACGTGTTCGAGTTCATGACCTACGTGGCGCTCGACCGCAAGGTGGCCGAAGCGGCCTTCAAGCGCCTGAACGCGGGTAATACCCTGGGCCGCGACTTTGGCAACATCAAGGGCCGTAGCTTCAAGATGCGCTTTATCGAGGCCTAAGCTGCTGTAACGCACGCAGGGCCGCCATGGTCCTGCGTCCCGGGTAGCTGTCCCACACGGGATACTCCCGGCGGTAATAACAGCTCCAGTAGCTGATGCTGCGCCGCTCCAGCGTATCGAGATATGCGGGATTCTCCCGCAGGTAGCGCGCCAGTGCATCGGCATTCCAGGCCGGCAGCGCCGCGCCAATGACCTCGATAATCTCCAGCACGTATTCGCCGCACAGGTGCACGACGAAGGGCACCGTCCACGCCCGTTCCTGCAGCAGCAACTGTCTTGCACACGCTTCGCGCAGATGGCCGTCATGGTGGCGCGTGCCCAGGCACAGGGCGATCACGCCCGCGTCGCCGGGCAGCCGCGTGCAGGCCAGCAGCCGCTCACTGTCGTAGTAAGTGCGCGCCGGGATCAGCAAGGCCTCGCCATCCTGGCACACGGCAAATGGCGGGTGTGTCCGGCCGCTCCCCAGCGCGGGCAGCAACTGCGCCACAGTGCCGGCCAAGGCCGCCGGAAAGGCATCCGCTTCAGCCATCGCGCCCCTCCAGGCACACCTTGCGCACGCCCAGCGCGGGTTTATCCATCTTTTCAAAGATCACGTTCGAATACCATTCTGCAGGATCGCCTGCGGTGGGTTTGCCCAGCGAAATATAGTAGCCGCCATGCGTGAACAGGGCCGTGGTTTCCTTGCCTGGCGTGGCGCGTTGCAGGAAGGCCGGCCAGGCCGCCTTGTCGACTGGCGCAAAACGCGCGGCCAGCAGCGCCAGCAAACGCGCGTGCGTGGCCGGTGCGTACGGGAACAGATACAGGTATTCGACCAGTTCGCCGCCATCGGCCAGGCGCGTGACGGCAGCCGTCGCGGCATCGGCCGTCCCCTCTTCGCCGCCAAAGCGGCACAAGATGCCGCCGCTGTAGGCGAAGTCGATGACGGTCACCGGCGCGCACGCCTGCCGCTCGCGATCGACGCCGACGGGCGGCAGCGCGCGCACTTGCGCCAGCAGCGCTTCGCCGGACGTGGCCAGCACGGGAAAGCCCGGACACTCGCTGGCCGCGCGGGCGGCAGAAAAGGCCAGGCAACAACTCAACAACAGCAAACGACGCTTCACGGCATCTCCAGTTTCATCAGGCGGCCATTATGCATGGCCGCCGCGGATACGGCCACACGCTCACAGGGTGTCACAAAGCGCGCGCCTGCTGGCCCTGCGGCGTATCGTCGATGTCGTAGCCGGCCGCGCGAGCCAGTTCACGCAAGCGGTCCGCCTCGGCCCACTGGCGCTGCGCGCGGGCGCTGGCCCGTTCCGCCAGCCACGCCAGCACCGGCTGCGGCACGTCCACCTGCGCTGGCTGCCAGGCCAGCAGATCGAGCCCCAGCGCCATATCGAAGCGGGCCATCGTGGCCTTTTTGACGGCGTCCGGCAGGCCGCTTTTCAGCAGCTCCCAGGCGACGGCCAGCGCGCGCGGATAATTCAGGTCATCGTTGATGCAGGTCCTAAAACGCGCCAGCCATGTCGCATCGGCCTCGCCATCCGCCTGGCCCCGCTCTTCGCTCAAGGCATGCACGGCCACGCGCAGGCGCGCCAGGCCGCTGCTGGCGGCGCGCAGGGCTTCATCCGTGAAATTGAGGCTGCTGCGGTAGTGGGCGCCCAGGCACAGGTAGCGGTAGGCCAGCGGATCGATGCCCTGCTCCACCAGGCTTTGCAAACGCAAAAAGTCGCCCGAGGATTTCGACATCTTCGCCTCCTGCGTCTTGAGGAAGGCGCCGTGCAGCCAGAAGTTGGCCAGGCGCGTGCCATGGCGCGCTTCCGTTTGCGCGATCTCGTTGCTGTGGTGGACGGCCACGTGGTCTTCGCCGCCGCAATGGATGTCGAAATACGTCCCCAGGTGCTTTTCCGCCATGGCCGAGCATTCGATGTGCCAGCCGGGGAAACCCAGGCCCCAAGGACTGTCCCACTCCATCTGCCGCTGTCCCGGCACGCCGCTGAACTTCCACAGCGCGAAGTCGCAGATATCGCGCTTCTGTCCCAAGTCCACCCGCTTCCCCGCCTGCAGGCCGTCGCGCTTCAGGCGCGCCAGCTTGCCGTAGCTGTCCTGGCGCGTCGTGTCGAAATAGATGCCGTCGTCCGTGCGGTAGGTATAGCCCTTCGCTTCCAGGTCGAGGATGAAGGCGATCTGCTCCGCGATGTGGTCGGTGGCACGGCACCAGACGGTGGGCGGCAGGATATTGAGCTGGCGCAGATCATCTTCGAACGCGCGCGTGAATGCGGCGGCGATATCCCAGGCCGACTGGCCGCTGCGCCGGCTGCGCGCCTCGACCTTGTCGTCGCCGCTGTCCGCGTCCGACGTCAAATGGCCCACGTCCGTGATGTTCATCACATGGAGCACCTGCAAACCGTTGAATGCGAGCGCGCGGCGCAAGCCGTCGACGAACAGGTAGGTGCGCAGGTTGCCGATGTGCGCGTAATCGTAGACGGTGGGGCCGCAGGCGTACAAGCCCGCCTGGCCCGGGGCGATGGGTTCAAACGGGCGCAGGCTGCGCGCATAGGTATCGTACAGATGAAGTGTCATGCGGGGCTTTCATTAACGCTGCGGAAAAAGAAAATGGCCACAGGTTTTTCAACACTGTGGCCATCGAATGAGGAGTAAAACGTCAGCGGCGCGCAGCCGCATCCTCACGGGGCCAGGCGCACGGACACAGCGCAGCAGCGGCGCCGGATGCGGAAACTGGAGGGAGGATGAAAGTGATCATGGGACGAATATCGCATGTACGCGGGCGGGCCGTCAAGCCCTCCCGCGTCCCCCGCTTATTTTTTCGCCTGCTCGATATGCGGCAGCAGCACCGTCAGGATGCCCAGCAGCGGCAAATAGGAGCAGATTTTGTACACATAGGCGATGCCAGAGATATCAGCCAGGTGGCCCATGGCGGCCGCCGCGATGCCGGACACGCCGAACATCAGGCCAAAGAAGATGCCCGCGATCATGCCCACCTTGCCCGGCACCAGTTCCTGCGCGAAGACGACGATGGCGGAAAAGGCGGACGAAATCACGAAGCCGATGATCACCGTCAGGACAGCCGTCCAGAACAGGTCGACATACGGCAGCAGCAAAGTAAATGGCGCGGCGCCCAGGATGGAAATCCAGATCACGCGCTTGCGGCCGATGCGGTCGCCGATGGGCCCGCCCATGAAGGTGCCGGCCGCCACGGCGGCGAGGAAGAGGAACAGGTAGAGCTGGGCATCGCCGAGCGACAAATGAAATTTGTCGATCAGGTAAAACGTATAGTAGCTCGACAGGCTGGCCATGTAGATGTACTTCGAGAACACCAGCAGGGCCAGCACGCCCAGCGCGCCAATCACCTTGTTGCGCGACAAGTTCGGGCCATGGCCGCCCGCCTTCGGCTTGAAGCTGGCCAGGTGGCCGCTGTACCAGTGGCTGACCTTGTACAGCACGCCGATGGCCAGCACGGCCAGCACGCTGAACCAGGCGACATTGCCGTGGCCACGGTTCACGATGACGGCGGCCGCCAGCAGCGGCCCCAGCGCGGAACCCACGTTGCCGCCCACCTGGAACAGGGACTGGGCAAAGCCGTAGCGCCCGCCCGAGGCCATGCGCGCCACGCGCGACGCTTCCGGGTGGAAGGTCGAGGAACCGACGCCGATCAGTCCGGCGGCGAGCAGCAGGGTCGGGAAGGTCGAGACGACGGACAGCATCAGCACGCCGGCCAGGGTGAAGCACATGCCGACAGGCAGCAGGAATGGCAGCGGACGGCGGTCCGTGTACAAGCCGATCCAGGGCTGCAGCAACGATGCCGTGCACTGGAACGTCAGGGTTATAAGGCCGACCTGGGTAAAACTGAGTGAAAACTCGGCTTTCAGCATCGGATAAATCGACGGCAATAATGCCTGGATCAAGTCATTGAGCAAATGCACGAAGGCGACGGCGCCCAGGATGTGCATGGCCAGACCGGATTGTTGTTGGGAACTATGAAGCGAAGGGGAAGCCGGCACCGACTTGGCCAATGCTGGGGCAGTTGTGGTTGTATGCATGTGTCATCCGCAATGATCGGGCACGGCGGGCGGCCCGGCAAAGAACCCAGTATAGTATGGTCACTGAACTGATAACTTCCAATAATCGTCGCCCAAGTGACAACTAAGTGACAATCAGGTGACAATCCAACCATCCATATGTACACCCACCCACCCGCCCAGACCCACCCCGATGGCGTGCCGTTCAGCCGCAGCACCAGCTCGCACGACTATCAGCATGTGCCGCGGCCCGTGACGGCCATGTCCAGGCAATATGCGGCCGGCGACTACACGGCGCCGCACAGCCACGTGCGGGCGCAACTGCTGTATGCGACCGAAGGCGTGATGCGGGTGTCCACCGGGCACGGCGTGTGGATCTTGCCGCCCCGGCGCGCCCTGCTGATCCCCGTGGGCGTCGTGCATGAAGTCCACATCTTGAGCGAACTGAGCATGCGCACCGTGTACATCGATGCGCAGGTGGCGGCCCCGTACGGCGCCGATTGCAAGGTGCTGGAAGTGAGCCGGCTGCTGCGCGAGCTGATCCTGGCCTTGCTGGCCGAACCGATCGAATATGCGCTGGCGGGGCGCGGCGACTGGCTGGCGCACCTGATCCTGTCGGAACTGACGGCGGCCGATACCGTGCCCCTCGCCATCCCCTGGCCGCGCGACCGGCGCCTGGTGGCCGTGTGCACGGCCATCATGAGCGCGCCCGGCAGCCGGCGCAGCATCGAGGACTGGGCGCAGGATGCGGGCGCCAGCGCGCGCACCCTGATCCGCTTATTCCCGAAGGAAACGGGCTTGCACTACCGCCAATGGCTGCAGCAAGTCCACCTGGCCGAGGCCTTCTGCCGCCTGGACCGCGGCGAAGGCGTGGCGGCCATCGCCTATGCGCTGGGCTACGCCAGCCCCAGCGCCTTCAGCGCCATGTTCCGCCGCATCCTGGGCCGCACGCCGCAGCATTACCTGAGCGAATGGCGCGCCGCGTAGGTCGGCTTAGCGTGGCGCAGCCGCGCGTAAGCCGACAAGCTACACTGTTGGCATTGTCGGCTTACGCCCTGCGGGCTAAGCCGACCTACTCTTTTTCGCCGGCAATCAAGCGGTAGGCCAGCGCGCCCAGCAAGGCGCCGATGATCGGTGCCAGCCAGAACAGCCACAGCTGGCTGGTGGCCCAGTCGCCCACGTACAGGGCCACGCCCGTGCTGCGGGCCGGGTTGACGGAGGTATTGGTCACGGGGATGCTGATCAGGTGGATCAGGGTCAGCGCCAGGCCGATCGGCAGCGGGGCGAAGCCGGCCGGCGCGCGCTTGTCGGTGGCACCCAGGATGACGATCAGGAAGAACATCGTCAGCACGATTTCAATGACCAGCGCCGACAGCATCGAATAGCCGCCCGGCGAGTGGGCGCCGAAGCCGTTCGAGGCAAAGCCCTTGCTGACGTCGAAACCGGCCTGGCCGCTGGCGATCACGTACAGCACGCCGCCGGCGACGATGGCGCCCAGTACTTGCGCGATGATGTAAGGCAGCAGTTGATTGGCGGGAAAACGGCCGCCCGCCCACAGGCCGATCGAGACGGCGGGATTCAAGTGGCAGCCCGAGATGTGGCCGATGGCGTAAGCCATGGTCAGCACCGTCAGGCCAAACGCCAGCGCTACGCCGACAAAGCCGATGCCGAGGCCGGGAAAGGCGGCGGCCAGCACGGCGCTGCCGCAACCGCCCAGTACCAGCCAGAACGTGCCGAGAAATTCGGCGCCATATTGTTTCATGATGTATTCCTTTAAAGTGACGAGAAAACGTGCCAGGGACGACCAATCGGACCGCTCACCACCTTTGCCCGCGCCCGGAGGCGATGGCAAAGCACAGCACCAGCAACGCACCGCAAGCTGCAGAGCGCGAATAATGACATGACGTCATTATCAATGCAACATTATTAAGTACAATAATGTTAATAGTTCTCTTGACACCTAAAGGTTGTTTTGATAATTTTCAAGGTGCGGGGCGGCGCATGTACTTTTGCGGCGCCTCCAGCGGCGCAAAACCAAAGCTTGCATACAGGCCATGGGCGTCATCGGTCCCCAGCATCCACGCGACATCGCGCAAGCGCGCATCGCCGAGCACGGCGGCCACCATCTGCCTGCCATAGCCGCGCCCCTGGTATGGCGGCAGCACGAACACGTCGCGCAGGTAGGCAAAATCCGTGTAATCGGTGATGACCCTGGCGAACGCCACTTGCTGGCCATCCACATAGCCACCGAAACACAGCGCATTGTCGATGCCCTTGCGCACCGTTTCCAGCGCCACGCCACGCTTCCAGTACGACTGCTCGCTCAGGTAGCGGTGGATCATGGGCACGTCCAGCCCGTCGCGCTCGCTGGAAATACGCAGCGGCGCGTGCATCAGTTCTTGTACAGCAAGTCGGCTTCGGCGATGCTGGGCTCGCCGAAATACACGGTGCGTAGGCCGCCCTTGGCATCGCTGCCCATGTACACGCCCGTCATGCTGCGCGCGACCGGGTCGTACAAAATGGAATAGCGGTGACCGCAATTGTGCGGTTCGCAGACACTGCTCAGCAGGCGCGCCTTGCCGTCGATTTCGACAGGCTTGAGCGGACTGGCCACGCCATCTGGCACCCAGCGCTGGCGCTTCAGGCCCGCCTTTTTCAAGCCCACATTGAAGGCCTGGCGAAAGGCGTAGTCCGCCTTGTAGACATCGGGGAAATATGGGCAGGTATGGCCGCCGTCGCAGCTTTGCGCCTGCTCGATCAGCGACAGTTTGGGCGTACGCGCTTGTGCCGGCATGGCGGCCAGCGCCACGGCGGCGCCCAGGAACACGGGTAAAAGCAAACGTACAGACATGCAATCTCCTAAAAGCATAGCGTAATGCCGGAAGCATAGCAGAATGGCATGCTGGTGTGCGCGCCTCAGGGAGAACAGCGTATGCCGACCACCCCGTTGACCTTGCCTTCCGGCCAGCCCGTCTCGCGCCAGCGGTACACGCCGGGCGCGACGATGATCAACTGCCATTCCACCAGCTTGCCAGCGTCGTTGAGGCGGGTTTCATTGTCATAGCGTAAAGTCAGGCTGCGCTCCGTTTCCGCCACGACCGTCGCGGCAAAGCGATTGGTTTCGCCCAGCTTGCTTTTCCACGTGCGGTCATTGAAGATCGCCAGCCGCTGATGATCGTCAGACAACTGCATGCGCGTAAAGTGCCGCGCTTCTTCGCACACACTATTCGTATTCACGCTGTCGGACCAGCTGCCGGACAGTTGCGCGGCATCAAAAGGAGTCGGGGTGGCGGCCGCGGCCGCAGTCAGCAGCAAGGTTGCAAGCATAGATTATCAAAAGAAAACGAAAGGAAAAATCATGGTCAACGCAGCGCCAAGGTAATGCTCGATGGCAGTGCGGGCGTGCGCTGGTGCAAAGTCGCCTGCTCGTAGGCATACGCCATCGCAATGAGACGCATGTCGCCGTGGGCGGGACCGATGAAGGATAAACCGACGGGCAAGCCCCCGGCAACGCCTGCCGGCACCGTGATATGCGGCAAAGCCGACGGCGCCGGCGACACGCCATGGCACGTGGGACCCGCCAGCGCGTCGAGCCTATGCGAGTCCAGCAGCGCCTCGATGCCGCCAGGCCCGGGCGCGGGCGGCGTCTCGACCAGTTCCGCACCCAGTTCGCGCAGCACCAGCAGCGCTTGCTCGATCACGGCGTCGGTCCCGGCGCACAGGCCAAACAGGCTGCGCGCCACGCCGATGCGGCGCCCTTGCAAGCCGGCAAGGTCGAGCGCCATGCCATCGGCCAGGCCTTCGCCCGTCAGAGCGGCGAGCAGCCAGGCCGCTTCACGCACGCTGGGCGCCATCGGTCCGGCCGTGGCTGGCTCGCCGCCCTGCCCCGCGACAGTCCTGCCCGTGGGCTTGATGGCGACCAGGCCGCAGTTTGACGCAGGTGCGACGATGGAACCGTCCGCCGCGCTGTCGACGGCCAGGATGGTCAGCCCGGCCCAGCTGGCACTGGCATGCGGCACGCTGACGGCGGCCCACTGGCGCAAATTGCTTTTGCCGATGATGACGGCGCCGGCCGCGCGCAAGCGCGCCGCGACGAAGGAATCGCAGCTGGCATGCGTGGCCAGGGTTGCCTGCGTGCGTGTCTTCATGCGGTCGCCCGTGGCGATATTGTCGCGCAAGACGATGGGAATGCCATGCAAGGGGCCGCGCACCTTGTGCACCTGCCGTTCGCGGTCCATTTCCAGCGCGATTTTCAACGCGTCGGGATTGATTTCAATGCCGGGATAGGCGCGCGCGCCGGTGCTGCACAGGGAACGGATGCGCCTCAGGTACTGCGACGTCAGTGCATGCGAACTGAGTTTGCCTGCCTGCATCATCTGCTGTTGCGGCAACACGCCCGCATCGAGCAGATGGGCCATGGGGCTGGCGGGCGCCGTGGCGCGGGCCAATACGGGACGCGCCACGCCCCGGGACGCGCCACTGCGTGACATCTGACTGCGCTGCATGCTATCTCCAAGAAACTTCAATGTTTCTACCGCAATAATGTGCTAGCCATAGCATAGCAGTCCTTGCAACACAATTGTTGTTGAAAGGAATTATTTTTCAAGCAAAAAAAACGCCGCCCGAAGGCAGCGTTTCTTGATGGTCAAGCACTGGCGCGTATCAGTTGCGCACGACACGCTTGTATTCGTTGGTACGGGTGTCGATTTCGATGACGTCGTCCTGTGCCACGAACAGCGGCACTTGCACGGTGTGGCGGTGCGCGTCGATGGCGTTTTCGATCTTGGCTTCTTTCAGGACGTTGCCCGACGTGTTGCCCTTGACCGCAGGCTCCGAGTACACCACTTGACGGGCGATGGTCGTCGGCAGTTCAACGGAGATAGCCTTGCCGTCGTAGAAAATGGCTTCGCATTCCATGCCATCCTTCAGGTAATGCAATGCATCGCCCAGGTTTTCTTCTTCGATTTCGTACTGGTTGTACTCGGTGTCCATGAAGACGAACAGCGGGTCGGCGAAGTACGAATACGTCACTGGCTTTTTATCCAGAACAACCACGTCGAACTTGTCGTCGCCGCGGAACACGTTTTCCATCGGGGTGTTCGTCAGAAGATTTTTCATCTTCCATTTGTAGGTGAAGCCCGTGCGGCTCGAACCGTTGACATCAGAACGCAACACGATCATTGGCTTGCTGTCGACCATGATGATATTGCCAACACGAATTTCTTTTGCGGGTTTCATAGGAATGTACGTAAAAAGTGGGTTGCATGAAGACCATCTGCCGCCTGTGCGCCATCAGCGCCGCAAGCTTGCGTTTGATCGGTTAAAAATACGTTAGAAATAACCGGGCATTTTACCTTAATTTTGGGCAAGCGCCTATCTCGTCGCGCCGGCGAACGCCAGCAAGTTACTTGCCAGATCGCCATGAGCCTGCATCTGCTGCCGCCAGGCCTGCGCGCGCGCGCGGATGCGCGGCAGATCGGCCTGCAATGCGGGCCACAGCCGCGCCCACGGCAAGGCGTCCGCGCTGGCGCCATTCCAGGCCAGCGCCGCCTGCACCAGGCTGTCGATGGCGCCGTCCGCATCCACCGCATAGCGCTGCAGGAAGGCGCGCAATTTCACGTGATGCAAGTTTTCGTCCTGCAGATAGATATGCCAGAGAAACGGCTGGCCCGCCCATTGCGCGCGCACGAAGGAATCCTCGCCACGCACGAAATTGACGTCGCAAGCCCACAGCAGGCGGTCGTAATCGTCCTGCGGCACGAAAGGCAGCACGCGCACGGTGAGCGCGCCGCGCGTGCGCGCCGCACCGGCCACCGCCGCATCGTCGCCGATAAACGCTTGAACGGCATCGAACGCGACGCCTTCCGGCACCAGGCACGTGACGGGCTCGCTCCCCGCCTGCCAGGCCGCGAACAGCTCGGTGACGGGCGCAGACGGATAGCAGAACAGCGATACTTTCACGGCGCGCATTTGCGCCGCCGTCACGCCGAACTGCCCGAGGAAGGCCGCCATGGCGGGCGCATCGGACTGGAACGCCAGCCTTTTTTCATCGAGCGCCGCTTCGCGCAGCAAGCCGCCCGTCTTATCGGTAAAACCGGGAAAGAAGAAATGCTTGATCATGCCGTGGCGCGGCGACGTCAGCGCATGGCAACCCTCGACCCACTCTTCCGCCGTCAATCCTTCCAGATTCAGCCACACAGGCTGCGGCGAACACTGCGCCATGGCGGCGATATAGCCGGGCGGAATGTCGCAGGCAAAAAACTCGATGACGATATCGGCGATATCGGCGGGCGTAAACGCGCCATCCTGGCCGCGCCAGTGGCGCACCGTGACGCCGGACGCCTGCTGCTCCTCGGCCGCCACGTCGATTTCGGGGCAGATGCGCCGGAAACTGGATAAATCATCGACCCACAGGGTGACGGCCACGCCGTGCTCGCCGCTCAACTGCCGCGCCAGGCGCCAGCAAATGCCGATATCGCCGTAGTTGTCGACGACTTTGCAGAAGATGGCGAGGGATGGTGCACGATCGGTAGGTAGTGGCATAGTCGACGGGAAGAGAAAAACATGGGCATGGCGGCCAATAACAAAAAAGCCGCGCTGTTACCAGGCGGCTTTTTTGTTGGCTGATTCAGCCGGTCTGGCGTCCCCAAGGGGATTCGAACCCCTGTACTCACCGTGAAAGGGTGATGTCCTAGGCCTCTAGACGATGGGGACAGAAAATCTGTCCTGGATGCGCTGCTTTGCACCCCGACCTGTTACTTGCTTGCTACTTGCGAATCTGGCGTCCCCAAGGGGATTCGAACCCCTGTACTCACCGTGAAAGGGTGATGTCCTAGGCCTCTAGACGATGGGGACAGAAATCTGTCCTGAATGCATTACTTCGCATCCTGACCCGGTACTGCAGCAATCGCAGAAACAAAAAAAGCCTGACTTGTCAGGCCCGTTCAGCACTGCACTCTTGCTTTACAACTAAATCCTGGCGTCCCCAAGGGGATTCGAACCCCTGTACTCACCGTGAAAGGGTGATGTCCTAGGCCTCTAGACGATGGGGACCTGTGCTGGCTTTACTCTCAGCGGACTCTTCGTTGAAGGCTTTGCTTAGCCCCTCAAAAAAGCGTGCGCGAAGTATAGCACGGGGCCATTCACAAAATCAACCGCGGGCGCATCTTATTTTCCATGGAGGAAACCGTTCCCGGCGGCGATTGCTCAATGTGCAATCGATCGGCTGCGCGGGCGAGGTACAGGTCCTCAGCAACAGCAGCCAGACAAGCAAAAGGAAAGCCTCTTGCCCCCCCCTTCGTTTGCACTGACCCAAACCCACGTCATACAGGGGTTGGGCGGCGGGAGGAGCTGAGCAAGCTTGGCCCGCCGCCTTGACAATCAGTTCTTGTAATGGCTGAAGCGATAACCTTGGTCGAAGTATGCTGCCAATGCGACGATCACTCCGGAGCACGTGAGCATCAAGGCCACTGCGCTCGTGTCACGAGTCGCAGACTGGGCAACCATTGACAACGCCCACAACGGGGCAATACCGCCGGCAATGGCAGTGCCAATTTCACGCCCCGAACCGACCCCCGTCGAGCGGTTTTGCACGGCAAACTGGCGACTGAGGAAAGAGCCCTGTGGGGCAAACATCATCGGCGCCAGCACCCCGGTGCCGACGATCAGCGCCAGGTAAATCAGCCTGTTCTCGCCGCTGTCCAGCAACTGCATGAACGGGTACGCGAACAATGCTGACAGCAGGCCGCCGACGATCAGCAGCTTCTTGCTGCTGAACTTGTCACACAGATAGCCGAAGAGCGGGACGGTAAAGATTGCGACCAGACTGGCCAGTGTCACCGATAGCGATGTCACGCTGGCCGAAATGCCTTTGAACTGGGTCAGGTAGGCCAGCGAGAAGGTCTTGAAGACATAGCTCAGTGCGTTGTAACCGATGGCGACAAAGAAGACGACGCCCAGGCCCTTGAGATTGGTTTTCCACAATTCGCGGAACGGCCTCTTCTGGCGATGGCTTTCCTCGAAGTGGTGATACTCTGGCGTTTCCGGCAGACTCCCACGCACCCAGAGCCCAACCAGTACCAGCACGAAACTGAGGATGAAGGGAATGCGCCAACCGCCGGCAAGCAAAAACTTGTCGCCATTGAAGGTCAGCAGATAAACGGTCAGCGACGATAGCAACAGGCCAAGGTTCAGCCCCAATGCAGGCCATGCACCTTGTCGTCCCTTCTTGTTGTCGGCCGCATGTTCGTAGGAAGTTACCGCCGCCCCCGCCAGTTCGGCACCGGCGCCCAGGCCCTGCACAATGCGGATCAGCACCAGGCACAGGGGCGCCCAAACGCCGATGCTGGCGTAGGAAGGGACCAGGCCAATGGCGGTCGTGCACAAGCCCATCATACAGAAAGTAACGAACAACATTTTCTTGCGCCCGTAGCGGTCGCCGAAGTAGCCGAAGAACAGCCCCCCGATCGGTCGCGCCACAAAGCCGATGGCGAAGGTGGCAAAGGCTTGCAGCGATGCAGTCGCCGGGTCCGAGGTATCGAAGAAGACCTTGCTGAAGACAATCGACGCCATCGTCGCGTAAAGATAAAAGTCATACCACTCCAGCATTGAGCCGACGATGGTCGCTGCCGCCACTTTGCGCAAACGACTTTTTGTCTGTGCCGGGGTTTCCTGTTCCGTTTTTTGAATGTTCAAAATGTCTCCTTCATGAATTAATTTTTTTCTTTTTTGCCTAGAGCGTTCGAGCTGGGGCTGGCTGGGGAGCGACAGACAACCGTACGTTGTCCGCTGCGCAAACTCAGCGCCTCATCACTTCACGCACAATGTATTCAGCAATGGCTAGCGACGATGTCGCCCCTGGTGACGGTGCATTGCGGATGTGGGTAATGTTGCCGTGTTGGCGAATCACGAAATCGTCAACCAGCGCACCATTGGCCTCCATGGCCTGGGCACGGATCCCACGAACCGCCGGAACAATACCGACCGAGGCAAGCGTCGGCACATAGCGCGCCGCCTCGCGGACAAAGCTCGCCTCGCTGACCACAGTCTTCAGTTCCCGAAGCGTCGCCGGCAGGTTACGGGCAGCAAACTTCCAAAAGCCGGGGTAGCTGGCAAAATTGAAGATGTCGGCCAGGTTCATGCTGCGGCCGTCATAGTTCTCGCGGCCGAAGGATATGAAAGCATTCGGGCCAATCGTCATCTGTCCGTCGATACGCTTTGTGAAATGCACCCCGAGGAAAGGAAAGCGCGGGTCCGGCACCGGATAGATCAAGCCTTTGACATGCGACTTGAAAGCCTCGTCGATCACGTAATACTGGCCGAAGAACGGTACGATGCGTGGCGTGTCCTGATCGCCCGAACGCTCTGCCAGGCGATCTGACTGCAAACCCGCGCAGGCAATTGCCTGATCGAATACCGTATCGAAGACCTCTCCGTCTGCAAGTTCGACCCGTACTTCGCCGCCTTGCTCAAGCAGGCGCCCAACCGGCGAATTGAGACAAATGCGCCCGCCACGTTCCCTGATTTCATCGGCGATTCGGGCCGCAATTTGACCGTAACTGACAATCGCCGTTTTCGGTGAATGCAAGGCGCCCAGGCCGATGCAGTTGGGCTCGATTTCGCGCAGCTCATTTGAGCCGATCAGCCGCACGCCGGGCACACCGTTGGCCTGCGCTTTCCGATAAATCGCCTCCAGGCGAGGCAACTCTTCCTCTTGTAGCGCGACGACAACTTTGCCGCACTCGTCGTAGGGGATCGCATTGTCGCGGCAATAGTTGCCAATCAATTCGCCCCCGCGCCTGCAAAGTCGTGCCTTGAGCCCCCCCGGCTCATAGTACAGACCGGCATGGACCACACCCGAATTGTGGCTGGACTGATGACTGGCGACACTCGCCTCCTTTTCGAACAGCACCACCGTGGCGTCGGGAAAATCCAACAATAACTGACGTGCGACTGCGAGGCCATTTATCCCCCCGCCGATAACTGCATAACGCTTCTTGTTCATTGCGCCTCTCAAAAAAATAGCAAACTCGTCATTTCACTGCTACATGCATCACTTTGGCGAAGGGCGAGGGCCTGCATATGCCGCCCGCCCAACGCCTGGCACCGACGCGATTTGCCCTGTCAAGCATTTTTGATCAACCACAATTTAGATAAAAGCGAAAAATTATGTACAATTAATTTCGAAAAAAGAGAACAAGTGATGTCCATGACTTTAAAGCAACTCGAAGCGTTCTACTGGGCCGCCACCTGCGCCAACTTTGCGATTGCCGCCGAACGCCTGCATTTGTCCGTATCGTCTCTCTCCAAGCGCATTTCAGAACTGGAGGAAGCGCTTGGCATCAATCTGTTCGACCGGAGTGGCCACCGCGCCGTACTCAGCGATGCAGGCCAGGCATTGCTGCCACGCGCGCTGGCGCTGCTCGATGACGCCGCCGCAATACGTACCGCCTTCGCACCCTCTGCCGGGCTAGTGGGCCGTTGCACCTTTGGTGTTGGCGAACTCAGCGCGCTGACCTGGCTACCGCAGTTCATTGCGCAAGTCCGGGCACTGCATCCCAAATTGACGCTCGAACCCTATGTCGACGTGGGCTCAGTTCTGGAAAGCCGTGTCACCAAGGGCGAGCTCGATTTTGCGATCATTGCCGGACGCTCATCGCACCACGGCATCCTGTCGCAACCAGTCAGCCAAGCACAATTCATCTGGCTTGCCGCGCCAACCCTGGCTGTATCTGACAGCCCGCCTGGCTTACGTGGTGCCGCCGATTTACTTGACGCTGGACAGCCCATCGTTGCCTTACCGCCATCAGCTGGCACCACGCGACTGATTGATGACTGGCTACTGGCTCACGGCATCGCTGCCGTTGAGCGTATAAGTTGCAATAATTGGGGGGCCATTGCCGGCATGCTGATTGCCTCTGTCGGGATCGGCATACTGCCCACTGGCTGGAGTCAAAAGCTGGTTGACCAGGGTCTGCTGCTCCCGCTCGCCGCCGCCGAAATGCCAGCGCCGGTAATCTATTCTTTTCAGTGGCGGCGCGGAGACAACCGTCCACTGCTCGAGCAGCTACGCGGGCTTTCCACCCAATATGTCGACTTCACTGCCGATCTATCGCGACCGCTGGGCAGCATAAGGGAACGCTGATAACGGCCGGCCATGCGCCGCCCGCTGGCCACCTCGACTTCCAGCACCCCATGCATGGGCATCAGCGGGAGCCAAGCGCTGACGTCTTGCATGCCATGCCAGCGCGCTAACAGCTTGGCCACGCTCGCCGAAGGGTATGGCGAAATTGGCCCGGAAATAAAAAAAGCCGCTCGAGGCGACTTTGATTATCATGTGATTGATGTGCTGTTGGTGGAGGCGGCATGGATACGGATGTTGGCTTCAGAAGATGGTGCTGTCGGATTACGCTACGCTAATCCAACCTACGCCACACTCCCCTGTCGGGTATGGCAATAAGTGCCACGGAAATAAAAAAAGCCGCCCAAGGCGACTTTGATTATCATGTGATTTATGCGCTGTTGGTGGAGGCGGCATGGATACGGATGTTGGCTTCAGAAGATGGTGCTGTCGGATTACGCTACGCTAATCCGACCTACGCCACACTCCCCTGTCGGGTATGGCGGGAAGTGTCGCGGAAATAAAAAAAGCCGCTCGAGGCGACTTTGATTATCACGTGATTTCTGCGCTGTTGGTGGAGGTAAGCGGGATCGAACCGCTGACCTCTTGCATGCCATGCAAGCGCTCTCCCAGCTGAGCTATACCCCCCGGGCGCAGAAACACTGCTACTTCTTTACTATCAAACACCAGACTGAACTGGCGTCCCCAAGGGGATTCGAACCCCTGTACTCACCGTGAAAGGGTGATGTCCTAGGCCTCTAGACGATGGGGACCTCGGTACTGCACTTTTACTTCTACAATTTGTAGCCTTACTTCTGCGCTGTTGGTGGAGGTAAGCGGGATCGAACCGCTGACCTCTTGCATGCCATGCAAGCGCTCTCCCAGCTGAGCTATACCCCCCGGGCGCAGAAATAATAAAAGCCGCACTTGGCGACTTTGTTCCACTACTTGCTTTCCATCCAGATTCCGTTTTTTACGGGCCTGAACTTACAACAATCAGTACAAACAACTGCCACTACTATACCACAACTACCTGGCGTCCCCAAGGGGATTCGAACCCCTGTACTCACCGTGAAAGGGTGATGTCCTAGGCCTCTAGACGATGGGGACCGCGGAACTTCCAAACAACATCTGCACCACTTCAACGACTAACAAAACCCGACTGCGATTTTGCTGCTGGTGGAGGTAAGCGGGATCGAACCGCTGACCTCTTGCATGCCATGCAAGCGCTCTCCCAGCTGAGCTATACCCCCGTTGGTGCAGAAACAAGAGTATAGCAAAGAAGTTTCACTCTGCAAATACCCTTTTTCGTCTATGAGCAACTTTTCATAGGGGCGGTTTCCGCACTGCGTTTACACGGTCAATTCAGCGCAGCGATTACAGCCACTTTGCCAGGCGCGCCAGCACGGTATCGCGGCCGAACATCACCACCACCTGATCGATGGCCGGCGTCTGCAGCTGGCCCGTCAAAATCAGGCGCAAGGGCATGGCCAGCAGCGGCATCTTGATGGTGTTGGCGGCCAGCACTTCCTTGATCATGGCGGCCACGGCTTCCTTGCTCCACTCCACCGTGGCGATGCGCTCGGCAAACTGCGCCAGCACGGGCTTGATGGCATCCGTGATGTGCTGCGTCACCAGTTCCGCTTCCGGCTGCGGCTCGCGGAAGAACAGCATCGAAGCGTCAGCCAGTTCATTGACGGTGTTGGCGCGCTCTTTCATCATGCCCAGCACTTGCGCCAAGTCCGGCGCGCCTTCGAAGACGGCGCCGGCGGCGACCATTTGCGGACGCGCCAGGTCGGCCAGGCGGGTATTGTCGGCCTGCTTGATGTATTGGTTATTGAGCCACTTGAGCTTTTCCAGGTCGAACTGCGCGGCCGACTTGGTCAGGTGCTCGAGGTTGAACCACTCGCAGAACTGCGCCACCGAGAAGACCTCATCGTCGCCATGGCTCCAGCCCAGGCGCGCCAGGTAATTCAGCATCGATTCAGGCAGGAAGCCCTGCGCCGGATAATCCATCACGCTGACGGCATCGCGGCGCTTCGACATCTTCTGGCCGTCCGAACCCAGAATCATCGGCAGGTGGCCGTACAGCGGCAGCGGCGCGCCGATGGCGCGCAGGATGTTGATCTGGCGCGGGGTGTTGTTGACGTGGTCGTCGCCGCGCAGCACGTGGCTGATCTGCATGTCCCAGTCATCGACGGCCACGCAGAAGTTGTAGGTCGGCGTGCCGTCCGGGCGGGCGATCACCAGGTCGTCCAGTTCGCGGTTCGAGATCGTGATCGTGCCCTTGACCACATCATCCCACGTCACGTCGCCATCGAGCGGATTCTTGAAGCGCACGACGGGCTTGCGGTCCGCTGGCACGGCAGGCAGGGTCTTGCCCGGTTCCGGACGCCAGGTGCCGTCGTAGCGGGGCTTTTCACCGGCGGCGCGCATGCGCTCGCGCATCGCTTCGACTTCTTCCGGCGACGAGTAGCAGTGATATGCGGTGCCTTCGGCCAGCATCTGCGCCACCACTTCGCGGTAGCGGTCCATGCGCTGCATCTGGTAGAACGGGCCTTCGTCATGGTCCAGGCCCAGCCACTTCATGCCTTCGATGATGGCTTGCACGGCTTCCGGCGTGGAACGCTCCACGTCCGTGTCTTCGATGCGCAGCACGAAGGTGCCGCCGAAGTGGCGGGCGTACGCCCAGCTGTATAAAGCGGTGCGGGCGCCGCCCAGGTGCAGATAGCCGGTCGGGCTGGGAGCGAAACGGGTACGGACGGGAGTAGCGTTTGTGGTCATCGAAGTAATCAGGCTTGAATAAGTAAAACGCCATTTTACTCTGTTGACCGCCGCCGCTCCACAAGCGCCGTCACAGCTGCAGCAAGCGCCTTTTCACCTCGTCCGCCTGCGCATGCAGCGCCTGCTCGAACAGGGCCACCAGCTGCGACAGGGGCCGGTGCAAGGGTTTCACGAGATTCACGGTGAACGGCAGGGACACGGCAAAGCGGCGGATCTGCAAGCCCTGCCCCGCATAATCGAGGGCCGTGAGCGGATTGACGATGGCCAGCCCCACGCCTTCGCGCACCATGGCGCACACGGAAGCGGCGCTGTGCGTGTCGAGCGCCATGCGCCGCTCCACGCCCGCCTGCGCGAAGATGGCGTCGATCTGCTGGCGGTACGGGTCGACGGCGGCCAGGCTGATGAAAGACTGGCCCGCGAAGTCCGCTGGCACCAAGGTCATCTTGCCTGCCAATGGATGGCCGTCGGGCAGCACGCACACTTCATCGACGGACATCAAGGTGGCCAGCGCCGTGCCGGGCGGCGCATTGCCCACTTCCGTCAGGCCGATATCGTGGCGCTGCGCCGACAGCCACTCTTCCAGCAGCGGCGACTCCTGCGGCGTGATGCTGATGCTCACCTTGGGAAAGTCGGCGACGAAGCGCTTGCACGCCTGCGGCAGCAAGGATTGGGAAAACACGGGCAGGCAGGCGATCGACAACTGCCCCTGGTCGAACTGGCGCAGGGCCGCCGCCGTGCTGACGATGCGCTCCAGGCCGAAGTACGCGCGCTGCACTTCCTCGAACAGCTGCAGCGCCTGGGCCGTGGGGCGCAGACGCCCCCGTTCGCGTTCGAACAGGGTCAATCCCGTCAAATGTTCGAGGCGCGCCAGCTCGCGGCTGACGGTGGGCTGCGAGGTGTGCAGCATGGCGGCGGCGGCCGTCACGCTGCCCGTCGTCATGATGGCCCGAAAAACCTCGATGTGGCGCAATGAGATGGTCATACCCATATCATAAATGAATAAGGTCACCTTAAATGGATATTTTATGTTTGCACAGAAAACCCCCATCATGATCGGAACGTAGGTCGGATTAGCGCAAAGCGCGTAATCCGACCCCCCTCCATAAAATGACAAAGACCACCGCCATGAAACCAGTGCCAGACGCCACCCTCGCCCAACTCGCCCAGGAACACGGCACGCCCCTGTGGGTGTATGACGCGGCCACCATCCGTGCGCGCATCGCGCAGCTGGCGCAATTCGACACCGTGCGCTTCGCGCAAAAGGCCAATTCGAACATCCATCTGCTCACCGTGATGCGCGAAGCGGGCGTGCACGTGGACGCCGTCTCGCTGGGCGAGATCGAACGCGCGCTGCAGGCGGGCTTTACGCCGGCGCAAACGAATGGCGCGGCAGGCGTGGTGTTCACCTGCGACCTGTTCGACCGCGCCACCCTGGCACGCGTGGCGGCAGCAAAAATTGAAGTCAATTGCGGCTCCGTCGACATGCTGCGCCAGCTGGGCCCCGTGTCGCCCGGCCACCGCGTCTGGCTGCGCATCAATCCCGGCTATGGCCATGGCCACAGCAACAAGACCAATACGGGCGGCGAAAACAGCAAGCACGGCATCTGGTACGAAGAGCTGCCGGAGGCGCTGGCCGTCATCCGCGCGCATGGACTACACCTGGTAGGCCTGCACATGCACATCGGCTCCGGCGTCGACTACAGCCACCTGGAAACCGTCTGCGGCACCATGGTCGACCTGGTCAAGAACATGGGCCACGACATCGAAGCCATTTCCACGGGCGGCGGCCTGTCCGTGCCTTACCGCGAAGGCGAGCAACCGGTCGACACGGACCACTATTTCCAGCTGTGGGATGCGGCGCGCAAGCAGATCGAGGCGCACCTGGGCCATCGCGTGCACCTGGAAATCGAACCGGGCCGCTTCCTCGTGGCTGACGCGGGCCTGCTGGTGGCCGAAGTGCGCGCCACCAAGCAAATGGGCGGCAACCACTTCACCTTGCTCGATACGGGCTTCAATGAACTGATGCGCCCCGCCATGTACGGCAGCTACCATGCAATGTCGGTGATCGCGCACGACGGCCGCGCCCTGGACGCCCAGCGCGCCACCGTCGTCGGCGGCCCCCTGTGCGAATCGGGCGACGTCTTCACCCAGCGCGATGGCGGCGTGGTGGAAACCCGCCTGCTACCGGCAGCGCAAGTGGGCGACTACGTCGTCTTCGAAGGCGCGGGCGCGTATGGCGCGTCGATGTCGTCGAACTACAACAGCCGTCCGCATGCGGCCGAATACCTGGTCGATGGCGCCGATGAGCAACACCCGTCGCGCCTGATCCGCCGCCGCCAGACGGTGGCCGAGCTGATCGCGCTGGAACAACTGTAAAACCTCGCCCGCGTGCGGGCATGCGCATCTGCTAACATCGGGGCAACTCGATGAAAGCCCGCCATGCCCGCCCAAGTACTTCCCTTCCGCAGCGCCACCCGGCGGCGGCTGCCCTTGCTGCTGTCCGCCTTCCTCGCCGGCTGCGCCTCGCTGCCGTCGCTGGACAGCCGCATTCCCTCCAGCGTCATCACGGATACGGCGCAGACCAAATTAGCCACGGCCATCGCGCCCATGGTGGCGCAGCATCCCGGCGTATCCGGCATCTATCCGCTGGTCGACGGGCGCGACGCCTTTGCCGCGCGCGCCCTGCTGGCCGCCGCCGCCCAGCGCAGCCTGGACGTGCAGTACTACATCTGGCACAAGGACATCACGGGCACCTTGCTGTTCGACGCCCTGCGCCAGGCGGCGGAACGGGGTGTGCGCGTGCGCCTGCTGCTCGACGATAACAACACGGCGGGGCTGGACCCGACCCTGGCCATGCTGGGCAAGCAGCGGAATCTGGAAATCCGCCTGTTCAATCCCTTCCTGCCCCGCGCGCCGCGCGCGCTGGCCTTTGCCACCGACTTTTCACGCCTCAACCGGCGCATGCACAACAAATCGTTCACGGCCGATAACCAGGCCACCATCGTTGGCGGACGCAATGTGGGCGATGAATACTTCGGCGCGGCCGGCGACGTGCTGTTCGCCGACCTGGACGTGCTGGCCGTCGGCCCCGTCGTCGACGACGTCTCGCACGATTTCGACCGCTACTGGAACAGCGCCTCGGCCTACCCGGCCAGCCTGCTGCTGACCAGTCCTGTCGATGGCGACGCGGCCACCATCGCCGCCGAGGCAGACCGCATCGACGACACCAAGGCGGCCGAGGAATACGTGCAGGCGCTGCGCACCTCGCCCTTCGTCAAGCAGATGATGGAGCGCACCCTGCTCTTCGAATGGGCGCGCACACGCATGGTCAGCGACGACCCGGCCAAGGTGCTGGACAAGGCCAGGCCAGGCACGGGCGTGGCGGAAAACCTGCAAAATCTGCTGGGCGTGCCGGAAAAGGAAGTGGACCTGGTATCGCCGTATTTCGTGCCCGGCAAGGCCGGCACCCAGGCCTTTGCCGACCTGGCGAAAAAAGGCGTGGGCGTGCGCATCCTGACGAATGCGCTGGAAGCGACCGACGTGGCGGCCGTGCATGCGGGTTACGCGAAGTGGAGGAAACCGCTGCTGGAGGCGGGCGTGCTGCTGTATGAATCGCGCCGCTCGTGGGAAGCCGGCGACGCGCGCGAGCAGCCGGGCCGCTTCGGCAGCTCCGCATCGAGCCTGCATGCGAAGACCTTTGCCGTCGACGACAAGCGCATCTTTGTCGGCTCGTTCAACTTCGACCCGCGCTCGATCGAATTGAACACGGAAATGGGGCTCGTCATCGACAGCCCCGCGCTGGCCAGCCAGCTGGGGCAAGCCATGCGCACCACCATCCCGCAGCGCGCCTACCAGGTGCTGCTTGGCGACGACGGCGCGCTGTACTGGATCGCCCGCGACGCCAGCGGCGCCACCACGCGCTACGACACGGAACCGGGCACCAGCGTGTGGAAGCGCATGGGGGTGGCGATTCTGTCGGTGCTGCCGATCGACTGGCTGCTGTAAGCGGTTTTGCCGACGATGTTGTCGGATGACGCGTGGCTGCGCCCCGCTAATCCGACCTACAAGGTCATCGTAGGTCGGGTTAGTGCAAAGCGCGTAAGCCGACAAGCGCGCAGCACCGCCCTTTACCGCACCGCTTCCGTCAAGATCCGCCCTTCCGACGCCGATGGCTGGCGTATGCGCAGCAGATGCGCCAGCGTAGGCGCGATGTCGACCACTTCCGCGTACTGGCCGTAGGCGCCCGGCTTGATCCAGCGGGGGCCGAAGACCATCAGCGGCACGTTGGTGTCATACGTGTACGGCGTGCCGTGCGAGGTGCCGCCACTGCCCTTGCCGAAATACCAGGCCGGTTTTGTGACGACCATCAGGTCGCCCGACAGCTGGCGGTTCCAGGCGCGGCGCATCAGGGTATCCATGCGCGTGGCGACGGCGCCCGTTTCCATCTGCGTGCGCGTATAGACTTGCGCCAGGCCGTCCTGCTGCAGCAGGAAGCGGGCCGCCGCGTCTTCCAGCGCGGCGCGATGGACGCCGCCCTTTTCCGCCAGCGCGTAATCGAGGTAGATATTCGGCAGCGACGACGTCGTCACCAGCTTATCGATGCCCAGGCTTGTCGCCAGGTGCTGGTTCAGGCTTGCGACCAGCTTGTCGCCGTCGATGCGCTTGGCCGTAAAACCGCCGCGCGCTTCCGTAAATTCCGGCACATTGGCAAAGCCATGGTCTGCCGTCAGCACCACCAGCACGTTGTCCATGCCGACTTTTTTATCGAGGTCGGCAAAGAAGCCGGCCAGCATGCGGTCCAGGCGTTGCAGGTGGTCGTGCGACATCTTGCTTTCCGGGCCGTAGGCATGGTTCACATAGTCGTGCGCGGACAGGCTCACGCCCAGGATGTCGGGCACGCCGGCCGGGTTGCGGCCCAGGTTCTCGCCATCGACGGCGGCGCGGGCGAACTCCAGGGTCAGCTCATCGAGGAAGGGACCGGACTTCAAGCGGCTGTAGTATTCGCCATCGAGCTGGCCGCTGTCGCTGTAGTAGGCGAACGGGAAGGTATTGCGCGTGCCCGGCTTGGCCGCCACCAGATCGTCGCGCGCATCGTTGACATAAGCCCCGTCGGCCAGCAGCGGCGTCCAGCTCTTGCCGTAATAACGGTCCTGCGGTTTGACCGCCTGGTAGCGCTGCACCCATTGCGGATGCTGCTGCATGTAATAGGTGCTGCTGGCGAAGTTGCCCGTCTTTTCCATGTACATATAGGCCGTGCCCGTTTTCCCGGCCAGCAGGATGGCGCCGCGGTCCTTGCCCGACACGGTGACGACCTTGGCCTTGTCGCCCGTGGCATAGCGCAGCTCGTCGCCGAGGGTGCTCACGCGCAGCTTGGTCGGCGCGGTGCCGTCGTCCGGCTTCGTCTCTTCGCCGATGTAATGGAAATTGCCATCCTCGGTGCAATATACGGATTTTTTCGTGACGGGATCGATCCAGTTATTGCCGATCACGCCATGCTGGTAGGGGTAGGCGCCCGACAGCACGGCCGAGTGGCCGATGGCGGTGACCGTGATGCCATGCGCCTGGTGCGCATCGCTGAACCACGCGCCCTGCTCCAGCAGGCGGCGGAAACCGCCCTGGCCGAACTGCTCGCGGTAGCGCGTTACCTGCTCTTGCGGCAAGCCATCGACCACCAGCACCACGACCAGCTTCGGCTGCGCCGCAGCCGAGGGTACGGCCTTGGCCGCATATGCCTGGCAAGCCGCCACGCTAGTGACCAGCAGCAGCGCCTGCGCCAGTTGCCGGGAAAGGGAGAAATGTTTCGTCATATCCACTCATCAAAAGTTAGGCCACCGGGCAGCATACGCCGACTATATGACACAACAATGACAAGAAGCAACAATATGAAAAGGCCGGGCTCCATCGCTGGAACCCGGCCTTTGCCGACACAGACAATATATCTGACTTACTTGACCGTCACTTTGATGCTTTTGCTTAACTCCGGCCCATACGACTGGTGCGCGCCATTGGCGAACTGCATGGTGAGCGTGTACTGTCCCGGCGGCAAGGTGACGTCCGTTTCCGTTTGACCTTTGCCGAAATGCAAATGCTTGTCATCCATGGGTATCATCTCGCCCGCCTTCATCGGCCCTGTATTGATAAGCAAATGATGGTGGCCCGTCTTGGCCGTCATGTCGCCGGCCGGCTTGACGTCCATGCCGCTGACGGCAAATTTCACTTTGAACGGGCTCGTCACCGTCGCGCCATCGACTGGCTCGACGAAGGAAACGGATTGGGCGAAGGCGCTGGCGGCCAGCAGGCTGCCGGCGAGCAGGACTGCGGCTTGGCGCAGGAATACGGTAGTCAATTGCATGATGTCTCCTCTTGTTAATAACAACACGGACTGCATGAAACCATATTCCTGCTGATACTGGCGCATGGGAGCGCGAAGTCCAACGTTTAATCGTTCTTGATGACGATCGACGGGAACTTGCTGGTCATATCCTTCGCCTTTTCCGCCACCTTGATCGCGATGGTGCGGGCGATCTGCTTGTAGATCACGGCGACGGGGCCTTCCGGCTCGGCCACGACGGTGGGCGTGCCCGAATCCGTCTGCTGGCGGATCGCCATGGTCAGCGGCAAGGCGCCGAGGAATTCCACGCCGAAGTCCGCACACATCTTCGCGCCGCCGCCGGCGCCGAAGATTTCTTCCGCATGGCCGCAGTTCGAGCAGATGTGCGTGCTCATGTTTTCCACCACGCCGAGGATCGGAATGCCGACCTTCTCGAACATTTTCAGACCCTTGCGCGCATCCAGCAGCGCGATGTCCTGCGGCGTCGTGACGATCACGGCGCCCGTGACAGGCACTTTCTGCGACAGGGTCAGCTGGATGTCGCCCGTGCCTGGCGGCATGTCGACGATCAGATAATCGAGGTCGCGCCAGTTGGTCTGGTCCAGCAGTTGCTGCAAGGCTTGCGTGACCATCGGGCCGCGCCACACCATCGGCTCGTCCGGATCGATCATGAAGCCGATCGACGACACTTGCAGGCCGTGGTTTTCCATCGGTTCCATGCTCTTGCCGTCGAGCGTCTTCGGCTGGCCGCTGATGCCCAGCATCATCGGCTGCGACGGGCCATAGATATCGGCGTCCAGCATGCCGACGGTGGCGCCTTCGGCGGCCAGGGCCAGGGCCAGGTTGACGGCCGTGGTCGATTTGCCAACGCCGCCCTTGCCGGAAGCGACGGCGATGATGTTTTTCACATTGCTCATCGGCTTCAAGCCGCGCTGCACCGTGTGCGAAATGATTTTCGACGACACGCCCACGCTGACGTTGCCCACGCCCGGCAGCACGCGCAACGCGGCCAGCACGGATTTGCGGATCAGGTCGATCTGGCTCTTGGCGGGGTAGCCCAGCTCGATGTCGAGCGAAATGTCATCGCCATCGACCTTCAGATTCTTGACGGTTTTGCTGGAAACGAAATCTTTATGTGTATTTGGATCAATAACCTGGGCCAGCGCGGCCTTGACGTCTTCTACTGTGATGCTCATGTAAATCTCCGTGTGTACTACATATGTGCAATACGCGCAGTCTAGCGCAAATTTGCATGGTGCGATGGCGGCAAAAGCATCACTTGCCGGCGCTGCATCTGCTCATATTGCCTTTCCGCTGTTAAAATGTCCTATTATCCATCCCAAAAGTGCATCAATCATGACTCGCAAGCTGTTCGTCACCACTGCCCTGCCTTACGCAAACGCCGCTTTTCACATTGGCCACATCATGGAATACATCCAGGCTGATATCTGGGTCCGGTTCCAGCGAATGCAACGCGATGGCGAAGCCGGCCGTGAAGTGCACTTTGTGGGCGCCGACGATACGCATGGCACGCCCATCATGATCGCCGCCGAAAAGGAAGGCATCACGCCGCAGCAATTCGTCGCCAACATCGCCGCTGGCCGCGCCCAGTACCTCGATGGCTTCCATATCGCCTTCGACAACTGGTATTCGACCGATTCGCCGGAAAACGTCGACCTGTCGCAATCGATCTACCGCAAGCTGCGCGATACAGGCCTGATCGTCACGAAAACCGTCGACCGCTTCTTCGACCCGGTCAAGGGCATGTTCCTGGCCGACCGCAACATCAAGGGCGAATGCCCGAAATGCGGCGCCAAGAACCAGTACGGCGACAATTGCGAAGTGTGCGGCGCGGCCTACCAGCCGACCGACCTGGTCAACCCGTTCTCGGTCTTCACCAACGCGACGCCCGTGATGAAGCCGTCGGAACAGTATTTCTTCAAGCTGTCCGACCCGCGCTGCTTCGAATTCCTCAAGGATTGGCTCAACACGCCAGGCCGCTTGCAGCCTGAAATGGTCAACAAGGTCAGCGAATGGCTGGGCGAGGCGGGCGAAAAGCTGGCCGACTGGGATATCTCGCGCGACGCGCCCTACTTCGGCATCCCGATTCCCGATGCACCAGGCAAGTTCTTCTATGTATGGATGGACGCGCCCGTCGGCTACCTGGCCAGCCTGAAAAACTATTGCGACAAGAAAGGCATCGATTTCGACGCCTTCCTGAACGACCCGACGACGGAGCAGATCCATTTCATCGGCAAGGACATCGTTTCCTTCCACCTGCTGTTCTGGCCTGCCATGCTGAAATTTGCCAATCACCCGGTGATCGACAAACTGAAAGTCAATGTTCACGGCTTCCTGACGGTCAACAACGAAAAGATGTCGAAGTCGCGCGGCACCGGTATTTCGCCGCTGCGCTACCTGGACCTGGGCATGAACCCGGAATGGCTGCGCTACTACATCGCCTTCAAGCTGAACTCGAAAGTGGAAGACCTGGACTTCAACGGCGAAGATTTCGTCGCCCGCGTGAACAGCGACCTGATCGGCAAGTACGTGAACATCGCCAGCCGCTGCGCCGGCTTCATCGCCAAGCGCTTCGACGGCAAGCTGGCATCGACGCTGTCGGAAGGCGCGCAAAGCTGGATCAACCGCGCGCTGACGGTGGACGTCAACGGCGTCATCGTCGAGCGCCAGGCCAGCATCGCCGCGCACTTCGAGAACCGTGAATTCGGCAAGGCCTTGCGCGAAATCATGGAAATCGCCGACATCACGAACCAGTATGTCGATGAAAACAAGCCGTGGATCCTCGCCAAGGATGCGGACAAGACGGCCGAACTGCACGATGTGTGCACGACGGCGCTGATCCTGTTCCGCCAGCTGACGATTCTGCTGTCGCCGGTCCTGCCGGGCGTGGCGAAGAACGTGGCATCGTTCCTCAATGACGCCGAGTTCACCTGGGCCGATACGCAAGTGTTCGGCGACGCCGTCTCGAACAGCATGCTGGGCCGTACTATCGGCGCCTACAGCCACTTGATGACGCGCATGGATGCAAAGATGATCGAAGCGCTGTTTGACGCGCCGCAAGCAGCCGCCGCCATCGCGGCGCCGGCTGGCGATGCCGCGAACGACGCCGCGGCCCCTGCTGCCGCCGCTGCCGCCATCGAGGAGCTGGCGCCCGAGATCAAGATTGACGACTTCCTCAAGGTCGACTTGCGCATCGCCAAGATCGTCAACTGCGAACTGGTCGACGGCTCCGACAAGCTGCTGCGCCTGACCCTGGACGCGGGCGAAGGCCGCCTGCGCAATGTGTTCTCGGGCATCCGCTCGGCGTATCAGCCGGAAGAACTGATCGGCAAGCTGACGGTGCTGGTGGCCAATCTGGCGCCGCGCAAGATGAAGTTCGGCATTTCGGAAGGCATGGTCATGGCCGCCTCCGCCGCCGACGAGAAGACCAATCCGGGCATCTACATCCTGAACCCATGGCCGGGCGCCGAACCTGGCATGCGCATCCGCTAAGCCCTCACAAGGACCGATGATGAATATCGTGGTGCGCGAAGCAACAAATGCCGATGCACAGCTGATGGCCGAGCTGACCCGCGCCGCGTGGGCCGGCAAGGTCGCGGCCTCGTCCAGTGGACACCACGAGACGGCGCAGCAAGTGGAAGCGCAATTGCGCCACGGCGGCGGTTTTCTGTTGCTGATCGACGACATTCCAGCCGGTTCGCTGCGCTGGATGCCGCTCGACAGCGACCCCGCCATCTGGAAGATTTCGCGCATGGGCGTGCTGCCCGCTTACCGGGGCAGCCACGTCTCGCAGCACTTGCTCGAAGCCATCATTCATCACGGCCTGTCGTGCCAGGCCGAGGAATTGCGTCTGGCCGTGCGGCGCGACCAGCGCAAGCTGATCGATTTTTATGCGGCCTTCGAATTCGAGCTGGCCGAAGAACTGGAATATTCGCACGCCAACCCCGCCGAACCGGCGCCGATGGTGATGCGGCGCCTGTTGCGTTATTGATTTTTAGCAATTTCGCCCCGGACTTGCCGATACAACAACCCGCCAAGCCGCACGGCGCGGTAAAATACGGCCGGCTGACCTTACCCATAAGACACTCAGAAGAGAATATGAAACTGCCTGCAAAACACAACAACTACGTATCCGACCACACCTTGTTCATCGCCGAACTGAAGGCCAAGAATCCTGGCATGGAAGCGGGCCAGCAAGCGGGCCGCGCCCTGCTGTGGGACAAGCCGGCCGTCAGCATCGATGAGCAGGAGCGCCAGCTGGCGTCGGCCGTCAAGCAACAGGCTTACGTTTACCAGAACAAGAACTAAGATCTGGAACCGGCACGATGTTGCCTGAAGAGTCTGCAGTCACGCCGGAAGCCGACGCTTCCGGTGCCGGCGCAGTCATCGAGTCGCCCGAACCTGTCGCCGATGGCGACGGCAGCGGCGACCCTGCAGCATCCGCAGCCACGGACGCGGCGCCCGCCGCCGACCCGCTGGGCATCGCCCGCCTGTATGGCGAGCCCATGCTGCGCATGCCGACGGATCTGTACATTCCGCCGGACGCGCTGGAAATCTTCCTCGAAGCCTTCGAAGGCCCGCTCGACTTGCTGCTCTACCTGATCCGCAAGCAAAACTTCAACATTCTCGACATCCCGATGGCGCAGGTGACCCTGCAATATCTGAAATATGTCGACCAGATCCGCGTGCGCAACCTGGAACTGGCCGCCGAGTATCTGCTGATGGCCGCGATGTTGATCGAGATCAAGTCACGCATGCTTTTGCCTTCGCGCAAGAGCGACGTCGAGGAAGATGGCGGCGATCCCCGCGCCGAACTGGTGCGCCGCCTGCTCGAGTACGAGCAGATCAAGCTGGCCGCCTACGACCTGAACGCCATTCCCCAGTTCGAGCGCGATTTCGTGCGCACGCAGATTTTCATCGAGCAAAGCCTGACGCCCACCTGGCCCGACGTGGAACCGGTGGACTTGCAGCAGGCGTGGCTCGACGTGCTGAAGCGCGCCAAGCTGACCCAGCATCACCGCATCAGCCGCCAGGAACTGTCCGTGCGCGAGCATATGTCGAGCATCCTGCGCCACTTGCAATCGTCGCGCTTCGTCGAATTCAGCGAGCTGTTCGACATTGCCGGCGGCGTGCCCGTGGTCGTGGTCAACTTCGTGGCCTTGCTGGAACTGGCCAAGGAAACCCTGATCGAAATCACGCAGGCAGAACCGTTTGCCCCCATCTACGTCCGGCTGGCCTATTCGCCCGCCTGATATCCTTCCCTTTGTCACTGACCACCGTACAACGGGGTTTTAGCGAAAGCAATCCATGAAAATTATTTCCGACATTGAAGAATTGCGCGACCAGCTCAGCGGACAGCTGCGCACGGCGTTCGTCCCCACCATGGGCAACCTGCACGAAGGCCATCTGTCGCTGATGCGCCTGGCGCGCAAGCATGGCGACCCCGTCGTCGCCTCGATCTTCGTGAACCGCCTGCAATTCGGTCCGAACGAAGACTTCGAGAAATATCCGCGCACCATGGCGGCCGACATCGCCAAGCTGGAAAAGGAAGGCGTGTACGTGCTGTTCGCGCCGACGGAAAAGGAACTGTATCCGGAACCGCAGGAATACCGTGTGCGCCCGCCCGATGACCTGGGCAATACCCTGGAAGGCGAATTCCGCCCCGGCTTCTTCGAAGGCGTGTGCACGGTCGTCACCAAGCTGTTCTCGTGCGTGGGTCCGCGAGTGGCCGTGTTCGGCAAGAAGGATTACCAGCAACTGATGATCATCCGCAACATGGCGCGCCAGTTCGCGCTGCCGACGGAAATCATCGCCGCCGAAACCTACCGCGCCGACGATGGCCTGGCCTTGTCGTCGCGCAATATGTATCTGTCGGAAAGCGAACGCGCGGAAGCGCCGGAACTGTTCAAGGGCCTCAATTTCGTGGCCGAGGAAGTGCGCAGGGGCAACCTGGCCGTGGGCGAACTGGAACAGGCCAGCATGCAGCTATTGAACAGCCGCGGCTGGAAATCGGACTACATCGCCGTGCGCAAGCGCGCCAACCTGCAAGCACCAAGCGCCGCCGAACTGGCCGCGGGCGAACCGCTGGTGGTGCTGGCCGCCGCCAAGCTGGGGCAGACTAGACTCATCGACAACCTGGAAATTTAACATACAACAAAACCTACTGCGCGTCGCGATTTGCGGCCTGCGATGCTCACCGTGCTTCAGCACGGTTGCGCTTCTCGGCCACAACTCTCTGCCGCTCGCTACGGTTTTGTCAGATGTTTTAAACGCTGTCACAGCGGGGCCGTTCGGCCCCGTTTCTTTTATTACTTCTCCATCCCTACCAGCTTGAGCTCGGCAAACAGCGGCTTGTTACTGCCGCGCGCCGCTTGCAACATGTCATAGCTGGCCGCATCGAGCACGATTTCCTCTCCCGCCCACAGCTTGCGCTGGTGCGCAGGCAGCCTCAGGCTGCGCAGGATGGCGCGCACCTGGGCCGGATCGGCTGCCAGCAGGCGGATGGCGTGCGCATGGCGCTGCGTCCCCGTGAGTATCGGCAAGCCGCCCTCCGGACCATGCTGGCTCAGGCTGACATAATCGCGGCCACCCACACGGTGCAGATAGGCATGCCGGCCATCGCCTTCGGCAGGCCACTGCGCGGCCGGCTCCTGCATCTCGACGGACGCGACAGGCACGACTGCGGTTTGTTCAAGGCTCACGCCGCAAGCTGCCAGCAAGGCCGTGCTCAGGGCAAAAAATAATACGGGTGCTCGGCGCATGTTGCGCTCCTTCTTGTCGGGGTCGGGGACAAAGGGCAATACTGCAGCGATCATGGGCCAAATTATTTGACGTGTAAAGTTAACTTTGGGAAATATTTCATTCCTTTGCGCAATTACTTATGGTCAGCGGCACCACGCCTGTCCATACCAGCGAGGCCAGCAATCATTGTTAATGGAATTTGCACATTGAAATCAAGATTCCCATCTTTATCCATGCATTGATAAAGATCACAATGGCTGCACTGGCCCATGCGGGCCTCCACCACGACAGGAGCACACCATGAACACAGCATCCCATTCCGCCAAGGTCGCCATCGTCACGGGCGCCTCGCGCGGCATCGGCGCGGCCATCGCCCGCCGCCTGGCGCGCGACGGCATGCAGGTCGTCGTCAATTACGCCAGCGGCAAGGAGGCGGCGGACGCGCTGGTGGCGGCCATCGCGGCCGAAGGCGGCACCGCCATCGCCGTCAAGGCCAACGTGGCCGATGCGGGCGAGGTGCAAGCCTTGTTCGATGCGGCCGAGGCGGCCTTCGGCGGCGTCGACGTGCTGGTCAACAACGCCGGCATCATGCCGCCCGCGCTGCCGGCCCTGGCCGACACGGACGACGCCACCTTCGACAGCCTGTTCGCCATCAACGTCAAGGGCAGCTTCAACACCATGCGCCAGGCGGCGACGCGCTTGCGCCACGGCGGCAGCGTGGTCAACTTCTCCACCAGCGTGATCGGGCTGGCCCTGCCCGGCTATGCCGTCTACGGCGCCAGCAAGGCGGCCATCGAGACGATGACGGCTATCTTCGCCAAGGAATTGCGCGGCAAGCACATCACCGTCAACGCCGTCGCCCCCGGCCCCACGGCCACGGCCCTGTTCTTGAACGGCAAGACGGAAGAAACGATAGAACGCATGAGCAAGATGGCGCCCCTGGAACGCCTGGGCACGCCGGAAGACATCGCCGCCGCCGTGGCCTTCCTGGCGGGCCCCGACGGCCGCTGGGTGAATGGGCAAACCCTGCGCGCGAATGGCGGCCTGGTGTAAGCGAGGTGAACAAAAAAAACGCTGCCAGTTCGCACGGGCAGCGTTTTTTTGATGCGTATCAAACCGTGATCAGGCGCCGGCTTTTTCCAGCTTCTCGAAAATCTTGTTCAGCTTTTCATCGAGGGTCGCGGCCGTGAACGGCTTGACGACATAACCGCTGGCGCCAGCTTGCGCGGCGGCGATGATGTTTTCTTTTTTCGCTTCAGCGGTGACCATCAGCACGGGCAGCTTGGCCAGTGCGGGATCGGCGCGGATATGCTGCAGCATCGTCAGGCCATCCATGTTCGGCATGTTCCAGTCCGAGACGACGAAATCGTAGGATTCCGCGCGCAGCTTGGCCAGGCCCATCACGCCGTCTTCCGCCTCATCGACGTTGGCATAACCCAGTTCCTTCAACAGATTCCGGACAATGCGGCGCATCGTCGAAAAATCGTCAACGACTAAAAATTTCATCTTTGGATCAGCCATGAATAACTCCGTTGTTTCTGTAGCGGTTTGTTAATAATATCGACATGAATGCCGACATTATGGTCGACACTACGGCAGCAAGTTGTAGGATAGCATTTTCGTTGCTTTTAGGCGAACAAACTTGCCTCAGATCATATAAAACGTGGCTTACACGCGCAAAGCGCGCATGCCGTGCGCCGCCAGGTGTCCCAGCACCATGCCAGGCAACGCCGTCAGAGCGCCGACCTCATGCGTAGCGCCGACGGCGATCGCCTCGCGCGGCATGCCGAACACCACGCAACTGGCTTCATCCTGCGCAAAATTATACGCTCCTGCGGCCTTCATCTCCAACATGCCTTGCGCGCCATCCTTGCCCATGCCGGTCAGGATCACGCCGACGGCATTTTTACCAGCCGATTGCGCGGCCGAACGGAACAGCACATCGACCGACGGACGGTGGCGGTTCACCGGTTCGCCCTGGTCGATCTTGGTCATGTAGTTGGCGCCGCTGCGCGTCAGGGTCAGGTGCGAATGGCCGGGCGCGATGTAGGCGTGGCCGGGCAGCACGCGTTCGCCGCCTGCCGCTTCCTGCACCGATATCTTGCACAGCGAATCGAGGCGGCGCGCAAACGAGCGCGTAAAGCCTTCCGGCATGTGCTGCGTGATCAGGATGCCGGGGCAATCGGACGGCATCTGCATGAGGAATTCGCGGATCGCTTCCGTGCCGCCCGTCGAGGCGCCCACGATGATCAGCTTTTCGCTCGACGTCAACGGGCTGCGCAACGCAGGCAGCGGCGCGGCCACCTTGTCGCCGGCCGACGGCAGGGTGCGCGCGCGGATGCGCGCCTTCGAGGCGGCGCGGATCTTGTCGGCGATCATGTCCGTGTACTCGCGCATGCCGCTCTGGATGGAAATCTTCGGCTTGGTGACGAAATCGACGGCGCCCAGTTCCAGCGCGCGCATGGTGATTTCCGAACCGCGCTCGGTCAGCGACGATACCATCAGCACCGGCATCGGGCGCAAGCGCATCAGCTTTTCCAGGAAGTCCAGGCCATCCATCTTCGGCATCTCGACGTCGAGGGTCAGCACGTCGGGGTTGGTCTGCTTGATCATCTCGCGCGCCACCAGCGGATCGGGCGCCGCGCCCACCACTTCCATGTCGGGCTGGCTGTTCACGATTTCCGTCATGACGCTGCGGATCAGCGCCGAATCATCCACGATCAATACCTTGATCTTCATAGTTATCCTTCCAGGCCTTGCGGCCCTTGTTTCTTATTAAATGAGTCCCCGGACCACACCGCCGCAAGCCGCACAACGCGGTGCGCAGCAGGTTTGGCCCGATATGTATCAGAACAGCTCGACCTCGCCGCCCACCGGAGCGACCTTGAGGCGGCTGGCGTAATCGAGTTCGCGGCGCACCAGCGTGTCGTTATGCGTCTGCATCAGCTTTTTCACCAGCACCTTGCCGCTGCGGGGGAAGAAATACACCTTGCGCGGGTGGATGTCGTTGAGGTCTTCCGCCACCACGCGCATCTTTTCCGCCTTCAGGTAATTGATGACGAAGGCCGCATTGCGTTCGCCCACGTTGATCGCCGTGAAGCCGCGCAGCACGGCACCGCCGCCGAACACTTTCGCTTCCATGTTCTCGCGCCGCGCGCCGGCCTTCAGCAAATCGTTGATCAGGATTTCCATGGCGTAGGTGCCGTAGCGCATCGATGCGGAAATCGGGCTGTTCGGATCGCTGCCGCCGTCGGGCAGCATGAAATGGTTCATGCCGCCCAGGCCCGTGACACGGTCGCGGATGCAGGCCGAGACGCAGGAGCCGAGCACGGTGACGATCAGCATGTCCTTGTTGGTGAAGTAATACTCACCAGGCAAGATCTTGGCGGCGTCACAATTGAACGTCCTGTCGTAATAGACGTTAGTGGCGAATTGCTCTTTGGATTCCAGGCTCATATTTCACTCTCATGTACGATGCGACGATACCTTGGGCGCGGCGCCCCGAGGCTGATCGAGCTCATAGACTGTTTTACCGCGCAGCTTCAATGAATCCGACACGTACAGAAAATTCTCCGAATGTCCCGCGAACAGCAGGGCATCGGGCTTCATCAACGGCACAAAGCGCGACAGGATCTTGCGCTGCGTCGCCTTGTCAAAATAAATCATCACGTTACGGCAAAAGATGACGTCGAACTGCCCCGTCAATGGCCAGCTGTCGGCCAGCAGGTTGAGCGGCTTGAAGGTGATCATCTGGCGCAGTTCCGGGCGCACCCGTACCTGCCCCTCGCGATCGCCCTTGCCGCGCAAGAAAAAGCGCCGCGCGCGGTCGGCCGGCATCTTGTCGAGCCGGTCCAGGTTGTAGACGCCATTGGCGGCCGTGGCCAGCACGTTCGTGTCGATGTCCGTGGCGATGATGGTGACCGGCGGCGTGAGCGTATTGAACGCCTCGCACACCGTCATGGCGATCGAATACGGCTCTTCGCCGGTGGAACTGGCCGAACACCAGATGGTGATCGGCCCGCTCAGTTTTTTCACATGCTCGGCCAGCAGCGGGAAATGATGCGCCTCGCGGAAGAACGACGTCAGGTTGGTCGTCAGCGCATTCGTGAACGCTTCCCACTCGTCGCCCATGCGGCCCGCCTCCAGGTCGTCCAGGTAGCGGACGAACGAGGAAATGCCGGTCGCGCGCAGGCGCCTGGCCAGGCGGCTGTAGACCATCTCCTGCTTGCTGTCGGCCAGCGCGATGCCGGCCCGTTTGTAGATCATGGCGCGGACCCGTTCGAAGTCCTTGCCAGTGAAATCAAATTCCTTGACCGATTCCGTTTTAGTTTGCGGCATTTTGTTTTTACCTCTCTATGACTACTCTGACCAATGCCTTTGCAAGTATAACTAGCGGGACCGGGTTGGCGTCAGAACTCTTCCCAATCGTCGCCGCCGGCCGCCGCCAGCTTTTTCGCGGGCGGCGGCGTGCCGGCTTGCGCCGACTTTGCCAACCGCCGTGTATTTGCCGCCACGCCAGGCGCAGGCCGTGCCACCGCCTTGACTACGGGCGCGGGCGCGGGCATGGCTGCCTGCGCCGCGCTCTCGCCGTCCAGCTTGAAGATGCTGACGGCGTCGGCCAGTTTCTGCGCCTGGTCCTGCATGCTTTCGGCGGCCGCCGCCGCTTCCTCGACCAGCGCCGCATTCTGCTGCGTCATCTGGTCCATCTGCGCGATGGCCTGGTTCACTTCCTCGATGCCATGGCTCTGTTCCTGCGTCGCCGCCGTGATCTCGCCCATGATGTCGGCCACCTGCCGGATCGACGTGACGATCAGGCCCATGGTCTGCCCCGCCTCGTCCACCAGGCGGCTGCCGGCATCGACCTTGTCGACCGAGTCGCCGATCAGGCCCTTGATTTCTTTCGCCGCGCCGGCCGATCGTTGCGCCAGATTGCGCACTTCCGACGCCACCACCGCAAAACCGCGTCCCTGCTCGCCTGCACGCGCCGCTTCGACGGCCGCATTCAATGCCAGGATATTCGTCTGGAACGCAATGCCGTCGATGACGCCGATGATATCGACGATCTTGCGCGAACTGTCCTTGATGGAACCCATGGTATCGACCACTTGCGCCACCACCTTGCCGCCCTGTTCCGCCACCGACGATGCCGACACGGCCAGCTGGTTGGCCTGGCGCGCGTTGTCCGCGTTCTGCTTCACGGTCGACGTCAGTTCTTCCATCGACGACGCCGTCTCTTCGAGCGAACTGGCCTGCGTTTCCGTGCGCGCCGACAGGTCCGCATTGCCGCTGGCGATCTCGCGCGACGCCACGGTGATGGTGTCCGTCCCGGTACGCACGTCGCTGACCGTCTGCACCAGACTCTCGTTCATGTCCTTGAGCGCCTGCTGCAGGGCGCTCGTTTCATCCTTGCCTTCGACCACCACGCGCGACGTCAGCTCGCCGGCCGCCACTTTCTGCGCCACGGCCAGGGCGCCCGACAGCGGCACCGTGATCGAGCGCGTGATGAAGATGGCGCACCAGGCGCCGATCGCCACCGCCGCACCGCCCAGGATGAACAGTACCGTCATCAGGCGCGCATCGGCCGCCAGCGAGTCGTCCATGAAGCTTTGCTGCGCCACATGCTGCAAGTCGAGCAGCTTGTTGATATCGGCCAGGGTCGCCTTGTTCAAGGGATCGATGCGGGTGGCAATCACCTTCGCCGCGCCCTCGCTGTTAAACGCCAGCACCTGCCCCATCGCTTCCTTGAAGGCGGCATCGACTTCGCCGTCGACCTTGGCGATGTTGGCCAGCAGCGCCTTCTCGCCATCGGACAGGCCCAGGCTGGCCAGCTTGCCGCGCGCGCCGTCGTACAGCTTGCGCTGCTCGCGCACCTTGCCCTCTTCCACCTGCATCAGACCCACATCGCCCTGCAAGCCGATATTGCGCATGGCGATACCGGTTTCCAGCATCGCGCTTTTCATCAGCGACGCCTGCGTGTTCTTTTCGCTTGCCAGTGCCAGGCCCGTGAGCAACTGGGCCTTGTTACGGTAATTCAGGGCATTCGCCGAAACGATCACCACCACCAGGATGGCGAGGATGCTGCCAAAACCTATCCCCAGCCGGGTGCCTATCTTGAAATCGCGCAAACTCATTACAGTCTCCAATATTTATGTGAACGGCGCCCGTTCAACCGGACGGCGCCGTGTTGTGGCCGGGTCTCTGTCGGACCTTGCAGCCTGCCGGCGCGCCTCTCGATGCTGCTCGCGCCGGTACATGCATATCTGTAGTGATTCTTTGCGTTCTAAAACGGCGGCGCGCCGGGCGCCGCCTTGCTGCCGCTTACGCCGCCAGCTTGTCGATCAGGCCCATCTCGCTGCTCGACATCAGCTTGTCGATGTCGACCAGGATCAGCATGCGCTCGTCGATGGTGCCCAGGCCGATCATGTAGTCGGTCGAGAAGGCGGTGCCCATTTCCGGCGCCGGCTTGACCTGCTCCGGCGTCAGGGTGGTGACATCGGAAACGCTGTCGACCACCATGCCGACGATACGGCCGCCGATGTTCAGGATGATCACCACCGTGAACTGGTCGTACACGGGCGTGCCCAGGTTGAACTTGATGCGCATGTCGACCACGGGAATGATGATGCCGCGCAGGTTGATCACACCCTTGATGAATTCAGGCGCGTTGGCGATGCGGGTGACCGCTTCGTAACCGCGGATCTCCTGGACTTTCAGGATATCGATGCCGTACTCTTCGGAGCCCAGGGTGAAGGCCAGGAATTCACGGCCGGCGATGTCCTTGCCGTCGCCCGCATTGCTTCCGGATGTTTGTTGAGTATCTGACATGGTGCGTTTTCCTATCTTTATCTATCGGTATTACGAAAAAATGGACTCGTCGGCCAGCTGGCGAGAGGAACGGATCAGGGCGGCGACATCGAGAATCAGCGACACGCCGCCATCGCCCAGGATGGTGGCGCCGGAAATGCCCACCACCTTGCGGTAATTCGATTCGAGGTTTTTCACCACGACCTGCTGCTGCCCCACCAGGTCGTCGACAAACAGGGCCGCCTTGCGCCCTTCCGTCTCGAGGATCACGCAGATGCCTTCCGAGGGACTGGTAAAGCGCGGCGCGATGTCGAACATCTGGTACAGCGGGATCAACGGCAGGTATTCGCCGCGCACTTTCACCACCTGCCCGCGGCCAGCGATGTCCTTGATGTCCTCAACGGCCGGCTGCAGGGATTCGATGACAAAGCCCAGCGGCAAAATATACACTTCGTCGCCGACGCGGATCGACATGCCGTCCAGGATGGCCAGGGTCAGCGGCAGCGAAATGGAAATCGTCGTGCCGAAACCCTTGGCCGAACGGATGTCGACGACGCCGCCCATGGCGCTGATATTGCGCTTGACGACATCCATGCCCACGCCGCGGCCCGACACGTCGGTGACCGCTTCGGCGGTGGAAAAGCCGGGCGCGAAAATCAGCTGCCACACTTCGGCGTCGCTCATCGACTCCGATACGTCCAGCCCCTGCTGCGCGGCCTTGGCCAGGATGCGCTCGCGGTTCAATCCCGCGCCGTCATCGGACACCTCGATGATGATGTTGCCGCCCTGGTGGCTGGCCGAGAGGAACAGGCGGCCCGCCTCGGTCTTGCCGGCGGCCACGCGGGCGGCCGGCATTTCCACGCCATGGTCGATGCTGTTGCGCACCAGGTGCGTGAGCGGATCGACGATGCGCTCGATGAGGCCCTTGTCCAGTTCCGTGGCGGCGCCATTCGTGATGAAGTCGACCTTCTTGCCCAGTTTCGTCGCCAGGTCGCGCACCATGCGCGGAAAGCGCGAAAAGACGAAATCCATCGGCATCATGCGGATCGACATCACCGCTTCCTGCAGGTCGCGCGTATTGCGCGTCAGGTGGCTGACGCTGTCGAGCAGTTTTTCATGCAGCATCGGGTCGAGCGCGCTGGCGCGCTGCTCGATCATCGCCTGCGTGATCACCAGTTCGCCCACCAGGTTGATCAGCTGGTCGACTTTCTCGATCGAGACGCGGATCGACGACGATTCTGCGCCGGCCTTGTCACCCTCTTTCTTGGCCGGTTTCTTTTCCTGCTCCGCTTCGGCCACGGCGCTCGCCACGACCGGCGCGGCGGCGGCGCTGCCCGCCTTGGCGGCGTCGGCGCGAATCTGTTCGAGCGGCTGGAAGAAACCGTAGCCTTGTTCGGCCTCGCTCTGCACGCCGGCGGCGGCGCGGATATCCTCGATGGGCTGGAAGAAGCCATAGCCCGGGTCCGCCGCGCCCTGTGCGGCATGCGCGCCTGGCAGCGGGTCGAAGAAACCGTAGCCCTGGGCTTTTTCCTGCGCCGCGCGGGCCGCTTCGGCTTCGCCTGGCGCCAGTGGCGGCGCCTGCGTGATCACCATGTCGTCGGGATTGAGCACGAACGAGCAGATGGCCAGGATATCGTCCAGGCTTTCATGCGTCGTCACTTCCAGCACCTTGCGCGCGTCGGGCAGGCTCGATACGGCGACGTCGCCCAGCAAGCCCAGTTCGGCCGCCAGCGCATCGACTTCGCGCGGCTCCATGGCCGGCAGCTCGAGGCGGATGCGATGGCCGCCGGCATGGCTGACGGCGGCTTTTTCCGCCGTATGGAAGGCGGGCGCGACGGGCGTGAGCGCGGCCACCGGCACGTCCTGCGAGAACGACTGCAGCATCATGCGCACATTGGCCACGGCATCCTGGTCGACGGCGCTGCCCAGGCGATGGCCGTCGAGCTGCATCTTGAGGATATCCTTGGCGGCCAAAAAGGCGTCGACGTGTTCCGCCGTCAGGGCCATCTGGCCCTGGCGGATGCGGTCGAGCAGCGACTCGAGGATGTGCGTCACCTCGCTCATGTCGGAGAGGCCGAACGTCGATGCGCCGCCCTTGATCGAATGGGCGGTACGGAAAATGGCATTCAGATCTTCGGCGTCGGGCGCCGCAATATCAACGGCCAGCAGCAGCCGTTCTTTTTCAGCCAGCAGTTCTTCGGCCTCATCGAAAAAGACCTGAAAAAACTGGCTAATATCGATGGTCATAGGGTGACTCCGTCAATTGCATCGTTGTGCTGCGCGGCTGGCATCAGCCGATCACCTTCTTGACCACTTCGATCAGGCGTTGCGGATCGAACGGCTTGACCAGCCAGCCATTGGCGCCGGCGGCACGTCCTTTCGATTTCATCTCGTCCGACGACTCCGTCGTCAGCATCAGGATGGGTACCTTCTGGTAGGTCGGCAGCTCGCGCAGCAGCTTGATCAGTTCCAGGCCATCCATGCGCGGCATGTTCTGGTCCGTCAATACCAGGTCCACGGTTTGCAGCTTGGCTTTTTCCAGTCCATCCTGGCCGTCGACGGCCTCCACCACCTGGTAACCGGCGGCTTTCAGGCTGAACGCCACCATCTGGCGCAATGAGCTGGAATCGTCCACTGCAAGTATCGTTTTGGCCATCTTTGCTCCCACTTATTCCGGGCATCCTGCCCGAGTATTTGATTAATCAATCCATGCAACCACAAGCGCTCCGCACTGGCATGCTAGAACAGCTCGATGTCGCCGCTTTCCAAATGCTGCTGACTGACAGCCTTGCGCAGCACGCTGCGCAACTCCAGGCTTTGAATCGCCAGCGCCATGCTGACCCGCCCCAGCAAGGCGACAATTTCTTCATTGTCGCTCTCCGGCAACATCTCCGCGCCATGCTCGCCCAAGGTCCCGAGGAACTCGCGCAAGCCCGTCACACGTTTCAAGGTGCGCTCGATCAGCTGGCTGGTCATGTCCTGGAACTGCAAGCTGGTGATGGCGGCATTCACATAGCCCCCCACCTCATCCTGCAAGGCCAGCAATTTTTCCCGCTGCTGCTCGGCAGGAATACCGCCGTCGAGCAGCAAGGCGATCGTGTCTTGCTGCGCAGCGACGGCTGCGTGTATCGCCATGAAATTGAAGGACAGCTTCTCGATCGCCTCTTCCAGCAAGATGCCGGTCTGCACCAGGTCGGTTTCCACCTCCGTCAAGTGCTTGCGGCCATGGTCCGACACGCCAGACAGCAGGCGCTTTACATGCGAGCCAAGTATTTTCTTTCTTGTCATAAAGGTCTCATTGTTTCAATACACCACGCGTCGACAGCCTTGCGTGTTATTTTTTCGCCGCTGCCGGGGCGGGGACTGGCGCCGTCGCGGGCGGCGCACCGGCCGCCAGCCCTGAAGCGACAGCGGCGGAAGCGGCATCGGTCACCGGCAATTCGATCGCCGCACCATCGCGCAGGACATTTTCTTCCGTGCGTTTGTTCATGACGATGATGCTGATGCGCCGGTTGATCGGATTGAAGGGATCGAGCTTGTCCAGGTGGGCGGCCGAACCCAGGCCCACCACGCGCAAGACCTTTTCTTCCTTCATGCCGCCGATCACCAGTTCGCGCCGCGACGCATTCGCGCGGTCGGCCGACAATTCCCAGTTGCTGTAGCCGGCATCGCTCATGTAGGGGGTCGAATCCGTATGCCCCGACAGGCCGATGCGGTTCGGCACTTCATTGAGCACGGAGCCGATGGCGTGCAGGATTTCCTTGGTGTACGGTTGCAGGTTCGCATTGGCGAGCGCAAACATCGGACGGTTCTGCTCATCGACGATCTGGATGCGCAAGCCTTCGCTGGTGATATCGAGCAGCAACTGGTTCTTGTATTTTTTCAGCAGGGGATTGGCGTCGATGGTCGCTTCGATGCGCGCCTTGAGCGCCTGCAGGCGTTTGCTCTCCTCGCGCTCGAGCGCGGCCTTGGCGGAATTGAGGTCGAACGATTTGCGCTGCTGCTCTTCCTGCGCCTTGCGTACCTGCCCATCCTGGCGCGACAGGTCCTGGCCGCCGCCCTGGATCACGGAATTGCTTTCGCCGCTGCCGGAGCCGCCCGCCATGGCCACTTTCAACGGTGTCTTGAAGAATTCGGAAATGCCGTTCAAGTCGCCCTTCGAGGTGGAGCCGAGCAGCCACATCAGCAGGAAGAAGGCCATCATGGCCGTGACAAAGTCGGCGTAGGCGATTTTCCACGCCCCGCCATGGTGTCCGCCAGCCGTCTTCTTGATACGCTTGACGATAATCGGGCGCATGCCTTCATCGGCCATGGCGTCCCCCTTCCGTGTGCTGCAAATGACTCATGGTGTCCAGGCGTAGTTTCACTGCTTACTTCGTTTTCGATTTCTTGATGTGGTCTTCCAGCTCATTGAACGTCGGGCGCTCGGTCGAGAACAGCACCTTGCGGCCGAACTCCACGGCCAGCGCCGGCGCATAGCCGTTCAGGCTGGCCAGCAGTGTCACTTTCACGCACTGGAACATCTTGCTCGACTCTTCCAGCTTCTGCTCCAGCAGGCTGGCCAATGGCCCCACGAAACCGTAGGCCAGCAAGATGCCGAGGAAGGTGCCGACCAGCGCGTGCGCGATCAGCATGCCCAGCTCGGCCGGCGGTATGCCCACCGACTCCATCGTGTGCACCACGCCCATCACGGCGGCGACGATACCGAACGCGGGCAAGCCATCGCCCACCTTGGCGATCACGTGGGCCGGCACGGCGCCTTCGTGATGGTGCGTCTCGATTTCGTTGTCCATCAGGTTTTCGATCTGGAACGCATCCATATTGCCCGATACCATCAGGCGCAGGTAATCGGTCATGAATTCGACGATGTGGTGGTCGGCCAGCACGGCCGGGTATTTGGAAAACAGCGGGCTCTCTTCCGGCTTGTCGATATCGCCTTCGATCGACATCAAGCCTTCCTTGCGCACCTTGCTGAGCACTTCGAACAACAGCGACATCAGTTCCATGTACAGCTCTTTGGTATAGCGCGAGCCCTTGAACAGGCTGGGCAAGGCGGCGATCGTCGCCTTGATGGCCTTGTTATTGTTACCAACAAGGAAGGCGCCCAGGGCGGCGCCGCCGATCATCAGCAACTCCAGCGGCTGGAACAGCGCCGCCAGATGGCCGCCGGCCAGCACGAAGCCGCCAAAGACCGAGGCGCAGACGATGATGTATCCGATTATGACTAACAAGTGCCCTGACTCCCAATAATGGCCTCGGCTGTGTGCCCGGCACGTTCAAACCTGTTTCTGCCTTCTGGCGGCTGCGCCGCCGGCAAGGACAGCGGCAAAAAAAAGTAACCGGAAGTTAATTGAAATGCGCTGCTTTTCAATGCAAATCCGAGAAAATGCCGTGTGGAACTACAATAACGTGAGATTGCCCTCCGGGCAAGCAAATAACGCAGACAATTGCTTAAAAGCACCATATGTAAAGCAAAGGGCCACCCTCTGTGGCGGCGATGGTCTTATCGGGCTCGCGTGCGGCAATCCGGAATTCGTAACTAAGAAGCATGCTACCGGGCAACATTTCCTTTTCCGCCTTACTCCACAGGGCCGCCATCGCCGCCGGCGACAGGTAGGCAAACACGGCATCGTAGCGGCCGAAGTCGAGCGCTTCGTAATCGCCGCGCAGGAAGCGCGCGCGACTGCCCGCCAGCCGCGCGCGCAAGCGGCTGACCAGCCACGGCAGCGGGGCCAGTTCGATGCCGGAAAACTGCCCGTCGGGCCGGCGCCGCGCCAGGTCCAGCACCAGGCCGCCCAGGCCGCTGCCGATGTCGACCAGCCGCACGCCGGGCCGGTCCGCGATCAGCCCGGCCACCGCCTGCCACACCTTCGGCCCCGACGGATAAAACGGCACTTGCGTGCGGAACGTGGACCAGTACAGGCTCAGCAGGAAAACAAAGGCCGCCAGGAACACGGCCGGAGGCAAATCGAGCAGACTGGCGCCCAGCAAGGCGGGCGCAAACAGCAGGCCGATGGCGCACCACCAGCGCGCCAGGCCCGCGCGCCACGTGATAAGCGCCGCCAGCACACCCTGCAGCAAGGCCACGGCCTGCAGCGACATGGTCGCGCCGGCGCGCGCCAGGCCATATACCAATAGCAACATCAAGGGAAAGGCCAGCACCTGGATCAGGATCGCCTTGAGCGCGGGTGCGCGCAGGATTTGTTGCAGCATGGGACAGCCATCGGAGGAAAACGCCAGTGTAAGCGAAAGCACCATGAAAAAACCGGAGTCCGGTCTGGCGACCGCTCCGGTTTTCACTGAGGCTATTCTTGAAGCAGTATCAGGCGACGACACCGGGCGGCGCGACAGCGGCCGCTTCGTCGCGCGCCTTCTTGGTCTTGCCGGCGCGCGAAGGCATGTGGCACAGGCCGCACACATAATCGGCGTTCAGGTCGAGGCAGTTGACGACGAACTTGCCGCCGCACTTGCCGCAGGGCGCCATGTCCAGCATCTTGCTGCTGAAAAAGCGCACCAGGGTCCAGGCCCGCGTCAGCGACAGCAGCGGCTCTTCGCCCGCTTCGGGCGGCATCTGTTCCAGATACAGCTTATACGCCTTCATCACGGCCTCGATGCCGGTGGCGCCCGCGTGGTCGACGAGGAATTTGTGGATGTTGATGAACAGCGAGGAATGGATATTCGGTTGCCAGGTGAGGAACCAGTCGGTGGAAAACGGCAGCATGCCCTTGGGCGGCGAGACGCCCTTCAATTCCTTGTACAGATTCAGCAGGCGTTCGCGCGACAGCGAGACTTCCGTCTCCAGCAGTTGCAGGCGCGCGCCCAGCTGTATCAGTTCGATGGCCAGCTGGATTTCCTGCGCTTCCGATACGACACTTTTCTTGGCCATGCTGTGTACTCCGCGACTGACTGATACTGACTACTGAATTAAGCGATTTCTTCGACGCCTTGTCCGGCCATGAGGATGGCAGCGTGCGACTGGGCCAGCGAGCGGTCTTTATTGTAGTTCGTCAGCATGCCCAGGATGGCGCTGTCGTCGAAGCGGAAGCGGGCCAGCATCATGTTGCCGCCAGCGAGCTTCAGGATCTGGGCATTGCTCATGCCTTCGATCAATTCGGCGATGTCGGCGGCAATGCCCAAACGGAAGATGGCCGTTACCTTGTCCGCACGAATCATTTGCTGGGCCAGCATCAGGTAGCTCAGGTTAGCGTCGCGAATCTCAGCCATCATGTCGTTAGCAGTCATTTCCATCTCCTCAATCCGTTGAATTCAGCCAGCATTGTTTGTTGCCAGTGAGATACATTCTGCAGGAGCAACATCAAACGCAACAGAGGTGCAGCGCTGTATTTTTGGTCGGGGAATAGCGGATGGGATCGTAGGTGTTTGTCTGACAAACACTGCTCGATCATGGTCGCACGCCAGCAACGGCGCGGATGTGGGAGGTTGGCTCCGCGACGGATTTACCCGTCTTTTGGCCTGTAAAAAATATCACTTTTTTACAACAACTTGACCGGAATCAAGTCTGCCTACCTAGATAACGGCCGCCTTGGCAGGAACTTTAGGGCTTTTTCGAAAAATATTTCAAAGACCTGCATTCTTTTTCGGCCGGTTTGACACCGTTCATGTAATCGTTGACGGCGGCGCCTGGCAAAACTTTAGGGTGATTTGAAAATATTTTTAAAAATCGTGATTTTTTTCGTTGACGCTCCGCAGAGAGGCACTTTTCGCGCTGCAGCCAGGGTGGAAATGCCGCTTTCCGGCGTGGATTTGCTACACTGCCTGCTTCCGCACAATACTTTAAGCTTCAAGCAATATCGTGCCATTGAGACAAGTATCAACATGAAAGCCACCATGATTTCTCGACATGACTGCAGCGCGCGCGACCTCGACGATCCCCTGGCGCCCCTGCGCCAGCAATTCGACTTGCCGCAAGGCGTGATTTACCTCGACGGCAATTCCCTGGGCGCGCGGCCGAAAGCGGCGCTGGCCCGCGCCCAGCACGTCATCACGGCCGAATGGGGCACGGACCTGATCCGCAGCTGGAATACGGCCGGCTGGTTCGACCTGCCCAAGCGCCTGGGCGACCGCCTGGCGCCGCTGCTGGGCGCCGGCACGGGCGAAGTGGTGATCACCGACACCACCTCCGTCAACCTGTTCAAGGCCCTGGCCGCCGCCCTGCAGATGCAGGCCAGCGATCCCGCCCAGGCTGCGCGGCGCATCATCGTCAGCGAACGCAGCAACTTCCCTACCGACCTGTACATGGCGCAAGGCCTGGCCGCCTGGCTCGACCGCGGCTACCAGCTGCGCCTGGTCGACAGTCCCGACGAACTGGCGCAAGCCATCGATGCCGATTGCGCCGTCGCCATGCTCACGCACGTGAACTACCGCACCGGCTACCAGCACGACATGGCCGCCATCAGCAGCCACTGCCACGCGCAGGGTGCGCTGGCGCTGTGGGACCTGGCCCATTCGGCCGGCGCCGTGCCGCTGGACCTGAACGGCGCCGGCGCCGACCTGGCCGTCGGCTGCACCTATAAATACCTGAACGGCGGCCCCGGCTCGCCCGCCTTCATCTGGGTGCCGGAAAAACACCAGGCGCGCTTCCGCCAGCCGCTGTCCGGCTGGTGGGGCCACGCCACGCCGTTCGCCATGGACCCGGGCTTCGCGCCCGCCGACGGCATCGCCCGCGCCCTGTGCGGCACGCAGCCGATCGTCTCGCTGGCCCTGGCCGAATGCGGCCTCGATATCTTTGCGCAAACGAGCATGGAAGCCATCCGCCGCAAGTCGCTGGCCCTGACGGATGTGTTCATCGCGCTGGTGGAACAGCGCTGCGCCAGCCATCCGCTGGGTCTCGTCACGCCGCGCGAGCATGCGCGGCGCGGCAGCCAGGTCAGCTTCACGCACCCTCACGGCTATGCCGTGATGCAGGCGCTGATCGCGCGCGGCGTGATCGGCGACTACCGCGAGCCGGCCATCATGCGCTTCGGCTTCACGCCCCTGTACACGAGTTTTGCCGACGTGTGGGACGCGGTGGAAATCCTGCGCGACATCCTCGACACACTAGCCTACGACATCGCCGCCAAGCGCGATGCCGTCACCTGAGGCATCCCATGAGCGACGAAAAAAATATGAACAAGGAAAACACCAGCGGCTGCCCCATGCATGCCGGCGGCCAGGATGCGCAGTGGCATGGCGCGCAGATGGATTTCAGCGAATCGATGAGCTACGGTAACTATCTGGCGCTGGACCGCATCCTGACGGCCCAGCACCCGCTGTCGCCGAACCACAACGAAATGCTGTTCATCGTGCAGCACCAGACCAGCGAATTGTGGATGAAGCTGATGCTGCACGAAATGCACGCCGTGCGTGCCAACCTGCAAAGCGGCGACCTGGCGCCCGCGTTTAAAATGTTGGCCCGCGTGGCGCGCATCATGGATCAATTGGTGCATGCCTGGGACGTGCTGGCCACCATGACGCCGCCCGAATACACGGCCATCCGGCCCTACCTGGGCGCCTCGTCCGGCTTCCAGTCCTTCCAGTACCGCGAGATCGAATTCATCCTGGGGAACAAGAACGCGGCCCTGCTCAACGTGCACACGACGGCGCCCGATACCTACAAGGTGCTCGACGCCGCCCTGCGCACGCCGTCCGTCTACGACGAAGCCATCAAGCTGCTGGCGCGCAGCGGCTTGCATATCGCTCCCGAGCGCCTGGACGCCGACTGGACCCTGCCGACCGCCTCCGACGCGTCGGTCAAGGCGGCGTGGCTGGAAGTCTACCGCGACCCGTCGAAACACTGGGCCCTGTACGAGCTGGCCGAAAAGCTGGTCGACCTGGAAACGGCCTTCCGCTTCTGGCGCTTCCGCCACGTGACGACGGTCGAGCGCATCATCGGTTTCAAGACGGGCACGGGCGGCACGGCGGGCGTGAGCTATTTGCGCAAGATGCTCGACGTGGTATTGTTCCCGGAGCTGTTCGCCCTGCGCACTGAGTTATAACTTAAGGAGCCTCGATGTCGCCTCTCGTCCTGACCCTGGCCGGCCTGTGGAATTCCGGGCCGCAGCACTGGCAAACCCATTGGGAAGCGCGCCACCCGCAATGGTCGCGCGTGCCGCACCGGGAATGGCAGACGCCGGACAAGGACGAATGGGTGATGGAACTCGACCGGGCCATCGCCGCCTGCGAGCGCCCGCCCGTGCTGGCGGCACACAGCCTGGCCTGCACGCTGGTGGCCCATTGGGCGGCCAGCGGCTCGCCGCACAGGATCGCCGGCGCCTTCCTCGTCGCCCCCAGCGATGTGGAAGCGCACTCCTACCCGTCCGGCACCACGGGTTTCTCTCCCATGCCGCTGCAAGCCTTGCCGTTTCCCAGCCTGGTGGTGGCCAGCGGCGATGATCCCTACGTCAGCTTCGCGCGCGCACGCGCGTTCGCCGCCGCCTGGGGCAGCGACTTCACCATGATCGGCGACGCCGGCCATATCAATGGCGATGCGGGCTACGGCCCCTGGCCGGACGGCGAACAGATGCTGCTGGACTTCTGCGCCGCGCACCAGCCCTGAACGCAGGCGCGCACGATAGACTTGTATTTGCCCACAATTAAGAACGCAGGCAGAATCGTGGCCTTTCCATTGCGGCGCCCCGGCGCCAGCCTCACGATGAAACGTCCGCTCTTGCCAGTTCTCCTGCCCTTGCTGCTTTGCTCCGCCCTCGCCCACGGCGCTCCCTTCTACGAAGGCAAGACCCTCGCCCATCCCGCCATCACGGCATCGCAGGACAGCGGCCTCGACATCGCTTTTCTCAAGGAAAAAGAGGGCGTCAACGGCTATTACTGCGAGTGCACGAACAGCGCTTCGAAAACCTTCCTGCTCGACCAGTTCGGCAACGCCGTCATCCGCTCCGTCTTCTACGCGTCGCTGGACAAGGAATCGGACACCAGCGTGCAAACCATGCTGGTGCTGTTCCGCCAGGGCGACAAGAACGGTCTGCGCGCCTACCGCTACCACCGCGGCTCCGGCAAGTACCGGCGGCTCGACGGCTTGCAGCCGGCCCTGAACCGCATCGTGGCGCAAAGCGCCGCGCCCAACGCGGGTCAGGTCAAGGCAGCGCTGGCCAAGCTGGCGCCGATGGATTACAGCGTCGCGCGCGGCAAGAGCGGCAATGCGGACTTCGACGCCATCGACCATACGCAGGGCACCATCGTCGGCTACTACAGCACTGACGGCACGCCCGTGGCGCCCGGCGGCAAGGATGCCATCACCTACAAGAAAACCTTCCTGAAAAAAGGCGAGCGCTTTCTCACCGCCAGCTACACCTTGTACAGCGACGCGGGTGCCGGCATCCTGCCCAATTACCGCCTGTGGCAAGTGACGTGGGAGACGGCGCCGCAGCAGTTCACGGGCAGCGAAGACGGTCCGTCCGTCATCTACAGCCTGGCCTGGGACGACGGCTCGGTGGTCGAGCGGGGCCAGTACGTGAAGGGCAAGCGCCAGGGGCTGTGGGTGCGCGAGGGCATGCACGAAGGCAGCGAAAAAGGCCATTTCGTCAATGGCCTGCAGGAAGGCATGTGGTACTTCACTTATCCCAAACAGAGCGAGAGCGGCATGTACCGGGCCGGCAAGCGCGAAGGCCGCTGGACGGTCGTCAACTACTCCGATGAAGAGGAAGTGACGGGTTTCGACACCTATACGGACGGCCAGCTGAACGGCCCGCACGAACGCCGCATGGGCGGCAAAGTGCGCACGCGCGGCAACTACGTCAACGGCGCGCGCCACGGCGCGTGGATCACGGAAGACGGCGACGGCAGCTTTATCGACGGCTTGCGCGACGGGCCGTGGAAGCTCAAGCTCAAGGACGGTGTCACGCAAAGCGTCACTTTTGTGAAAGGCAAAAAACAGGGCGAAGCCCTCGACACGGATGCGCAAGGCGCGCTGCGCGTGCGCGACCATTACCAGGCCGGCGTGCTCGATGGCAGCCGCACGCGCTACCTGGGCCCGGCCGGCAAGGAATACGTGGTCTACACGGCCACCTACCGCAACGGCCAGCTGGACGGGCGCGAACAGGCGTTCGACGACAGCGGCAAGATCCTGCGCCTCGACACCTTGTGGGACAACGGCAAGAAACAGGGCCTCGATGCACGCTACTATCCGAACGGCAAGCCGGAACGCCTGGCCGTCATCGACCAGGGACGCCTGCTCACGCACCTGCGCGAATACTATGAAGACGGCCAGCTGCTCAACGACATCCACCGCTGCACCTTCAAGGAGGACGGCAGCACGCGCGACGACGTGTGCGAGTACCACCACATGTACTACCCGGACGGCAAGCCGCAGTACTACTATGCCTTCCAGTACGGCCAGCGCCAGGAAGGCTATTCGAACTACCCGAACGGCAAGCGCAAGGATGAACTGCTGGTCGACCGCGCCGCCGACACCTCCGTCGTCAATGCATACTATGAAAGCGGCCAGCTCAAATGCACGGAGCCGCGCAGCGGCCACAGCACGCGCACGGTGAACGGCCAGACCATGATCAGCTACGCTTCGGCCGACCGCGATGGCGACAATATCTGCTACCACCCGAACGGCAAGGTGGCCAGCATCTACACCTTCCGCAAGCGCGTGCTCGTCGAGTGCGGCAAGCGCTACGACGACACGGGCAAGCAGACCTTCCCGGGGCCGGAAGGCTGCCCTCCTCCCAGGAAAGTCGACTACCCGATAGGACTGTGACAATGACGCAAGCAAGACAGCCGCAGTGCATCCAGAACCCCGAGCGCATCGATGCCGGGGCCATCCGCGCCGCCATCGCTGGCGGCCAAGAGGTGCTGGTGCAGTTCAATACCCTGGCCGAGCCAGCGCCGCTGCTGGCCGACCTCGATGCCCTGGCCGCCACTTGCGGCACGGCGCTGACCATCCGCATCTACGGCTACGACCCGAGGGTGTTCGATGCCCGCATCCTGCGCGCGCTGCCGCATGTGGCCAGCCTGTCCATCGACTGCCACCGCAACGCCCTGTATCTGGAAACCCTGGGCGAGCTGCGCTACCTGAAGCGCCTGAGCCTGGGCGTGTACGAACTAGGGCAAGCCGACATCCTGCAGCTGGACAATTTGCGCGCCCTCGAATACCTGAACCTGGGCGAATCGGCCAGGAACAATATCGACCTGGCGCCCCTGCGCCAGTATGCGCACCTGGCCAGCCTCGTCATCGAAGGCCACAGCCAGCATATCGAGACCCTGGCCAGCCTGCCGGCGCTGCATGACCTGTCGCTGTACCGCATCAAGAACACGGTGCCGCTGGATTTCATCTCGCAGATGAGCCGCCTGGACAGGCTGCTGCTGCAACTGGGCGGCCGCGAATCGCTCGCACACATCGAGGCGCCGCTGTTGAGGAAACTGGAAGTGATACGCGTGCGCGGTCTGGAAACGCTGGGCGATATCGGCCGTTTCCCGCTGTTGCAGGCGCTATGGGTGGAAGACCAGATCAAGCTGCGGCAGATCGCGCTGGGGCCCAATCCCTTGCTCGAACGGCTGAACCTGCACACCTGCAAGACGCTCGACAGCCTGCCCGGCCTGGCCGCCTTGCCCGCCCTGCGCCAGTTGTCGGCATCCGAGACCATGCTCGACATCGACGCGTTGCTGGCGCATGGCTTGCCCGCGTCCCTGACGCATGCTCGCCTGCGCACCGGCAGGAAAACACGCGATGACGCCATCGCTGCGCAGCTGGCGCAACTGGGCTACGAACAAGCGCGCCCTTGCTAAAATCAGCGGCCCGCCGCCAGCTTGCGCTGCCACAGCGCCACGTCGATCATCACGCCGTCCGCGCCCGTGTTGCGGATGTAGACGCGGTAGCTGCCCTGCCCCATGTCGCCATCGAGGTAGGCCGTGCGCTCGTTGCGCTGCAGCCTGGCGCCCTTGGCCAGCTGGCGGTAGCGCTCGACCACCGTGTCGAAACTGGCATAGCTGCGCAACGCCACTTCCAGGTCGCGCGGCGGGCGGCCTTCCGCATGGTCCAGCACATTGTTCTGTTTCTTGCCCTTGAGCGTGAGCGGATAGGCAAACACGCCGGCGCCGGCCGACGTCAGCACCGTGGATTTATCGAGCAGCAGCGGCAGCAGCGCCGGCGGATACGCGGGCGGCAGCTGCGCGCGGTTCCAGCCAGGCAGGGCCGGCTGCGCCAGCACGTATTCGACGCTGGCGATCTTCTGCCCGTCGGCGCCCGCTTCCTTGTCGCCCGCGATCAGCGCCAGCATGGGCGGCAATTGCCGGGCCCAGGCCAGCAAGGGCGCCGCATCCCCGACCAGCATGCCCTTGCGGTGGAATACCGTCAGCACGGTGTTCGGATCGGGCTTGCAGACTTTCGCCAGCGGCTGGCCCTCGAGGTGGCAATGTCCGTTGACGAGGCCAAAGGCGATGATGACGCCGCGTTTGTCGAGCAGCATGGCGCCCCGTTCGCGGCCCTGCTTGCGGTCATTCATCGACGCCAGCAGCTGGCGGCCATCGGCCAGCACGGTGCGCGTGGCGTCGCGCTTTTCGCTGATCGCTTCGAGCGCCTGCGCCAGCAGCAGTTCATCGTCTTCCGTGTAGCTGCCGCGCGCGTAGCCGAAGAAATCGAACAGGGCCGCGCGCACTTGCGGGTCTTCGCTCAGGCGTGGCAGGGGACCGCCGGCCAGCAGGGAGGACAGGCTTTTCCCGGCCGGTGCCGAGGGCGCCGCCGTGGCGCGGGCGGGCTGGGAAAGGACGCAGGCAGCAGCCAGCAAGGCGCCGCCCAGGGTACGGTAATTCGAAAAGATGATATGCATGATTCTGTCTGTCGGGGGATTTTGCCGCTACCAGTGGCCACTGGCCACGCATGGCGCGCCGGCGATTCTAGCATGGCGCCAGTCCCCATGCCGTGCGGCAGGCGGACGGCAGGTGCGCCGGTGCGGCTGTTATGATGGCTGCAATGACGACACCAACCCACGCCTCGACACTGCTTGTCCTCCTGCCCGGCATGGATGGCACGGCCCGGCTCTTCCACCGTTTTGACGCCGCCTTGCGCGCGCAGACCGCCATCGACACCCAGGCCATCGCCTACCCGGCCGCGCCGCTCGATTACGCGGCGCTGGAAGCATTCGTGCGCGAGCGTTTGCCGCGGGACCGCCCTTTCATCGTACTGGCCGAATCGTTTTCGGGACCGCTGGGGGCAGCTTTGCGTGCCGATCCCCCGCCCGGCATGCGTGCCCTGATCCTGTGCTGTTCGTTCGTGCGCAATCCACGCCCGATGCTCGCGCCCCTGCGCCATCTGCTCGGCCTGGTGCCCTTTGGCACCCTGCCCGGCTTTGCACTGCGCCAGGCGCTGCTGGCGCCGTATGCGACGCCGGCCCTGCAGGCGGAACTGGCCGCGGCGCTCGCGCAAGTGCCGCCCAGCGTGCTGCGCCAGCGCCTGCGCGCCGTGCTGGAAACCGACGCCTCGCGCAGCTTCGCGCGCGGCAGCCTGCCCGTGCTGTATCTGCGCGCCCGCCACGACCGCCTGGTGCCGCCGGCGAACGCCGTACAGATACTGCGGCAGGCAGCGGGCGCGCAACTGGCCGACATCGCCGCGCCGCACATGCTGCTGCAGGCAGCGCCGGAAGCGGCCGCCGTTGCGGTGGCCGCTTTCATTGCGGGCCTGTCAGCCGCGCAGGTATCCGCTTAAACGCACGCTGGCCAGCACGGCCAGCCAGCTCAAGCCGCCCGACAGCACGCTGAAGTAGATGGCCCGCAGCGGATGCTGGGGCAGCAGATACGCGAGCACGGCCGCGCCCAGCAAGCCGCACAGCGCAGGCTTCCACCAGCCAGGCGGCAGCAGCGCCAGCAGCAGATTCGTGCCCGCATACACGTAAAACACGAGCAGCAAGGCCAGGCCGCCGGCCACGCCGCGCGAGCCAAGGCTGCCGAACAGCTGCGTGTACAAATAAAACCCCAGCCAGCTCAATGCGATAAACAGCAGGCAGCCCAGCGCATGCGCGCCCAGGCCCGCCATCAGGCGAATTTTCACGGTTGCTTGAGTACCGGAATGAAGCGGTGGCCGCAGGCATGGCACATGAAGGTACGCGCATATTTATCCTGCAAGGCGGCGGCCTCCTTGTCCCAATTGGCGACGAAGGACGTTTGCGACAAGGCGACGGAGACGACACCCCCTGCCACGAAGATCCAGAACAGGCCATTTGCGCCAGCCTGGTAAAAGATGACGGCGGCGATGACAAAAATGATCACGCCCAACACGATCAACCCCACTTTCTGGTGGGTCTGCATCGTCGGCCCGGCGGCCTGGCGCGACAACAAGGTCTGGCTGCGCGTATGCGCATGACCGTGGATGAAATCACCATCGATCCTGCCCGACATATGGGTCGACGTGCCGGAAATGCCGGAGGCATGCACCATGGAGAGGCGTTGAATGTTGGAACTGTCACATGCCGGGCAATGCGCCATTGCTATTTCCATAAAATAAAATAATCGCGCACTGTAGCATAAAAAAGCCGGCCCTTTCATGACGAAAGGGCCGGCTTCGCTGCATCAGTCGCCGCTGCGGCTGTCGGATTACGCTTGGCCTCGGCGGCCCCGCTAATCCGACCTACGCAGCGGTGGCGATTACTTCGCCGTATTGAGCAGCAACTCGTTCAGGCGCTTGACGAAACTGGCCGGGTCGGCCAGCGAACCGCCTTCGGCCAGCATGGCCTGGTCGAACAGGATGTTGGCCCAGTCGCCGAACTTGCCGCCTTCCGCGTCCTCGTATTTCAGACGCGTCACCAGCGGGTGGTTCGGGTTGATTTCCAGAATCGGCTTCGATTCCGGCGCGCTCTGTCCCGCCGCCTTCAGCATGCGCAGCAGGTTGCCCGACAATTCGTTTTCATCGGCCACCAGGCAGGCTGGCGAATCGGTCAGGCGGAACGTGACGCGCACGTCCTTGGCCTTGTCGGCCAGCACGGTCTTCATCTTGCCCACCAGGTCGGCATACGAGGTTTCCGTTTCTTCGTGCTCTTTCTTTTCCGCTTCGTCTTCCAGCGCGCCCAGATCCAGGCCGCCCTTGGCCACGGAGACCAGTTCCTTGCCTTCGAAATCCTGCAGGAAGGACAGCATCCATTCATCGACGCGGTCCGTCAGCAGCAGCACTTCGACGCCCTTCTTGCGGAAGATTTCCAGGTGCGGGCTGTTTTTCGCTGCGGCGTAATTGTCGGCCGTGACGTAATAGATCTTGTCCTGGCCTTCCTTCATGCGCGCCACGTAGTCGGCGAACGAGGTGATTTGCTCGTCGCTGTCGTTGGCCGTCGATGCAAAGCGCAGCAGCTTGGCCAGACGCTCCTTGTTGGCCGCGTCCTCGCCGATGCCCTCTTTCAGCACCTGGCCGAATTCCTTCCAGAAGACGGCGTACTTGTCCTTCTTGTCCTGCTCGTCCGCATTCGCCAGTTCTTCCAGCATGCCCAGCACGCGCTTGGTCGAGCCTTCGCGGATGACCTTGACGTCACGCGACTCCTGCAGGATTTCGCGCGACACGTTCAGCGGCAAATCGGCCGAGTCGATCACCCCGCGCACGAAGCGCAGGTAGGTCGGCATCAGCTGCTCGGCATCATCCATGATGAAGACGCGCTTGACGTACAGCTTGATGCCGCCGCGCTTGTTGCGGTCCCACATGTCGAACGGCGCCTTGGCCGGAATGTACAGCAGCTGCGTGTATTCGCTGCGGCCTTCCACGCGGTTGTGCGTGTGCGTCAGCGGCGACTGGAAGTCGTGCGACACGTGCTTGTAGAATTCGTCGTACTGTTCCGGCGTGATGTCGGCCTTGTTGCGGGCCCACAGGGCGCTGGCCTGGTTGACGGTTTCGAATTCGTCCTTCAGGACGGTTTCTTTTTTCTCGTCGTCCCACTCTTCCTTCTGCATCACGATCGGCAGCGAGATATGGTCCGAGTATTTGCGGATGATGGACTTGATCTTCCAGCTCGACAGCAATTCGTCCTCGCCTTCGCGCAGGTGCAGGATGATGTCCGTGCCGCGCGACGGCTTGTCGATCGATTCGATGCTGTAATCGCCTTCGCCCGCCGACTCCCAGCGCACGCCTTCCGAGGCGTCCACGCCGGCGCGGCGCGTTTCGACAGTGATCTTGTCGGCGACGATGAAGCCGGAATAGAAGCCCACGCCGAACTGGCCGATCAGGGCCGCGTCCTGCTGCTGGTCGCCCGACAGCTTGCCGAAGAATTCCTTGGTGCCCGACTTGGCGATGGTGCCCAGGTGCGAGATCGCCTCGTCGCGGGTCATGCCGATGCCGTTGTCGGAAATGGTGATGGTGCGCGCATCCTTGTCGACGCTGACCTTGATCTTCAATTCGTGATCGTTGCCGTACAGGGCGTCGTTATCGATCGCTTCGAAGCGCAATTTGTCGGCCGCGTCGGACGCGTTCGAGATCAATTCGCGCAGGAAGATTTCCTTGTTCGAGTACAGGGAATGGATCATCAGGTGCAGCATTTGCTTCACTTCGGTCTGAAAACCCAGGGTTTGCTTTTCGGAGACAGCCATTTTTACCTCATAGTCTTGTGGATGGGACGGATTTGATGAAGTTGGGGATTATATAAGCGATTTCAAGGCGTCTTTGCAGCAATGTGCGGGTGGAGTGGTTGCATCGTGCACCGACGCCTGTCGGCCGGCGTGACGGCGGCCATAGCAAAATCGATAACAAAACAACCTCATCAATTGAGCGGCTTGCAAGCAGCATCGGCATTAATATTGATTTTCTACTATCAAACAGGAGGAGACCGTCGTGAAACGCCTATCCATGCTGTCCATTCGCACCTGCACGCCGCCGTCCATGGCGGGCTATCGTCGCACACCAACAACGGCGCCCGCGGCTCCCGAAAAGTCCGTCACTGCGCATCAGCGCAAGACCATGATGCAGGCCGCGCGAACCGGAATCTTGGCTGGCCTGCTGGCACTGCCCGCCATGGCCCAGGCGACCGTCATCGAATTCAGCGTGAGCGGCATCGTCGCCCAAGGGGTGGACGAACTGCACCTGTTCTCCGACTACGGGGAATCGCTGGTCGGCAAGCCATATACGATGAAATTCCTGCTCGATACGGCCACGCTCGCAGAGAGCCAGTCCGGCAACATCCATGGCGCCAGTAACTCGACCAATGGCGCCCCCGTGTATTTTTCCGGCGAGATCACGATGGGCAGCCGCCGTTACAACTGGACTCTCGATCCAGACGGCTACGCCAGCATGTATTTGCTACCGACAAGCAATATCATGATGCAGAGTTCCGGTGGCTACGGCTTCGGGCAATACAAGGTGTCGTCCATGCTCGACGTGTCCACCGGCGGATCGACACCTTACTTTGACACCGCGGAGTTTGAACAGCGCATCGAATTCAAGGATTTCGTCGACCCCTGGGGCTACAGTTCCGAATTCCAGCTGACGTATACGGCGCCGCGCTATCCCGACGACCATGGCGCTTACGTCGCCAAGACCAATTTTGTCGGCACCGGCACCTACGCCCTGTGGCAAGTACGCGAGGTGCCGGAACCGGGACAAGTCGGCATGCTGCTGGCCGGCGCGGCCCTGCTGACAGCCGTGGCACGCCGGGAGCGCCGCCGCGCCTGAGCATCGGGCGGCCGCTGCGCGCAACCAGGCGCTATCTCGCCGGCTTGTTCAGAGCGGGTGGGACGGCGCCGCCCGCCTGACCCAGCGCACGGGCGAAAAAATCCCAGATTCGCTCGTCCTGCACCGTGGCCAGGTTCAGGCGCATGCAGGTCGACGGCAGCTGGCGCGGCGAAAACAGGCTGCCCGGCCCCAGCACCAGGCCTTCGGCCAGCGCCTTTTCGGCCAGCACATTGGTGTCGCAGCCCGCATCGGCCCAGATGAACATGCCGGCCGGTGCGGGATCGAAGCGCAGGCCGGCCCGCTCGGCGCGGCGGTACGTGCCCTCGCGCACCTTGTCGAGCCGCGCGCGCAGCCGCTCCGCATGTTTGCGGTACAGGCCTTGCGAGAGGATTTTATATACGACCCGCTCGCCGATGTCGCTGGTGGTCAGGGTGGCCAGCATCTTGCGGTCGGCCAGGCGCTGCGCCCATTCCGGCGAGGTGGCGATGAAGCCCACGCGCAGGTTGGCCGACAGGCTCTTGGAAAAGCCGCCCAGGTAAATCACGCGGCGCAGCTGGTCCAGCGCGGCCAGACGGGTGGCCGCCTGCACCTCGCCGCCCGGGTGCATGTCGCAATAGATATCGTCTTCGACGACGAGGAAATCGTGCTGCTCGGCCAGGCGCAGCACCTGGAAAGCCTTGGCGGCCGACAGTGACGTCGAGCTGGGGTTGTGCAGCACCGAATTGATCACGTACAGCTTGGGGCGGTGCAGCGCCGCCAGCTCGGCCAGCACGACGATATCGGGACCGTCCTTCAGGCGCGGGATACCGATGACGTTCATGCCCATGGCGGCAAAGGCGCCGAACATCAGCCAATACGCGGGATCGTCGACGAAAATGGTATCGCCGGGACGGGCAAACTCGCGCGCCACCAGGTCCAGCGCCTGCATCACGCCCACCGTGGTGACGATCTGTTCGGGCGGACAGGCGATTTCCAGGCCCGCCAGTTTCAGCTGCAACTGCTGGCGCAGCGGCAAAAAGCCCTGCGGCGAGCCGTAACCGAGCAGCAGGCTGCCCGGCTGGCGGCTGACATCGCGCAAGGCGCGCGCCACCAGCTCGCCATCGAGCCACTCGGCCGGCAGCATGCCGGTGCCGGGCGCGGGGATGAGCGGCGTCTGGCGGAACATGTTTCGGATCAGCCAGACGACATCCATCGGCTGCGCCGCCGCGTCCTGCGCGCCGGTGAGCGGCGCCGGCGTGTTCAGCGGTGAGCGTTCGCGCACGAAAAAGCCGGCGCCGCGCCGCGATTCGAGGTAGCCGCGCGCCACCAGCTTGTCGTAGCTGGCCACCACCGTGGCGCACGAGACGTTCAGGCTGGCGGCAGCCTGGCGGATCGAGGGCATGCGCGCGCCGCCGCGCAGCAGCTTGTCGTCGATGCGCGCCGCCAGCGAACGCGCGATCTGGTCGATCAGGGTTTCGCCCGAGGCGCGCGACAGCAAAGGCAGGGACGGTGAGGCGGGTGTATTGCTCATATGACCATGACAGTATGTGAAATTATGCGTTGAAGTGTATTTGTACTGTATTGCTATTCGCCTCTAGGATAGCAGTACGGGGCGGATTGATCCACCCCGCTTTATTTACCCATGCCACCCGTACCAGGACAGCCATGCCATCGCACGCCACCACCTCCCCCACTTCTCCCCTGCGCCTCGGCGCCGACCGCAAAGGCCTGCTGCTGGGCCTCATCGCCGTCGCCCTCTTCAGCCTGACCCTGCCTTTTACGCGCATGGCCGTCGCCGAACTCGATCCCACCTTTGTCGCCCTGGGCCGCGCCCTGGTGGCCGCCGGCCTGGCTGGCCTGTGGCTGTGGCACCAGCGGGCGCCGCTGCCGCGCCGCGAACAATGGCTGCCGCTGGCGCTCGTGTCGCTGGGCTGCGTGCTGGGCTTTCCCTGGCTGACGTCGATCGCCATGCGCAGCCTGCCCGCCTCGCACGGCGCCGTGCTGGTCGGCATCCTGCCGCTGGCGACCGCCGTGTTTGCCGTATTGCGCGGCAAGGAGCACCCTTCCCCGGGCTTCTGGCTGATGGCCCTGCTCGGCACGGCGCTGGTGGTGGCGTTCGCGCTGCGCCAGGGCGGCGGCAGCTTCCACCTGGCCGACTGGCTGATCTTTGCCGCCGTGCTGCTGGCTGCACTCGGCTATGCCGAAGGCGGACGCCTGGCGCAAGCCATGCCGGGCCAGCACGTGATTTCCTGGGCCCTGCTGCTGGCCGTGCCTTTTGTCTTGCCCGTGGTGCTGTGGAACGCGTGGCCGCAGCGCGCGCTGATGGCGCAGGCCAGCGCCGCCGCCTGGCTGGGCTTTGCCTACATTTCCGTGTTCTCCATGTTTATCGGCTTTTTCTTTTGGTACCGGGGCATGGCGCTGGGCGGCGTGGCCCGCGTAGGACAGACGCAGCTGCTGCAGCCCTTCCTCACCCTGGTGGGCGCGGCGGTGCTGCTGAACGAGCCATTGACGGGCGAAAGCCTGCTGTTTGCCGGCGCCGTGATCGCCGTCGTGGCCATCGGACGCAAGCTGAAGTAAGGTTCCCTGACGCCCATTTGCAACGCCGTTGCGCGTGCGGATGGGCACGGCGGCGTGCAAGCCGTACAATACCGCAGCATCATGGCGACGCCTATCCGGCGCCGCTTGCGCACGCACCGCCACAAGCGGGCCAACAAATCCAGCCGGCGCAGCTCGGCATCTTCTGTGAGACTCGTATGAAAATTGAAAATCCGAATCCGATCCAATGGCGCTTTGCCGAACGCGCGGAACAGCTGCAAAGCTCGTTCATCCGCGAAATCCTGAAGATCACGCAGCGTCCCGAGATCATCTCGTTTGCCGGCGGCCTGCCCTCGCCCGCCACCTTCCCCGTGGAAGAAATGAAGACCGCCTTCGACAAGGTCCTGTCGAACAATGGCAAGGTGGCCCTGCAATACGGCCCCACCGATGGCTACCTGCCGCTGCGCCAGTGGATCGCCGACTCGCTCTCCAGCAATGGCAGCACCATCCTGCCGGAACAGGTGCTGATGACGTCCGGCTCGCAGCAGGCGCTGGACTTGCTGGGCAAGGTCCTGATCGACGAAGGCAGCAAGGTATTGGTGGAAACCCCCAGCTACCTGGGCGCCCTGCAGGCGTTTTCCGTCTACCGTCCCGAATTCGTGTCCGTCGATACCGATGACGAAGGCCTGGTGCCGTCGTCGATCGATCCCGTCGCCGATGGCGCGCGCCTCTTGTACGCGCTGCCGAACTTCCAGAACCCGACGGGCCGCAGCCTGTCCGTGGCGCGCCGCGTGGAACTGGTGGAAACCTGCGCCCGCCACGGCCTGCCGCTGATCGAGGATGATCCGTACGGCGCCCTGAGCTACAGCGGCGAGCCGTATCCGAAGATGATCAACATGAATCCGGACGGCGTCATCTACATGGGCTCGTTCTCGAAAGTGCTCACGCCCGGCATCCGCCTCGGCTACGTGGTGGCGCCGATGCCGCTGGTGCGCCGCCTGGAACTGGCCAAGCAGGCGGCCGACCTGCACACGTCGCAGCTGACGCAGATGGTCGTGCATGAAGTGATCAAGGACGGCTTCCTGGAGCGGCATATCCCCAGCATCCGCAGCCTGTACGGCAACCAGTGCCAGGCCATGCTGTCGGCGCTGGAAGAGCACTTCCCGTCCGGCGTCACCTGGACGAAGCCGGAAGGCGGCATGTTCATCTGGGTCACCCTGCCGAAACATATCGATGCGATGAAACTGCTCGACGAAGCCATCGCCAACAAGGTCGCCTTCGTGCCAGGCGCGCCGTTCTACGCGAACACGCCGGACACGCACACCTTGCGCCTGTCGTTCGTGACGGTGCCGCCGGAACGCATCCGCGAAGGCATCGCCATCCTGGGCAAACTGATCGCCGCAAAAATGTAATTCGCCTCTTCACGCCCCGCAGCTGCGGGGCGTGTCCCAGCTGCCCCCTGCTCCGCCGGGCACGCGTCTTTTCCGCCCAAAAACCGCTTTCACGACAGCAACTGCGTGTATTTATTTTTAAAAATAGCATAAAAATAATACTTTCCCGCCTCGGGCAGCATCGATTTTTTCACCCAAAAAATTAGCAAGGCGGTATGATTTGATCGCTGTATCAGATTTGAATCCGCTCAGCATCACCGAAAGTGCAGCAAATGCTGGCAGCGCAGAGTACATCCGAGAAGGCCGGTAGCAATGAGTTCAGGCAGTGTGGGGCATTCCCAGCGGCAAGAAGCCGCGATTTTGATTGTCGACGATGCGCCGGCCAACCTTGAGCTGCTGCGCAAGCTGATGAGCGAACAGGGTTATCAAACCTATGTCGCCACGTCCGGCGAACGGGCGCTGGCGATCGCCCAGCGCGCCCAGCCCGACCTGATCCTGCTCGACGTACTGATGCCGGACATGGACGGCATCGAGACGTGCCGCCGCCTCAAGCAGCACCCGCTGACGCAGCGCATCCCCGTCATCTTCATGAGCGCCAAGACGGAAACGGAAGACGTGGTGGCCGGCTTCGACTGCGGCGCCGTCGATTACATCAGCAAACCGCTGCGCATGGCCGAAGTGTGCGCGCGCGTGCGCGCCCAGCTGCAAATCCGCAGCAACAATGAAACCCAGCAGGAACAGGCCGAGCGCCTGCGCACCATCGTCAACAACATGGCCGAGGGCTTGCTGATCATCGAGGCCGACGGGCGCATCCAGTACACCAACCCGGCCTGCGACCATTACCTGGGCTACCGCGAAAACGAACTGGCCGGGCGTTCCATCGGCGAACTGCTCAGTCCCCTGGTGACGCAGGAATACCTCGATTACTTCGCCATGCACGCGGCCAATCCGGAAAAAGCGCACAACCACGGCACGCGCGAAGTGGCGATCCGCCACCGCAACGGCGCGGCGCTGAGCATGGACCTGACGCTGACGCCCATGTATCTGCGCCAGCCGCTGTACATCGGCCTGCTGCACGACATCACGCACCACAAGCAGTCGGAAGACGCGCTGCAGCGCGCCGCCTATCTCGATCCGCTGACCAAAATAGCCAACCGCCGGCATTTCGACAGCTTCCTGGAAAAAGAATGGCAGCGCGCCGTGCGCGGCGGCGGCGCCCTGTCGCTGGTGGTGCTCGACGTCGACCACTTCAAGCTGTACAACGACAGCCTGGGCCACCCGGCCGGCGACAGCTGCCTGCAGCAGGTGGCGCAAGCCATCGATGCGCATGCCAGCCGCTCCGGCGACCTGGCGGCCCGCTACGGCGGCGAGGAATTCGTGTTGCTGTTTGCCGACACGGACGCCGACAGCGCCCTGCACCTGGCCGAGGCCATCCGCGCCAGCATCGAAGCGCTGCAACTGCCGCACCCGCGCTCCAGCACCTCGCCATGGATCACCGTCAGCATCGGCGTGGCGACCATCCGCCCGCACCAGCTGGACGACCGCGAAGCGCTGTTCGTCGCCGCCGACCGCGCCCTGTACGTGGCCAAGGAAGCGGGCCGCAACCAGGTCCGCGCCACGCACTCGGGCAGCACGGCCTGGGAAACGGTCAAGGCGATCATTTTACGTTGACGGTTGAAGTTGGAAGTTGGAAATTCAACGAAACATGTCGCGAACCAAGAGTAGGCCCACGCCCGATGCAAAGGCACCCCGGGCCAAGCGGACCTGAAAAATGTCGAGGGCAAGGCGCAGCGACGCAGACAGTACGCAAGTACGGCAAGGAAGCTGCAACGCCGCCATCGGCATTTTCTCAGGCCCGCGTCTCCGGCCCGCCATTTTCAGAAGTAATCAGAATTTTCTGGACACACTCAACTTCGCATTGCGCCCCACGCCGGTGACCGCCTCGCTCAGGTAGGGCATGTAATTGCGGTTGAAGACATTATCGACCGTCAGCCGCACTTCCGTGCCGCGCCACACGCCCTGTCTGCCATTCCACGACGCAAACAAGGTGTGCAACGCATAACCCTTCGATGGCGGCAGGCGGTACACGTTCCCCACCGGCAGGACGCGCTCCTGCTTCGCCACGAAGCGGCCCTGCCAGCCGATGCTGGCCCCAAGGTCAGGCATGCGCCAGCCCAGGCCCGCCATCAGTTTATCGGGCGCGATGGTCGACACGGCTTCGTCCTGGCCCCACGGGTCGCGCTGGGAACCCGTGCGCGTGCCGCGCTGCTTCGACAGCGAGGCGCTGGCAAACAGGCGCGGCGAATTGTAGTAGGACTCCACCTCCACGCCCTGCGTGCGGAAACCGGCCAGGTTGCGGTAGGACGACAGGGCCGGCGGCACCTTGCCCGATCCCGGCTCGTAGCCTTCGACCAGCACGCCCAGGCGCGGGCCGATATTGTCGCTGACGCGGTTCTGGTACGCCGTCAGGCGCAGCTGCACGTCGTCGCGCTCCATGAACACGTTCTGGCGGTGCAGCATGGCACCCGCGCGCACGGCCGTCACGCGCTCGACGGCCAGGTCGCGGCTGGTGCCCGGCGTCGATGAACCGAGGCGCGGCGACACATAGTATTCGTTCGAATACATCTCGTCGATCGTCGGCGCGCGCCAAGTGCGGCTCAAGTCGCCGAACAAGGCCAGCGTGCCGGACGCCTTCCAGAACAGGCCCAGGCGGGGCGACCAGTCCGCGTGCGCCTTTTCGCTGAAATCGTGGCCGGCCGCCGCCAGCGGGCTGTTGTAGCGCGATGCCTTGTTCGGCACGCCCTCGGAGACGACCCGGTCGTGGCGCAGGGCCGCCGTCAGCGTCAGGTCGCCATACGTCATCGCATCCTGCAGATACAGGCCCGTGGTTTCCTGGCGCCCGGCCGGCATGTAGTAGGGCTGGAAGTAGCCGTAGTTGTAGCTGGGGTCCTTCAGCGCCGTCGACGACGGGTAGTACATCAGGGTGTCGCGCACGTTCTTGTGCCATTGCAGTCCCGTTTGCAGCACGTGCGACACGGCGCCCGTCGCAAACACGCTTTCGTTGCGCACCTCCGCGATGCGGTCCACGTACGAAGCCCAGCTCTCGTTGCCGAGGGACCCCAGGTAGGAACCCAACGAAGCGGACGGCAGGCGCTTGTCATGCTGGTCCGTGTGCGAATAGCCGGCGCTGGCCGTCAGCTTGATCCACGGATTATGTTGCGGCGCGTACTGCCACTTCACGGAATACGTATCGTCGTCCTGGTCGCGGTAGACGGCCTTGCGCTGCCACGCCTCCTCCAGTCCATACTTGTTGATTTCCGCCTCGGTCGGCGTGGGCACGTCCTCGCCCATGGCGGCGAACGGGCCCCAGCCCGAACTGCCGCTCTTCATCGCCGTCAGGGTCAGCAGCTGCTCCGGCGTCAGGCGGATATTCAGCTTGGCCAGGCTCGATGGCGCGTCGATGGCGGAAAAGCGGAATGGCTTGCCATCGGGCTTGCGCAAATCGTCGGACTTGCGCCGCGTGGTGAAGGCCATCGCGTCGAAGCGGCCGTCTTCCGTGCGGCCGTAGACGGCCACGGTGGCGTCGTTTTCGCCGTTGTTCGAGTGGCGCGAGTACTTGAGCATGGCGCCGATTTTCTCGCCGCCTTCGAGCAAGTCCTGCGCATCCTTGGTCTCGACCGTGATGACGCCGCCGAAGCCGCCATTGCCGTACAAGCTAGTATGTGCGCCCTTGTTGACCTCGATCTGCTTGATCAGTTCCGGCTCGATGAAGATGGAACCCTGGCGGTATTTTTCAAAACCCTTGGGCACGCCGTCGAGGATGACTTTCACGTCCTGCACTTTATTAAAACCCCAGATATTGAGGCTCTGGCCGCTGGGACGGGCCGTACCGGCCAGGTCGACGCCGGGCAAGGTGTCGAGCAGGGACGCGACATTGTCCGCCTGCTGGCGTTCGATGTCGGCGCTGGTGATATACGAGCGGCCGGCCGTGCCGGCGCTGATGGCGTCGCCAAACACGCTGATCGCGGGCATCTGTACCGCATCGCTCCCGTCTGCCGCCCACGCATGGCCGTGCGCGCCGCCCAATGCCAGCGCCAGCGCGGCGGCCAGCGGGGTCAATCCTTGTTTGCTGCTCTTCATCGCTATCCTTGCCTGGGTTTGCTTGATGCTTGTGGAATGAAAAACGCTGGGCAGAGGATAGGCGGTGCACGATCAAGCGGCGGCGTTGACGGAAGCGTTGCGGCGGAACCCTGCCCGCGCGGACACGCCGCCGGCGCAAGGCCGGCGGCGCACTGCAGTCACCGAGAATAAGTTGCCTTAGTGAAATGCGGAACACATCATATAATGGATGAGAATGATTCGCAATAGCATTTATTGAGTAGCTATTCCGGATAACCGGTGATATCGGCGATCTCGCGGTACAGCGGTTGCAGCCGCGCATACATCTTGCGGTACACGCGCCGGTACAGCTGCTCGTAGATCTTGCGGTGCTCGGGATGCGGCTGGAATACCTTGCCCTTGCGCGTCATCGCTTGCACGGCGGCGGGAAAGTCCGCATGCCAGCCAAGCCCCACGGCGGCGGCGATGGCCGCACCCAGGCCCGAGCTTTCATACACGTGGGCGCGCGCGGCCGGCAAGCCGAAGATGTCGGCCGTCAGCTGCATGGCCGCGTCGCTTTGCGAACCGCCGCCGGCGATGCGCAGCTCCGTGATGGCGATGCCGCTGCGCCGCTCGATGCGTTCCTTGCCCTCGCGCAGCGCATACGCGAGGCCTTCGAGGATGGCGCGGTAGATGTGCGCGCGCGTATGCACGTCGCCAAAGCCGATCATGGCGCCCTTCGCTTCCGGCCCCGGCACCTTGATGCCGGGACTCCAGTACGGTTGCAGCATCAGGCCCATGGAACCGGGCGGCACGGCGTCGACCAGGCGGTCGAACAGCGCCTCGGCGGACAAGCCCGTGCCATCCTCGGCCGCCGCCGCCCGTTCGCGGTCGCCGAACTGCTCCTTGAACCAGTTGACCATCCAGTAGCCGCGGAAGATCTGCACTTCCGTGCTGTAGGCGCCCGGCATGGCGGCCGGATACGGCGGAATGAAGCGCGTCACTTCCACGTATTTGCGGTTGGTCGTGTTGATGGTGGCCGTGGTGCCGTAGCTCAGGCACGCCACGTGCGGCTCGACGCAGCCGGCGCCCAGCACTTCGCACGCCTTGTCGGCGGCCGCCGCCAGCAGCGGCGTGCCCTCCGGGATGCCCGTCGCCGCGGCGGCCGATGCCGTGATGGCGCCCATGCGCGTGCCCGGCGTCACCAGTTCAGGCAGCATCGAACGTCGTATCGCCAGCGCCTGCCACTTCCAGTCGAAGCGCCCGGCCCAGGCATGGCGCTTGTAATCGAACGGGATGTAGGCCACTTGCGAGCCCGTCGAGTCTATGTATTTTCCGCACAGGCGGTGGTTCAAAAAGCCCGACAGCAGCAGGAATTTGTGCGTGCGGCGCCAGATGTCGGGCTGGTGCGCCGCGATCCAGTTGATCTCGGCCTCGCGGCGGAAATACCGGATCGTGCCATCGAGGCGCGTGGCGCGGAACAGGGCGCGCCACCACGGCGCCAGCGGGGGAATGTCGCGCGTGCTGCGCTGGTCCAGCCAGGTAATGGCAGGCCGCAGCGGTGCGCCGTGTTCATCCACGTTGACCACCGTGCCGCGCTGCGTCGTCACCGCCACGCCGGCCACCGAGGATTGATTGATGTCCGTGCTGCGCCACAGCTGCTGGCACGCCGCGCATACGGCTTGCCAGTAACCGTCGGCATCGTGCTCGGCCCAGCCGGGGTGGTCGGAGTAATACGCTTCGAGGAACACTTGCGCCTTCGCCGCCAGCGTCCCGTCCCGGTCGAACAGCAGCGCGCGCACGCTTTGCGTGCCATTGTCGATGGCAAGGATGTACGGTCCCTGGCCGGATACGCTGGCCATGGCTTATGCCAGGCTGGCCAGCGCGGCGCGCAGCGCCTGCAGCAGCGCTTGCGGATCTTTTTCAGGCTGCGCGCTGAAGACGGGCGCTTCCCAGTCCTGCCCGCGCACGGCCACCACGCGCAAGCGTCCCTCTTCGCTCCAGGCCGGGTACCAGCCCACGTCGACGATGTCGCCATTCGCGCACGTGATTTGCAGCAGGTCTTCACCCAGGTCGTCGACGAGGACGTCCACGGGCTGGCGCAAGTCCAGCGGCGACAGGCTGTCGTAGGTGATGCGGGCGTCGCCCAGCGCCAGGGGCTGGCCAAACAGGGTGGTATCGATGATGCTCTCCTCTTGTATATTTTTTATGGTTTTTCAGTCGCCCTGCGGCACGCTGTAATGGCGGCGCCACAAGGCCAGGTAGCGCTGCTGCTCTATCTCCCAGCGCGCATCGTCCCAGCCCAGTTCATGCTGGCAGATGGCGCGCAGGCGCGGCATGATAGCAAGCGCGCCGCCGGCCAGCTGCAAACCGAGGCGCGTGCGCCGCAGCAGCAAGTCGTCCAGATGCTGCACGTTCTCGCTGCGCGCGCCCCAGCGCAGCTGCGCCCATAAAGTCTGCGTGCCGGGAATCGGCTCCAGTTCGCCTTCCAGCGCCGCATCGCACAGCGCCTGCGCGGCAGCGCCATGACGGCCCAGCAGGCGCGCGCGCTGCTCGCCGTCGAGCAGCAAGGCCTTGCCCGCCAGCGGTGGCGTGGCGTCGAAAATCGGCAGCGGGCGCAAATCCGCCTGCCAGCCCGGCAGCAGCGGCGCGGCGCGGCGCAATGCATCGAGGGCGATCACGCGAAACGTCGTCAGCTTGCCGCCCGCCACCGTCAGCAAGCCGTTTTCCAGCCATAGCGCATGTTCGCGCGCTTCCTTCGACGGGTCAAGCTGGCCGCTGTCGATCACGGGACGCACGCCGGCAAACGTGGCCAGCACGTCGTCTTCGCCCAGCTCCAGCTGCGGGAATTGCCACTGCAAGGCGGTCAGCAGGTAATCGAGTTCGCCGCGCGTGATGGCCGGCTCCAGGTCCAGGCTGGCGCCGTGGTCGACATCGGTGGTGCCGACCAGGGTCACGCCCTCCCACGGATAGGCAAACACGGGGCGGCCATCGTGCGGGTGCATCAGGCTGACGGCTTGCGCCAGCGGCAAACGCCAGGCCGGCAGCAGCAGATGGCTGCCGCGCAGGGGCCGCAATTTCGGCGGCTCTCCCACCTGGCCGCGCAAGGCGTCGGCCCAGGCGCCCGTGGCGCTGATCACCAGGCGCGCGCGCACGGTGCATGCCGCGCCATCGACCGCATCGTTCAAGGTGGCGCCGGCGACCTTGCCATTTTCGCGCAGCAGCGATGCCACGCCCAGGTAATTGACGGCCACGCCGCCATGGCGCCGCGCTTCCTGCAGCACGCGCAGCACCAGACGCGCATCGTCCGTCTTCGCGTCCTGGTACAGCATGCCGCCTCGCAGCTCGTCGCGCCGGACGTGCGGCGCCAGCATGGCAAAGTCAGACGCATCGACATAGCGGCGCGCGCGCTTGCCCGCCATCGCGTCGTAGATGGCCAGGCCCAGCATGAACTGGCGCCGCCCCGGTTTCCTGCCCGCGTAGTCGCCGAAGGCGAAGCCCTGCGGCTCGACCAGCCCGGCCGCATCCGCCAGCAAGGCTTGCCGCTCGTGCACCGACTCGCGCGTCATGGCGAACTGTCCCTGCTTCAGGTAGCGCAAGCCGCCGTGCACCAGCTTCGAGGAGCGGCTCGACGTGCCCCAGGCGAAATCGCGCTGCTCCACCAGCAGCGCCGCCAAGCCGCGCCGCGCCGCTTCGAGCAGGATGCCGGCGCCCGTGATGCCGCCGCCGACGATCAGCACATCCCACTCGCGGGCCAGGATGCCAGGCAGATCCGCCCGGTTCATGATGGACCTCCGGCCTCGGGCAGCAGTTTGCCGGGGTTCATCATGCCCTGCGGGTCGAACTGGCGCAGCAGCGCGCGCATGGCGGCGATGCCCAGTTCTCCCTTTTCGGCCATCAGCCACGGCGCGTGGTCCGTGCCCACGCCATGCTGGTGGCTGATGGTGCCGCCGTTGGCGACGATGGCGGCGCTGGCCGCGTCTTTCAAACTGCGCCAGCGCGCCATGTTGTCTTCAAAAGTGGACGCCAGCCGGTACACATACGTGGTGTAGACGCTGGCGCCCTGCGCGTACACGTGCGACAAATGCGTGTAGGCGTGCACCTGCTCGCCGTGTGCGGCCAGCGCATTGGCGCCCGCCTGCTCCAGCGCCGCCATCATGGCCGTCACGCGGGGCCAGTCGACGGCCGTTTCCACCGTGTCGATGACATAGCCGTGTTCCCAGGCGCCGTTGCGCAGGTAGACGTTGCGAAAGCGTCCCTGCTTCCATTTGTCGCCCATGTGGCGCCCCACGTGCACGCCCTTGTGCCGCCGCGCCAGCGCCAGGGCGCCGCGCAGGGCCGCGCGCGCCGGTTTCTCGTCGCCGCTGACGCCCAGCATCAGCATGCATTTTCCTTCCGCGCAGCCGCGCAGGGACAGATAACGTTCCAATAATCCCACGAGTTTTTTATGCCCGGCCAGGGTCAGCATCGTTTGCGTTTCGACCGCGTTCGACAGGCGCAGCATGCACAGGGGCAGGCGCGACTGGGCAAGCGACCGCACGGCCGCTTGCGCCTGGCCCCAGTCGGCGAAAAACACGGCGTGGAACGCCTCATACGGCGGCAGCGGCGACACGCGCACGGTGGCCTGCGTCAGGATGCCCAGCCGCCCTTCGGAGCCGAGCACCATTTCGCGCAGGTCGATGCCGGCCGCCGAGGCGGGAAAGGTGGGGATGCTCAAGGTGCCGGACGGCGTTTCCACCTCGCCGCCCGCGAACAGCTGCTCGATGCGGCCATAGCGCAGCGATTGCTGGCCCGACGAGCGCGTGGCGATCCAGCCGCCCAACGTGGAATACTCGAACGACTGCGGATAGTGTCCCAGGGCATAGCCATGCGCGCGCAGCTGCGCTTCCAGGTCGGGACCGTACACGCCCGCGCCGAACGTGGCCAGCTGCGCCTCGCGGTCCAGGTGACCCAGCGCGCACAGGCGGGTCAGGCTGATCGACAGCACGGGACGCGGCCCCGCCGCCACCGTCAAATGCCCGGCCACGCTGGTGCCGCCGCCGTGGGGAATGATGGCCACGCACGCCTGGCGCGCATACGCGAGCAGCTGGCGCACCTGCAGCGCGCTGTCGGGAAAGGCCACGCCATCGGGCACCACGCCGATGCGGCCATGGCGCAATTTGAACCAGTCGGGCAGGCTTTGGCCGAGCGCATGGCGCACGCGCGTGGCTGGCTGGGTGTCGATCAGCGGATGCGGCGCCAGGCGCGACGCCGGCACCTGCGCGCAGGCGTCGTCGAAGGTGGCGTCGACAATGCCGCTGCCCGGCCCCAGGCGCTCGCGCAGGAATGCCAGCGCATCCCCGTTCAGCGCATACACGATGCTTTCATCTCCCCAGCCATTCCAGCGTTGCATGGACATCCCCTGTGTTCGGCCAGTTGCGCGCCACGGCGGCTTGCTATACTGTTCTTGCCTGATTTTCTTGCTAGATCAATAGCATATGCCGCCACAGACGAAGGGTATTGGTTTTTCATGACAATCGCATTGTTCCATCATGACAAGCACTGACGGCCGGGTCGCCGGCGCCTATCTGCTGCCGCTGCTGGAAGCGGCCGGCGCGCACGGTATCGATAGCGCCACCCTGGCGCAGGCGGCCGGCGTGGCGCCGCACGGCCTGGAAGCATCCGCGCCTGGCTTGGCCTTGGCCGCGCGCGACTACGTGCGTCTGCTCGATGCGGGCGCGCTGCTGGCGGGCGACGCGCATTTCGGCCTGCACGTGGGCCAGCGCGTGCGCATGGGCACCTACAGCGCCTACGGCTTGATCTTACTCAGTTGCAGCAACGTGGGCCAGGCGCTGGAACAGACGGCGCGCTACGAACGGCTGGCGCACGACCTGGGCCGCTCGACCCTGCAGCGCGACGGCGCCATCGCGCATTACCGCTGGGCCAGCAACTACCCGGGCGCCAGCCGGCACCTGGTCGACAGCGTCTTTGCCGGCGTCAAAGTGTGCGGCGACTGGCTGGCGGGCATGCCGCTGCCGCCGGCCCGGCTGGCGTTTACCCACGATGGCGGCGGCGACTTGCTGCGCCACGCGGCGCACCGCGACGAATACGTGCGCGTGCTGGGCAGCCTGCCCGCCTTCAACGCCCCCGCCAATACGGCCACCTTCGACGCGCAATTGCTGGACTGGCCCGTGCCGAACGCGGACGTCAGCCTGTATCCCGTGCTGTGCCAGCATGCGGAACAATTGCTGGCGCAGCGCCAGGCGGAAATGGACATGGGGGCCGGTATCGACGCGCAAGTGCACGCGGCCATCGTGGCAGGCTTGCGCCAGGGTTCGGCGCGGCTGGCCACCGTTGCCGCCACGCTGGCCATCACGCCGCGCACCCTGCAGCGCAAGCTGGCCGACGCGGGCACCTGCTTCCAGGCCCTACTGGACCAGGCCAGGTACGGCCTGGCGCGCGACTACCTGCGCGAGCCGAACCTGTCGCTGGTCGACATCGCCTTCCTGCTCGGCTACCAGGAACAAAGCGCGTTCAACCACGCGTTTCGCACCTGGTCGGGCACCAATCCCGGCGCCTGGCGCATGCAGGAAATGCTGGACAGGCAGCTTGACCGGCTTGAGCGGCAACAAGCCGTTTAGGCGTGCGCGGGGCATGCGCGGCCCGTTTTCTGGCTATACTGGCATAGTCAGGTTTTCCACGATCACTCCAACCCGCAATGCAAAGGATTAATATGCAACTCAAAGACAAAGTCGCACTGATTACCGGCGCCGCCAGTGGCATCGGCAAGGAAATGGCCATCGAATACGCAAAACAGGGCGCCAAGGTCGTCATCGCCGACCTGGCCCTGGACGCGGCAAGCAAGACGGCCGAGGAAATCAAGCAAGCGGGCGGCCAGGCGTTTGCCGTGGCCATGGATGTCTCCAGCGAAGAGCAGGTCGACAAGGGCGTGGCGGACGCCGTGGCCCACTTCGGCGGCATCGATATCCTGATCAGCAATGCGGGCATCCAGATCATCAGCCCCGTCGTCGACTACCCGTTCGACCAATGGAAAAAGATGCTGGCCATTCACATGGACGGCGCCTTCCTCACCACGCGCGCCTGCATGCGCGAAATGATCAAGGCCGGCCGCGGCGGCGCCATCATCTACATGGGTTCCGTGCACTCGCATGAAGGCTCGCCGTTCAAGAGCGCCTACGTTGCCGCCAAGCATGGTCTGCTGGGCCTGGCCAAGGTGGTGGCCAAGGAAGGCGCAAAAGACGGCATCCGCGCCAACGTCATCTGCCCCGGCTTCGTGCGCACGCCGCTGGTCGACAAGCAAATCCCCGAACAGGCGGCCCAGCTGAACATCAGCGAAGAAGACGTGATCAAGAAAGTGATGCTGAAAGACACCGTCGACGGCGAATTCACCACCACGCAGGACGTGGCGCAAACGGCCATCTTCCTGGCCGCCTTCCCGTCGAACGCCCTGAGCGGACAATCGATCGTAGTAAGTCACGGCTGGCACATGCAATAAAATAGTGACGCCCGCCCACATCGGCTGCGCGGCGCCCTGTGCGGCCTGCGATGCTCGCTGTGCTCCAGCACAGCTGCGCGTCTCGGCCACACATCGCTGCCGCTCGCGATGATGTGGACGGGCGTTGCAGCGTCAGCGTATTAATCTTCCTGCGCCTTTCCAGAAAGTTCCCAATTGCAAGACAACACTTACCACCACCCGCGCGCGGGCTGGCCGGGGCGCGTGCTGACCGCGCTCGCCAATTGCGCGCATTTCGCCAAGCTACGCCAGGCCGTCATGTCGCGCCTGCCCTTCCTGACCCTGCACAGCGATGTGCGCGACGTCGTCTACGTGAGCTGGCTGGTCGACGCCGCTGCGGCGCAGAAATTATTGCCGCCGGGCGTGGTCCTGTGGCAGCGCGACGGCAAGACGCCATTCACCGTGCTGACCTACCGCCACGGGCATTTCGGCCCGGCCCTGCTGGGTCCCTTGCGCCGCCTGCTGCCGTCTCCCCTGCAAAGCAACTGGCGCCTGTACCTGGAGCGCACGCCAGCGGGCGCGCCGGCCGTGCCTTGCGTATATTTTTTGAAAAACATCATGGCCAGCCTGCCGCACGCGCTGGGTACGCGGCTGTTCAGCGATATCCTGCCGACGCACCTGGCCGATAACATGACGCTGGACGTCACGGCCACGCAGGCGCACTGCAGCATCGCCGGCGGCGACGGCAGCGCCCCGGCGCTCGATGTGCAGGCGGCCATCACGGCGGCGCATGGCCTCGATGCCGACTGGCAAGCGCTATTCGGCAACTGGCATGACGCCGTCGCCCTCCTCGCCTGCCAGGATGCGGCCATCGCGCACGTGCTGCGCAACGGCAAGCTGGTCTTCGGCGAAATCGACTTGCCCGTTGATGTGGATCAAGTGCAAGCGCTGACGGCCTTGCGCGCCGACTGCGGCTTGCTGGGGCAGTTGCCGCCCATGTCAAAACCGTTTGCCTTCCTCGTGCCCAAGGTGCCCTTCAAGGCGTTGTCAGAGCGCCTGCTGTAGTACGCCTGCGTTCCAGCTTGAACAGGGCCATCGCCTGTTCAAGCTGCAAGGTCTGGTCTTGCAGCGAGGCGGAGGCGGCCGCCGATTCCTCGACCAGCGCCGCGTTCTGCTGCGTCACTTCATCCATCTGCGTGACGGCCATGTTGACCTGGCCGATGCCATGGCTTTGCTCGCGCGAAGCCGAGGCGATCTCCTCCATGATGCCGTGCACGCCCTGCACGGCGCCCAGCATTTCGGCGCTGCTGGCGCCCGCCTGCTGCGCCAGCGTCGCTCCCGCCTGCACCTGCTCCAGCGACGCCGTGATCAACTGCTTGATTTCCGTGGCGGCCGCCGCGCTGCGGTGGGCCAGGCTGCGCACTTCGCCCGCCACGACGGCAAAGCCGCGCCCCTGGTCGCCCGCGCGCGCCGCTTCGACGGCCGCATTCAAGGCCAGGATATTCGTCTGGAAAGCGATGCCTTCGATAATGCCCGTGATGTCGCCGATCTTCTTCGACGAGGCGTGAATGCCCTCCATCATGCAGACCATCTGGCCGACGATTTCGCCGCCGCGCCCGGCCAGGCCGTGCACCTTGCCCGCCATGTCGCTCGCCTGCACGGCATTGCCGCTATTCTGCTGCACCGTGGCCGCCAGCTGCTCCATGCTCGACGCCGTCTGCTGCAGAGCCGAGGCCTGCGCTTCCGTGCGGCCCGACAAATCCATATTGCCGGCGGCGATTTCCTGGCTGGCCATGCTGATGCGCAGGAAATTGCCGCGCACGTCGCCAACGATGGAGTGCAGGTTCACGCGCAGTTGGCGCAAGGAGCGCAGCAGCTGTCCCATCTCGTCGCGCCGCGTGGTGTCGAGCTCGCCCGTCAGGTCGCCGCCCGCCATCACGTCGCAGGCCTGGCGCGCCCGCTGCAGCGGCTGCAGCACGGCGCGGTGCAAGCTGTGCCAGAAATACAGGGTCGCGCACAAGGCCAGCACGGACAAGCCCGTCAGCCAGCCGTGGGCCGCATCGGGTAACACCCCGGTATTCCATCCCAGTTGCAGCAGCAATACCAGGCTCAGCAGACCCAGGTTCCAGCCGATGCGCTGGCCCAGCGGCAGGTCGCGCAGCCTGGAGACCTTGGCCAGCCAGCCCGTGCGCACGGCAGCGCCCTGGCTGATGACGATGCCATCGGCCTGCCCCGCCTTGATGCGCGCATACAGGGCGGACGCCTGCGCCACCTGCTGGCGCGTGGGCTTGGTGCGCACGGACATGTAGCCGACGGCCACGCCGTCTTCCACCACGGGCGTGACGTTCGCCAGCACCCAGTAATAATCGCCGTTCTTGCAGCGGTTTTTCACCATGCCGCTCCACGAGCGTCCCGAGCGGATGGTGGCCCAGAAATCGGCGAACGCTTCGGCCGGCATGTCCGGATGCCGGAGGATGTTTTGCGGCGCGCCGATCAATTCTTCCGCGCTGTAACCGCTGACGGCGATGAAATACGGGTTGGCATACGTGATATTGCCTTGCAAGTCGGTAGTCGAGACGATGGTCTCGCTATCGCTCAGGCTGATTTCGGTATCGCTGATGGGAAGATTGAGTCGCATGGTCACATCCTCAAAAGTAGCCCGTACGGTGACGGGTTTGCGGACAAGGAACGGTCGCCAGCCAGCAAAGCGGGCACGGCACTGGCACCATTATTTTAATATTTTATTATTAACAAAATGCACTTTATTACGGTCGTGCCAGCCGTCATGCCACGGCAGGTTCGCCGGCCCAGTAACGGTCGATGTCCTGCAAGCGCCACTGGGCCGCGCTTTCCGTGGAAACGATGCGCTCCTGGCAGCCCGGCGCGGCCAAGTCGAGCAGAGTCGGGACGATGCAGGTGCCGGAGCGGATGGAAAAAAACACGCGCACGGTGGGCTGGGTCAGCGGTTTGCCCGGCGCCTGTCCCACCACCACGGCCAGGCGCTCGGACTGCAGCCGCACCAGGGTGCCCAGCGGATAGATGCCCAGGCATTTGACGAAGGCGGCAAACAGCTGCGCATCCAGGTGTCCGCCGCGCCAGCCTGCCATGCGGCGCAGCGAATCGGCCGGGCACCAGCCCTGCTTGTACGGCCGGTTCGAGGTGATCGCGTCGTACACGTCGCAGATGGCGCCCATGCGCGCAAACAGGCTGATTTCCTCGCCGCGCAGCCCCTTGGGGTAGCCGCTGCCATCGAGTTTTTCATGGTGGTGCAGGCACACGTCGAGCGCCACCGGGTCGATCTCGCCCACTTCCTGCAGCATGCGGTGGCCGGCGGCCGGATGGGCGCGCACGGAGGAAAACTCCGCTTCGCTCAGGCTGCCCGGCTTGTTGAGGATGGCGGACGGCACGGCCATCTTACCGATATCGTGCAGCAAGCCCGCCAGGCCGGCCGAGCGCACCTGATCGGGCGCCAGGCCCAGCTCTTTGGCCAGGGCCGTCATCAGCGCACACACGGCCACCGAATGCATATACGTGTAATTGTCGGCGGTTTTCAGGCGCGCCAGGCCCAGCAGGACGTCGCCGCCGCGCTGCACCGAGGCGGCAATATCGTCGACCAGCTCGTAAGCTTGCGCCGCAGACAAGGCCTTGCCCATGCGCACCTCGTCGAACATCGTCTGCACGGCCTGGCGCGAGCGTTCGATCTGGCGCCAGGCGCGCGCCAGCTCCGCCTCGCGCGAACGGGGCGGGCCCGCCTCGGCGCCGGCGCCGGTTTTGCCTGCGGGCGCGGCTGCGGGCGCGGCTGCGGGAGTGGCTGCGGCGGCAGGCGGTACCGCGGGAGCAGGCGGCGCTACCTGCGGCGCCTGCCCGCGCGTCGTATCGATCCACACTTCGCACGGGCGTGCCGAGCGGATACGCTGCAGGTCAGCCGGCGATTCCAGCAAGAAAGAACGCGTCCAGAAAGGGGTATCGAGCCAGGAACGGCCCAGGCGTTCCACATACATTCCCAGCATCAGTTCGCTACTCGTTATTTTTTTCAGCACGGCGGTTCTCCAGACATTCAGATCGCAGCATTTACTTGCGCATTATCAATATCATACGCCAAAAATAACGATTAAACCGAATATATTGTTTTATATGGCAAAATCACCACAAAAATAAAAATAATCACCAATTCTATCATTTCCGCTATCGTGAAATATTAAATCAACAAATATACCGATTCATCCATATTGGATGTGCTTGACTGAATGTCTTGTACCGATGAGGGAAGCGATATGCCTCTCGGCGGCCGCATGGGCCGCCGCACGGGCATGGTGTGCAGGAAGGAAGTACACCAGCGCCAGGCGCCCCGAACTGGGGCTGGCGCTATGGGGAAAGGAATGTCTGGCTGCTGCGCAAGCGGCGTGGCTGCCGCAACTTAGCGCGGCACGTAGCGCCAGCCGGCGTTTTCCAGCATGAAGGTCAGTTCCGTCTTGATGCCTTCAGGGCGGCTCGGCACGCTCAATTCCGTGTCGCACACGAGGTAGCCCGTCTTGCGCTTGACGTCGCATTCGTTGACGGCCTTGACCTGCATGGTGCTTTGCGCTTCCTGCATCTGCACGTCCTTGGCCGCCTCCGGATTGCGCGCCACTTCTTCCTTGGCCCAGGCGCGTATCATCGCTTGCGCCTCGGCCGGCGACGGTCCCGCAAACTTGGCGTCCTTGCGCTCGACGCCGACCCAGGTGCCGTTATCGTTACGTAGCGGCAAGACCATAAAACCGTCGCGCATGCCGGCGCTCATGCCGACCAGGCACACTACCTCGCCCGGCACTTCCTGCGACTCCTGGCAACCCTGCAGGCTGGTGGCCTTCACTGGAATCGGGATGCTCGATTGCATCTTCGCCTGGGACTTGGCCACGCCCGCCTGCACGGCGGCCTGGATGTGTTCGAGCGTGGGCATGGTAGCGGCCTGGGCTGGCAAGGCGGCGAACAGGGCGGCGGCGGTCAGGGCGAGAGTAGTCAGGCGCATGGGTGTCAAAAGTAGTGGTCAAAGGCCGGCAGTCTAGCACTTTGCATAAAAAACAGCTGTTTCTATAGAGAACTATCCACGGCATCGGGCGCGAGAAAGGCACCGCCCCCGTCCGCCTGTCCGCGCAAGCGCAGGCCGATGGCGCGCAGCATCTCGACCAGCTCGCGCAGGCGCAAGCCCTCGTCCGTCAGTTGATACTCCACCTTGACGGGCACTTCCGCATAGATCGTGCGCGTCAGCAAGCCCGCCTCTTCCAGCGCGCGCAAGTCCAGGGTCAGCATGCGCTGCGAGATATTCGGCACGGCGCGGCGGATCTCGCTGAAGCGCTTCGGCCCCGCCATCAGATAGCTGAGCAGCACCGCTCTCCAGCGCCCGCCCAGCAAACGCATGGCTTCTTCCACGGCGCAGCCGGAGACATTGTCCTTCATGGCGATCCCTATCTGGTATAAAAAATGTACCTATACCACATTATTCTGCCTTCTTCCAAATAGTAACCGCAGCGGCTAGACTGCCCTTCCCTCAGCTCAAAGGAATTCCAGCATGGAAACCACCCTGATCTACAGCGTGCCATTCGGCTGCTCGTTTGCCGCCATCGCCGCCCTCGAATGGAGCGGCTTGCCGTATCGCCTGGCCCGCGTCGAAGCGCGCGACCCGGCCAGCAAGCAGCATCCGGCCTTTCTCGCCATCAATCCCCTGGGCCAGACGCCGGCCCTGCTCACGCACGAGGGCACGCCGCTGCTGGAAAGCATGGCGATCCTGCTGCATATCGCCGCCCGCGCGCCGGACAGCGGCCTGGGCTTTGCGCAGGGCACGCCCGCCTGCGACCGCCTGAACAGCGTGCTGTCGTTTCTGCACACGACCTTCCACGCCGCCTTCATGCCCGCCTTCCAGGCCAGCCGCGCGGCAGAAAACGATGCGCGCGCGGCCGTCTGGCGCGAAATGGCCGTCGAGAAGGTCAATAAAAGCCTGGCGCATCTGGAGCGCCTGCTCGATGGCCGCGCCTGGCTCGCTTCCGATGCCGCGCCGACGATTGCCGACGCCTACCTGGCCGCCACGGCGCGCTGGGCCGAACCGCTGCAGCTGGCACGCTTAAGCGACTATCCGCACATGGCGCGCGTGCTGGCGGCGCTGGAACAGGACCCCGGCATCCGCTTTGCCCACGCCATCGAGGCGGGCTTGCCGGCCGTCAGCCGGGGCGGTTTCCTGGGCCACGTGGCGCTCGACCAACTGGCGGTGCCGGCCGGCTAACCGGCGGTCAACTCCCGCAGCGGGCGCGTCTTTATTGCTATGATGTCGGGCTGCCGGCGGTACAGCCGGCCACGTCAATACCATATCGATAACGTCGTCATAAGAATCGGGAGTTTGAATGAGTTTACGTCTGCTGCTCTTGGGAGCATTCAGTGCCGCCATGGCCACCACCGCCGCTGCTGCGGAACCGGCGCTGGCCGCGCCACGCGGTTTCACCGTGGAAGACATGGTGGCCATGGAACGCGTGGGCAGCCCCGTGCTGTCGCCAGACGCCACGCGCGTCGTCTACACGGTGCGCACCACCAACCTGGAGAAAAACCGCGGCAACACGCAGCTGTGGATGATCGATCTGCGCGCGCCGAACGCGGCGCCGCGCCAGCTCACGCGCGGCGACGCCAGCGCCAGCGACCCGCAATGGTCGCCGAACGGCGACGCCATCTACTTCCTGTCCGGCCGTTCCGGCTCCTCGCAAGTGTGGCAGCTGCCCCTGAACGGCGGCGAAGCGGCCAAGGTCACCGACCTGGCGCTGGACGTCGATACCTACCGCCTGTCGCCGCAGGGCGACCGCCTGGTCTTCAGCATGGGCGTCTTCCTCGATTGCGCCGATATCGCCTGCACCAGGAAGCGCCTCGATGAAAAAGCGAAAAACAAGGCCAGCGGCATGGTCTACGACCAGATGTTCGTGCGCCACTGGGATACCTGGGCCGATGGCCGCCGCAATGCGCTGTATTCGGCACCGATCGACGCGGCCGGCAAGGTCAGCGCCGCGCCCGTGAGCCTGAGCGGCACCCTCGATGGCGATGCGCCATCGAAGCCATTCGGCGACAACGGCGAATACCACTTCAGCCCGGACGGCAAGACGGTGGCCTTCTCCGTGCGCGTGGCCGGCCGCACGGAATCGTGGTCGACCAACTTCGACGTCTACACGATACCCGCCGCCGGCGGCCAGGCGCCGCGCAACCTCACGGCCGACAATCCGGCCTGGGATGCGAAAGCTACCTACTCGCCGGACGGCCGCACTCTCGCATATGTCGCCATGACCAAGCCTGGCTTCGAAGCGGACCGTTTCCACCTGGTCCTGATGGATGTCGCCACAGGCAAGAAGCGCACCCTGGCCGACGACTGGGACCGTTCCGTGGCCGATTTCCGCTGGACGCCGGACGGCAAGGCCTTCCTCGTCGCCGCCGATGACGTGGGCCAGCACCGTTTGTTCCACATCGACGCGGCCAGCGGCAAGGTCAACGCGCTGACGGGCAAGGGCGCCGTGGGCGACTTCGACGTGCGCGGCAATACCATCGTGCTGGCGCAAGCGAACCTGGCCTCGGGCGCGCAGCTGTACACGCGCAAGCTCGACGCGAAGTCGGAAAACGCGCCGATGGTCCAGCTGACCAGGCAGAATGCGGCAGCGCTGGCCAACGTGCGCTTCGGCGAATATGAGCAGTTCTCGTTCGCGGGCGCGGATGGCGAAACCGTCTACGGCCACGTCATGAAGCCATGGAATGCCAAGGCCGGCGAAAAGTACCCAGTCGCCTTTTTGGTGCACGGCGGCCCGCAGGGTAGCTTCGGCAACAGCTGGAGCTACCGCTGGAATCCGCAAGTGTATGCGGGCGCCGGCTACGCCACCGTCTTCATCGACTTCCACGGTTCGACCGGCTATGGCCAGAAATTCACGGATGCCATCAGCGGCGACTGGGGCGGCAAGCCGCTGATCGACCTGCAGAAGGGCCTGGAAGCGGCCACCAGGAAGTTCCCGTGGCTGGACCGCGAGCGCAGCTGCGCGCTGGGCGCGTCGTACGGCGGCTACATGATGAACTGGATCGCCGGTAACTGGCCGGACGGCTTCAAATGCCTGGTCAACCATGACGGCGTGTTCGACAACCGCGGCATGGCCTACGCGACGGAAGAACTGTGGTTCACCGAGTGGGAAAACGGCGGCACCTATTACGACGCGCCAGCCAAGTACGAGCAGTTCAACCCCGTCAACTTCGTGAAGAACTGGAAGACGCCGATGCTGGTGGTCCAGGGCGACCTGGACTTCCGCATCCCCACCGCGCAAGGCCTGGGTACCTTCACCGCGCTGCAGCGCCGTGGCATCCCGAGCAAGCTGCTGGTCTTCCCGGACGAAAACCACTGGGTGCTGAAGCCGGCCAATTCGCTGCTGTGGCATCACACGGTGCTCGATTGGTTGAATACCTACACGAAAAAATAAGCGGATACATGTCGGATTACAGCCTTCGGCTTAATCCGACCTACGCAAAAAAGCCGCGCGGTGCATCTCTGCATCGCGCGGCTTTTTGTTTTGTAGGTCGGATTAGCGGCGCGCGCGCCGCGTAATCCGACACTGCACATCACATCAATACGTATTGAGCGCCTTGGCGAACTTCACGATCCACAGGCGGCTAGGACGCTCGCGGTCGTCGCCGCGCGCCACGCGGATGGTGTTGGCGGCATTGCAGCCGGCCGCGCTGCTCGTGACGATGGTGCCATTGGCATCGACCGTGCACTTGGTCACGTCGGCGTCCGCCACTTCCACGCCATTCGCGTCGAAGACCTTGGTTTTCAGGCCGAAGTCATTGTCGTTGGCCAGCGCGATGGTGGAGTCGTCGATCAGAGTCAGGCCTTCGGCCTTTTCCGCCGCCCAGCCGATGGCGTTCAAGTCCAGCAGCAGCGTTTTCTTCAGCGGCGTGACAGCGGCCCAGTCGGCACCATTGACGGCTGCGCCGCCCATGCTGCTCTTTTCCAAGTCGGACGTCGTCGCGTTGAAGGCGGCGGCCGCAATGTCCGTGGCCCCCTTCAATTCGACCAGCATCAGCTTGTTGAAGACCTTGCCCGACGGCGCGGCGCCCTGCTCGATGACGAGGAACTTGCCGCCGCCCAGCGCCACCATGTCGCCCAGCTTGGCGTTGCCCGTGCGGCCATCCTGGTAATCGGCCGCATTCAGGGGATACGCATACATCTTGCCGCTGGTGCCCGTCACCGGGTCGAATTCGATCCAGCGCGTGAAGCGGGCGAAGCGCTCGACCTGTTCATTCTTCTTCGTCACAGAATATGGTGCCGTGCCGTCGGACAGAGGGCTTTGCAGGAAGGCGTACAGCTTGTCGTTGCTCGTATCTAAAGTCATGCCTTCCATGCCGCGGTTCGCGCGGCGCTTGGCGAACAGCGCCGGCAAGCCCTTGCCCGGCTCGTACTTGGCCTGGATGATACCGGTGGCCGCATCGATCTTCACGATGAAGGGACCGTATTCATCGGACACCCACAGCGCATTGCGCTTGGCATCGACGACGATGGCTTCCGAATCGAGACCGCCCGCATTGAAGACGGCCTTGCCGGTCGCGTCGAACTTCATCGCATCCATGACGGGCATCTCGGCCGAATTGCCGACCGCGCCCACGGGCACGGGCAAGCCCGAGCTGTTGGCGGTGGCCGACACCTTGATCGGCGTCGACGAACCCAGCACGGCGCCGTTCTTGCCCACGGTGATCACGCCGAACGAAGGCGTAAAGCTGGGCGACGGGAAGATCTTGCTGCCGATGGTGCCCTTGCCCGATGGATCGGGCACCAGCGGGCCGTCGCCGTTCGGGCCGCGGTCCGTCAAGCCATAGAATTCCAGGTCGCCGGCCGCGTTCTTGCCCTTGTAGGCCAGGCCCGAGCCGTACGACGGCAGGAAGCCGTTCGGGAATTCTCCCTTGATTTTCGCATTCGCGCCTTCGTACGGCACGTAGAATTTGTCGGCCGCCTGGATCTGGTAGCGCGTCACGGTGACTTTCACTTCGCCGACAGGATTGGCTTGCGTCAGCGCCTCGTTGACGGGCGCGCCCGCTTTCGAGGCCAGCGTGTCTTCAAAATGCTCGCGCACGAGGGCGCGGCGTTCGGCATCGACCGTGCGGCCGGCGAATTTGCCGCCCACGCTGGCCAGGTGCGCGGCCAGGGCCGTGTTGAAGACGGCCGGAGCGGTGGCAAAGTCCAGTGTCTTGCCGGCCAGCGCGGCCTTCACTTCCGCCGTCAGCTTGATGCCGTTCGACGGATCGCTGTCGTCGTCGAGCAGTTGCAGCGCCAGCAGGCGGTTGACGACCTTGTCGTCCGCCACATTCGTGCTGGCGGCCAGCGCCAGCGGCGTGACGACGGCGCCGCATGGGGCCGAACCCAGGGCCAGGCCGCCCACGCTGAAGGCTACCGTCTCGCCCGGGTTGCAAATGAATTCGCCCTTGGCATTGGTGCTGGCCTTGGGGGCGCTGCCGGCCACATAATCGAGTCCTTCCACCGCGCCGTCGAGGAACACACCCGTCTGCGCCACGGGCTTGGAAGGCTCCGCCGGCGGATTATCGCTGCCGCCGCATGCGGCCAGGGCCAGGCCGGCGGCGATGGCCAGCAGGGTCAGTTTCGGGGTCGACGTTACAGCAGTGTTCATGCATTCCTCGGCTAAGATGGGTTGAAGCCGTGGAGAGTAACTGGGCAAAGTGACAAGCCCATGACAACCGTCACGCCAGTGGCGTATCCGCAACAGGTCCGCCGATGCCGCCGAAGCGGCCATCGGCCTGGCGCCGGAATTCCTTGGGCGTGACGCCCTTCACCTGCAGGAAGCGGCGGTTGAAGTTGGCCACGTTCTGGAAGCCCACGTCGTAGCAGACGTTCGACACGTATTGGTCGGTGTCCATCAGCAGCTGGCACGCCTTGTTGATGCGCAGCCGGCTGACGAAATCGGTGAAGCTGTTGCCCGTCGCCTTGCGGAAGAAGCGCGAGAATTTACTCAGCGACATGCCCACCTGCTCGGCCAGCATTTCCGCCGAAATCGGCTCGCGGTAATTGTCCGTGATGTAGTTGAGGACGGAATTGACTTTGGCCAGGGTGGCGTCATCGTCGTAGGAACGCAGCGAGGCGCTCGACAGCAGACGGTAGTTGGCCGTGCGCGCCAGCTTGCTCATTAATTGCACGAATTCGGCGAAGCGCTCGGCCCCATGCGTGGCGCGGATGCGCGCCAGGTGCTGTTCGGCCTCGTGGCCCATGTCGAAAAACTCCACGCCATAGCTGGAGCGCTCGAGCAGGGGCAGCAGCTCGCGCAGTTCGGGAATCACGCGCGCGGCGCCCGCCAGCGGCGCATGGGCGAACTGCACGATCATGTCGCGCAGGGCCACGCCGCCATCCGGCATCACGTTGGAAATCCAGTTGTGCGGCAGGCGCGGACCCGTCAGCACCAGGTGGCCGGGCGAGAATTCGCCGATATAGTCGCCCACGAACAAGCGCCCGCTGGTAGCGACGATCAGGTGCAGCTCATACTCTTCATGGCAGTGCCAGCGCACGCGCGAGCTGGGATAGCCATGTTCCAGGTAATTGATGATGCCGTCGTAGCTTTCGCGTTCCAGCTCGGGCGCCTTGCGCTCGCTGTCCTTGTGCCATAGGTGTTCCATGCTTGTCTCTCTCAGGCTGTCCCCGCCCGTGCCATCGAATGTACCTCAAAAAGCTTCACTCGCCAAAACGGCCCAGCGCCTGCTGGCGAAACTCCTTCGGCGTCATGCCCTTCAATTCCAGGAAGCGCCGGTTGAAATTGGCCACATTGTTAAAACCCGCCTCGTAGCAGATGTTGCTGACATAGCGCTCCGTCTCCATCAGCAGCTGGCACGCCTTGTTGATGCGCAGGCGGTTGACGAAATCCGTGAAGCTGTTGCCCGTGGCGCTGCGAAAGAAGCGCGAAAACGTCCGTTCGGGCATGTCCACCTGCTCGGCCAGCTGTTTCAGCGAGAACTGGCTGCTGTAATTGTGCACGATGAAGTTGATGGCCGAACTGATGCGCGCCAGCGCCACGTCGTCGTCGCTCGACTGCATGGGCACCGTCGACAGCAGCTGGTAATCGCTGGTCTGCGCCAGTTCTCCCAGCAGGGTGAGAAATTCGATGAAGCGCGGCAGGCCGCTCGTGTCGCGGATGCGCCGGAAGCGCCGCAGCGACTGCTCACTGACGCCAAAGAATTCCACGCCGTGCAGCGCGCGCTGCAGCAGCGGGAAGATGCCCTTCAATTCGGGAATGGCGGCCGCCATCGAGGCCAGCGGCGCATGGCCGAACTGGATCACCATGTCGCGCAGGGCCACGCCTTCGGCCGGCGTGTCGAGCGAGACCCAGTTGTGCGGCACGCGGGGGCCCGTCAGCACCAGATGGCCGGGCGTGAACTGGCCGATGTAATCGCCGACAAAGACCTTGCCGCTGCTCTCGACGATCAGGTGCAGCTCGTACTCGTCGTGATAGTGCCAGCGCACCAGCGCATTCGGAAAGCCGTGCTCGAGGTAGCGGATGAAGCCGAAGCTGCCTTTCGGCTCGAAGCCGGGCGTGGCATCGCGCTGCTGTTCCAGTTCCATCTGCGGCAACGAGCGTGGCATGGCGCGCCCTCCCCGTCAGGCGACGATCTGTTCCAGCGCCGCGCGCGCGCCCAGTCCATACAGGCTGGCCAGCGACTGCCCCACCGCCTGCGTGAACGCGGGTGTGTCGGACAGGTCGCCGAACAGCTCGCGCAGTGACAGCAGCGCCGAGGCGTTCGCCCCGCCCTGCAGCGCCAGCGCGCGCAGGCGCGCCGCGTACGGATCGTTCAAGGGCATCTCGCGCCCCTGCTCGTCGTGGCCTTCCAGGTAACGGAACCAGCACGCCACGGTAAACGCCAGCAGCTTGATGGCGCCGCCCCGGGCCAGCGCTTCGCGCACGGACGGCAGCACGAATTTCGGGATGCGCGCCGAGCCTTCCGTGCCGATGCGCACCAGCTGGTCGCGCACGGCCGGATTCGAAAAACGCTCGATCAGGGTAGCCTTGTACCGTTCCAGATCGATGCCTTCCACGCTATCGAGCAAAGGCGTGACCTCGTCATCCATCATGCGGCGCACGAGCGCGCGGATACCCGCATCCTCCATCGCTTCATGCGCAAACGTGTAGCCGAGCTGCATGCCGATGTAGCACAGGGCCTGGTGGCTGGCATTCAACAAGCGCAGCTTCATCTTTTCATACGGCAGCACGTCGTGCGTCATCTGCGCACCCACCAATTCCCAGGCCGGCCGGCCCTGCGGGAACTCGTCTTCGATCACCCACTGGCGGAACGGCTCGCACACGACGGGCCAGGCGTCGACGATGCCGAAGCTGTCGCGCACGAGCCTGCGGTGTTCATCCGTGGTGGCCGGCGTGATGCGGTCGACCATGCTGTTGGGGAAGCTGCCATGCGTGGCCAGCCAGCGCGCCAGTTCTGCGTCGCGCAGCGCGACAAAGGCCAGCAGCATCTTGCGCGTCACATCGCCATTGTTTTGCAGGTTATCGCAGGACATGATGGTAAATGGCGCCAGTCCCCGCTGGCGGCGCAGGGCCAGGGCGGCGGCCAGGTAGCCGAACGAGCAGCGCGGCGCCTCCGGGTGCGCCAGTTCCTGCACGATGTCGGGGTGTTGCGCATCGAATTCGCCCGTGCCCTGGTTCACATAGTAGCCGCCCTCCGTGATGGTCAGCGCGACGATGCGCGTGCCGGGGTCGGCCAGCTTTTCCAGCACGGCTTGCGGGCCGTCGGGCGCATACAGGTAGTCGCCGATACAGCCGATGATGCGGGCGGTATCGCCGGCCGCGCTACGCTCGACCACCGTATATAAACCGTCCTGCGCCCGCATGGCGTCGCGCATGGCCGCGTCATGCGCGAGCAAGCCCACGCCGCAGTATCCCCATTCTGCGTTGCCGGGCAAGGCCAGCAAATCGTCGAGATACACGGCCTGGTGGGCGCGAAAAAAACCGCCCACGCCGATGTGCACGATGCCGGGCACGAGCGCCTCGCGCGCATACGCGGGCACGGCCACGTTCGCCGGCAGCTTGGCCAGGTTCGATTGCTTCAATGCGATCGCTTCCATTACAGCACCCCTTTCGCCGCCGCGTAGGTCTTGCCGGCGCGGTCGAAATAATGGACGAAGCCCGGCTCGAACGTCAGATGCGTCTGCTGGCCCGGCTGCAGGCTGCTGCGCTCCGCGCCGCGCGACACCACCTGCACATTGTTCGGCAGGCGCACATAGGTCAGCGTTTCCACGCCCAAGGACTCCACCAGGTCGACGGTGACGGGCACGCTGCCCGGCTGCGCCGCGCCCAGGTGCACGTGCTCGGGGCGGATGCCGACGAAGCCGTCGGCCTGCGCCGCGCTGCCCGCCTGCGCCAGCAGCTGCGGCGCCGCATCGGCGGGCACCACGTTCATGCTGGGCGTGCCGATGAATTGCGCGACGAAGCGGTTGGCGGGACGGTCATACAGTTCCAATGGCGAGCCATGCTGCTCGATCTGCCCGTCGCGCAGCACCACCACGCGGTCGGCCAGGGTCATCGCTTCGACCTGGTCATGCGTGACATAAATGGTGGTGGCGCCCAGTTCGCGGTGCAGCTTGGCGATCTCGATGCGCGTCTGCACGCGCAGGGCCGCGTCCAGGTTCGACAGCGGCTCGTCGAACAAAAACACTTTCGGGTCGCGCACGATGGCGCGGCCGATGGCCACCCGCTGGCGCTGGCCGCCCGACAATTCCTTCGGCGTGCGCTCCAGGTATTTTCCCAGATCGAGGATGGCGGCCGCCTTGTCGACTTTCTCGCGGATGATGGCCGGATCGACGCCGGCCAGTTTCAGCGCGAACGACATGTTCTGGAACACCGTCATGTGCGGGTACAGCGCATACGACTGGAACACCATCGCCAGGTCGCGCTTCGATGACGGCAGCGCCGTGATGTCGCGCCCGTCCAGCGACAGCTTGCCGCCGTCGATCGGTTCCAGGCCCGCGATCAGGCGCAGCAGGGTCGATTTGCCGCAGCCGGACGGCCCCACGAAGACGACGAACTCGCCCTGCCGGATCTCCAGGTCGATGCCCTTGATGGCGCGGTGCTCGCCAAAGAATTTCTCGATATTGCTCAGTTGAAGGTAAGCCATGATGTCATCCAATAGTGTTTACTTAACAGCGCCGAAGGTCATACCCTGGACCAATTGTTTCTGGCAGAACCAGCCCAGCGCCATGATGGGCGCGATGGCCATCAGCGAAGCGGCCGACAATTTGGCCCAGAACAGGCCTTCCGGGCTCGAATACGAAGCGATGAGCCAGGCCAGCGTGCCCGCGTTCGAGGCGCCCAGGTTCAGCGACCAGAACGATTCATTCCACGACCAGACCATGCACACGAGGGCCGTGGACGCGATGCCGCCCACGGACAGGGGCAGCACGACGTGGCGGAACTCGTCCCACACGGTGGCGCCGTCCATGCGCGAGGCCTCGAGGATTTCGCGCGGCAGCTCCTTCATGCTCGTGTACAGCAGCCAGATCATGATGGGCAGGTTCATCAGCATGAACATGATGGTCAGACCGATGCGCGTATCGAGCAGGCCGAAGTACTGGTAGCAGATATAGATGGGCATCAGCGCGCCCACGCCGGGCATGTAGCGCGAGCTGAGCATGAATTTCAGCAAGCCAATGGTGCCGCCCGTGGGAAAGAAGGCCATCGAATACGCGGCCGGGATGGCGATCAGCAGGCCGATGGCCGTCGATACCACACTGGTAAACAGCGAGTTCCACGCGTAGCCGAAGTAATTGTCGCGCGCCAGCACTTCGCGGAAGCTGTCCAGGGTCGGCGTGAAGAACAGCAGCGGCGGCGTGGAAATGGCTTGTCCTTCCGTCTTGAAGGCCATCAGGCCCAGCCAAAAGATGGGAAAGAACAGCAGCAGCGCGCACAGCCAGGCGGCGGCCGTGCGGCCATACAGATTGAGTTTGCTATGCATCAAGGTCTCCTTATTTCGACAGATTCTTGCCGATGACGCGCATCAGGAAGAAGGCGGCGATGTTGGCGATGAGCACGGCGAACAGGGCGCCGGCCGAAGCCGCTCCCACGTCATAGGACAGCAGTGCCTGCTGATAGATCATGAAGGTGATGGTGGTCGTGTCGAAGCCGGGACCGCCGCCCGTGGTGGTAAAGATTTCCGCAAAGATCGACAGCAAAAAGATCATCTCGATCATCAGCACCACCGAGACGGCGCGGCCCAGGTGGGGAATGTAGAGGTAGCGCAACTGCTGCAGATAGGTGGCGCCATCCATGCGCGCCGCTTCCAGCTGTTCGCGGTCCATCGATTGCAGGGCCGTCATGAAGATCAGGCAGGCAAACGGCAGCCATTGCCAGGAGACCATCATGATGATGGAAAACAAGGGGTGGGCCGACAGCCAGTCGACGGGCGTGGCGCCAAAGAAGAGGCTGATTTGCGCGAACAGGCCGTAGATCGGGTTGAGCAGCATGTTCTTCCACATCAGGGCATTGACGGCCGGCATGACGAGGAACGGCGAAATCAGCAGCACGCGCACGATGGCACGCCCCGGGAATGCTTCATTGATCAGCAGCCCCAGCGCCGTGCCCAGCACTACCGTGATCAGCATGACGGAAAACAGCAAAGTAAATGTGTTCTGCAAGGCCGGCAGGAACGAGGCATCGGTAAAGAAAAAGTGGAAATTGGCCAGACCATGGAAAGGATGGCCGCTCGGATCGAGCATGGAATAGCGCACGAACGCGTAATACAGGGTGATCAGCAGCGGGATCACGGAAATGACGGAGACGGCGACCACGGCCGGCGTCAGCAAAGTCCGGGGGATAAAGCGTTTCATAGGATACTCTTGGGACGTGAGGGAATGATCATCAACAGAAATCCGGGGTCAGACCCGTCGGGTCTGACCCCAGCTTTAAGCCACCAATCTCTTCGCCTGTTGATAAACCAGACGGCAAGAAAGGTCTTACTTGTAGTACCCGCCTTTGCGCATCTCACGTTCCGCCGTCTGCTGCGACAATTCCAGCGCCTGGTCCACCGTCACCTTGCCCAGCAGCGCTGCCGCCATCTGCTGGCCGGCCGCCACGCCGATCACCTGGAATTCAGGAATCGAGGCGAATTGCACGCCCACGTACGGCGAAGGAGGCAAGGTGCTTTGCACGGCGCGCGTGGTGGCCAGGGCCTTGCCTTCGGCGGCCGCAAATTTCGCCACTTTCTGGAACTCGGGGCTCGCATACGTCGATTTGCGCGTGCCCGTCGGCACGTTGGCCCAGCTCGTTTCCTTGGCCACCAGTTTCACGTAATCGGGCGACGTGGCCCAGTTGATGAAACGCTGCGCCTCGTTCGGGTGCTTCGAGCTCGACGGGATGGCCAGCGACCAGATCCACAGCCAGTTCGCGCCCCGCTCCGTCACGCCGATGGGCGACTGGGCAAACGCCACCTTGTCGGCCACCTTGCTTTGCTTCGGATCGGTGATGAAGGAGGCGGCGATCGTCGCGTCGATCCAGATGCCGCACTTGCCCTGGTTGAACAGCGCGAGGTTTTCATTGAAGCTGTTGGCCGCCGCGCCCGGCGGGCCGTATTTCTTCATCAGGTCGACATACATGGTGACCGCGTCCTTCCACGGCTTGCTGGTAAATTGCGGCTTCCATTGCATGTCGAACAGCTGGCCGCCGTAGGAATTGGCCATCGTGGTGATCAGCGCCATGTTGTCGCCCCAGCCCGGCTTGCCGCGCAGGCAGATGCCGTACACGCCGTTGGCCGGATCGTGCAGCTTGGCCGCCACGTCGCGCAGCTGGTTCCAGCTGGGGCGGTCTTCGATCGTCACGCCCGCCTTTTTGACCAGGTCGCTGCGGTACATGATCATCGAGCTTTCGCCATAGAACGGCGACGCGTACAGCTTGCCGTCGCCGGAGAGACCTTCGCGGATGGCGGGCAGCAGATCGTCGATATCGTATTTGGCGTCCGGCTTGATGGGAATCAGCCAGTTTTTCTTGCCCCAGATGGGCGTCTCATACAGGCCGATGGTCATCACGTCGAACTGGCCGCCCTTGGTGGCGATATCGGTGGTCATGCGCTGGCGCAAGACGCCCTCTTCCAGGGTCACCCACTTGAGCTTGATATCGGGATTGGCTTGCTCGAAGAACTTGCTGAGCTTTTGCATTTCGATCATGTGGCCGTTGTTGACGGTGGCGATGACGAGGTCGGTTGCGGCAAAAGCGGACGAGCTGAGGCAGAGCGCGCCGGCGCACAGCGCGGCAATGGCGGAACGTTTCATTGTGTGTCTCCAGTGTTTTTTGTCGTTGGCAATGCTCAGGTACTTAGCACCACGACCACAATGTAGCACCGGACTTTGATACTTTCTGATACTCCAAAACCGCAATTCGATACTCTTTTGCACCCGCTCCATGCACCAGAGTATCGATATTGAGTAAAAACAACACTTTGAAAGAAAGTATCGGTACTTGTTCGATTTGTATCAGGGTGGTTAAAAAAGCGCTGCTAGACTTGGTTTTCGGCATTAGACCGTGTGCGGTGACCGGCCTTCCGGGGCGCCACCGCTACCACCAACATTCTTCTGGAGACCGCATGAATCGCACTGCATTGAAAACTTTACCTGCCCTGCTCCTGGCCATCGCCAGCGCTTCCGCCATGGCCGACCCCATGTACCCAAGCGATGCCGAAGGCTTCCACGGCTACCTGCGCGCCGGCGCCGGCAGCAATACCTCGGGCGACGGCGGTTCGCAAGGCTGCTTCGGCCTGGGTGGCAATACCATGAAATATCGTCTGGGCAATGAGTGCGACGCCTACACGGAATTCGGCTACACCAAGTCCGTCGCCCAGTCCGGCGGCGTGAACTACCTGGCCACCATCTGGGTCAACGCCTAC